>Ga0265338_10004960_pt1 | contig 17635 bp, 6 predicted proteins | sample 42126metaG_FD_193579 | JGI IMG/M metagenome (GOLD analysis project Ga0265338, IMG submission 193579) | Rhizosphere microbial communities from Carex aquatilis grown in University of Washington, Seatle, WA, United States - 4-21-26 metaG | ecosystem: Host-associated > Plants > Roots > Rhizosphere >... | reverse complement strand
CGAAACCGGGTGGTTTTCGCTGCCGCTGGTGCGGTGACCGCCGCCCTGGTCATTGGTCTCGGCACTTCCACCTGGCTGTTCTTCAAGGAACGGGAATCCCGCCGGGAAGCCGAACAGGGTCGGGCCATCGAGTTCAGCCTGCGCCAGCAGGCCGAGGCGCGGGAGCGGGTGGCCCAGGCGGCGGTGCTGATGGATCAGGACCAGTTCGAAACCGCCGATCAATTGCTGGCTAAAATTCCCCTTTCGGAAACTGTGCTCGAAGGTGAAAATGTGTTCCGGTCCCTGGGCGATTGGGCCGCCCTGCGGGGCCGCTGGCCGCGAGCGGCAGAATACTTTACCATGCTCTTGAAAGTTGATCGCATGGAAACTCGGGAAATTTCCACCTTGGATCACTCCCGTTCAGCCGTGGCCCTGGTGGAAACAGGCGATAAAGACGGCTACGAACAATTCCGCCAGGTGGCGATCAAGCAATTTGCGCATACCACCGATCCGATAGTTGCTGAGCGTACTGTCAAAAACAGCCTGTTGTTGCCAGCTGACGAAAACACAATGGCAATGCTGATACCCTTGGCTGAAATCGCGGCTAAATCGATGGCCAATGCCGATCCGAAACCTGGAACCGGGGATTGGATGAGCCCGTGGCGATGCGTCTCACTTGCCTTGATGGAATATCGCCGGGGACATTCGTCCGAGGCGATTGACTGGGGCAAACAATGCCTGGCTTACGGCGCTGACAGTCCTGCCCGGATTGCCACCATTCATGCCATCCTCGCCATGTCCCATTATCAACTCGGCCAGCTGAATGAGGCGCACTCCGAATTGGCGCAAAGTCGTGAACTGATTGAAAATAAATTCAAGGTTGCATTGGATCAGGGTGATGGCAATGGGTACTGGTTTGACTGGGCGCTTGGGAATATTCTTCTACGTGAAGCCAGTGCTTTGATCGAAAGAACATCTCCAATAAAGCCTTCTGCCCCAATGAGTTAAACTTCAGGTAGGGGGTGCCCAAGAGCACCTGTCTTTCCTCCGACACAATGGCGTAAAGATTTTTGGCGGACTTTGGGGGCCACTTTTCGCATTAACAGATGAACAGCCCGGATATAAAGCACAAATACCAGGCGTCAATTTTTTGGGGAAGGCTGTTTAGCAGTCGCGGTTTGAATAATGATGTTTTTATGGCGGCAATCCATGGAAAACCAGCCGGATCAAGAATTGGAGCCAGTGCCGATCGGATGGCAGCAGGGAAAGCTCAGCCAGGCATGACAACCAGATCTGAAAATGTAAACCAAACTGCAGCCAAACGACCGTATTGGGTGTTTGGTGTCCGGACGGATGTTTTGGGAACGGGTTCATCGTTCGCAACATGAAACGCCGATACCAATTCCATCGCTTCCGGCGGGCCGTTTTGACATGGATGAAACAGACAGTAACCTAGCAGTATGAAGATATTCCCTCCCGCTTGCAGGTTGCGCAAAAACAATAATCCGCGTGTTGACGCCATTGCTGCATTGCCGGGCCGCGCCGGTTACGCCGGCTCACATGGCCTCAAGCGTGCGTTTACCTTGATCGAATTGCTGGTCGTCATCGCTATCATCGCGATTCTGGCGGCATTGCTGATTCCGGCTTTGGCCCGGGCCAAGGAAAAGGCCTTACGCATTTCGTGCATGAGCAACCTGCATCAAATCGGAATCGGGTTGTTCAATTATTCGGGAGACAACGGCAACAACAACAAGCTGCCTACCTTTGACCCACCCACCAGCGCCAGTTGGCCTTGGGATCTTCCCGATAACCTCGCGCAAATACTGCTTCAAAGTGTGGGCGGTTCCCTGAAAGTATTTTATGATCCCGGCACCTCGTCGCGCTTTGGGGATAACGAGAATTTTGGCGATAAATCCCTTGATTCATCTGGAGATTACAAAAATCTTTGGGACTTCGGCATGAATCGCTCAGGTCCCTTCCATCAAGGCGGCTATGTGTTCGCTTTTTCAGGGTCGAATTGTGTGCTTAATGCAAGTGCTCAAAATACAACAATTCTGGTTGAACCAACTGTAAATCCTAATGTCAATCCTATATTACATCCACCCCCACTATATGTTCCTGTCTCGGATCGGGAATTGTTTGCATGTGCGACGATCTGTACCCCTAAAGTCACCAGCGCACCGCTATCAGCGCGTTATAATACCCCCCTTTTGACTTATACTCAGGTCGGCGGGCTTCCGGGTGAATTTTACCTGCCTCTCACCAGTCCGCATTTGAACGGGGTGTTTCCGTCCGGAGGCAACGTTGGATTCAAGGACGGGCATGTTGCCTGGCGCAAATTCGATGAAATGAACCAGCAATCTAGCATATCAACATGCTTCTGGTGGTAAAATCCAACTTTTAACCTGAAATCAGCCTAAACCCCGTACCCTAAACATAAAAAGGCCAAATCAGATCATGAAACCTCAAAGTCGGCAAACCCGTTAACTCAAATCCAACCCCATCCCCCAAAAAAACATGAAAACAACAAATCATCTCGGCCGTGCGACTCTCTTCTGGAGTTGTACGCTCATCATCCTGATAATGCAGTGGAACGTTTCAGCACAAACGCTGGTAAACCGTTATAGTTTCACCGACGACGGCACCGGAACCAACGTCGTCGATTCGGTGGGCGGTACGGCCTGGTACGGGACGATCCCCAATGGTGGCGACTTCGCCTCCCTTCCTGGCGAGTTGCTTTTGTCCGCATCCAGCGGGCAATACGTCCAACTGCCGGCGGGAATCCTCAGCAATTACACTGCCGTGACGATTGATTGTTGGGCCACCTTCGGGACCCTTCCCGGCGCTTGTTTCCTGTATGGTTTCGGCAACACAGATGGTGGCGGGGCCGGCGAAAATTACCTGTTTTGCCAACCTCATGATGGCCGTATCGCCATGAGCGGGGTTGATCCCGGCTACCTGGGTGAACAAGGCACTGGTGGGGCCGGCAACCTCAGCGGTCTGACAGTCCATGTTACCTCGGTTTATAATCCTGTTTTAGGTTACATCGAGCTTTACACGAACGGAGTGCTGGTTTCGGCCAACACTGCGGTGACGGTGCAAATGAGTTCGATCGCCAACCAGCTTAACTATATTGCCAGATCGCTCTACACTGGCGATTCATACATGGATGTTGCGCTGGACGAGTTCCGTATCTGGAATGGCGCGCTCAACGGTCTGCAGGTGGCCGGCAGCCAATTGGGCGGCCCGAATACGGTCAGCTTGACTGGGGTCACCGTAACGAGCATTCAATTGCAGGTTCCGTTTTTTCAGTTGGTTCAGGGCGGCAGTGAGTCGGCCACCGTGTTGGCCACGACGTCTCAATTTCCAACGCCAATCAACATTACGCGGTTGTCCACCTATGCCTCTGGCAACACGAATATTCTCACCGTCAACTCCAATGGCGTGATCACGGCAGTCGGCCAGGGTGCTGCCACCATCGTGGCGAGCTATTCCAGTTTGACGTCCACGCAAACCATTACGGTGATCCAGCCCGCATCCGCGCTGACCCACCGTTACAGTTTTACCACCGACGCCAGTGATTCAGTGGGTGGTGCGGCCTGGAATGGCACGCTGCCGAATGGGGGTACCTTTGCCAGCAATCAATTGCAGTTGGCGGCCGCCAGTTCGCAATACGCCCAATTCCCCGCAGGCATCATCAGCAACTATTCTGCGGTAACCATCGAGGCTTGGGCCACTTTCCCCACCGCGCTCCCCGGGAATTGCTTCTTCTTCGGTTTTGGCAATACGGATGGCGGTGGCGCCGGTGAAAACTACATCTATCTCCAGCCGAGCGCCGGACACATTGGCATCACGGGGGTTGACCCCGGTTATACGGGAGAAAGCCAGGCCGGCACCTATGGTAATCTTAGCTTGCAAACAAACCTTCACATAACGGCGGTCTTCAACCCGCAGGCACAATGGATTGCGGTATTTACCAACGGCATTCTGGCCGGAAAAAATCTTTCCGTGCCGACGCAGATGAATCAGGTGAGCAGCGTGCTCAATTACATCGCCAAGTCGCTTTATCCTGATCCCTACATGGACGTCAATATTGATGAGTATCGCATTTATAACGGCGCATTGACCGGGCAGGGGATTGCCATCAGCGATGCTGCCGGCCCCAATTCGGTCCCGGCTGGCGTCACCAATGGTCCGGGTGCATTGTTGTCCCTCTCAATTCAAGCCCCGGCCACGTTGCAATGCCTCCAGGCCGGTTCTGTGAAATTACTTGCAAATTATACGGGTCTGACCGGCTGGGATATTCTTGGCAATAGCGTCATTCCGCCAGCGGGATTGACCGTTACGATTAGCGACACAAACGTGCTGGCTTATGCAAATGGCATTGTGACCGGGAAAAATGCCGGCACGGCGTCCATCATCACGGTGTATCAAGGCACAACCAACACGGCGTCGGTTACGGTGGTTCAAGCTGCGCTTCCAACCCTGGCCCATCGCTACAGTTTCTTCAACGAACCGGACGGCAGTCTGACGGCCACGGATTCAGTAGCTGGATTCAACGGCACACTTGTGGGCAGTGCCAACATAACCGGTGGCCAACTGGTGATTCCCAACACCGCCCAGACCGCGCCTGCACCCGACTACTTGTTGTTGCCGAATGGCATCCTCACCAATGCTGTGAATGGTATTGGCACGAACTTTAACGACCCATCCGTCACGATTGAAGCTTGGGCAACGTTTGCTCCTTCCCAAGGTTTTTGGGCAGCCCTGTTTGACTTCGGATTCCAGGACGCCGGCGGCGCCGCTGCTTATGATATTCATGTCGGACAGCTTGGCGGTAATACCACCTTTGGCATCGCTGACTCCGATGATGCCAACGGTCATAATCAGACTGGCACCGCTGGCAGCGTGAGAGGTACGACCAACCTGCATATTGTCGCCATCTTTAATCCTCCTGCCGGTTATCTGGCCTGTTACACTAACGGCGTCTTGGCGTCCGTACTCAACAACGTCACCATTTCGATGGCCGGCGTTTGGGGGACGTTGAACAAAGTCGGCGCGGATCTCTGGCCAGATCCGGGCATGCAAGGCTCGATTTCCGAATTCCGTATTTACAACGGAGTATTGTCCCCGAATGACGTGCTGTCCACCCAGGTGCTTGGGCCGAATCAAGTGCTGGCAAGCAGCGTGAAACTGAAGGTCCTGGCTTCCGGCGGCAATCTGGTGATTTCCTGGCCGGTGGCGGGTGGGTCATACTTGCTTCAATCCAGGAGCAGCCTGACTTCCGGCACTTGGACGACGGTGTCTGCTCCGGTTCCGCAAATTGTCGGCAGCCAGTGGCAGGTCACGGTGCCCAATACCGGGGGGACGAAGTTCTTCCGGTTGGCCAGGTAATTGGTCGAACAAGAACTGTTAGACACGGCCGCCGCGTGGATTCGGAAAGGTCCGGACCACGCGGCGGTTTTTTAGATGCCGGCCGGCCCGTCGGATTGTTTGAAAATGTACGGCCCAAATGTTGCTCGCGGTAGTGCGGTAGTGAATTGCGTCGATGCCTTGTGGCGCGCGGGTGCGGGACACACAGTGATGGGGCCAGCACGGTCAGTTTAGATGTAAATTTGTGAGAAAAATAGTTCGAGTCACCTTGTTGAGCTTCGGCCTGGCAGTATGGCCACTGGCGTCGCTGGCTCAAACCGGCACGGTCACGATTCAGGCCAATCAGCCGGCCGCTACCATCAGTTCCAACCTGTTTGGTATTTTCTTTGAGGAAATCAGCATGTCGGGTGACGGCGGGATTTACGCGGAATTGATCCGCAATCGCTCGTTTGAAGATGCCGCGACGCCGGATCAGTGGACGCTGGTGACGAACGGCACCGCCCGGGGTTCATGGAGCATTGACACCTCGCTGCCTTTGAGTTCGAGCAACACTCAATCGCTCAAATTGACCATGACCAGCGGGATCGGGAGCCTGGGTGCGGCGAACAATGGCTACTATGGCATTCCGCTCGTCAGTGGCCGGACTTACAACCTGGGTTTTTACGCGCGGGCCGCCAGCGGTTTCAGCGGCAACATTGCGGCTGCGTTGGAAAGTGCAACCGGCGGCACGGCTTACGCCCAAAGCACCGTCAGCGGACTGACCACGAGCTGGCAACACTTCACGCTCTCATTGGTTCCAAACACCACCGACCCAAACGCGCGGCTCACGCTGCGCATCTCCCAGGCTGGCTCGGTTTATCTTGATTTTGTTTCGTTGTTTCCTGCACAGGCGTTCAACAATCGCACCAACGGCCTGCGACCGGATTTGGCCAACATGCTGGTGAACCTGAAACCGTCGTTCATGCGTTTTCCCGGCGGCAGTTGGGTGGACGGCACCAGCCTGGCCAATGCCTATCATTGGAAGCCCACCATCGGTGACCCGGCCAACCGCACGCCCCGCAATGATCTTTGGGGCTATATGGTGGATAATGGCCTGGGTTACCACGAGTATCTTCAGATGTGCGAGGATATCGGCGCCGCACCGCTGCTCTGTATCAATTGCGGTATTTCCGGGAGCGAATCCGTTACGACCAACAATCTGGGTCCGTGGGTGCAGGAGGCGCTGGATGCGATTCAATACGCCAATGGCGACACCAACACCACTTGGGGGGCGCAACGGGCGGCCAATGGTCATCCTGCGTCGTTTAATCTGCAATCCATTGAAATCGGCAACGAAAACAGTGGAGCCGCTTACAACGCCAACTACGCCCCGTTTTATAATGCGATCCAGGCAAATTACCCGGGCATGAACGTCATCGCCAATTCATTCGGCACCATTCCGACATCCGCCCCGGTGGAAATGCTGGATGAACATTATTACAACAGTGCTTCGTGGTTCGCGCAGAATTCCACTCATTACGACAGCTACAGCCGCAGCGGACCAAAGATTTTCGTCGGTGAATATGCGGTTGCCTATAATGTCGGCCCGGGCTTTGCCGCCACGTTGCAGAATGCGCTCGGCGAAGCGGCGTGGATGACCGGTTTGGAGCGGAACTCGGATATTGTCACCATGGCATGTTACGCCCCACTCTTTGCCAACTGGAACAATCAGTCCTGGTCGCCGGACCTGATTTATTTCAACGGCACTCAGGTTTACGGCACCCCATCGTATTATGTGCAGCAGATGTTCAGCCTCAATCGTGGCAATGTGTTGTTGCCCATCACGGTGTCCGTATCTGGTAATCCGCTCTATGTCTCGTCCAGTTTGATCAACTCTTCGGGACAAATCATCATCAAGGCCGTTAATTTCAATAACAGCCCCATGTCGGCGACTTTCAATGTGAACGGTGTGGCTTCAATCGCCACCAGCGCCACCGTCGTTCAGCTTTCCGGTAATCCGAACGACACGAATTCATTTGCTTCCCCGACTTACATTTTCCCGGTGACCAACGTGATCAACAACGCGGGAACCAATTTCACTGTTTCGCTCCCGGCCAACTCGCTCTCCATTTTCAAGTTGCAGGGCAGCGGCTTCAACAGCGTCACCAATCTGCAACTTCAGTTCATGTCGCCGCTCAATGTCGGCCAGGAAGCGCCAGTTGCCGTGTCGGGGATGATTTCCGGCCAGACGGTCAATCTCGCCGGCAATTACGCCGTCACCTATTCCTCGGCGAATCCAGGCATCGCCGTGGTGAATGGCAACGGCTTGGTCATCGGCGCGGGCCCGGGAACCACCACGATCACGGCCAGCTACAACGGCCTCACCGCCACCCAGTCGGTGCAGGTGGCCGCTGCGCCACCGACCCGGTTGATCCACCGCTATAGCTTCAACAATGGCACGGCCAACGACTCCGTCGGGATCGCCAACGGCATTTTTTCCAATAGCAGCGGCAACGCTTCAATTGCCAATGGTCAACTCAACCTGGTCGGTTCATCCGGGGACTATGTGGATATCGGGCCGGGGATAATCACGACGACTAACATCACCACTGGGGCCGTCACTTTTGAGGCCTGGGCAACTTTCAATCCGGTCAACGGTGCCTGGGCACGTCTGTTTGACTTTGGCAACGTTTCAGGTTCTTCCGGGGGAAATTACATTTTCCTGGCCGCGAACAACGCCGCGAATGGCGGGAACTCCCGGCTCGCCGTTACTGACACAACGCCCGGCGGTAATGAGGCTGGCATCAATCTTAACAACTTGCTCGGTCAGACGAACCTTCACCTGGTGGCTGTTTTTAATCCGGCTCCGACCCGACAGTTCCTGGGTCTTTACACCAATGGCCTTCTGGCCGCCTCGACCTCTACTGGCGGCAAATACATTGCTTCCATCAAAGATGGCTTCAGTTTTTTGGGACACTCCCTGTGGTCCGGTGACGCCTGGCTGAACGGTTCAATCAATGAATTTCGCATCTACGACGGGGAATTGGACAAATTCCAGATAGCCGCCAGTTTTCAAGCTGGCCCGGATCAGACCAATTACAACGTCGGTTCGCTCACCGGGTTTGTCGTCAATCCGGGAACCATGCCGCTCGTTCTGAATGGCACGAGCCAGGTTGCGGCTTACCTGAATTTTACCCTCGCCAGCCATGTCAGTGTGATCGGCGATCCGAATTTGAGCTTGAGTTCCGACAACACTAATATCTTTACTGTAAATGCCGCCGGACTCCTGTCCGCCACGGGAATCGGCACCGCCAATCTGACCGGTATCTACGATTACGTGAGCGGGAACACCAGCACCTTCTATACGAATTCGGCGGTGATCACTGTCAGCCGCGGCCTGCCGGCGGCGCTGGTTCACCGTTACAGCTTTACGGCTGATGGGAGCGACTCGGTGGGTGGCCCGGCCTGGAACGGCAGCCTCCCCAATGGCGGCGCGTTTGCCGGCGGCCAGGTGACATTGACGGCGGCCAGTTTGCAGTATGTCCAGTTGCCGGCGGGGATCCTCAGCAACTATGCGGCGGTAACCGTCGAAACGTGGGTCACCTTTCCGGATCAACTGCCGGTGAACTGCTTTTTCTACGGTTTCGGCAACACCGATGGCGGGGGCTCCGGGATGGACTACATCTTCTGCGCACCCCAGGGTGGGCGCATCGCCATCACCAGTGCTGATCCGGGCTACACCGGCGAACAAAATGCCGCCGGGGCCGGTGACTTCAGTGACCATACTAACCTCCACGTGGTGGCAGTTTACAATCCGCCGGGAGGTTATCTCGCGCTCTATACGAACGGTTCCTTGGCCGCGCTGAACAGCGCCGTGACGGTCCCTTTCAGTTCGGTGAGCAGCGTGTTGAACTATATCGGCCGGTCGCTTTACACCGCCGATCCGTATCCCGACTTGAGTCTTGATGAATTTCGCATCTACAATGGCGTGTTGTATGCCGATGAAATTGCGGCCACCGATGTTTTGGGGCCAAACCAATTGTTGAGCGTCGGCAAGCCCACCCTCACCGATTCCCTGGCCGGAGGTAACCTGACATTGTCCTGGCCGTTGGCTTCGGCCGGTTTCACTTTGATGTCGAGGACCAATCTGGCTTCCGGCATCTGGGCGGCAGTGGCTCCGGCACCGCAAATTGTCGGCAACCGATGGCAGGTCGTCGTGCCCATTTCCGGAAACGCACAATTTTTCCGGTTGCAGAAATAAGCTGCCCCAGCCCAAATTTTTTATAAAATGCACAACCAGTCGTCATTTGGACCGAACCGTATCAAAGTTATGAAATGGCTTCAGATCATCATGGTTGCCTGGTTCGTGCCGGGGGTGATTTCCGCGCAAACCTTGACCCATCGTTACAGTTTCTTCAATGAGCCGAATGGCAGCACGGTCGCCACGGACCTGGTCGCCTCCGCCCAGGGCACGGTCCAGGGCGGGGCGGTCATCACCGGTGGCCAGCTGGTGTTGAATGGCGCCAGCGGAACTTATCTCAACCTGCCGGGCGGACTCATCACCGGCAACTCGGCGGTAACGGTCGAGGCCTGGGCCGATTTTGGAAGTCTCCCGGTAAACAGCTATTTGTTCTCTTTCGGAAACACCGACGGCAGCGGCGCCGGGGAAAATTATATCTTCTGCGCGCCTCAGGCGGCGCGCATCACCATCAGCGGCGTTGACCCCGGATATAATGCCGAACAAAACGCCTCGTGCAGCGGTTGGTCCGGCCGCACCAACCTTCACGTGGTGGCGATCTACAATCCACCGGCGCACTCTCTGGCGGTTTACACCAATGGCGCGCTGGCGGGAATCAACCCGGCCGAAACCGTATCGCTGGCCTCGGTGAATGACGTTTACAGCTACCTCGGCCGGTCATTGTACACGTCCGATCCCTATGCGCCCCTCAAAGTCGCCGAGTTCCGCATTTACAACGGAGGGTTGAGCGCCCAACAGGTGGCGCTGGATGCCGCCTCCGGTCCCGGTTCAATCATCACCGATCCGGGCGCGTTGTTCTCGGTGCAGTTGGGATTGACCAATCTGATGTCCGCCGGCTCGACGCAACCGGCGGCGGTGGCGGGCAATTTTGCCAATGTCACAAACGTGAACCTCTTTACCTATGGATCGCCCTCCGTGGTTTCCGACAATACCAACGTGCTCGCTGTTTCCGCTTCCGGCCTGGTCAGCGCCCTGCTGCCCGGAATGACGGCGAACATCATCGCGACCTATGGCGGCTTGAGCGCCACACAAAGTGTGACCGTGGCCGGATTTGCGACGAACCGGTTTGTGTTTGACACTTTTGGCGATGGTTTCTGGACGATTGTCAACCAGGGCAACACCAATCCGCTCGTCGCCAGTTTCAGCGGGGCCAGCCAGGGGGTGTTCACCAACGGAGCGACGGAGCAGCAGTTCCAAGTGCTTTATAATCTTCCGAACGGCACCTTCCGCCTGCGCCAGCGGTCCGGTTGGTATTGTATCGGCGCTCAGAACAACCAGTCCGTGCCGGGCGCCGCAGTTCCGTTGGGCATCTTCTACACGGGCGCGAGTGCCCAGCAATGGTACCTGGTGGATGCCGGCGGCGGTAACTTCCGCATTTTTAATGCCGCCAGCAACCTGGTGCTGCAGACCGACAATGGCACCCCGGCCAATGTCACGCTCGCTGCGCCATCGGCCAGCCCGTTTCAGCTCTGGCAATTCAATTACCAGGCACATTATCCCAAGAAAGGAACCGCGGGTTATGAAGGGTACTGGTCGCAGTTTCAAACGAGTTGGGCGTACAACTACGACGATAACACCGGTACCGCTTTGCCGGCGCAGGTGAATTTTACGCCGATGATCTGGGGACCGTTTTGGGAGCCGTTGAGTGATGTCCAGTCGCGTGCCGTGGGCTGGCGTTCCAGCCGGCAGCCCGTTTACCTCCTGACCTATAATGAACCCGACAACAGTTCCCAGGCGAACATGACCACCAATCAAGCCATCGGCCTGTGGCCGCAGTTGCAAGCCCTGGGGGTTCCACTGGTCAGCCCCGCAATGCAAAACACCTTTGATGCGTGGGCCTATAACTTTTTCAGCCTGATAACCAACAACGGTTACCGCGTGGACTACACGGCCGTGCATCAATATATCCAGCCTAACGCCGCCGCGCTCATCAATAATCTCAATGCGGTTTACACGACCTGGGGCCGTCCGGTGTGGCTCACGGAATTTTCGCCGGTGGACTGGAGCAATACCCAGTCCTGGTCGGAAAATGACGACTATATTTTTCTTGCCGAGTTCATGTGGATGGCCGAGGACCAGGACTGGCTGAAGCGATATGGCATCTTCCCCTTCAGCGGCACTAACAGCGCGAGCCCGTGGGTGAACAATGGCTATCGCGGCAACTTCTTTCTGGCCGATGCGGCAACGCTTTCCCCCTACGGCGAGCTTTACGCAACTTGGGATGCCGACCGCGCGTTCCACTCCCGGACGCCCTACTTGATTCAAAATCTGGCCACCAGCTTCCGGTTGACCTCGAGTAATTCGGTCAGCGCGCCCCGGGCGTCCACCATCTACGTCAGAAATGCCACGACGGAATGGGCGCTCCTGCCCGCACCGACGACCAACCGTTGGTACGTCATTTCCCTGAGTGATGGCCGGCGTCTCCGCGATCTGATCCTCTCTCTGGACCTGGCCCCGGTGGGAACCGTCGGATCGGCGGTGGAATGGACGTTTACTGGTCCGGACAACAAAGGTTACTATTACCTTGGCAACCCAAACACGTCTCACAACCTCAACGGAACCGGCACGGCTCCGTCCATCACGTTCAACACGGTCAGTGCCTCGACGCTCAACAACAATACCCGGTGGCGTTTGATCAAACCTTATCAGCCCGTCACCATTGCCACAGCCGCGCCCCCAGGCCTTTCCATCACTTACTCGAACCAGAGCGCCACGTTGAACTGGACGGGCAACGGTTCCTTTTACAACGTCTATCGCGGCACCAATGCCGGCGGGCCCTACACGACTATTGTCAACGCCACGACGAACCGCACTTATCTCGATGGCACGGTGCAGAACGGCACGGCCTATTACTACGTGGTCACGGCGTTGAACATCCTCGGCGAGGAATCCGGTTATTCCAATGAAGTCATCGGCCGCCCCGCGTCCACCACGGTGTTGCCCTTGAATTTCAGTCTCGATGCCGGTGGCCTGGGCCTGCAATTTGAATGGCCGGCCGACCATATCGGCTGGGAGTTGCTCATGAAGACCACGGATCTGGGCACGCCCGGCGGTTGGACGACGGTCTCAAATTCAGTTTCCACGAACCAGATTGAGGTGCCGTTTGATCCGACGCAAAGCAACGTCTTTTTCAGGCTGGTGTATCCCTAAAACACCCATCACAATTTAAAAATGCCAACGATCAAATCCAACATTATCATCGGCTGCTTGGCCGCCTTATTCCTGTTTGTTGCCCCGGTGGTCTTCGCCCAGGCGACCATTACGGTTGATGTGGACAAACCCGGACATGCGGTGTCGCCACTGTTGTGGGGTGTTTTTTTCGAGGACATCAACCTTTCCGCCGACGGTGGCATTTATCCCGAACTCGTCCGCAACCGGTCCTTTGAAGATGCGGTGCGACCCGAGTACTGGCAGCTTTTGGATGTCACCAACGGCGGCAGCATGGCCATTGATTCCACCGTGCCGCTCAATCCGGTCAACCGCCACAGCCTGCGGCTAAACGTGGATGGTGCTTTCACCCTGGAAAACGAAGGTTACTGGGGCATGAACATCATCCAGGGTGATGGTTATGTCTTAAGATTTGCCGCCCGCGCAACCAACGGCTTTGACGGACCGCTAAAGGTCCGCCTCGTCGGGACGGACGGGACCGAACTGGCCCAAGGCAAAATCTCCGGCCTCGATGACCATTGGAAATATTACTCGCTCGACCTCGCCGCCATGGGCAGCGATCCGAGGGCAAAATTGCAGATTTCTGCGTCCGGCAAAGGCGCCTTGTTCCTCGACATGGTTTCCCTGATGCCAAAAAAGACCTGGAAAAACCACGGCCTGCGGGTTGACTTGATGGAGTCCCTGGCCGCATTGCATCCTTCCTTCCTGCGTTTTCCGGGCGGCAACTGGGTTGAGGGCGATGATCGGGCGCACATGTATCGTTGGAAGAGCACGATTGGCAACATTGATGCCCGCACTCCGCTTTGGAATACCTGGGGTTACAACACCACGCAGGGACTCGGATTCTTCGAATATCTGCAAATGTGCGAGGATCTTGGCGCCGAGCCGCTTTTTTGCATCAACGATGGCATGACGCTTCACGACAGTGTGCCGCTGGACCAGATGGGTCCTTGGGTTCAGGATGCCTTGGACGCGATTGAATATGCCAACGGTCCGACCAATTCAACCTGGGGTTCACTGCGCGCCAAGGCCGGACATCCTGCCCCGTTTGGTTTGAAATACATGGAAATCGGCAACGAAAATGGCGGGCCGGACTACTACCAGCGCTGGCCGTTGCTGGCCAATGCCATCCGTGAAAAATATCCCTATATGCAGTTGGTTGTTAATTCCGACCTGCGCGGCCGCCCTTATCCAACCGATCCGAAACCAGACATTGTGGACGAGCATTACTATGAATCGCCGGAATCCTTCATGTGGCGCGCCAGCCAGTATGATCATTACGACCGCCACGGCCCGAAAATTTTCGTCGGGGAATACGCCGTTACGGAAAAAGCCGGCAAGGGCAATCTCCAAGCCGCGCTGGGCGAGGCGGCGTTCATGACCGGCATGGAGCGCAATTCGGACATGGTTTTCATGGCCAGTTATGCGCCGTTGCTTGTCAATTTAAACCACCGTGCGTGGAACCCAGACCTTATCAACTATGACAGCTCGCGCTGGTATGGCCTGCCAAGCTACTACGTTCAACAGATGTTCAGCGCCAATCGCGGTGACGTGACGCTGCCCAGCACCATTGACGCGCCTCCCGCCAATCCCACCGCCGAGTCCGGCGCCATCGGCGTCGGCACCTGGAAAACCCAGGCTGAGTTCAAGGACATCCAGGTTACCGGGCCGGACGGAACCGTCTTGTTCGCATCCGATTTTAGCACCAACAGTAACGGTTGGCATTTGTCAGGAAACGGTGACTGGCGGGTGGCCGACGGCGCCTTGCGCCAGTCCGGTGGCAATGAGAATGTCCGCGCCACCGCTGGCGACAAATCCTGGACGGATTATACGCTGACCTTGAAAGCGCGTAAATTGGGTGGCAGCGAGGGCTTTCTAATCCTGCTTCACGTGAACGATGACCAGACCAAGAACTGGTGGAACATCGGCGGTTGGGAGAATACCACTCATGCCATTGAACTGGACAACCGCGTCATCACCCGGACTTCCGGTCACATCGAAACCGGTCGCTGGTATGACATTCGCGTGGAGGTGAAGGGCAGTCAGGTGCGCTGTTATTTGGACGGCCAGTTGGTGCATGATTTGGATAACCAGCCGCTGAAATCCCTCTTCGCCAGCGCCACCCACGATGGCAAAACCGGCGATATCATCCTGAAGGTGGTCAATGTCGCAACGAATGTTCTAAATACAGTAATCAAACTCCGTGGAGCGCAGGATCCATCCGGTTCGGGAAAAGTCATCGTCCTTGCCGGCAACAGTCCGCTCGACGAAAATTCACTGGATGCTCCCACAAAAATTTCGCCGCAGACCAACGCTTTCAATTACCTCGGCGACAATCTGCATTGGCCGTTTCCCGGCAACTCCGTCACCATTCTCCGCCTCGCCCCGGAAAAGAAACCGCTTGTTCAATAACGAAACTATTTTTTGATTGGCTGTGGCCGACGCATAAGCATGAAACTGAAATTCGTTTGCTTTCTGGCTGCGCTTGCGTGCATTTGCGTTGGTGACGCCCGCGCCGCAGACTCAGTGCATACGTTCGCCATCGGCACCAACGATTTTCTGCTGGATGGCAAAAAGTTCCAAATCCGCTGCGGCGAAATTCACGCCGCGCGCGTGCCGATGGAATACTGGCGCCACCGGTTGCAGATGGCCAAGGCGATGGGTTTGAACACCGTTTGTGCGTATCTCTTCTGGAATTTGCACGAGCCGAACCCCGGCGAATATGTCTGGACCGGCCAGGCGGATGACGCGGAGTTTTGCCGCCTTGCGCAGGAAGAGGGTCTTTGGGTGATTCTGCGGCCGGGTCCGTATGCCTGCGCCGAATGGGAAATGGGTGGCACGCCGTGGTGGCTGTTGAAAAATGACGGCATCCAGCTCCGCTCGCGCGACCCGCATTACCTAAACGCCGTGAAATCGTATTTGAAGGAAGTTGGCCGCGTGCTCGGCCCGCTGCAAATCACGCACGGCGGTCCGATCATCATGGCGCAGGTGGAAAACGAATACGGCTTTTATGGCAAGGACGCGTCATACATGGATGAAATCCGAAAAGCCTTGGTGGGCGCGGGGTTTGATGTGCCGCTGTTCGAGTGCAATCCGCCGGATCAGATGAAAAACGGCTTGTTGCCGGATTTGTTTCAGGCCGGAAATTTCGGCAGCGACGTAGAGACAAATTTTGCAAAGGTGCGCCAAATCCAGACCAACGGTCCGCTGATGTGCAGCGAATTTTATCCGGGATGGTTTGACACCTGGGGCCAGCCGCATCATCTGGGCAAGCCGGAAAATTATCTTCCCAACTTGAAACTCATGCTCGACAGGGGTGCGTCCTTCAGCATTTACATGGCTCACGGCGGCACGACATTCGGGCTGTGGTCCGGCTGCGACCGGCCGTTCAAGCCGGACACGTCCAGCTATGATTACGACGCGCCGATCAGCGAAGCCGGCTGGGCGACGCCGAAATTTTTCCAGACCCGCGAACTATTCGCCAAATATCTTCTGCCCGGCGAAAAACTGCCGGACCGGCCCGCGCCAGATCCGGTTGTGAGTTTTGCTCCGGTTGAATTGAAGGAAGTCGCACCGATCTTCGACAACCTGCCTGCGGCGATCAAAGACGAAGCGCCGCGCAACATGGAAGCCTATGACCAGGGCTATGGCTGCATTTTGTATCGCACCAGAATTCCAGCGGGCGCGGCCGCTACGCTCGAAGCTGTGGCCATCCACGACTTCGGCTATGTTTTTCTCGACGGCAAGCGCGTCGGCATTTTGGATCGCCGGAGCGCGAAGGCCCAAGTTGTTTTGCCTGAACGCGCACGGGCAGCGCAGCTTGATATTCTTGTCGAGCCGACCGGTCGCATCAATTTCGGCCCGGAGATGGCCGACCGCAAAGGATTGATTGCGCCGGTGAAACTCGGCGGTGAAGTTTTAAAAGGCTGGGAAATTTTCAACCTACCGCTGGATGACAAGATGCTGGCCGGGCTCAAATATCAAATCGGAAATCGGAAATCGGAAATCGGAAATCAACCGGCCTTTTGGCGCGGCACGTTCAAGTTGGACAAAGCCGGTGACACGTTTTTGGATTTGCACGCGTGGGGCAAGGGCGATGTGTGGGTCAACGGCCATTGCCTCGGCCGCTACTGGAACATCGGACCGACGCAAACCGCTTACGCGCCCGGCTGCTGGTTGCGCGCCGGCGAAAATGAAATTTTCATTCTCGACACGATTGGTTCGGAAAATCACACCGTTGCCGGCCTCGAAAAACCGGTGCTCGACGAATTGCATCCCGAAAACGATTTCGCCCAGACGCATCGGCCGGTGGTGAAGTTGAATCTGATCACGCCGGTCCACACCGGCACGTTTGCGTCGGGCGCAGACACGCAGGATATCAAATTCGCTGCGCCGGCTGCTGGAAAATATTTCTGTTTGGAATCGTTGAACGCGCGGGACGGCAAGCCCTACGCCGCCGTGGCCGAACTGGATTTGCTCGACGCCAGCGGCAATGCCATCAGCCACAACGGCTGGACGATTGCATACGTGGACAGCGAGGAGCATGTCGGCGAGGACGGCGCGGCGGAAAACGCGATTGACGGCCAGACGGCGAATTTCTGGCACACAGAATGGAAGAACGCCTCGCCGAACCATCCGCATCGGCTGATGTTGAACCTCGGCCAATCGCAGACGATTTCCGGGTTTCGGTATGTCCCGCGCCAAGGAACTGAATCTGGCCGCATCAAAGATTTTCGGATTTATGTGGGCAATGACCTGATTCAACCATGAAAACGCTGGCCAAGGATTCGTCCGGACAAACGGTGTATTTAACTTCGCGTACATGAAAACAACATCTGCTATTTTTCTCCCATCCAACAATCCCGGCATGAAACGGAC
>Ga0265338_10004958_pt1 | contig 17640 bp, 14 predicted proteins | sample 42126metaG_FD_193579 | JGI IMG/M metagenome (GOLD analysis project Ga0265338, IMG submission 193579) | Rhizosphere microbial communities from Carex aquatilis grown in University of Washington, Seatle, WA, United States - 4-21-26 metaG | ecosystem: Host-associated > Plants > Roots > Rhizosphere... | reverse complement strand
GCTGCCATCAAAGCTGAATGCCAGGCCAACCTCCCCGGGCCCATAAACCGTACTCCCGTGCGCAATGCCGTTGTTGCCTCCGATAAAATCCGTCGCATTGTTCTCAGCCTGCCACCAACTTACCAAACCCGGAGGCATCGGGTCACATGATGGGCCCGGGTTGACCGTCAGTACAGCGACGGAACTGTTGGTCGAGCCATAGGGGTTTGTCACCAGCACGGCATAGCTGCCAGCCTGTGCTGACTGCACGCTGGCCAGCGTTAACACGTTGTTGGTGGCACCAACGATATTTGTTCCATTGAAGCTCCATTGAAAATTGATCGGTGGCGTGCCGGCGGCAACCACAGTGAATGTCGGCGTGCTGCCTGCAACCACCGTCTGGTTCGTCGGCTGGGCCGTAATTACCGGCGGCGTTGGAGCGAAACATTTTCCGCTGTGGCCGGCCGTGTAAATAGCTTGAATTTCCGCCTGGGTGAACGCACGGCTGTAAACCGCCACCTCATCAATGCTGCCCGGGAAAAAGTTCTTACTTGCCGTCCCATTGACCGGCGCATATGCCCCGATGCGCAACGCATCGTCCGTCGCCCGCACCGGCCCCGAAATGTTCATTACCCCATCCAACACACCATTGACATAACCTCGCAAACTCGTTCCATCATAGACCATCGCCACGTGATTCCAGACCCCGACCGCCAGGGTGGTGGCAAAGTCGCCGCCCTGCCACCCGCCAGAGGCATAGATATCCGCATTCAATCGTCCGCCATTGACCGTCAACAGCCAGTCCATCGGACTCTCAGCATCCAGCCCCTTCGTTACAATGGTTTTGGTGCCGGAAGTCGTGTTGATATTGACCCAGGCTTCAACGGTAAAGGCATTGGTAAACTTAAGGTTCGGATTGCTGGGCACCTCCACATAACCGCTGCTGCCATCAAAGCTGAATGCCTGGCCAACCTCCCCGGGCCCGTAAACCGTACCCCCGTGCGCAACGCCGTTGTTGCCTCCGATGAAATCCGTCGCGTCATTTTCGGCCCGCCACCAACTTACCAGACCCGCAGGCATCGGGTCACATCCCTGTGCGTTTATGGAAACGGCCGCAATTATAGCCAATATAAGGACTACCAAGGTCTTCTTCATATGCCAATCGCTGTTTATTCAAACCCGACCTGCCATGTGCATCTTATAGCAAAAGTTTGCGAAAAACATGAATAAAAAAGTGTTTCTTTTCCGCATTTGGCGATATTCCTTTGGCGAATTGGCAATCTTACACCGCTTCAAATAGCATTGGCTGTTTCTGCTAAGATGCTCACGGTCCCGATTTGGCACTTTCTCCCCCACATTTCCTGATGGCCCAACAGGGCCTCTACCATCCTCGAGCCGGATCCTCAGCTTGGTGTTGCCGACTGCCCATTTGTTTGTTATATTAAATTTGTTGATGCCCATTTTTAATAATGCTTTTGCGGGCACCTGCAGACGGGTCGTCGCCGGCGTGGCGACGGCGGTGTGCGGGTTTTTTATTTTGGAGGGATTGCCGGCGCAAAGCATCCGGTTTCCGTGGAGTGGTTACGGGCATGAAGCCCAGCATGACGCCGTCGTGCCCGTGGCCTCCCAATCCCTTAACCGCATTTTGTGGCATACGCCGGTGGATTTGAATCCGCAGTATAGCGGTAGCGAGTTGTTCATCCACTACGGCTCGCCCCTCATCACACGCTCTAACACGGTCATCGTGCCGGTGAAAACGGGCGCCACCGGCGGATTCCGGGTGGAAGCGCTCGACGGCGGCACCGGCGCGACGAACTGGCTGCGCGCCTCGGATTACATCCTGCCGCCCCACAATTGGACCCCGAGTTTCTCCCCCGCATTGACCCCTAAAAATCGGCTGTATTTTCCGGGCGGCGGCGGCACGGTTTATTGTTGCGACACCCCGGACACGACCAACGCTTCCCCGGTCATCGGGCAGATCGCCTTTTTCGGGCTGACCAACTACACCGCCAATACCAACGCCTACCTGAACAACGTGTACATCAATACGCCCATCACCACGGACCGTTATGGGAATATTTTCTTCGGCTTCCAAGCCACCGGTACCACGCCGCTGAGCCTCAAGAGCGGCATTGCCCGCATCGATTACAACGGGACCGGCACCTGGATCGCCGCCAGCAACGCCGCCAGCGATGTCACGATCAGTAAGGTCGCCATGAACTGCGCCCCGGCACTCAGCAATGATCACCGGATACTGTATGTTGCGGTCAATTCCAACAATGGCGATTTCAGCAATCCTGGCTATCTGCTTGCCTTGGACAGCCGGACCCTCACTCCCCTGGGGAAAGTCCGTTTGAAAGACGCCAAAAACCCGGCCAATGACGCATCCCTGCCCGATGACGCCACGGCCTCCCCCACCGTCGGGCCCGATGGCGACGTTTATTTCGGGGTGCTGGAGAATCCGTTTCCCTCGAATAATGATCGTGGCTGGTTGCTGCATTTCAACAGCACGCTGACGCAGAGCAAAATACCCGGCGCATTCGGCTGGGATGACACGGCTTCCATTGTGCCGGCCTCGATGGTTCCGTCCTACCATGGCAACTCGCCATATCTGTTGATGACCAAATACAATAATTATGCCGACGTCGGTGGCGACGGCGTTAACAAAATCGCCATCCTCGATCCGCGGAACGGCATGACGGACCCCATTTCCGGCGCCACCAATGTCATGCAGGAAGTCATCACCATTGCCGGGCCCACGCCGGACTCCGCATTTCGCCCCGGCAAGCCCAATGCCGTGCGCGAGTGGTGCATCAACACCGCCGCCATTGACCCGTTCACCAAATCCGTGCTCGCCAACAACGAGGACGGCAAACTCTACCGCTGGGACCTGACGTCGAACACGCTTTCAGAAACGAATACGCTCACCGCGGGCCTGGGCGAGGCCTACACCCCCACCCTGGTGGGCGTGGATGGCATCGTTTACGCCATCAACAATGCCACCTTGTATGCGGTGGGCCATTGACCGGAAACGAACCATGCGACCGCAGCCATTACTGCTTTTGTCCGGCCTGGCGTTACTGTTGTCCGTTCCACCTGCCCAGGCAGACCTGGCCTTCGTGCTGACCCCTGCCCTGCGGTCGGGCGCCGGAAGCAACGAGTTCTTCTTCACCGGCACGCTGAGCAACACCAGTCTGACCGATACCCTGTACCTCAACGACGTCCAATTCGATTTCATCGCCGGGGCGGCCAGCTATCTTGCCGCAGATACGAACGCGTTCTTTGCGAATGTTCCCGGCATTCTGCTGCCTTTTGAAACCTACAGCGACGTCGTCTTTGGCATCACCATCGATCCGACCACGCCGCCCGGGCAATACTTCGGCTCCGTCACCGTCCAGGGCGGTACGAACATTTTCGCGGCCACCAACCTGGCGAGTCCGACCTTCGAGGTTTCCCTGCCCCCGGCAGCGTTGGGCATCGTGCCCGCCGGCACCAACGTGGTGATTTCGTGGGCGTCACCGCCCGGAGGTTTTGAACTGCAAAAGAATTCCGACCTGGCCACAACCAGTTGGCTGACCGTTACGAATCTCCCGGCGTTCACCAACGGGCAGAATCAAGTCAGGCTTTCCGGGACCAACAGCAGCCTGTTCTTCCGGCTCAAATATCCCTGACCGTAATCCAAAGTTTTGAAGCCCGTGGCCCCGGCTGCTTAAACAATGCCCTTTTCCAATTCCGCAAACTCGCCGGCCAGTACTTTTTGGGCCAGACGATGGCCGCTGGAATCCGTGTTGTGATGAAGGTCATTAAAATGCCGCTCGATGCGCAGCCGGGCGGCCCGGCAAAAATAATCGACCAGGCCGGATAAATCCTCTCCAGCCGCCGAATCCGGGGAACGGAGCAGGCTCTCGCCGCGCAGGCAAACTGCGGTCATGGCAAAGAGCTCCGTGCCAATGTCCACGAATCGCCCCAGCAAAAGCTGTTCGCGCTCCAACCCGGGTCCGTGACGCACCATGGCGTGAAACAGAGCCCGGGCCAGCCGCCGACTGGTTCGCCGGATATAACGGATATGCCCGCTGAATTGCTGGCCGCCCGGGGCGGAAAGCCATTCGCCCAAAGGCAGCCATTGTTTCGGATACCAGCCGGCGTAAAACCATCCCGCCTTCATTGCCGCGCGTATTCGTTGGGCCCCGGGCAATTGGGAATTCAACACCGTGGCGCTGATTTTGAGATGCGCGTCCAGCGCCTCGCGGGCGATGAACAACCGCATGATCTCGCTCGAACCCTCAAAAATGGTGTTGATGCGGCAGTCCCGCAGCATCCGCTCCAGGGCAATGGGCGACTCCCCGCGGGCCTTGAGCGAAACCGCGGTTTCATAACCGCGCCCGCCCCGGATCTGCACGGCGTCATTGACCATCTGCCACGTCGCCTCGGTCGCCCAGAGCTTGCACATCGCCGCCTCAAGCCGCACGTCGGCGTGTTTGTCGCGGTCCACCCGGCTGGCGGCGAGCAGCGTCATGGATTCCATCGCAAAAATGTCGGCCGCCATCCGGCTGAGTTTGTCCGCAATGGCCGCGTGTTTGCCGATGGGCGCGCCCCATTGTTTGCGTTCCCGGGCCCAAACCCGCGAGATGTTCAGGCAGCGTTTCGCCAGCCCGGCACACGCCGCGGGCAGCGTCAGCCGTCCCGTGTCCAATGTGGTCAGGGCCACGCGCAGCCCCTTGCCCTCGGCCAGTAAAATATTTTCCACCGGCACCCGCACGTTGGTAAAACGAATGACGCCGTTGTAAAGAGCCTTCAAGCCCATGAACCGGCACCGGTGCAGAATCTCGACGCCCGGCCAGTCCATTTCCACGATGAACGCCGTGATCTGCTCCTTCAGGGCGCCGCTGATTTTTTTTGGCGGCGTTTTGGCCATGACCACAATCACGCCGGCTTTCGTGACGTTGGTGCACCAGAGTTTTTCACCGTTGAGGATGAACGATTTTCCGTCCGGCGACGGTTCCGCCCGCGTGGCCATCGCCGCCGGGTCGGAGCCGACATTGGTTTCCGTGAGCGCAAAGGCGGAAATCTCGCCCCGAGCGACGCGCGGTAAATACCTGCGCTTCTGCGCTTCGGTGCCAAAAAGGATGAGCGGTTGCGGCACGCCGATCGACTGGTGCGCCGAAACCAGGGCGGTGAGATTGCCGCACCAGCTGCCCAGCAACATCGCCGCACGACAATAATTGGTTTGGGACAGGCCGAGGCCGCCGTGTTCGCGCGGGATTTTGATGCCAAAGGCGCCGAGCCGGGCCAGATCGTCAATCACCGGCTGCGGAATTTCACCCGTGGCGTCAATCTCGTCGGGATCAACCCGGTCACGCAGCAACGTCTCCAGTGGTTTGAGAAACGCGTCGCCTTGAGTACGATCCTCGGCACTCTGTACCGGGAAGGGGCTGACCTGCGCCAGGTCAACTTCGCCCATGAACAGGCCGCCGGCAAAAGTCTGCTTCCGCGCCGACCCGCGGGCGGCCTCGGTCAGTTCGAGGGCGGCGCGCTGGCCGGCGGACATTTTTGAGGTGTCAATCAGCGGGCGCGGTTCCTCGGGCGGTGTTTGAATGCTGCTCATATCGTCATGCGCTTGGGGGATAAAATTTTTTTCCGCCGGCGGCCAGGCCGGCCAGCAATGGGGAAGGAGTAAAATGCGCCGCTCCCGAGTCGACGAGATGGTTCATCGCTCCGACGAGTTTCGCTGCGCCAACGGCGTCGGTGTAGCGCAACGGCCCGCCGCGGAACGGCGCAAATCCGGTGCCCATGATCATGGCAAAATCCACATCAGCCGGGTCGGTGACGACCTGTTCCTCCAGGCAGCGCGCGGCTTCGTTGACCATCAACAGGACCATGCGCTCCTGCAAGGCCTCGCGCGAAAGCGCGCCGGCCTTTTGGCTTTGAACGTAAACCGAGGTTTGCGGATCCGGTTTTGCCTCCTTCGGTTTGTCGTACCGATAAAACCCTCGGCCGCTCTTGCGCCCGAGCCGGCCATCCGTGGTCATTTTGCGCAGACTGCCCGGGATCTGCAGGCGGCCGCTGAAACTGGCCGCGAGTGTTTCGGCCACATGCAGGGACACATCCAGGCCGACTTCGTCCAGTAAACGCAGCGGCCCCATCGGCATCCCGAAGTCGAGCATCGCCTCGTCGAGATCAGTGATGCCGGCGCCCGTTTCAAACAGGTTCCCGGCCTCGACCAGGTACGGCATAAGAACCCGGTTCACGAGAAAGCCGGGGCTGTCTTTCACCACCACGGGCAATTTGCCGATCTGCTGCGCCAGCCGGAGCGTGCGCGCGAGAACTTCCGGCGCCGTCTGCCGTGCCGCGATTACTTCGACCAATTGCATCTGGTAGACCGGATTGAAGAAGTGCAGGCCGACCACGCGTTCGGGATGGCGGGCGGCGGCGGCGATCTCGGAAACCGGCAGCGCCGAGGTGTTGGTGGCCAGAATGGTCCGGTCCGAAACCGCTGCCTCCAGCTGCTGGAAAATCTTTTTCTTCAGTTCCAGGTTTTCCACCGCCGCCTCGATGACCAGGTCCGCCTGATGCAGGGAGACCTCCGTCGGCGCCGGATAAATGCGATCCAATCCGTCCCGCGCCTCGCGCGGCGTGAAGACATGATGCTTGACCCCGTCGCGATAGAGTTTCGCAATGGTCGTCATGCCTTTGGCCACCTGACCGGCATCGATGTCCCGGAGGATGACCGGCAGTTGGCGAGCACTTAACCACTGCGCAATGCCCGCACCCATCACCCCCGCGCCAATGACTGCGGTCCGGGTAATGGGCTCCAATGCGGCCGATGAAACGGGGACCGGCACCGTCCGTTTCCGGGCGCGTTCCTGCAGGAAAAAGATCCGGATCAAATTGCGACCGGCGGCCGTCGGGACGAGTTCCAATATCGCCTCGCGTTCCAGCGCCAGCGAGGATTCCATCGGCAACGAAACTCCGCGCGTCGCCACCTCCAGCGCCTTGAGCACGGCAGGGTAATGGCCGCGCGTCCGGCGCAACAGTTGCCGGCGGACGCGCGACGCGATGATCGCAGCGACCAGCGAGTTGTTGGTTGACCAATGGGAAACGCGGGGCGGTTTGCCTTGCTGAATTTTCCGGACCGCGCAGGCGACCAGATATTCGGCCGGCGCCAGCTCATCGATCATGCCAAGCTTCAACGCCTGGCGCGCTGACGGGGTTTTGCCGCTCAAAATGATGTCCAACGCCCTGGGCAGACCGATCAAACGCGGCAGCCGCGTCGAGCCGCCCCACGCCGGCAATAGGCCGATTTTGGTTTCCGGCAGGCCGATTTTGGTGACCCGGTCGGGCGATGCGACCCGATAATCGCAGGCAAGACCAACCTCATAACCCCCACCCACGGCGGCGCCATGGATCGCCGCTACCGTGGGGATCGGCAGCGCCGCAATCCGGTTCATCACGGCCTGACCGCGTTCAATCAAGGCCCGCGCCTCGTCGGAAGGCAGGTTTTCCGGTATCGAATTGAGATCAAGGCCCGCAACGAAAATGGAGCGCTTGGCACTGATCAGGATGACACCTTTGAGTTTCGTCTGACGTTCAACGAAATCCAGTTCGGCCGCCAGTTCGTCCAGCGTGCGACGGTCAAAAATGTTCGCGGACGAACCGGGCCGGTCAAAAGTGATCACGCAAATCCCGTCATCGCGAACAGTGAAACGAACCGTCCGTTCCGTCGCGGACGGCGAACCAGGAACGGCGGTTTCGCCCACGCTGACTGATTGTTCCAGGGGCATACCCATTGTTTAAATCCTTTCCAGCCAGAGCGCCGCGCCCTGTCCGCCGCCGATGCACAGGGACACCAGTGCGCGGCAGGCGTTGCGCCGCTTCAATTCGTTCAACGCCGTCAGCACCAACCGCGCACCCGTGGCGCCGACCGGATGACCCAGGGAGATGGCGCCGCCATTGACGTTGAGTTTCGCCGCCGGAATTTCGCCGAGCGCTTCCGGGCGATGCAGCCGGTCGCGCGCGAATTCAGCGGAACGGGCGCAATGGATGACAGCCAGGACCTGGGCGGCAAACGCTTCGTTGATTTCGGCAAGATCGGCCGCATCGAGTTTGAAGCCGGTCTGTTCCTCGGCGCGGGCCATGGCAAACACCGGGCCCAATCCCATCCGGACCGGGTCGCAACCGGCATAGGCGTAACCGGCCAGGACTCCGAGCGGGTTTAAACCAAGCTCCTGCGCCCGACGTTCGCTCATGACCAACAGGGCCACTGCACCGTCGCTGACTTGCGAAGCATTGCCGGCGGTGACGGTTCCATTTGTACGGTCGAACAGCGGCGATAATTTTGCGAGCGCGGCCGGCGATTGATTTTCGCGAACCCCGTTGTCCCGGGTGACCGCGTTTTTGCCGGCCGTAAAAACCGGGCAGATTTCCTGCGACAGCCGGTCGCGCGCGGCGGTGGCGCGCTGGTGCGATTGTAGGGCAAATTCGTCCTGCTCCGCCCGGGAAATGCCGTATTCGCGCGCCAACACCTCGGCGGTTTCGCCCATGTTCAACCCGCAAATCGGGTCGGTCAGGCCCAGCAGCAGGCCCGCGCGCGGCTTGAAATCCGACGGCCGGAAGGCGGCCAACGCCTTTGCCCGCGCTGCCAGATTTTTGGCCCGGGCCAGCCGGCCGAATTTTTTTGCGGCAACCGGACTGAACAGCAACGGGATGTTCGACATGCTTTCCGTTCCACCGACAATGAAAACCGAGCCCCGGCCGGCCGCCATCTTTTCCGCCGCGTGCGTGATAGCCTCGCAGCTGGAGCCGCAATTACGATGGACGGTGACGGCGGGGACGGGCTGCGGGATACCGGCGCGCAAGGCGATGACCCGGGCGACGTTGGCGGCATCCGCCGGTTGCGCCACGCAGCCAAAGATAACCTCGTCAACGAGCGCAGGATCGATGCCCGTGCGCGTCAGCAGCGCGTTGACGGCAATGCGGCCGAGTTCGTCCGCCGCGAGCGATTCCAGGTCCGTGCCCGACTTGCAAAACGGCGTGCGCACTCCGTGCACGATGACCAGACGCCCGTTATTCATGGTGATTTGCGGGTTCAGGTTTCATTTCGCCCACCCCGTTGCCGGCCGGCGGACGATGGTCCACCACTTTTTGTTCCTTGAGCTGCACGCCCACTCCCTGCAGCTCGCGCATCTCCGCGGCGCAATGAAACAAAATCCGGTTCGGGTGAATCTCCGTGTGCCGGTAAAACCGGTCATTGAGTTCGCGGGTGAGCTGCCGGTCATTGGTATCATCCGTCTTCTGCACGTGCAACACGATTTCATCCAGGTCGTGCGGATCGTCATTGGCCTTGCACAATTCCAGCTGCCACGCGCCCACGTGCGGTGCGTCATCCAGGACATGTTCGAGCTGGTTGAAATCCACCAGGGTCCCCTTGAGCTTGTCGAGGTTCATTGCCTTGACCTCGGAGGTGCGGGAAATGGTTCCCCGGAGGCGCGGCAGGCAACGCCCGCAATGGGGGCACGGCTCATACGTGAGACCGCCCTCCAGGTAATCTCCGGTGCGGTAGCGCAACACCACCGTCCCCCGCGCCGCCAGCGGCGTGAAGACGATCTCGCCGGGCTGGCCGGGCGGAACCACCCGGCAGGTTTTGGGATCTATGATTTCAATGATCCCGAGGTCGGGATATAAATGATAGCCGCCGGACGGCTGGTCGTGCGGGAACGGACATTCGGCCCAGGCGAGCTTGGCTTCGGTGAAACCATAGGTAGCCAGTACGTGCACGTCGCGTGCGCCGAGTTCATGGGCCAGGTCGAGCAACTTCCGGCGCAGGCCGTCACTGGTTTTTTCCCCGCCCAGGACGATACGCTTGAGGTTTGGGCAGGGAACACCCTCTTCCACCGCCTGGTTGAGCAGGTGATAAATAAATGTGGGAACGCCGATGATGACGTCCGGACTCAATTTCCCGATCAACCGCAGATTGCCTTCGGTGCCCATCACCTTGCCGCCGCCGGAGCTGACGGTGAGCACGTTGAAGGACATCCCGGCATGATACGTGAACCAGAAGGCGAGGTGAGGGGCGAAGGGAAAGGCATTGAGCATGCGAAATTCCGGTTCCGCGCCGCAGACTTCCATCAGGCGCCGGCTGGCCAGGGTCAGGTTCTCCATGTCCTGCCCCGTGAGCAGAAACGGCAGCGGTTCGGCGGCCCGGCCGGTGGTGAAGAAAATGGAGACGGGCCGGAACTCGGCGGCCAGCTCGTGTTCGACTTTTTTCCGGCCGTTCAACGCGGCGCGCAAAATGGTGCCGGGACGATGGGCCAACGCATGGGGGTCCGGCGACAGGATGAATTCGCGGAAAGACTGCGGGTTTTCCGGCGTCGGCAGCAGGTCGGATTTGCGGGTGAACGGCAGGCGTTGCAAATCATCCAGCGTGCGGATGGATCCGGCATCCAGGCCGTGTTCCTGAAAAAGCCGGTGATAATACGGCGAGAAGGGAATCACGACCTGGCGCAGGTAGTGCCGCAGTCTTTTCGCCTGCTCGGCCCGGACCTGTTCTTCAGGCAGTCGCTGCCAGTAATTCTGGAGCCGTCCTGGCCTCATAAGGCACTCCTTTCTCCCGTACCAGCGCTTTGATTTCGTCGAGTTGCCGGCGCGCAATTTCGCGGCCGGCAATGATGTATTGGCCGGGATTTTTAAAATCGAGCCAGCGGTCGTTGCCCACGTCCGGTTTCAGGACCACATCCGCCCGCCGGCAACTGGCCTCGGCCATCCGGATTTGCGCACCGTGGATGCTGTGCATGAGAATTTCGAGGATGTTGCCGCGCGCGAAATAATTCACATGCTGGTTCAGGGATAGAAATTTGCGCGCCAGTTTTCGCGCCCGGCGTTCCCTGTGCCCGGCCAGTTCGCGCCGGGCCTGCAACGAACGGCGGATGCGCTCGGGCGAAGGGATGGCATTCACGGCAATGATCCGGCGAATCCCCATTTCCTGCAAAACGTCCGTCGGCAACGGGTCCACGATCCCGCCGTCAACATAAGACTCCTCGCCGATGCGAACGGGCACGCAGATTCCAGGCACGGCGATGCTCGTATGCACGGCCGTGGCCACATCGCCGCGCGAAAACACAATGCGCTCGAGCGTGTCGAGGTGCGTGGCCAGAACCCGCAAAGGCCGTACCAGGTCCGGGAACTGCGCGTCGCCAATGGTTTTTTGGAGCCGTTGCTTGATCGCGTAACCGCGGAGAAATCCTTGCCGGGGCGGGAACACCGGGTCAATCAAACTCCAGAGCGCCCATTTGACCTCCATTTCGCGCGCCAATTGTTCCATTTTCGGGCCGTCACAGCCGTAGGCCCACATCGCGCCGACATAGGCGCCCATGCTGGAACCGACAACCACGTCCGCCTCAATGCCATTTTCCTCAAGCACCTGCAGCACGCCGATATGGGCAAATCCCTTGGCGGCGCCGGAAGATAGCGCCAGCCCCACCAGACAATTACCGATGCCGCGCGCCATTCGCCGGACGTCCGCATGAAACGAGCTGGTCGGAACCACCCCGCTGCCCGGCATCGGGCAGCCGCGGATGAAAATACCGGCCGAAACCCCCGCCCTTTCGAGCTGGGCGTCGAACCCGGCGACGCCCTCGTTTTCGGCCAGGCAAAGAACGGATTTGAATTCGGCCTGGGCCCGGTCCTTCGTGTCGGGGGGCAACTCGTGACACAGCAAATCCAAATGGTACAAATCCTCGGAATTGCGGCGCAGGAAGAAATAGGTTGACCGGGATTGCGCGATGCACTCGAACAAAACAGGCATAGGTACCTGATCCGCAGCTACTTCCAACAACACGTAGTCGAACCGGCAGCGCAATGCCCGGCACCATATCCCCAAAACCTCCGGATGAAGGTCCCCGTGCGACGAAATACCGATCCGCAACAAATGGATCCCGGTTTCAACCTCGCTGAGCTCGGAGGGCAAAGCCAATTCGTTGTCCAGGGTACAATCCACGGTTTCGCCGGCTGAAGCCACCAATTGGACGAGCAGCACGGACGCCCCGGTTTCCGAGCGCAAGCGCCGGATGATGTTTTCGGCCAATAATGATTCCGGCAGCCGGTCGGAGCCAAAAGCCAGGGTGACGATCTTTCCCTTGGGGGCATTGAGTTTGAAGATGAATTGGGTGGTGTCCGAGCTTTCGAAATCACCGGAAAGACCATGGCCGTTGGTTTTTGGCGCAATGTCCACCAGGTCCTGCAGGCGGATGCGCAATACCGTGCTGTCCTCGGCCGCCACCACCGTGGTGCCCGGGCGAAAAAATCCACCAAAGGCTTCACCCTGTTTGAAGATGCGCAGAACCTTTTTCTCGTGGTCCGGCAAACGGTGCTGTTGTTCGCAAGTTCCGCTTAAAACCAGGAAAGCCCACTCGGCCTGCCGGCCATTGGCACAAACCTCCGATCCGTTGGAAAAATGACTGACGGTGGCGTAAGGCATCAGCCACCCCAAAGGGGCCTCGGCCAGAAAGGCCAGCGGCTTTTGCCATTCCTGAACTGGTAGTTGATTCTTCATTTCCGCCGCGCCGTGCGACGGACACCCCCAAACGACACTGCCCCTCTCCTTTGACCTTACCTGCCTGTTTTATGGGTGCCGACGCCTTGCATTACTTCGTTTTCCTCCTGGCCAACCCATCATTGGCACTAATGCAATGTATGCTACAAACTAAGATTTGTCAAATGACGGGCCGGGCGGATACTGCCCTGATTTTCGGTAGGGCGCGTCACTTCGTGCGCGCTGTTCACCAGATTTGCGGCGGGCAAAGGACTGCCCGCCCTGCCCGGATTCCTAAAACCAGGACATTACCGGACATGGAATCCGTTTGACGTTGGTCGCTGTGATTTGTAGGCTGATTGTCCTTTTGGATTCCAGAGTAGCTCAATGGTAGAGCGCGCGGCTGTTAACCGTGATGTTGTAGGTTCGAGCCCTACCTCTGGAGCCATTTATTAAGTCGTTGATGTTCAACGACAGCGTCCTTCGGTAGGCCCTCATAATGCCCGTTTTCAGGCCATTTGTCAGAAGAAGTGCCAGAAGAATTGCACTGTAACCGTAATTCTGCAGGCCTCTGACAAAACTCTGAAAAAGGGACATGGAACGCCCTAACGGCGTGCTTTGCTCCGTTCGTATCATACGTTTATGAAACAACGGTTCTATCTATTTCGCCGTCGTGGCACGTTCTACGTGCAGGACTCCCGGACCGGAAAACAACAATCGCTCGACACCAAGGATCGCCCGACCGCGTTGCGTCTGCTCGAAGTCAAACGTCAATCTGTGGCCGACACCGGTTTCAACCTGCTGCTTCTCAAGACCTGTCTGACCACGCAGGATGCGCAGCTTTCGCGCCGCACCTGGAGCACAGTCATGGAGCAAATGCAAACCTATGGCCGTGATTCCACCCGGAAGCGCTGCGCCCGCGCGATGCGGTGCGAGGCATTCAAGACGCTTCAGCACACCAGGCTCATCGAAACCCGGGCGGAAGATTTCCTCTCGATTCTGAACCATGCTTCCGTCTCCGTGACGCATTACCTCAAACGGTTGCACAATCTGGCCCTCGGGCTTGGCTGGATTTCCTTTCCGGTGCTCGCGTCCCGGCTCTGGCCGAAACCTGAAACCAAACCGAAGCGCGCCATCACTCTGGAAGAGCATGAACGCATTCTTGCTGCCGAGAAAAATCCCGAGCGAAAGCAGTTAGCTCCGTCAACTTGTCGAGATCGAGGCGAAAGGAGGTCGCTCCGCGAAGGCGCGCCATAGGTGAAATCGAGCGCAGAAGCCGCGCACGATCAAACTGGCCTGATTTGCCAGCTGATGCGCGGGCCAACTGAACGATACGCGACCAGACTAGGGGTGCCTTCGCTGCGGCATTGGGTGTGAGACAATCTTTGATGCGATTAATTGCATCAGGGGGGGCAGTGGCGCCTTCGCGAAGGAAGTCAAACTGGATGAGCACGAAGTGCGCAAGGAACTGATGCACCTCTTTGCTCGCGCACGGCGTCCCCTTCGCAACTTCCTCCAGTAGGGCAACAACGTCGTTCTTGACCGTTTTGATATCGTCACTGGCGTTACCCCCATCTGCAAAGCGGGTGTAGAAATGCTCGGCCGTCAAACTTTCACGAGCTAAATCGCAAAGTGTCTTGATTGCTCGCTCTTTGTCAGGGCTGATCGTGCCAACTGCTGCCCCGTATCGGTCGGCATTGATGCGGAAATCAGGCTTTTTCAGGGTAGCCCAGCTGTCGCGGATGATGTCGCGAAAGTCGGTGTTCGTTTTCGCATCGCTGATCGTGAGTGATCGCTTCGCCTGGAGGCTAAGGCGAGCGGGGTTCTTTGCAGCGTCTTCAAAATCGACGATTACATCGTCGAGTGGTTCACCGAAGTCACGCTGCTGAACCGAGACACGGACAACGATTCGGTCATCAATCCCGGGCGCATATGCCTCAGCTAGCAGCGCGGCGAGATAGAACGCAGCCGCGTCACCCTCGAAAGTGAAACCTTCTCCGCCAGCGAGTTCAGGAGATTGAGGCATCGCTAGCCTTTAAAGCTCGTGGACATGAGATCCAGATCATAGGTCAATGATCCACGGCAACTAAGCGTGAACCCATTGAATGTTTCTGACTGTTTCCCATACCCATGCTGATTCGACAGCATCGTAAGCCCGGGGGCGGTTTAGGCAACTGGAAAACGGTCTGCAGATCCACCCGCGGCACGCAGATTGACCAACCCGACGGCGTACAGACGTCTGCAATTCATGCAAGCTGGTATTCGCGTGCGATCACTGCCTGTGAAAAGTTACGAAAGATTGGCACTTCGGGTATTTGCCGCCAAAGTGCAACTTTTACAGGCGAGGGTTGCGAACCGACCGTCGCCTTTAGCTTGATATTTTGGATCCGGCCGGCGCCCATCTTCTTTGCACCAACAACAGTGGGAACCAATTTTCTAGCATTCATCCAGACCGAGCCAGGCGAAACCTACAGTGTGCAATATCTGAACGCACTTGGCTCCGGTTGGCAGAGCCTGATCACCGTGGCCGGTAATGGCAGTATCATCACCGTGACCAATGCCGCGCTGGGAGCAACTCGAGGCTTTTATCGACTCATGGAACATTAAAAGCGGGTTGTTGGTTTCAACGTGCCACTCCCTCCGGTCGTCCCAGGGCTTGGCAAGCATCGGCAGATACGCGGCAGTTTTTACCAATTGTTAACAGCAGGATAATTCACCTCCATCAGACCAATTGCTTGCGGGCGCTGAATGTCAAAGTGGAGCCGGATACTCCCGGCTGGAAGTCCTTAAAACCTGAAGCGGCCAAGTATTGTTCCAGCTTGATAAGGTCGAATACATGAAGGCCATGATTCTTGAGGCTCCACTCACGAACCCATCGATATTTCAGGATGCCGCCGCTGCCCGCGGTGAATGTGAAGACCGAAAGGATTGTTCCGGGCTTCATCACGCGGGCCATTTCGCGCAGGGCTATCACGGTATCCGCAAACAGATGAAGCGAGCCGCAACAGATTGTGGCGTCAAAAACGCCGTTTTCGAAGGGAAGGGCCTCCACTCGTGCGCGCGCGAAATGCATGTTGGGAATGCCCTCCTTCGCGACATACGGGCCGGTTAAGTTTTCAACTGAAATGAAGGTGAATATTGAATACGTATGGCGACGACCAAAACCGCGGTCACTCCTGAACAATTATGAGTGATCGCATTCCACATGTTGTAATCGTTGGCGGCGGTTTTGGTGGCCTTGCTGCTGCCAAGGCTCTCAAACCCGCTCCCGTGCGGGTCACACTGGTTGACCACACAAATGTCCATCCCGGGAGCGGCAGAATCGACGCGGCAAATCTCATTCGGCTACCCGAAATCCGGTAGGCGGTTTTGGCCGGGGCAGGTCAGCATAAATTGCCCAAGCCGTCTCCAGCCCTCCGGCCTGCAACGCCAGCAGCGCGTCGGTCTTGACCTTTTCTTGACCGGCTGGAGGATGATATTGGTTCCACCGTTCCAGCAGGTATTTGTAATCAATCATCATGACGCGAAGTTTGCTTGCCACCTCTACCGCATTCGTTGGCGCCTGCCTGGAGAAGTTCTCCAGTTGATTTTCAACCACACCGATCGGAACGCCAAACTGGCTGGCCAATGTCTCCCTTTCCTGCCGGGTCAATTGGTCCAACCGGCTAACGTCAATCTTCTGCTTGCCGGCAACCTCCAGCGTCGTCTCGTTCACCACATCAATCGATGGTGTAGTCGAACGTACTGCGAATACTTGATAACTGGGTTGTTTCCGTCCTTGCGCCGGAAGCAACGAAGAGGATGCCAGCGGAGTCTGCGTGGCTCGGCCTCCGTTGTCTGCAGAAAGAATCGCTTGTCCTTCGCTTCCGGGGATCATGCCCGGTGTCAAAATCACAAAAATGGGCAGGACGATGCGAGCCAGCGATAATCTCGCAAGCATGAGTTTCGATTGCCATGGCAGTGGTGTGCCGGCTGGTTCCTCAACTGGTGAAGCTTTTTGGTCTTTCATTGCACGGTAAAAGTAGGTTGGGAACACGGCGGATGCTATGGGGTGTTCGCCTCATGCAAAATAGGGGTTCATCCTACATGCATTTTTCATGATTCAACCCCCACACCCCAAAAATCACTTCGCGGATGGAAATCACGGTCACTATTGTCGTCATTAAACGATGTGCCTATCGCCGTCCAGAGCCAGTGTACGATTCAGCCAGTACTTCAAAGTGTCGCCGGTGGGTAGTTTTAGAAGAAAAACTTGCCGGCTGGCGTTGACGGTCCGTGCATTTCGCAAGCTGGCAGGCCCAAAGCGCAATACTTACTCCGATCTTTTGCAGCCCGCGCCAACCAATTAAACATCCGTATTTTGGATATTCGGCGCTACGGATTCGCCTATTTTTAATTTAGTCTCTTGACCGTTTCGTGGGCTTTTCGGCCGGCACCTTTCCCTCGCTCAAGTCCAATCCGGCCTCCGGCGAAGCGAAAATGCTCTCGATCACCTCCAGCAAATGCGGGGTGTCCAAGGGTTTTTCAAGAAAGGCTTTGGCACCTTGGCGGAAACATTCGGCTTTGACATCAGGGCTGCCAAACGCAGTCAGCACAATGACCGGCAGGTCGGGCAGAATCTTGTGAATGGCAAACACTCCCGTAATACCCGTAATAAACGGCATCCGCAGGTCGGTGATGACTAGATCAAAGTGGTCTTTCCGCTCAGCCAGGATTTCCATGGCATCCCCCACCCATGCCGCGGAGGTCACTTCGCACCCTTCGCCGGCCAACACCTTTTCGAGAGCGCGGAGCATCCGGGTATCGTCGTCGATAATCAAAACCGATTTGTTACGAATGTTTTTCATAATCGAGTATTCAGCTTTGCATGAGTGATGCCAGGAATGAGTGCCGGTCAGGATTTTTCCTCGGCGGGCAGAAAGATGGTGAACGAGCTGCCCTTGCCTGGAGCACTTTCGCATTCCACGTGCCCGCCGTGTTCGATTGCGATTTGCTGGACCGAGGTGAGCCCCAGGCCGGTTCCTTCCGGTTTGGTGGTATAGAAAGGCACGAATACCTGTTCCACCTGTTCCCGGGTCATGCCCCGGCCCGTGTCGGTCACCCGGATGCGCACCTGCCCGCCTTCCCGCCAGGTG
>Ga0265338_10004957_pt1 | contig 17644 bp, 17 predicted proteins | sample 42126metaG_FD_193579 | JGI IMG/M metagenome (GOLD analysis project Ga0265338, IMG submission 193579) | Rhizosphere microbial communities from Carex aquatilis grown in University of Washington, Seatle, WA, United States - 4-21-26 metaG | ecosystem: Host-associated > Plants > Roots > Rhizosphere... | reverse complement strand
CCGTGAAGCTCTCGCCGCCGGCACGGCCGTCGAGCCAGCCGCGGACGAGGCCCTCGACCGCACCGTCGAGCCGCTCGCTCGGCACGCGCCGGAAGAGCGGAGCCGCGATCTGCGCGTCGGGGCCGAGCGAGCCGCGCACGAGGATGTCGTAGGCGGACAGGCGGTTCCCGTCCTCGTCCTTGCCGGTCGTCGCCTGGAAGCCGAGGTCGCCGACCCAGTGCTGCGCGCACGCGTGCGGGCAGCCGTCGAGATGCAGCCGAAGATCGGCGACGTCGGCGCCGAAGGTCGACTCGAGACGGCCGACGAGGGTTTCGAGGCGCGACTTCGTCTCACCGACGGAGAAGTTGCAGTGCGGCTCGCCCGTGCACGCGATCGAGTTCGCCCAGATCTCGTTCGTGTCGAGCGGGAGGCCGAGCTCGGCGAGCCGCTCGGTCGCGTGGTCGATGCGCTCGTTTGGGACTCCGGTGACGATCAGGTTCTGCTGCCGCGTGAGTCGGATATCGCCGCCGAGCGACTCGGTCAGCCCGGCGACGGCGATCAGCTGGTCGCCGGAGGTGAGGCCGAGCTTGACGGGGACGCCGATGTACGAGAGCCCGTCCTGCTTCTGCGCGTGCACACCGACGTGCGCCGACGGCTGCACGTCGATCGGCGGGAGCGCGAACCGCTCCAGCGTGCGGCCGAGCTTCGCCTCGACGCGCTCGAGCATCCCGCCGACGCCGATGTCGTCGACCATGAACTTCAGCCGCGCCTTCACGCGCGACATGCGGTACTTCAGATCCTCGCTCCAGACGGTCGTGATCGCGCCGAGGATCTCGTTCGCTTCCTCCTTCGGCACGAACACGCCGAGGTCGCGCGCGATTCGCGGGACGGACGCGAGCCCGCCGCCGACGAGCACCCCGAAGCCCTCGCGCCCGCCGTGGACGACGCCGACGAGCGAGATGCAGTTGATCTCCGGCGCGTTGCAGCGGTCGGGGCAGCCGGCGATCGAGTACTTGTGTTTCCTCGGCAGGTTGGCCCAGGCGGGGTTGCCGTAGAACTCGGCGGTGGCGGCGTCGATGACGGGCGTCGCGTCGAACAGCTCGTCCGCGGCGAGCCCCGTGACGGGGCAGCCGGTGATGTTGCGCACGGTGTCGCCACAGCCGCCGGCGCTCGTGATCCCCGCAGCCTCGAGATCGGCGAAGACGTCCGCGAGCGAGCCGAGCTCGAGCCAGTGCAGCTGGACGCACTGCCGCGTCGTGATCTCGGCGTCGCCGCGCCCGTAGCGGTTGGCGACCTCGCCGATCGCGCGCAGCTTCGCGGGAGTGAGGATCCCGCTCGGGATCTTGACGCGGAGCATGAACGTCCCGATCTTCGGCTTGTCGTGGTAGAGGCCCCACCACTGGAGCCGCACGATGTCCTCCTCCTGCATCCGCTCGTAGCCCTGGGCGACGAGCGCGGGCAGCTCGTCGCGGATCAGCAGCGGCGGCTTGTCGCGCTTGATCCGCTCGACCGAGTTCCGCTTGTAGACGAGCTCCCAGTCCGGTGCGGCAGCGCTCATTCCCCGACGCTACCTGTGGCCGCTTTACTTCGTAAAGTGACTCGGGGATCGTTGTCCGGTTACAGGCGTGTGGCGTCGGTAGCGTTGTCGTATGGCGCAGACGCTGTTCGAGAAGGTCTGGGAGAGCCACGTCGTCGAGCGCGCCGACGGCCGCCCCGACCTGCTCTACGTCGACCTTCACCTCGTCCACGAGGTCACCTCGCCGCAGGCGTTCGAGGGGCTGCGGCTCGCCGGGCGGCGCGTCCGCCGGCCCGACCTGACGATCGCGACGATGGACCACAACGTCCCGACCGGCGACGACACGCCTATGGATCCGCTCTCCGTGCAGCAGCTCGACACGCTGCAGCAGAACTGCGACGAGTTCGGCGTCCCGCTCTACGCGACCGGCAGCGGACGCGAGGGGATCGTCCACGTGATCGGCCCCGAGCTCGGGCTGACCCAGCCGGGGATCACGATCGTGTGCGGCGACTCGCACACATCGACGCACGGTGCTCTCGGCGCGCTTGCGTTCGGCATCGGCACCTCCGAGGTGGAGCACGTGCTTGCGACGCAGACGCTGTCGCAGACGAAGCCGCGCTCGCTCCGAGTCAACTTCGTCGGCGAGAAGCCGGCGGGCGTGACGGCGAAGGATCTCGTGCTCGCGGCGATCGGCCGGCTCGGCGTCGACGGCGGCGTCGGCTACGTGATCGAGTACGCCGGGCCTGCGATCGAGAGCCTGTCGATGGAGGGCCGCCTCACCATCTGCAACATGTCGATCGAGGCGGGTGCGCGCGCCGGGATGATCGCGCCGGACGAGACGACGTTCGCCTATCTCGAGGGCCGCCCCGGCGTTCCGCAGGGGGCCGCGTGGGAGCACGCGCTCGACCGCTGGCGTGCGTTGCCGACCGACGCAGGTGCGTCGTTCGACCGCGAGATCGAGATCGACGTGACGGCGATCCGGTCGCAGGTCACGTGGGGGACGAATCCCGGAATGGTCGTGCCGATCGACGGCGCCGTCCCCGACCCGGCGGCGTTCAGCAGCGAAGACGACCGCGCCGCCGCGGAGCGCGCCCTCGTCTACATGGGACTCGAGCCGGGGACGCCGATCCGGGAGATCGAGGTCGACCGGGTGTTCATCGGCTCGTGCACGAACTCGAGAATCGAGGACCTGCGCGCCGCCGCCGCGGTCGTGGAGGGCCGGCGCGTGCATCCCTCCGTGCGCGCGATGGTCGTGCCGGGATCCGCCCAGGTGAAGGCTCAGGCCGAGTCCGAGGGACTCGACCGGGTCTTCGAGGCCGCAGGCTTCGAGTGGCGGCGCGCAGGTTGCTCGATGTGTCTCGGCATGAACCCCGACGTGCTCGCGCCCGGTGAGCGGTGCGCGTCGACGTCGAACCGCAACTTCGAGGGACGGCAGGGCGCCGGCGGGCGGACGCATCTCGTCTCCCCGGCGGTAGCGGCCGCGACGGCGCTGGCCGGGCATTTCGCGGAGCCGGGCGAGTGAAGGCCTTCCGCTCCGTCACCTCACGCGCGGCCGTGCTCGATCGGCTCGACGTCGACACCGACCAGATCATCCCGAAGCAGTTCCTGAAGCGGATCGAGCGGACGGGCTTCGGCGAGTTCCTCTTCTTCGACTGGCGCAAGGACCCGGCCTTCGAGCTGAATCAGCCGGAGGCGCAGGCCGCGAAGATCCTGCTGGCGGGACGCAACTTCGGCTGCGGTTCGTCGCGCGAGCACGCGCCGTGGGCGCTCGAGGACTACGGCTTCGAGGCAATCGTCGCGCCGTCGTACGGCGACATCTTCCGTCAGAACTCGCTGAAGATCGGGCTGCTCCCGGTGCGGCTGCCGCCGGAGCAGGTGAAGGAGCTGATGGAGCGCGCGCACGCCGGCGAGGAGCTGACGGTCGACCTCGAGGCGCGTACGGCGGGCGGCTTCCCGTTCGAGATCGACGACTTCCAGCGCGAATGCCTGCTCGAAGGACTCGACGAGATCGCGCTGACGCTCCGCGGCAAGGACGCGATCGCGGCGTATGAGGCGACGCACGACGCGCCGTTCTCGACCCTGTCCGTCTAGCGGCGCCGCCGGCGATGTACCTGGCACCAAACCCCCCTTCCGGTACCAGGTACCGGAGGGCCTCGTGGTACCAGGTACCGGAGGTCGGGCTAGCCGGCGGCCGCGCCCTCCGCCTCGGTCTGCGCGAGCACCTCCGCCTTCATCAGCGCGAGCAGCTCGTGGTAGAGCGTCGACAGGCCCTCCGCCGAGAGCGGTCCGCGGTTCGCGCGCTGGAGGTACTGCAGCATCCACTCCTCGCGGGCGAGATCGACGAAGCCGATCCCGTGCTCGTCCTTGTAGCGCTTCAGCTGCGCGACGAGACGGAGACGCTTGTTGACGAGATCGACGAGCGCGCGATCGAGATCCGAGATCTCGGTGCGAACGCGACGGACGTACGGGTCGCCCGGCGGCGCGAGCGACAGCGGGTTTGCAGGCTTGCTCATTGCGACTCCTTCGCTGCTTCGTAAACGCCGAGGATGCGATGCGCACGGGTCCGTTCCGCGAGCTCGGCGAGCGCCTCGCGGACCGTGGTGTCGAGCGGGTGACCGGCGACCACCGCGTCGAAGCGGTAGCTCCAAGGCGCGCTGGGAATCGGGCGGGCGACCAGGCGCACGAGATCGAGCTCCGCGTGCGCGAACGGCTCGATCGCATGGTGGAGCGCTCCCGGCCGGTGGCTGGTGACGAACGAGAACGCCGTCCGCGCGGTGTCCCGCCGGCCGCTGATCAGCGTGTACGGCGCGATCGAGACGAAGCGCGTGAACGCAGGCCCGTCGCCGACGTCGTCGGCGAGCACGGTCAGCCCGTACAGGCTCGCCGCCTCGGCACCCACGATCGCCGCCGCGGTCGGATCGCCGGCCTCGGCCACTCCCTGCGCCGCCTCCGCGGTCGTCGCCGCCGGCAGGACCGAGGCGAGCGGCATGCGGTCGAGCAGCCGCCGGCATTGCTCCAGTGCGGACGGATGTGAGAGCACGAGGCGGATCTCGTCGAGCGGAACGGCCTGCGGCGCTGCGAGGCAGTGGCGGATCGGCAGCACCGCCTCGGCGACGATCGACAGGTCGTGGTCGTGCAGCAGGTCGTGCGTCTCGGCCACCGGACCCGCGAGCGAGCTCTCGATCGGGAGGACACCGTGCCCGGCGTCCAGGTGCGTGACCGCGTCCGCCACCGCGCGGAAGCCGACGAGCGGCACCAGCGTCTCGCTCGGGAAGAGCGCCGCCGCCGCCGCGGACGAGTGGCTTCCGGGCGGCCCCGGATACGCGACGTTCTCGCTCATCTCAGCCTCGCGGAGACCGGTTTCCCGCAGCGCAGGCAGACGGTCTCGGCTGCGCCCTTGCGCGCCGCGCGCTCGATCGGCACCGGGCGCTCGCACGCGCATGCGCCGGGAGCGGTGGATGGGGCGGGGATCAACGGTGTGGTGTGGCTCATGGACGAAGTGCCTCCTCGCGAACGGGTCGGGGAATCCCGCGAAACTCGTTTGACTAGCCGGCGGCGGCGGGAAAGCGAAAGCGCCGGCTAGCGCATAAAGGCGAACGCGTAGAAGCCGGAGAAGGCGAACGACACGGCTTCAGGCGCGAAAACCATCGACCCCACGGTACGTGCCGGCGGCGGCCGGGTCAACCTCGAGTTGTCCTCTTACGGCGGCGCCGAACTCCGCCGTCGTCGCGGTTCCGCCCAGGTCGGGCGTCGGGCTCTCGGCGAGGGCGACCTCGACGGCGGCCGCGAGCGCGGCAGCCTCGCCGAGCCGCCCGAGGCCGTGCTCCAGGAGGAGCGCCGTCGAGCGGAGCATCGCCGTCGGGTTTGCGATCCCGCGGCCGGCGATGTCCGGCGCGGAGCCGTGCACCGGCTCGAAGATTCCGGGCCCGCCGTCGGCGAGACTTGCCGAGGGCGCCATCCCGAGCCCGCCGGTGACCGCGGCGGCGAGGTCGGACAGGATGTCGCCGAACATGTTCTCGGTGACGAGGACGTCGAACTGCTGCGGCGTCGTCGCCAGCTGCATGGCGGCGTTGTCGACGAGCATGTGCTCGACGGTGACGTCGGGATAGTCGGGCGCCAGCGAGTCGACGACACGGCGCCACATCCGCGACGTCTCGAGCACGTTCGCCTTGTCGACGGACGTGAGATGGCCGCGCCGGGTCTGCGCGAGCCTGAACGCACGCCGCGCGATCCGCTCGACCTGGCTCGGGTGGTACTCGCACGTGTCGAACACCGTCCCGTCGTCGCGAACGCCCTTCGCGCCGAAGTAGAGGCCGCCGACGAGCTCGCGGACGATCAGCACGTCGACGTCGCCGAGCACCGCCGGACGGAGGTTCGCGTACGCGTCGAGTGCGCCACGCAGGCCGAGCAACCCCTGCTCCGGGCGCACGTCGGCCGCGTCGAACTCCGGATCGCCGACCGGGCCCTTCAGGACCGCGGTCGCGCCGAGGCACGCCTCGAGCGTGTCGTCGGGCAGCGGGCTTCCCGTGGCGCGAATCGCGGCAGCGCCGATCAGCCGCTCGTCCAGCTCGACGTCGGGCGCGAGCACCTTCAGCGCCAGCCGCGCCTGTTCGGCCACCTCCGGGCCGACGCCGTCCCCCGGGAGGAGGACGACGCGTGGCGCGTCAGCCATCCGAGAGGGCTCCCTCCGACAACGAGCGGGGCTGGCGGCCGCGCGGGCGCGGCGTGAAGCCGGCCGCGTGCATCGCCTCGTTCCAGCTGCCGAACACGCGGCTGACCGTCTGGCGGGACGGATGGTTGTCGCCCGCCTGGTCCCACTCGCTCGTGAGCGGCGTGCGGTTGTGCTTGCGATACCAGAGCGTGATCGCGTAGACGATCGTCTCCGGCGTCCAGCGGAACCCAGTCCGCGGACCGGTTCTCATGACGCACCTCCTTCGTGTTGTGTTCTAGACCTGGACACCGAGTCGCTCCAGGATCAGATCCGCGTCGGGCTGGACCGACACGAGGTCGAGCCGGTCGGACACGAGCGCGGGGGTCTTCAGGCCGTCGCCGGTGACGAGCAGGACGACGCGGTCGTCCTCGCCGAGCTCGCCGCGCGCCACCGCCTCGCGCAGTGCGCCGACGGTGACGCCGGGCGCGGTCTCGCCGAACACGCCGGTCGTCTCGGCCAGCAGGCGGATGTTGTCGGCGATGTCGTCCTCGGGCACCGAATGGACGGATCCGCCGGTGTTCCTCGCCGTCGCGACGGCGAGATCGCCGTCCGCCGGGCTGCCGATCGCCAGCGACCGCGCGATCGTGTTCGGCCGCACCGGCCGCACCTTCGCGTCGGCGTGGAATGCCGTCGCGACGGGATTGCAGCCCTCGGCCTGGCCGCCGAACAGCCGCGGTGTCGTCCCGTCGACGAGTCCGAGCTCGAGGAACTCGGCGAAGCCCTGGTGCACTTTCGTGAACATCGCGCCCGACGCGATCGGCGCGATCACCGCGTCCGGGAACGTCCAGCCGAGCTGCTCGGCGATCTCGAACGCGAGCGTCTTCGAGCCCTCCGCGTAGTACGAGCGCAGCCCGACGTTGACGAACGCCCAGTCGAGCTCAAACGACAGCTCGACGCTGAGCCGGCTGCAGTCGTCGTAGCTGCCGTCGACGGCGAGGATGGTCGCGCCGTAGACGGCGGTGGCGACGAGCTTCTCCGGCTCGAGGTCGGCCGGGACGAGCACGACCGCTTCGAGACCCTCGGCCGCCGCGCGCGCGGCGACGGCGTTGGCGAGATTGCCCGTGGACGAGCAAGACAGCGTCGTCCGGCCGAGCTCGAGCGCCTTCGCGCACGCGACGGCGACGACGCGGTCCTTGAACGAGTGAGTCGGGTTGGCGGTGTCGAGCTTGAGCCAAAGCTCGCCGACGCCGAGGGCCGACGCAAGTCGCGGCGCCTCGACGAGCGGCGTGAGTCCGGGAGCGAGCCGCTGCTCGGCCGGAGGCGCAACCGGCAGCAGCGGGGCGTACCGCCAGATCGAGGGCGGGCCGGCAGCGATCGACTCGCGGCTGACGGTCCGGCGCTGCTCGTCGCGGTCGTAGACCGGGTCGAGCGGGCCGAAGCAGTGGGAACAGACGCCGATCGGATCGAGCGGGTACTGCCGCTCGCAGATGCGGCAACGAAGCGCGGTGGCGGGCAAAACACGACTCCTTTCGTCTCGCTTCACATCCTCCGAGCCGGGTGGCTCGGCCGGGATTGGCACCACGCTCGTCTGAGCAGGTTGCCGAGGCGTCATAGGGCCGGTTCCCTCAGCCTCTCTCGATGCGGAGCAGGGCGAACCCGTCTCCGGTGTTGCACTATCGAAAGTGAAGCATACACGGTCCGGCGTCACAGGGAGCAATCGAGCACCGCCCCTTCCGACGCGGACGAGACGAGCTTCGCGTAGCGCGCGAGCACGCCGGTCGTGTAGCGCGGCGGCGGCGGTACGACCGCGGCGAGACGTGCGGCGATCTCGTCGTCGGCCAGCTCGACGCGCAGCTCGCGGTTGGCGACGTCGAGCTCGATCATGTCGCCGTCCTTCAGCGCGGCGATCGGGCCGCCGCGCGCGGCCTCCGGTGCGACGTGGCCGACCATCAGCCCGTGCGTCGCGCCGGAGAAGCGGCCGTCCGTGATCAGCGCCACCTCGTCGCCGAGCCCTTCGCCGACGAGCGCGCCGGTGACGTGCAGCATCTCGCGCATCCCGGGCCCGCCGGCCGGGCCCTCGTAGCGGATGACGACGACGTCGCCGGGAACGATGGTCCGCGCCTTCACGGCCGCGAAGCAGTCCTCCTCGGAATCGAACACGCGGGCCGGACCGCGGTGGAACAGGCGCTCGTGGCCGGCGAGCTTCACGACGCAGCCCTCGGGCGCGACGTTGCCGCGCAGGATCGCGAGGCCGCCGGTCGCCTTCAGCGGCTGCTCGATCGGTACGACGACCTCCTGGCCCGGCGTCTCGACGACATCGGCCGCGACGCCCGCGAGCGTGCGCCCGTCGACGTTCGGCGCGTCGCCGTGGACGAGCCCGGCCTTCAGCAGCTCGCGCGCGACGAGCGCGACGCCGCCCGCGGCATGGAGGTCGGTCGCGACGAAGCGCCCCGCCGGCTTGATGTCCGCGACGACGGGCGTCCGCTCGGCGATCCGGTCGAAGTCCTCGAGCTCCAGATCGATCCCGAGCTCCTTCGCGATCGCGAGCAGGTGCAGCACGCCGTTCGTCGAGCCGCCGGTCGCCGCGACGGACGCGATCCCGTTCTCGATCGCGTCGCGCGTGATCACCTGCGAGGGCCGGATGTCCTCGCGCACGAGCCGCATCACGATCCGCCCCGCCTCGTACGCCGCTTCCGCCTTCGCGGGATCGGTGGCGGGGACATCGTTCAGCCCGCCGGGGCTGATGCCGAGGAACTCGAGCACCGTCGCCATCGTGTTCGCGGTGAACTGGCCGCCGCACGCGCCCGCGCCCGGGCACGCGGCGCTCTCCATCTCATGGACGTCGGCGTTGCTCATCGTCCCGGCCGCGGCCGCGCCGATCGCCTCGTAGACGTCCTGCAGCGTGATGTCGCGACCGCGGTACCGGCCGGGCGCGATCGAGCCGTTGTAGAGCGCGAGACCCGGCACGTCCAGCCGCGCGAGCGCCATCACGGCGGCCGGGATCGTCTTGTCGCAGCCGACGATGCACACGAGACCGTCGAGCAGGTGGCCGCGGACGACGAGCTCGATCGAGTCGGCGATCGTCTCGCGCGAGACGAGCGACGCACGCATACCTGCCGTGCCCATCGAGACGCCGTCGGAGACCGCGATCGTGTTGAACTCGACCGGCGTGCCGCCCGCGTCGATGATCCCGCGACGCACGTGGCGCGCGAGCTCGCGCTGGTTCCAGTTGCACGGCATCGTCTCGATCCACGACGTCGCGATACCGACGAGCGGGCGTGCGAGCGCCTCGTCGTCGATACCGATCGCCTTGAACATCGCGCGGGCGCCGGCCCGGTCGACGCCGTCGGTGATCGCGGCGCTGTGCCGCTTGGCGGGATCGGACGGCTGTGCGTAGGGATCGCTCATGCGGGGCCGGCTCCTGTGGTCGTGACGGGAAGGTGCAGAACCTCGTGCTCCGGGAAGCGGCCCGCGAGCTCGGCCGCAACCTCGCCGGCGCGCTCCTTCTCCGCCCAGACGATCACCGTCGGGCCGGAGCCGGAGAGCGTCGCGCCGAGCATTCCGGCGGGCGGGTCGTCGCGGACAGCAGCGAGATGCGGTGCGTGCGCGGCGCGATACGGCTCGTGTAGCCGGTCGCCGGCGCTCGCGGAGAAGAGCCGCGCGCTGCCGGAGGCGAGTGCAGCGCCGAGCAGCGTGGCACGGATTGCGCTGAAGACGGCGTCGGTGTGCTCGATCGCCTGCGGCAACGATGAGCGCGCCTCGGCCGTCTTCAAGCGCTCCTGCGGGACGAGTGCGATCGCGGCGGCGGGCACGTCGTCGGCGACGCGCGCGATGTTTCCGTCCCAGGTCAGGCAGACGCCGCCGACGATGGCGGCCGCCAGGTTGTCGGCGTGTCCTTCGAACTCGAGCCCTTCCGCGAGCAGCTCGTCCGCGGACGGCTCCTTCCCGGCCGCGAGCGCGCCCGCGACGAGACCGAGCGCGACGACGGCGGCGCTCGACCCGAGACCGCGCTCGCGCGGGATCCGGTCGACGAAGCTGAACGACCACTCCTTCGGCGAGGCGTAGCGCGAGAAGGCGCGGACTGCCAGGTGGGCTTCATCAGGCGCTGCGCCGTTCGCCTCCTCGACGATCATCTCGTTCCAGAGGTCGAACGCGACGGCGGCGACGTCGAAGCCGGCTCCGAGGTTCGCGCTCGTCGCCGGCGCACGAACGTGGATGGTCATGCGGCGACCGCCTCGGGATCCTTCAGCCCGTGGCCGGTGATCACGCAGACGACGCGCTCGCCGGGCTTCGCCGCCTCCGGCAGTCCCGCGATGCCGGCCGCGGACGCGCGCTCGCAGAAGATCCCCTCCTCGTGCCCGATCTGCCGCCAGGCGGCCTCGATCTCGTCGTCGGTGACGGTGACGACCGAACCGCCGGAGCGGGCGACGACCTCCTCGGCCTCGGCGCGGTGCACCGGATCGACGATGCGGATCGCCGACGCGTGCGTGTGCGCGCGATCCGCCGCCTGCACCGGATAGATGCGCGGGAGGGCGCCGGCAGCCTCCTCGAAGCCGCGCGCGTACGCCCGCGTGTTGCCGCCGCCGCCGTACGGGAGCGTCAGCACGGCGGGAAGGCCGCCCAGCTGCGCGACAATCTCGATCGCCGCCGTCTTCTGACCCTCGATGCGGTCGTCGTTTCCGCCCGAGTTGACGAACACGGAGCCCTCCTCCGACGCGAGCCGCTCCGCCTCCGCGTACGCGTCCGTGAATGTCCCGTCGACCTCGACGATGGTCGCGCCGACGGCGCGCACCTGCACGAGCTTCGCGCTCGCGGCAGCGCCCGCGACGACGACGATCACAGCCTCGATTCCGGCGCGCGCCGCGTAGGCGGCGCTCGACGCCGCGGTGTTACCCGTCGATGCACAGACGAGCCGCGTCGCGCCGCGGTCGAGCGCCTTCGACACGGCTACCGCCAAGCCGCGATCCTTGAACGAGCCCGTCGGGTTCTGGCCCTCCCACTTCAGCCAGAGGTCGACGCCGTAGCGCTTCGACAGGCGCGGTGCGTGCAGCAGCGGCGTGTTCCCCTCGCCGAGCGTGATCACAACGGCCGCTCCGTGATCACCGGCAGGAGAAAAGGGATGCGGAGCACCTCCGGGAGCGCTGCGATCTCGGCGAGCGCCGCGGTCACCGACTGGAGCGGCGCCTCGTGCAGCACGAGCTCGATCCGCGCGTCGCCGTCGCCGAGCCGCTGGACGAGCTGCGCAACCGAGACGTCGTGCGCCGCGAGCCGGCTCGTCACGTGCGCGAGCACGCCGGGACGGTCGGCCACGTCGAGGTGCACGTAGAACGGCGACCGCCACTCGCCGGGCGGCAGCCGCTCCAGCTCGCGCCAGCACGCGTCGTTCTGGAGAAAGCCGGTTCCGGTCGTGCCGACCACGGAGACGAGATCGGCGACGACCGCGGAGGCGGTCTCGATCCCGCCCGCGCCCGGGCCCTCGAGCGTGATCTCGCGGATGGCGTCGCCCTGGAGCATGACCGCGTTGAACGCGCCGTCGACCGCTGCGAGCGAGTGCGCCTTGTCGACGAGGGCAGGCTGCACGCGCACGTCGACCTTGTCGTCGGCGAGTGTCGCGATCCCGACGAGGCGGACGACCATTCCCAGGTCGGCCGCCGCGGAGACAAGAGACGGCTCGACCTCCTCGATGCCCTGCCTCTCGACCTCGTCGAGCGTCACGCGCGAGCCGTACGCGACGGTGGCGAGGATCGCCATCTTCGCGGCCGCGTCGGCGCCGCTCACGTCGTCGGTCGGATCCGCCTCGGCGTACCCGAGCCGCTGCGCCTCCTCGAGCGCCTCCTCGTAGGAGCCGCCACGCTCCATACGCGACAGCATGAAGTTCGTCGTCCCGTTCACGATCCCGATCACGCGATGCACGTTGGAGACGACGAGCGACTCGCGCAGCACCTTCACCACCGGGATGGCCGCGCAGACCGACGCCTCGAACCGCAGCTGCACGCCGGCGGCCGATGCGGTCGCGAACAGCTCCGCGCCGCGGCGCGCGACGAGCTGCTTGTTCGCGGTGACGACGGACTTGCCGGCGCGGAGGAGCTCGAGGACGTACTCGCCCGCAGGGTCGAGCCCGCCCATCACCTCCGCGACGACATCCACCTCCGGGTCGTCCCGGACCGCGGCGAAGTCGGTCGTGAGCACGCCGTCCGCCGCGCCGAACCCGCGTTGTTTCGCGGGATCGCGGACGAGCGCGCGCACGACGCGAAGCCGGTGCCCGGTCGCCCGCTCGATCTCGTCTCCGCCCTCCACGAGCAGCCGGTTGACAGCCGAGCCGACGGTGCCGTAGCCCAGGAGGGCGATGCCGACGTCAACTGACGCCATGGGCCTCGGCGCCGAGGAGGCCTTCGATCCCCGCAAGCTCGCGCAGGTCCTTCCCGACGCGCTCGATCTCCTGCGCGCGCGCCGCGCCCTCGGCGCGGAGCTTGGCGAAGTTGGGCCGGCCGGCATCGTCGTCGGCGAACAGCTCGCGCGCGAAGGCGCCGCTGCGGATCTCGTCGAGGATGGCGCGCATCTCCTCGCGCGTCCGGTCGTCGGCGATGCGCGGGCCGCGCGAGAGGTCGCCGTACTCGGCGACGTCGGAGACGGAGTAGCGCATGTACTCGTAGCCGCCCTGGTAGAGGAGATCCACGATCAGCTTCAGCTCGTTGAGGCACTCGTAGTAGGCGATCTCCGGCTGGTAGCCCGCCTCGACGAGCGTGTCGAAGCCGGCCTGCACGAGCGCGGGAACGCCGCCGCAAAGCACGGCCTGCTCGCCGAAGAGGTCGCTCTCCGTCTCCTCCGCGAAGGTCGTCTCCAGCAGGCCGACGCGGCCGCAGCCGATGCCGACGCCGTACGCGAGCCCGAGCTGGAGCGCGCGGCCGCTCGCGTCCTGATGCACCGCGACGAGTCCCGGCGTGCCGGCGCCCGCGACGTACAGCTCGCGGACGCGATGGCCCGGCGCCTTCGGCGCGACCATGATCACGTCGTGCTCGGCCGGCGGGACGATCCGCCCGAAGTGGACGTTCAGTCCGTGCGCGAACAGCACCGCTGCGCCCGGCTCGAGATTCGGCGCGACGTCCTCGTCCCACACGCCCTTCTGAACGTGGTCGGGCACGAGCATCGCCACCACCTGCGCGCCGCGGACGGCGTCGGCGACGGTGCCCGTGTCGAGCCCGGCGTCGTCCGCCGCGGCACGCGAGCTGCTGCCGTCGCGCAGGCCGACTTGCACCTGGACGCCGGAGTCGTGGAGGTTGAGCGCGTGCGCGTGGCCCTGGCTGCCGAAGCCGACGACGGCGACCTTGCCGTCGAGGAGGCCGAGATCGCCGTCGCGGTGGATGGTCGCCATCGAGTGAGTCTCCTTTTCGTGGGTCAGACGAGAACGTGCTGCTTGGGACGCTTCGAGTTGCTGCGGGACGGGCGGTTCAGGCCGATCCTGCCGGTGCGGACGAGCTCCTGGAGGCCGTGCGGCCGGACGAGCTCCTCGAACGAGTCGACGTCCTCCGGCGGGCCGGTCAGCTCGAACACGATCGCATCCGGGCCGAGGTCGACGACGCGGGCGCCGAAGACCTCGCCCATCGCCATCAGCTCCGCACGGCTGCTCGGAGGCGCCGTCACCTTCAGGAGCGCGAGCTCGCGCTCGATCGACTCTCCGGGGACGAGCTCGTTGACGCGGAGGACGTTGACGAGCTTGTGCATCTGCTTCTCGATCTGCTCGAGCGGCTGCCCCGCGCAGTCGACGCGCAGCGTGATCCGCGAGACGTCGTGCCGCTCGGTCGTGCCGACGGCGAGGCTCTCGATGTTGTAGCCGCGGCGGGCGAACATGCTCGTGATGCGCGTCAGCGCACCCGGCTTGTTCTCCAGCAGAACGGAGACGGTGTGGATCACGCCGGCACCTCGCTCGTCGTGTCGGTGTATTCGACGAGGTCGAGCGCGGCCGCGCCGGCGGGGATCATCGGGAAGCAGTGCTCCGCCGGGTCGACGCGCGCGTCGACAACCGCGGTGCGGCCGGAGGCGAGCGCCTCCTCGAGCGCGTCCGCCACTTCGCCTTCGGTCTCGGCGGTGAAGCCGAGCGCGCCGTACGCACGCGCAAGGCCTGCGTAGTCCGGAAGCGACTGCGTCAGGTGGATCTGCGAGAAGCGCTCCCCGAAGAACATGTCCTGCCACTGTCGCACCATGCCGAGGTAGCCGTTGTTGACGATCACGACGACGATGGGCAGATCCTCGAGCACCGACGTCGCCAGCTCCTGCTGCGTCATCTGGAAGCAGCCGTCGCCGTCGATGCAGACGACGGTCGCGTCCGGCCGGGCGGCCTTCGCGCCGACCGCCGCAGGGAGCCCGTAGCCCATCGTCCCGAGCCCGCCCGAGGTGATGAACGTGCGCGGGCGGTCGCAGAGCAGGTACTGCATCGCCCACATCTGGTGCTGGCCGACGCCGGTCGTCCAGATGATGTCGTCGCGCGAGGCGGTCATCTCCTGGAGCATCTCGAACACGGGCTGCGGCTTGAGCAGGTCGCCGCCCTCGCCGTAGCGGAGCGGGAACTGATCCTTCCACTCGGCGATCTGCCGCAGCCAGGGATCGGTGCGCCCCGGCACGGCGAGCGTCGCCAACTGCTTGGCAAGATCGGCGAGCACCGGCTTCAGCGGGCCGACGACGGGAACGTCGGCGCGGCGGATCTTGCCGATCTCCGCTGCGTCGATGTCGAGATGGACGACGGTCGCGCCGGGTGCGAACGCCGACACCTTGCCGGTGACGCGGTCGTCGAACCGGGAGCCGACCGCGACGATCAGGTCGGCCTTGTTCAGCGCGAAGTTCGACCACTTCGGCCCGTGCATGCCGGGCCAGCCCATGTGCAGCTCGTGCGTCTCAGGGAACGCGCTCTTTCCCATCAGCGTCGTCACGACCGGCAGCCGCGCCGTCTCGGCGAGCTTGAGCAGCTCGTCGGTCGCGTGGGCGTTCAGCACTCCTCCGCCGACGTAGAGGATGGGCCGCTCCGCCGCGGCGACGGCCTGAGCAGCGGCCATCGTCTGGCGTGGGTGTCCGCGGCGGGGCGGTTTCCATCCGGGGAGGGACACGTCGTCGGGGTAGGAGAAATCGAGCTCGGCTTCCTGGATGTCGCGCGGGATGTCGACGAGGACCGGGCCGCAGCGGCCGGTGCTGGCGACGTGGAACGCCGCCTTGATCGTGTGCGGGATCTCCTCGACGTCCTGCACGAGCCACGAGTGCTTGACGATCGGGATGGTGATCCCGGTGATGTCGCACTCCTGGAAGGCGTCGGTGCCGATCAGGTTCGAGCGGACCTGGCCGGTGATGCAGACGAGCGGCGTCGAGTCCATCCACGCGTCGGCGATCGGCGTGACGAGGTTCGTCGCGCCCGGTCCCGAGGTGGCGATGGCGACGCCGACGCGGCCGGACGCGCGCGCGTAGCCCTCGGCCATGTGGCCGGCGCCCTGCTCGTGTCGCGCCAGGACGTGGCGGACGGTCGAGCCGCGCGCGAACGCGTCGTACGTCGGGAGGATCGCGCCGCCCGGCAGGCCGAAGACGATGTCGACGCCTTCCGCCTCGAGCGAGCGGAGCACCGCGTCCGCGCCGTTCATCCGCTTCTTCGCGCTCACGCGGCACCTGCCCAGAACTCGGCGTTCCGCAGCGACAGCTGGAAGCCGTCGACGACGCGGGCGGTGAACTCGCGGCTCGTCGCGCCGACGCCGCGGCGCAGGAGATCCGGCGTCTGCGGGCCGTCGACGAGCGCGGCCGAGACCGCGCCGGCGAGCGTCGCCGCGGCGGCCGGCTCGCCGAGTCCGTGCTCGAGCACGAGCGCGGCGGCGAGCAGCATGCTGCTCGGGTTGACGATGCCGTGGCCGGCGATGGCAAAACCGCCGTCGGGCGACGGGACGCACAGGCTCGGGCCGTGCTCGGCGAGCAGCGCGTGCGCGGCCACCCGCGCGGCGGCCGGCGCGGCGACGATCTCGACCACCGCCTCGGCCCAGGCGGGCGCGACTGCGACGACGTCGAACCTTCCGGCCTGGAACGCCGCCAGTGGGAGCGCCATGCGGGGCGACAGATGCTCGACGTGGACGTGGTCGTAGCGCTCGGCCACCGAGTCGGCGAGCGCGATCCAGTCGCCGTCCCCGACGGAAGCGACGCGCAGGCGCCGCCGCTCCGCCAGCTCGAACGCGCGCTCGAGCGCCCACTCGGAGGACGACTCGTCGAGCGGAGCGACGAGCGCGACGTCGTCGTCGTGGCCGAAGCGCACGCGCGTGACGCGCGCCCGAAGGTCGAGCTCGGCCATCACCTCGTTCAGCGCCGGCTCCTCGGCCCCGGCGACCAGCACCGCGTCCGAGGCGAGCACGGCGTCGCGGGTCGTCGCGGGAAACGCCTGGCCTCCGCGCGCCACTGCGGCCGCTCCGAACGACGCGTGCACCTCGTCGAGCGAGAGTCCGTGCAGCCTCGCGACCGCGTCGAGTGCGCGCACCGCCTCCGCCATCAGCTCCGGGGCCGTGCCGGCTCCCGTCAGACAGGCAATCGTGGCCTTGTTGCTGCTCACGCCGTCACCTCTTCGAAGACTGCATCGATGGGAACCGCTCCGCCGAAGTCGGCGAGCGCCTTGAACTTCCGGAACGCCGTGTTCAGCTCTTCCCCGGACACGTGGATGCCGCGCTCGGCGCATGCCATGGCAAACGCGTGGCGGCCCGAGTGCTTCCCGAGCGGCAGCGTCATCCGCACGCCGACGTCGCTCGGGTCGACGATCTGGTACGTCCGCTCGTCCTTGAGCATCCCGTCCTGGTGGATGCCGGCCTCGTGCGCGAACGCGTTCGCGCCGACGATCGCCTTGTTCGGCTGGACGACATAGCCGCTTCGCTGCGCGACAAGCCGTGAGACGGCGGCGATCCGCGTCGTGTCGACGCCGGTGGCGACGTCGTAGTGGTCGGCGCGGACGCGGAGCGCGACGACGAGCTCCTCGAGCGACGTGTTGCCGGCGTGCTCGCCGATCCCGTTGACGGTGCACTCGACCTGGTCCGCGCCGGCCTCGACGGCGGCGAGCGAGCCGGCGACCGCGAGTCCGAGGTCGTCGTGGCAGTGGACGGAGAGGGTGACGCGCTCCAGCCCGGGGCAGCGGCGCCGCACCTCCGCGACAAAAGCCGCATAGCCGGCGGGGAGCATGTGCCCGGCCGCGTCGGGTAGGCCGACGACGGTCGCGCCGGCCTCGACGGCGACGCCGCACATGTGCGCGACGCGCGCAAGATCGGCGGCGGTCGCGTCCTCGACAGAGAGCTGGACCTCGTCGGCGCGCTGCAGCGCCGTCTCCACGGCCCAGCGAACGGACTCTTCCTCGCTCGTGCGGACGACGACGTGGATGCGAGACCGGCGCGCGCCCGCGAGCGCCGCGCCTGCCGCGTCCAGATCCTACTGCGTGGCCCGCGCGAGCACGGCGACCGTCGGAGCGGTCACCGCCGCGACGACCGCGCGCACACCCT
>Ga0265338_10004956_pt1 | contig 17646 bp, 12 predicted proteins | sample 42126metaG_FD_193579 | JGI IMG/M metagenome (GOLD analysis project Ga0265338, IMG submission 193579) | Rhizosphere microbial communities from Carex aquatilis grown in University of Washington, Seatle, WA, United States - 4-21-26 metaG | ecosystem: Host-associated > Plants > Roots > Rhizosphere... | reverse complement strand
CTCCAAAATAGCAGAGATCGGTAATTGGCTCTGAACCGGTCAGCTCCTTTTCCTCACCCCGCAGGAGATACGCCCAGACCTCCCTGAATACCGGTTTTGACGGTTCGGCGGAGATTGGCACGAGTGTATCAGCCCCTGCGGCAAGCGCGCACAGTGAAAAAGCGGGCAGGAGAGCTGCCACGCACATTCCATGCGACCATCTTCTGAACATACGCCGGCAGTGCATGCGCCCCATATGATCGCTGTCTCCTCCCGCTGATCCTACAAGCGGGTGCATGGCCGGTCAAGGACAATCAGGTCGGGCGAATGCGGCTCTCTCACTTCCGGGTCCGGGCCGTTGGCGGCCTTGCGCCGAATACAACTTTGGGTATCATTATTACGGGATTAATGGCGATGGGTTGCAGCTGCGCCACGGGCGATCTCGTATCGCTGGTTGTTCTTGCAATGCCCAGACACCACCACCTGGCTGACGGCCTGTCTGCCCGCATGGGAAGCTGCCCCGCCTAAGGCCGGTGATGTCGTCTCTCCGAGTTAAGACCCGGGAGGAGCGCCTATGTCAGAGGGTGTGAAGCAACACGTCATTCGTATCATGGTGGTGCTTCTGTGCGTCTGTGCGCAGGCCGGCTGGGCCTCGTCTGCCGGCCGCTTCTGCTACGTGGCCATCGAAGGCGCCGACTCAAATCCCGGCACTGAGGACCGTCCATGGCGAACGCTCCAGAAAGCCACCTCAGCCGTGGTGCCGGGCATGACCGTGGTGGTCAGGCAGGGAACCTACTCCGAACGTCTCATCCTCCGCCGGTCCGGGACGCCGTCGGCCCCCATCACCTTCACCGCCTCCCCCGGAGAGTCGGTGGTCATCGAGGGCAGGAATATCTCATTTCCTGACCCGGTCTGGAACGGGCTTATCGATATCGACACGCAGAGCAATATCACGATCTCCGGCTTCACGGTCGCCAACTCGGCGAGCACCGGCATATTCGTCGTGCACTGCGACAACGTCACCATCGAAAGGAATCGAACCGTCAACACCCTGATGCCGGGGATCCTTGCCTGGTACTGCACGAACGTGGTGATCGCTGACAATGAGGTGGACAGGTCATGCATGGGGCGCCAGAACGAGAACCAGGAAGGTCTTTCGCTTGCCGCGACGGATATTTTCCGAATATCCAACAATTCAGTCCACGATGGCGGCACCGAGGGTATCGACGCCAAGATGGGCTCTTCCAAAGGGACCATCAGCGGCAACAGGGTCTACAATCAGGCGCGCGTGGGAATCTATGTCGAAGCATGGGAACAGCATGAGCACGATATCGAGGTATTCGACAACGCCTCTTTCGGTAATCAGCACGGCTTCGCAGTGGCCTCGGAAGCCGGAGGACTAATCGAGCGGATCAGCGTCTACCACAACGTTGCCCACGACAACTCGTCCGGCGGGTTCTGGGTTGTCGGATGGAACCTGCCGACCGCTCACCCGATAAGGGACATCCAGGTCTATGCGAACGTCTCGTACCGGAACAGGGTGGGCTTCAACGTCTTTGCGAACGCCGACACGACCATCGAAGGCGTGAAGATCTTCAACAATCTCGCCTACGACAACACCGATTCCGGCATCGCAATTGCTGGAACGGACGACCTTTCGAAGAATTTCCTGGTCCGTGACGTGGTGGTGATAAACAACACGATCCACGGAAACGGCACCGGCCGTCAGTGGGACAGCGGCGGCATCCATTTGTACAACCTCAATGCGCGGGGGATCGTCATCAGGAACAACATCGTGAGCGACAATGTGTCCTTCTCCATCGCCGTTGAGCCTGTAGCGTCCCCGAGAGCCGTGGAAGTCACCATCGACCAAAACCTCATCGATGGATACCGAGGCTACTGGAAGGAGAATCGTGGGACCAGGGCCGTGACTGGAGATCCGCGATTTGTGGACGCCGGCGGCTCTGATTTTCACCTCCTCAGAGGCTCAGTGGCGATCGATCGGGGGTCGCCCGAGGGGGCTCCGGAGGTGGATTTTGACGGCCGCTCTCGGCCACTGGGAAAGGGGTGCGACATCGGAGCGTTCGAATTCGCCTATTGAACAGGTGGAAAAGGGGGAGTGGCCACAGCTTCTTTCCATACCAATGCATGCGAGCGGCTTTCACCGGCAAGAATTGGCCGACCTTGGTCAGGATGATGTGGCTCGGTCGGGGAGGGGGTACTGACGTCTGCCATGAGGCAGTCGAAGGAGGGAAGGGAGTGCGGCCCCTCCGTGCGAAGAGGCCGCCCATCAGCATTCAGAAGCTCGCCGCCTCCTTGAGCGCGCCCTCCTCCTGGACCTGCTCCTCAGTGGCAGGCTCCTCGGTCTTCTCCCCTTCCGCGGCCGGGTCCCCGTCCTGCTTCTTCAGCTGCGGCCTGAACTCCACGTGCTCGGCAACGATCTCCACCCGCGAGTGCGGTTTGCCGTCCGGGTCCGTCCAGCGATCCTGCTTGAGCCTGCCTACAACCCTGACGCCCCGGCCTTTCTTGAGATACTCCCCGCACACCTCGGCAAGGCGGGCCCAGGTGGAGACGTCGAAGAAGGAGACCTCCTTCTGCATTTCTTCTTCGTGCTTGAAGAAGCGATTGGAGGCGACCGAGAATTTGCAGACGGCCGTTCCCTTCGGCGTGTAGGAGAGCTCGGGGTCCCGCACCAGGTTGCCCTCAATGAGAATGGAGTTGAGATTGTTCATGCATTCCTCCTCGTCTCTCAAATACGGGGCAGCGGTCCCGCTGCTTCATTCTTGAAAATCTCCCTTCGGTTGATCTGGCGGGAAAAATCGCATACAATCATTTACCCCATGGCGGAGCTGGATTTAAGAATCAGCGGAGATTGGATCGAGCTCAAGGGCAAATCGAACGATCTCCATGCGCTGATCGACACGCTGGATATCCCGTCGCACGAGCTCAAGGGGGCGGCGGACACGCTTCGGCATTCCGTGGAGCAGGGAATCGTCGAATTCAAGCGCACGCTCCTCATGCCGGTCCTTGTCGCCCTGGAAACCGCCCGCTACAAGTCACTTGCGGGACAGGAAATGACCACGCACGAGAAGTCCCTCGCCGTGCTCCTCCTCGCCATACTCCTCCAGCGTCTGCTCTGCACGGAGGTGCTTCCCCTCAGCCGTGAACCGGATGCCAAACGCAGCTTCGGGGTGGAGTCGATGCAGGTCGGGGCTATCCTCGCCGACGTGAATGCGCGGATCAAGAGAAACCCCGCTCTGCGCTCCCATGCGGCCATCAAGAACATCCTCATGCAGGTGCAGCGCTACAACGCGGAGAACAAGAAGATGCGCGCGCTCGTGCCCACCATCAAGCCTGAGATGCGCAAGTCTTTTCTGACCAATTTCGCCCAGACATTCGAGGAGATAATCGGCAGCATCAAGCGTCACTACGCCACCATCCTGCAGGAGCAGGCGGACGCGGATAAGGGGAGCCGCGGCGAGTTCACCTGGTCACTGCTGCCCCTGAAAGAGCTGGCGCCGCTGCTGGCCGGCCAGGCGCGCGAGGTGGCGCGCATACGGTCCACGCTCGCGCACGCGCGAGACGAAAAGTACAAGACGCGCGAGGTCCTCGTGCGCCTCTATGACGGACGTCAGGCCGTGTTGAAGCTGATCGAGGAGGAGCTCAAGGTCTATCGCAGGATCTGCAAACAGGCCCTGCAGTACGATCTGGATGCGTGCTCACTCGCCATGGCAACGGGTTTTCGGGATGAAATCGTGGCGATCCTGGACAAGAAGAGCAGGCGGGAAGAGCCGGCGTAGGAGCCGGGGGCCGGTGGAGCACCGCTGCCGTCCGCTGACTGCAATCAGCCGTCCTCTATGCCGACCAGGCGCAGGTGCCCGTCGCGGTACACGTGCTTGAACCGGAGGTCCTTTCTGCGGGAGATGAACACCAGCTCGCCCTCGGCCAGGTAGAAATCATCCAGCTCTCTTTCGACGTCCAGCGCATAGTAGCGGGTAAGGTATTCGAGGAGCCCGTCGAGGTTGATCTGCTCGAAATGTTCGACCAGGCGATTGAAGATCTCCCGACTTCCCTCCCGTTCGAGGAAGTACATCTTCTGCGCCATGAAGAAAATGATGTGGTCCCGCGTGTGCTCCATGGTCGCTCTTATGATCGACATATCCACCAGATAATCTCCAGTGAAAAATCAGGCGCGTTGGCCGCCCAAAAAGCCACGGTGGAGTGGCCGCCCAAAAAGCCACGGTGTACCGTGGCCGCGCTTCCTGCTATACTGGACCAGGAGGACCGTGATGGCGATGGGATTCAGTCTGGAGATCGACCCGTGGGTCTACCGTGCCAAGTTCCACGAGGACGGCGGCTGGACGGAGGAATATGTCGAGAAGCCGCACCTCACCCCGAGCGAGGAGGCGGCGATGCCCCCTTCGGAGAAGGCCGAGCTGCTCTTGAGGCGTAACAATTTCGCGGACCTCCCCCTCGTCAACTACACGAGCCAGTACGGAATGGGGTGTTTCGAGGGCTTGAAGGCCTTCCCCCAGCTTGACGGCTCCCTGAAACTGTTCCGACCGGATGAAAACGGGAAGCGCATGGAGGCATCCATGAAGGGGCTCCTGATGCCCGGATTCCCTCCCGACACGTTTTTGACTGCCGTGCGCACGCTGGTGGGCAGGAACAAGTGCATCGGGTTCGCCCCGTCATATGACCCCGGGTGGGCTGCTGCTGATTTCGTGCAGGGCAGCGCCGTCTACGTCCGTCCTTTCACCTGCGCCGAGCCGGGGATCGGTGTGGGGATCAGCAGGAGTCCGTGGGTGATCATGATCACCACGCCGGTTGGCTCGTATTTCAAGCCCGGCAATACAAAGGCTGTGACGACGAGGCGAGTCCGCGCCACCCCCGGCGGCACAGGGTGGATCAAGGCGGACTCCAACTACGTCACCAGCGCCCTTGCAAAGAAGGAAGCAGAGCTTGCAGGGTTCATGGAGGCCGTTTTTCTCGATGCACGTGAGCACGCCTATTTCGAGGAAGGCTCTTCCTGCAATATCTTCTTTGTCATGAAGGACGGCACCCTCGTGACTCCCCGGTTGGAGGACACGATTCTCCCCGGCATCACGCGCAAGAGCATTCTGATCCTCGCGCATGAAAAGGGGATATCGACCGAAGAGCGGCCCGTGTCAGTGAAGGATGCCTTTTCCAACGCAAAGGAGTGCTTCGTGTCGGGCACCGCGGCGGGCATCACTCCGATCGAGTCCATCACCCACGATGGGAAAGAGGCGGTATTCGCGGGCCGAAAGACCGGCGACGTGACACGCGCGCTCTTGAAAACCCTGAAGGGGATCCAATACGGCGCGCTTCCAGATGCTTACGGGTGGATGTTTCCCGCAATTCTGGCTGCCCCCAGGCCCTGACGCGTACCGCCCGAAGGGGCGGTCACAGGCTTGGCGCTATGAGGTCCTTGGGGAGGTCCTGGAAGATCTGCAGAACAAAGTTGCTGGTAGGGTAGAGAATACCTCTCATATTGAGGGCAGGCAGGCTTCTCGTTTCACCGCGTACGACCGTGTCCGGCGCGCGGCCCAGTGAGTCCGCGATCTGTGCGGCCGCGGTGAGATAGACAAGGGCTTCCGACCTTTTTCTCCTGTCGCCCGTCCGCTCAGCGAGCCTGATCATCGTCACGCCGAGGTTGTTGTTCACTTTCACGAGGTTGTCCATCAGCGCGCGGTGCTCCGGCACCTCCAGCGGCAGAAGGTTGCCGATAGAAGCCTTTTTTAATTCCAACCTGTCCAGCAGTCCGAGGAAGTACCCTTGCGCGGCGAAGTAGTCGCCCCGCTGGAAGAAGCAGTTTCCCAGCGCAAACAGCAGGTTCAAGGGCACCCGGGCAGCAGTCGGCGCGGGCGCCGCAGGTACTGCCGGTGACGCTGCGCCTGCCGGAGCGTTCTCCACGGCTGGGGCCGTTTCACCGGGCGCGCCGGACATGATTTCGTCGCTGCCGCTGGGGTAGGCTGACTGATCTTCCGTGGAGGCAAAGCTTGCCAGGGCGCTCTTGTAGTCGTGCCCGGTGTACTGGATGAAACCAATTTTGTAGCTCAGCCCCGGATCGGTGAGCTGGTTTGCCATCGCGTTCTGATACTGGACGCTTGCGTTCGCCAGATCACCCTGGACATAGTAATAAAGGTCGCCGAGGGCCGCGTAGGGACGGCCGAAAAGCCTTTCTTTCCCGATGAGCTTCATTTTCTGGTTCTGCTCCACCAGGCTGACGGCCGTCTGCAGGTCTTTCTCCGCGGCAATGAGCTCGCCGCTCCGGTAATAGAGCTCTACCCTCCGCGTGTACGTGTCGATCTCGATGGACAGTCTCTTGACCGTGAGGGGATCCGTGTTTTTCAGATTCCGTATCACTGCGTCCAGAGCCAGCTTCTCGTCGGCTGTGCTCTTCACGATCCTGTAGTATCGCGCGAGATTGTAGTGGACCTCGGCAAGACCAGGCTTTACCTTGTCTGCCCGGAAGAGCACTTCCTGCGCGAAGTCCAGGCGGCGGTGATCCACCAGGTATCCGCCGAGCTCCGCGAATGCCTCGGGGTCGACTTTGACCTCGGGACGGGAGGCATAGTAGACGCGGAGCCTCTCCACCTCTTCCCCCATGTCCTTGCGGATGAAGTACCGCAGCATGCGGAAGAGCAGGTCGTCCTTGACCCCGTACTTCTCGATCAGGGTGGCGTACGAGAGCCTCGCCTCATCAAGCTTCGCTGGCACCTTCCCGCCCCATTCCATGTCGTTGTCGCCCGTGGCGAGCAGTGCGTCGTAGTCGTACATCGTGCGGTCCAGGAGGCGTTTCAGCAGCGTGTCGGCCTTTTCATAGTCAGCGAGCCGGGTGGACTCCATTCGCGCATAGTCCAGTATGCCCTTCCGATCGTCACCGAACCTGCGCAGGAGGTCATCATATTTCTCTTCTGCCAGAACGTACTGCCGCTTGTCGGCAAAGCCTTCCGCATAGCGATAGAACCAGCCTTTCATCGGCCAGACAGATACCGCGCGCGCGAATCTTTCGTTGGCAAGGGTGAACCTGTCATTCGCAATCTGCATGTAGCCTGCCCGGTAGTTCGAGAACGCGTAGAGGGGCTTGTAGATGTAGCTGTACCCGAAAAAGCCGAGCACACCGCCGACAAGGACCGTCAGCACGACAACCCGAACCAGAGGGAGGATGTTCTCCCGGAAGGCATAGGCGAAGGTGCGCTGTTCGGCTTCGAACGCGACCCCCGTCTTTTTTTCGTACCCTGCGGGGATCCGGATCCGCTTTCCAGAAATGCGTCCGGCGAGCGTGGCGACCTCCTGCGCGCTCGCGTTCCCCAGCAGCAGGGAAATGAGCTTCGAGAGATCGGCTCCCACCGCCTTGCCCTCGCCAATGAGATCCTGCACCGCGACCTTCAGATTCCGCGGAAGGGATTCGAGGGCTTTCTTCAGCCGCGCGAACTGCTCAGGCGAAAGCTCGATTTCACCTTCGGCGCCGGGGAGCTCCGGGGGCGCGGCAGCGGGCCGCGCCGAAGGTCTCGGCTTCGGGGCCTGGCGAGCGGGCGCCTCACGCGGGGGTGCAACCGGCGCGACCGGCGCAAGACCGGGCGCTCCGAACTGCTCGGCAGACTCGGGGAGACTGAACTCGTCGAGATTCAGGTCTCCGAGACTTTCCTCCCCGAGGCTTTCCATGCCCCGCTGCTCGGCTTCTCCCTCCGGAGCCTCAGCGGAAGGCGGCGCAGAATCCGCCGGGTACGTCGATGCCTCGAACGCCTCTGCTCCGGGCTCGGGCGTTTCTGAAATATCGCCAGGGGCGGCTTCGAATCCCGTTGCAGTATCGAGGTCGAACCCTCCCGTGGAGGGGATATCAGAGAGCCCCTCCGGCTCCGGAACGTCGAATGTCGGCTCGGGCGGCTCTATGGACTCGGGCACTTCGAATGACGGCCCGGCGGCGGAGGCGGGCTCTGCCGCCGGCTCGCCAAAGCTCAGGTCGTCGAGATTGGGAAGGTCAAAGCTTTCACCCGGTGTCTCGGCGGACTCGGCAGGCTCACCGGGCTGAAGGCCTTCAGGGGTTGCGGTCTCGGGCGTGTCCAGCGAGAACGCGCCGAAGTCTTCGAGTGACTCGGCGCCCGGCTCGGAAGCGGCGGCCCCGCCCGCTGGCTCACCGGGCAGCGCGTGCGCTTCTGTATCCTCTGGAACGATCTCCATCTGGGAAAGATCGGATTGCAGCCCCTCGGGCTCGCCTTCTGGAAAAGTGAATGCGTCTTCTTCGGGAACCGGGGCAGAGGAGGGCGTCTCCCCGGGAGCCGGTGTTTCCAGATCTTCGATTGGGTTCGGTTCCGCCTCTTCCGCGAATAGCGATGCAAAGTCCAGTGCATCGCCGGCTCCTGCCGCCGGCTCTTCAGGCGCCGGCTCCTGCGTCGAGCTGGCGCCCGGTTCCGGCTCCCCGGTCAGCTCGGAAAGGCCGCCGAGTACGTCCTGGAGCCCCGCCTCTTCTTCCACGGTACCCGGTGGAGTTTCGGGCTCCGGACCGGCTTGATCGCCGGGAGACTCCTGTTCGTCAAATGACAGGGAATCGAGGGGAAGAGAATCGAGCGGCTCGCCCTCGGGCTCCTGGGCTTCCTCCCCGGCGGCCGAAACCTGTTCTATGGTTTCCGACCTGGCCTCGAGTATTGCGGGCTCATCGCCGAGGGAATTGAGCACCTGGGTAAACTTTTCGATGTCCTCCGGGCGCGGCATGCCTCTCCTGCATCAAATGTCGGTAGGACAGGCACGCACCATGACTCAAGCGTCCTGTCATTCCAGCCGAAACCTATTATAAGCAAAAGCACCAGGACGTCCACAGTGAAGAGCGACCGTACGCGCAAAGAATCGACGACTCAGGACCTGTTCCGGGTAAAACCCCTTCGCACGAAAGGTGTCTCCCCTTTCCGGTGCGCCCTCTGCGTGTGCATGTTCTTCTGCGCCGGCCTCGCTTTCGGCGTAAACCCCCAGACGCTGGATATCGCCGTGAGGTCCCTGGCCGCAGCCCAGGCGCCGCGCATGGTGGAGGATGTTCTTCTCCTCACCCTCAAGCCGGTGATGCGGACCCGGTTCGTGGGCGCGCGGTTCGAGCACGAGAACTGGAAAGTCCTTCATCCCTACGCGGTGAACGAAAACGGCGTCTTCGTGCTTGACTACCCGGTGCCGGAAGGCCTGCGGCAGATCCGCTACAAGATCGTCGTGGACGGGCTGTGGATGGCGGACCCGACCAACCCGACAATCGAAGCCGACGCCCTGGGAAACGAGGTTTCCGTATTCATGCTTGAGAAAGAGCCGCTTCGGCTGATATTCAACCCGCGCAGGGAATCCGGCGGCGGAGTCACCTTCATTTTCCGCGGGACGCCCGGCAGGCGCGTCTGCATTGCGGGGGATTTCAACTTCTGGGATCCTTTTGTCGACGCCCTGGCGGAATCATCCCCGGGGATCTATCGCATCACCCTGCGCGTTCCCGCGGGAGACCACTGGTACTACTTCTTCACGGACGGCCGCAGGATGCTGGACAGGCTCAATCCTGAAACCGGCGCGGATCCCGACGGAAATACCGTCAGCTACTTCTCCTCTCCGTAGGACTCCGCACCCGGAAAGCTCTTCCCCCATGAGTCCAGCCACAGCATCGAGGAAAGGGGGTTGCGAGCCCTCCGCTGCGGTGCTGCATCCGCCCGCGGATAACCCACCGCGATCAGGGACACCACCTGCACATGCCACGGCACTCCGAGCGCCCTGCGCGCAGCGCGGCGGTTGAACCAGCCGATCCAGCACGTTCCCAGACCGAGCTCCGCGGCCTGCAGGACCAGATGCTCCCCCGCGATGCCGCAGTCCAGCTGGTACATCGCCCGATCCTTGATCGACTTCCCCGCCTCGATGAGGCCCGTTCTTTCCGCGCAGAGCGCGACGATCAGGGGGGCCCGGGCAGCGAACCGCGTGGGGGAAAAGATCCCGGAGAAACTGGCGCGGGAAAGGGCCTCCCGTGCCGCGGGGCTTTTCACCGCGACAAATCTCCACGGCTGGGCGTTCTCCGCAGAGGGCGCCCGGCGGGCCGCTTCCACCATGGCCAGTATGTCCGCATCGGGGATGTCGCGCTCTTCGTAGTGGCGCACGCTCGCGCGTGAAAGCACGAGCCGGCCGAACGGAGACAGGCTCACCCGACGGCCTTCCGGCTTTTTTCCTCTTCCTGCAGCCTGTGGATCGTGTCGAACCACTTCAAAGCGCTTTCGTTGCGGAAAGGGATGCGGTAGAGCTTGCCGTCCCAGGTGAAATGCAGCTTGTCTCCGGGGTCCACGGACAGCGCGGCAATCGCGCGCAGGGGCGCAGCCAGGGGGATGCCGATGCGCGAGCGGAAGAGCAGCCTGCGGCTCGTCAGGAACGCCCGTCCAAAGGCGAACACGCGGAGGTTGGGGAACTTCTCCTGGGTGAAAAGGAAACGCGGCCTCGATATCAGGTAGATCTGCTCATCAGGGGCAAGCCCGAGACGCACTTCACTGCGAATGGGGCTCAAGGGCATGTGGCGCAGCCTCTCGTAGTATTCGGGCAGGGGTCTCCAGCCCCCCTCCGCCTTGCCATTCTCGTCCGCAAGGGCGAGACGGCAGCCCACGTCGATCACCCAGGCGGAGAAGCAGCTCGAACATTCCACCATGTTCGTGCTGAATGGCCGCACGAGCTTCAGCCCTTCCTGCGTGCCGCAGCTCGGGCATCGATACAGCACGCGCGTGACATTGACGGCCAGCCCCTTCTGGTGGTTGCGGGACCCGTCCACCGGGAGGTCGAAGTCGTTCGTCCTTATCGCCGCGGCAATATCGGAAAGGATCCGGTCATCATTGCGGGGAATATCCGCAGGCTCGTACAGCCGGGAGAACACGCAACGTACGGGAACGCGTCTGACCTTGCGGGCCCAGCGCGGGTAGGCGAGGTACGCACCCTCGAATCTGCAGACATAGACGGGCACTGCCAGCTTTCTGATGAGCTTGGCGATGCCGTAGTACAGGGGCTGATTACTCCCGTCCCAGGTGCGCACTCCTTCGGGAAAGACGCCGATGAGGCCGCCCTTTTCCGAGATCGTGAATATCGAACGCAGGGCGGCAAGATCGGATGCGGCCTTGCGCTTGGGAAATGCACCGAACCAGCGGATGAGCATTCCCAGCGCGCGCTTGCGGAAGAGGTCCTCGGTGGCCGCGAAATAGACCGGTCTCCGCAGCAGGGCGTACAGCCAGATAGGATCGAAGAGCGTCAGGTGGTTGGCGAGGATGATGCCGGAACCCGAATGGGGAACGGTTCCCACGTCCACCGGCCGCAGCTGGAAGTAGCGTGTAATGAACCCCCGCAGGAGGCCTGTCATGAGCCTGTAGAAAATGCGATTCACAAGCCGAGGCTTGTGAAGGCTCAGGCTGGAGGTCGTGTCGGCCATCGAGAGAGAAGATAACCAAACGGGGCGCGGGGCGCAAGGAGAAGGGCCGGGCGCGCAAGGGCGGGGGGGCTGACCCGGTGGAGTGCCAGCCCCACGCGACCGCGGCGGCCGGCTCAGCTGCAGCCTGTTGTTGACCCGCAGGTGTCGCAGCGCATGCAGGTGCCGCTGCGCACAAGAGAGAAGTGGCCGCAGACGGGGCAGGGATCCCCTTCGTAGCCTTTCATCTTTGCCACGTGCACCTCGTTGTCCAGCGCCACCACTTCGTGCCCGTTGCTCTCGTGCCGGGCGCCCCCGTTCCTGTTCATGGAGGTGGCAATCAAATCATCCGGCTTCACCTGCACGAGGTCGGTTCTTCCGAGGTATGCCAATGCAACGTCCCTGAATATGAAGTCCAGCACCGAGGTGGTCATCTTGATGTGATCGTGGCCGCTCACCATGCCGTTCGGCTCGAAGCGCGTGAAAGTGAACGCATCCACGTACTCCTCAAGCGGCACCCCGTACTGAAGGCCCAGGGAGACGGCGATCGCGAAGCTGTTCAGAAGGGAGCGGAAGGCGGCGCCCTCCTTGTGCATGTCAAGGAAGATTTCTCCCAGAGTGCCGTCTTCGTACTGGCCGGTGCGCACGAAGATGCTGTGACCGCCGATCTTCGCTTTCTGCGTGTAGCCGAAGCGCTTGGCAGGCAGCGGGTTGCGTTTTTTCCCGCGCTCCGTCGGGGAAAGCGCCAGGCCGATGCCCTCGTCTCCGGTTTCTTTCGCAATGGACAGCACGGCGGCAGCCGCGGAGTCGGAGCCCGGCATCAGAGCGGACAGCGGCTGGCTCAGTTTCGAGCCGTCCCGGTACAGGGCGATGGACTTGAGCATCTTCCTCCAGGAGAGGAGGTAGGCGCCCTTGATGTCGTCGATAGTCGAGGAGGAAGGCATGTTGATGGTCTTGGAGATTGCCCCCGAGATGAAGGGCTGCACCGCGGCCATCATTTCGATGTGCGCTTTCCAGGGGATTGAGCGCTTCCCGATCTTTCCATTCGGAGAAGCGGTGTCGAAGACAACGTAGTGCTCAGGCTTCAGGTGAGGAGCGTTCTCTATGGTCATGGTGCCGCACGCGTACAGGTCCGCCGTTTCTATCTCCGCGGCCGTGAAGCCGAGGTGCGAGAGCAGGTTGAAGCCCGTCTGGGAGAACGTCGTTTCCGGGATGCCCAGAGTGTCGGAAAGGAAATCCTTTCCCAGGACATGGGGCATGAAGGAGAAGGCGGTGGAGAACGCGTTGGCCAGGGAGGAGTGCACCTTCTCGATGGCCTCCTCCGTAAAGCCCTTTGTGCGGAGCCTCTCGAACGAGACACCGGAGGTGCCGTTCAGAGTGCCGTGACCCAGACAGTAGCGGACGATGTCCTCGACCTGCTCATCAGTGTAGCCGAGCCTGCGGAGAGCCGGCGGCATGGAGGAATTGATGATCTTGAAGTATCCGCCCCCGGCCAGCTTCTTGAACTTCACGAGACTGAAATCCGGCTCCACACCCGTGGTGTCGCAGTCCATCACGAGGCCGATGGTGCCCGTCGGCGCGATGGCGGTGACCTGCGCGTTGCGGTAGCCGTACTTCTCCCCCAGGGCCAGCGCCCTGTCCCACGCCCGGCGCGCCGCCGCCATCAGGTCAGGCGGGCAGAAAAGGGCGTCGATGGGCTGCGGGATCACGGAGAGACCCTCGTACTCATCTGCGGCCGCGCCATAGGCGGCCCTGCCGTGGTTCCTGATGACACGAAGCATGTCATCCCTGTTCGCCGCGAACCGCGGGAAGGGTCCCAGCCCGGCCGCCATTTCTGCGGAGGTGGCGTACGCCTCCGCGGAGAGAATGGCGGAGATGGCGGCAGCGATGGCCCTGCCTTCCGCGCTGTCGTACGGGATGCCCATGACCATGAGGAGCGTGCCGAGGTTCGCGTAGCCCAGGCCAAGTGTGCGGAAGTCGTAGCTCTTGCGCGCAATTTCCTTTCCAGGGAACTGGGCCATCAGTACGCTTATCTCCAGAACGATGGTCCAGAGCCGTATGGCATGGAGAAGCTCATCGATTTTGATTTCGGTCTTCTCGATGTCGTAAAAAGTCATCAGATTCAGCGAGGCCAGATTGCAGGCCGTATCGTCCAGGAACATGTATTCCGAGCAGGGATTGGAGGCGCGTATGTCCCCGTCCTTCGGACAGGTATGCCAGTCATTGATCGTGGTGTGGAACTGCAGCCCCGGGTCCGCGCACAGCCAGGCGGCGGTGGCGATACGCTCCCACAGGTCCCGCGCTTTCACCGTTGTGCGGTTCTTGGCATCCGTGCGGTCCACCAGCTCCCAGGGGCCGTCGTCCAGCACGGCCTGCATGAACGTGTCCGTAAGGCGCAGTGAGTTGTTGGAAGATTGGCCGCTCACGGTATTGTACGCTTCGCTGTCCCAGTCGGTTGTATATTCCTCCGGCTCGAAATCCCAGATTCCCTGCCCGGCAAGCTGGATCACCTGGTGCACCCAGGAGGCGGGCACCTCATCCTGGATGGCCGCGCGGATGGCGCGCTCCAGGTCCTTGTTCTTGCGGGGATCGAGGTCCTCGGCACCGTCCGCACTCCCGCCGTGCTCGGGCCGGGGCCGGCAGGCTTCGAGGATGCTCTTCGTGTGCCGCTTGAGGATCCTGCTGCCGGTGACCATCGCCGCGACCTTGCGCTCCTCCTCCGCCTTCCAGTCGATGTAGCGGAAGACGTCGGGATGGTCCGCATCCAGTGTCACCATGCGCGCCGCGCGGCGCGTGGTGCCGCCGCTCTTGATGGAGGAAGCCGACCTGTCGCTCACCTTGAGGAAGGACAGGAGACCAGAGGAAACGCCTCCGCCGCTCAGCGGCTCGCTGGAGGCCCGCAGATTTGAGTAGTTCGTGCCCGTGCCTGAACCGTACTTGAAAAGGCGCGCTTCCCGGGTGATGAGGTCCATGATTCCGCCCTCGTTCACCAGGTCATCATTCACGGACACAATGAAACACGCGTGGGGCTGTGGACGCTCGTACGCGCTGGTTGCCTTCTCCACCTCAGCGGTGTCGGGATTGACGAAGTAGTGACCCTGGGCCGGGCCTTTCATTCCATACACGGCGTACAAGCCGGTATTGAACCATTGGGGCGAATTGGGAGAGCCCATCTGCCGGGCCAGCATGCAGCACATCTCGTCGTAGAAAGCCTGGGCGTCTTCCTCTGTGGTAAAGTACTTGTATCTCTTGCCCCAGTCCGTCCACGTGAAGGCGAGCCTGTGGAACACCTGACGCGCGTCTGTCTCCCCGCCTGTGGTGCCGTCCGGACGGGGGACACCGCGCTTGCGGAAGTATTTCTGGGCAAGGATATCGGTCGCTATCTGCGACCAGAAGGACGGAACGACGACATTCTCCTGGCGGAATATGACCTTTCCGTCAGGGTTGCGAATCTCGGACGTTCGTGATTCAAAAGATATATCGGAATATGGGCTTTCCCCGGATCGGGTGAAGCGCCTCTGGATCTCCATAGTCCCCTCCCTGGAAATTCGACGAGACGAATAACTAGTGTAACGGAAACGGCTCCGATAAAGCAAGTGGAAAAATAGCTATTCCCTCCTGATGGTGATTGCATCGCCCCCAGGCGGTCCTCCCTCGGACTGGAGGGCCTGGTCGAGCACGTCGAATGACTTGAGAAAGGAATCCGGATGCTCGGCAAGCAGCCGTTCCGCCAGGGCGGCGCCCCGGGAGGAGCCTGCGCGCATCCGCGAAAGGGTGAGCGCCTGGAAGCCAGTGACCGCTTTTCGTTCCTGCTGAAGGAGATAGCTCTGGAACTCGTTTACGACGAGGTAGCTGTCCGCCGTGTTGTACCCCCGGGAGGCCAGAAAACTGAGCCATACCTGCTTTTCCACTGCTGAGAGGGATGCCCACTCGGTCTGCACCGCGTCTCTGAACCCCGGAAGCGTGAAAAAGGCCCCATGGAAGCATTCGTGCGTGAGCAGAAGGTTACGCAGGACCGGTGTGGAGCTTCTGGCGATAGAGATCACCGAGCCGTCCCCTGCGCCATAGCCGTCATTCGTCTTGCGGAGAATCCCGTTCTGCAGAAGCAGTTCGGCCAGCCCCGCCTCTCCCGGGGTCAGATGGATGCGCTGGTGTGCCGCGGAGGTGAAGAACCGGCCAAGATCATCTGCCTTGTAGTCGTGTGCATTGTATCCTCGGATCCCGCTCAGTGCAGCAGTGCTCTCGATGGTGCCGGCGTGCCCGGCCTTTTCGACGAAAAAGGCGAGCCTGTTGAAAAGGTCATCCTGCACCGCATAGCTTGCCGCATCGATGATGAGGACGCTCGGAAATCGATCCCAGGAGAACACTTCGAAATCCGGCCTTCGCCAGGAGGCGCGGTCCCAGCTGAGGATGGCGCCCGGATCCGCCGGAATCGGGGCGTCCGCCCGAAGCTGTGAGATCGACAGCTTCTGGAGAGAACCCTCGAATGCGATGTCACGCGGGAGGAACTCGACGGAACCCCGGGCAAAGACCAGCCGTGAGAGTCCGGCGGTGGGGCTTATGTCGAAAACCGCTGTCCCTCCCTCGGCGGATGAATAGCTGACCCTTCCCCCCGCGGAATCAGGATCCAGCCCGAGGGAGATCACCCACATGCCCTGGTTCATCTGTTCTCTCGTGGCCTCGGAGATCCGGGCAGACACGGCGCCCGGCGACGCCGCGAGGACCGCCACAGACCCGTCCACCGTCAAGCCGTCGCTCTTGATCGCGAAACCGTGGACAAAGGGGGCCGTGCCCGCTCCCACGAGGTCCAGAGCTTCCTGCCCGGTGGCCGCCGAGGACCCCTCCACCTGGTAACCCCAGATCCTGTCACCCTTGGCAAGGGGAATGAGGTATCGCAGCAGGGTCCCGCTGGAAGGAGGGAGGGGAACGCTCTTCAGAAGGGTATCCTTGCCGGAAAAGATGCGCAGCGTGCCGTTCCTGATGCTGCTCGTGTATGTAAGCTGGAACGACTGGTTTTCAGAGGGAGTCACGACGGGGGTCGCCAGGCTGTACACAGGCGTTGCAGGCCGGGCGGCGGTCGGCTGAAAGTGCGACTCCTGCTCCCGCGCGCGGGGCGGAGACTCCCTGATATCGATAGGGACGCCCTCAGCGGTCTGGAATCGGAAGCTTTCGAACTTCCCTGAGCACCCAAGGACCAGGAGAGCGACAGCCGCCAGGAGTCCGGCGTGCGCCGCTTTCCTCACCCTTCCTCCACTGCCAGCGGCATGAGGCTGCGCACGATATGCTCGGCAATCTCCCTGCGCGCATCCTTGGAAACCTCTCCGATGGACCTCATGAAGCTGTCCATTTGACCGGTGAGACCGTCCGGCAGGACGGGCAGGGTGGAAATCCGCTCCGACAGCATCCTGTCCGAAGGCTCGAACTGCCGGTTTGCGGCGAACAGGAAACTCGCCACGCAGCGCATGAGGCGCGCGCCGGAGACGAGAAAGAACAGGTCATCCGACCTGTGGGCGGCCGCTCCCAGGTCCGAAAGGGCTCGCTCGGCGAGGGAGAACGCGCGCAGCCTTGCCTGCCACCAGAACTGCGACGGTACGTGCGCAAGCACGGACCGCGCTTCTTCCAGCCAGCCGTCCCGGCTGAAGAGCATCTCTCCGTGCTCGATCCTGTAGAGCGCGTTCGTGCCGGGTTCATGGAATACCCACGACTGCTCGGCGATGCGCAGGAGCATCCTGTCCACGTCCGCGGACCGGACGTAGTGCACGCTTGCAGGCAACTCTTCCACGAGGAAGCGGTCGATGGCCGCCACGGGCGAGGTCTCGAAGGCCTGCATGTCGGGCAGGAGGCTGCTCCGCGCCTCCATGCCGGGAGGCGCGCCGGCCGTATAGACGTCAAGGTCGATTGTGAAATACGGATCGAAGACCTCGATGTCGGCGGCATCCCCGAGGAGAACCGCCTGCACGCCTTCCAGCTGCGACAGCCGCTCTGCGAGGCTCCCTGCGATCCTGTTCACCTTGCGCTTCATGCGCGCATTGTAACAGGCCGCGCGTACACCCGCAAGCGCGCGTGAAGCAGCCACTGTGGCTCGCTCTCGACCTCCCTGTCTACGAGCTCGCTCCCGGCCCTCCCTGGCCTCGCTCGCTCTCGACCTCCCTGTCTACGAGCTCGCTCCCGGCCCTCCCTGGCCTCGCTCGCTCTCGACCTCCCTGTCTACGAGCTGGCTCCCGGCCCTCCCAGGCCTCGCGCGCTCTCGA
>Ga0265338_10004954_pt1 | contig 17649 bp, 13 predicted proteins | sample 42126metaG_FD_193579 | JGI IMG/M metagenome (GOLD analysis project Ga0265338, IMG submission 193579) | Rhizosphere microbial communities from Carex aquatilis grown in University of Washington, Seatle, WA, United States - 4-21-26 metaG | ecosystem: Host-associated > Plants > Roots > Rhizosphere... | reverse complement strand
TAAGCCCAACAGCATCCCATGACTGTTTTCGCGCCCATCAGCCTCGGCAGCCACGATAGGAGCCGGGGACGACTTCGCCGGCAGAAATGCTTCTTAGCCGGAACGATGCAGTGCATCGTTCCGGCTTAGAGAGTGGGTTTTGCTCGTTCCGCAATTTTTCTATTGACGAAAATCACAAAAGCTATATTGTTAACAGAAATTCGGCTCCAATGTTAACTAGAAGTCCGACTAGTTATGCCGAACCAGACCTTGTCCTAGCCTAACGAAGAGCATGTACTGAAATCCGAGGTATGGAACTGCCACTCAGAAGCGGAAACAACCGGGCGTCGGCCATTTTGGGCCGGCCCCCTCGCCGGTTCGTGAGCGAGGGGGCCTTCACCCTCATCGAATTGCTGGTGGTGATCGCCATTATCGCCATCCTGGCGTCTATGCTGTTGCCGGCCTTGGGCAGCGCCAAGGGTCAGGCGTGGAAGGCCCAATGCGTAAGCAATCTGAAACAGCAGGGTCTAGCCTGCAACCTCTACATGAGTGAGTTCCGGAACGTGTTTCCGACCGTCGATTATGGCGGCGAGGGCGAGGATTACAGCTACGACATGTGGGGCGGCAAGCGAGGCACGGATCTGAAAGGAGACCCTTATTTGGATCACTCCGATCGGCTGCTCAACCCCTATTTGTCAGTGGCCGCGCGGGCCGCCACCAATGCGAGCGGAGGCATGCTTCTATTCAAGTGCCCGGCGGATTTCGGAGCCAAGGCGGGCGCCTACATTGAGCGGCTGCCGACGTGTTTTGATCATCTCGGCTACAGCTACCTCTACAACTCGTCGGCCAACGGCGGCTACGGTCGCCAGGGCCTTTACCAAAAAAAGGAGGGCTCGGTTATGCGCCCAACGAAAGTCGTGCTGTGCAGCGATTTTTCCTGCAACTGTTGGTTCGCCGGCGGCCGTCCGTTCGAGTTTATGTATTGGCACAATCCCAAAAAGCTCGGATACGGCAATATGCTTTTCGTCGACCAGCACGTGCAGTATCTCGTGACCACGTACAACAAGCCGTCCTTCACGGACGGAGTCAATTGGACATTCATTTATAACCACTGACACTTATGTCAAAGATCAGGCGCCACCGGCGCTTTAGGGCGTTTCTAGGGCTTGTGGCTGGCTGCGCCGGCATGGTGCTGGCGCTGGTTGGCTGCGGAAAAGCAGCTCACGAGGGCGGAGCCGAGAAGTCCGAAGTGATGGATTACTCGGCCATGCGGACGGAGGCGGTCGATCGAATCTTGAAAGGAACGATCACGCCGGCCGATTCCGGCGTCGCCACGCTGCCGCAGGATCTGAAGGGAGCCAGTTCCGACGGCCAGGCGCTGGTGTTTAAGGATGCAACCGCCGGCTTTATCATCGCGTTCAATTTAACGCCCGAAGGATCGGCGCGTCCGGATTACCTTGTCTATTCCAAGCAAGCCCTTCCGGCCAACGCCACCGTCTTGGCGGCCGGGTCGGTCTCTTTCGCCGTCAGGGCGAGGGTGGACGACCACTGGTGCCGTGCGGTTCCCGCCCGCTGACGGCCGCCTCTCCGGGGCGCGCGACAGCGTCCCACTAAGGGAATGCTGGAGTAGGCAGCGTCGCGGACTCTATACCAGCAGAGCAAGTCCTTGGCGCTTGGAATGACAGCGCCCTCCTATCGACCGACGATTTCGCCGGCGGGAAGTTTTGTCCGATGGCGGTGTCATCGCCGTGCGACTTTCGTTGCCTCACGCCACGGCTGCCTCTTCGCCACGGTTGAAGTGATCCTTCAAGTGTTGAATGCCCGCTTTCTTATCTCGTCTTTGCAGCGAACCCAGGATGAGCCGATGCTCCTTTTCTGTTGCGATGTAATCGTCCAGGTGCATCCGTGTGTTGAAGGATCGGCGCTGAAATAAGGGCAGGTTGCAACGCTCATAAAGGTGAGTGAGGCGCGCGTTGCCGGCGGCGGCAATCAATAGCCGGTGGAAGCGCAAGTCGGCTTCGAGTGCGGCGGTGAAATAGGATTTCTGAACGAAGTTGGCAAAGTCATTGCAGGTTTCTTCGATATCCTTGATTTCCTTGGCCGAGGCGCGGTCGCAAGCCATCGAGAACGCGGACGTTTCCAGAATCTCTCGGATTTCGCGCACCTCATGAATCTCACTGGGGGTCATCTCACGGACAAAGTAGCCGCCGCGCGATCCTCGGCAGACCAGATCCTCGCCCAAGAGCCGAGTCAGACTCTCACGGATGGCCGCGCGGTTGACCTGAAGCTTCTTGGACCAGAATTGCTCAACGATACGGTTCTTGGGAGCGATTTCCTGGATGAGAATCCGGTTGCTCAGCTCCATGTAGGCTATTTCCGCTTGAGTTTTTTCGGCCATAAAAAAGTCTATGACTTGGTCGTCGTCTTTGTCAACCGACGCAAACCGTTACGGTTGACGAATGAGCCATAGCCCGACAAGCGCTTTCCGTCTCCTCCGCGCCTGAAAACCCAATGGGGTGAGCCAGGAAGTCCAAGACGTTCCCAGAGCCCGTCAATAGAATCGGCATTGAATGTTTTCGACCCCTAAAACGGCTTCGCCTTTGGCCTTGCAGGGCGGAGAGCCGGTGTGCAAGACCACATGGCCGACCTGGCCGGTTTTTGATGATGCCGAGCGCAGTCTGTTGGCGGAGACGCTAAACTCCGGGCAATGGTGGTTTGGAGCCAAGGTGAAGCGCTTTGAAGCCGAGTTCGTCGCGTTTCAAGGAAGCGCGTTTGCCGTCAGTTGCACCAACGGAACCACGGCGATTGAGATGGGACTTCGCGGAATTGGCGTCAACGAAGGGGACGAGGTAATCGTGCCGCCTTACTCCTTCATCGCCACCGCCAGCGCCGTCGTGACGATTGGGGCGATTCCAGTCTTTGCGGATATCCGCCCCGACACGCTTTGCCTGGACCCGCAAGACGTCGAGCGAAAAATCACGCGGCGCACCAAGGCGATCATTCCCGTGCATGTCGCCGGGGGCATGGCCGACATGGATGAATTAGCCCAGATTGCGCAACGCAACGGATTGCAGATCCTGGAGGACGCCGCGCATGCCTGGGGCAGCCAGTGGAAAGGGCGCGGCGCGGGAACGCTTGGACGGTGCGGCACATTCAGCTTTCAAGCGACCAAAAACATCACGGCTGGCGAAGGCGGCATCCTGGTGACGGAGGACGAGGCGCTGGCCGATATTTGCCGGAGTTTCACGCATTGCGGCCGCCGTAAAGGCTCGGCCTGGTATGATCACGACTACCTCGGCAGCAACTTGCGGTTGACCGAGTTCCAAGCCGCCGTTCTCCTGGGGCAAATGACCCGCTTGGAAAGCCAGACGCTGAAGCGCCAGGCCAACGCCCGGCAGCTTGATCAGCTCCTCGGCGGGCTCAAAGGCATTCGGGCGCCCGCCGCTGCTCCGAAAATGACCCGCCGCAGTTACCATCTTTACATTATGCGCCTGGACGAGGCGGCTCTGGGTGTTTCGCGCGATCGCTTTGTCGAGGCCTTGAACGCCGAAGGTGTTCCCGCCTCCAAGGGTTGGTATCGGCCCCTTTATGCCAATGGTGTGTTCCAGCGCGCGCACCTCGGGCCCGCTCATGGCATAACAGAGCCGCTTGCTGACAAAAATGTCAATTATACAGCAGTGAAATGCCCGGTTTGCGAGCAGGTCTGCCGGGACGCGGTGTGGATTCCGCAGAACGTTCTATTAACAGATGACGCCGGGATTCGCGCGGTGGCCGCCGCCATTGAAAAAGTGGTCGCGCGCGCCTCCGATCTGGGGTTCTGAGCCGCCGCGTCGGTCGCGCTTTATTCCATCCGACCGATTTGCGCTTTCATCCACGCGACGTCGTCGGCCACGGTCCGGCGGGCGTCGGCAAACACATCGGGAAACTCCGTCGCCAGCCGGTCATGCAGCGCTTCGAGGCGCCGCAACACCGCTTCCGCCGCCTCCCGCGATTCTGGCGCCTTCAGTAGCGCTTCCAGCCGAGAGCGAATCGGGTTGGCCTTTGTCCCGCCGCCCGCCACGAGGAATCCGGGATAAGTCTCCACCAGATCTTTCAGGGCCATTTGTTGGGGTTTGGTTTTGGCCCAGCGCAGGATGGCCTGCCCAATGGAGCGGACGGGATGGTAGGCCTTGGGGTTGTAAGCGTAGTCGGCGCAGGTGGCCAGCGGAAGGCGGTTGATTTGATTCTGGGTCGCCATGGGATTGCTCATGTATCCGTCGATGACTTCGCAGAGGCTGGCGTCGCGCCCGGTGAGCGCGCCGAGGTGGAGAGTGGGGTAGCCGTCGTTCACCGGGTAGTTGTCCCACAGAAAAAGTCTATGTTTGACAACGTCGCGGTAGCTTTCGGCCGCCAGGCGGCTGACCCGTTGCGTGACAGCGCCGTCGCCGCCCCAAAAAACGTAGGCGTCCGGATGCAATTCGTTGCCGATCGCCTCCAGGTAGGCCCGTTGCTCGGCGTTGGAGCCTTCGCCCCAATTCAAGCCTGGTCCCATGATGGTCTGCGCCTCGGGATCGGTCTGGCGCAGGCGCTGAAAAACCGAGTTCACCAAATGAGCGTGCTCCAGTCCGCCCGAAGCCGGCCCGCCATTGCCCCAGCCGAAACAATCCAGTGAAATGCTGAACCACTTGACGCCGAGACCTTGGGCCCACGCGTAGCGCTCCTGGAGAAGCTCCAAGTCGTCCGGGTCCGCGGGATTCAGCGGCCGCGGCGACGAAAGTTGCGGATGGGTGGAAAAGCAAAAGACGATCGCATGCTCGCGGCAGGACTCGATCACCTTGGCAAAGGCTGCCTTCTTGGCGGGCGGGAGCGGCTTCCACCATTCATTCTTCAACTCACCGGTCGGGGCGCGGGCGAACAGCGATAGTTGACAGTTCATGAGGAAATTCATCTTATAGCCAGCCAAGACCGGGATTTCCTCGAGATATTGCTCCGGCGTCCATCCCCAGCCTTTCGTGCCGCGAAATTTGAAACCGGGGGCGGACGCCATCGATGGCAGAGGCTCCGGGAACGGTCGGGTCTTGCGCGGCAGCATCACTTGGCGCTGGTTGCGGTAAACCAGCGGGGAGCAGCCGTAGGCCGACTTGAAGCAATGGTGAAAATGCGACAGGTCTTCAAACCCGGACTCGAAGGCCACTGCCGCGGCTGATTGACTGGTCTCCACCAGCAAGCCCGTCGCGTGCCGGAGGCGCAAGCCCACGACGTATTGGCGCCAGTTTTGCCCGGTCACCTTCCGAAAGAGATTCGTGAATTGCCGCCGCGCCAATCCGGTGGCGCGCGCCGCGTCATCCACGGAGGCCTGCTGAAAAAACTGCGATCTAAGCCGGAGAGCGTAGCGGGCGACCCGATCACGGCTTTCGCCCCCTGTCTCAATGGCCGAGACGTCGCCGCGGGCGCGCCGCCGCGCCAATCGCAGAATCCTTGCGGCCACGTCGATCAGCCTCGAGCACAAGACCAGTTCCCAGCCCTCCTTTCTCGCTTCCTGCTCGAAAAGCATTTCCTGAAACACCGCCCGCAGGCCTTGATAGGATTGCGAGGAATCCAGGCTGACAAACAACAGGCCCAACGGCGGTTGACCCGGCAAAGCCGCGGAGATTATTTGCGGGCGATACGTGATCGAGAGCAAAACAGCCTCGCCCCCGGCCAGGATTTCCCGGGCGCACAGCGCGCCCGGCGGAATATGGCAAATGCTCTTCGGACTGAGGAGATGCCGTCGGGCGCCCACCTCCCACCGGGCCTGGCCATCAGTCAACAATTGGATTCGCGCGAACTCGTCTTGATAATGGCTGGAGGATCCGGCGGGCTCCCGGCTTTCCGCCACCACGACCCCGACAGGGGGCGGCTTGGGATGGCCGATTTCTTTCTCGGCTGGCGCCTTGGGTTTGAGCCCCGACCCGGTTGTGTCGCGCGCATGTGCCACTGCCCCATGGTGTGGAAAAGGGGGGGCTTTGTCAAATGGTCCGAGACCCCGCGCCGCGATTCGCGCAAAAAACCAATGCGCCCGGCGCGCAATTCCAAGTTGTCTTTGCGCGGTTATGAGACATTGTCGTCCCAGTGAAATCTTTCCGCCTATGGACATGGCCCGTCGCTACGTCATTCATCGCGCCCGCTCTGGCCCCGCGCTGAGTGCGGCTTGGAACTCCGACGCCTGGAGTCCCGCCGCCGTGGCGGAGGTTTCCCATTTTCTTCCCCAGAGCAGCGCGCACCACCCGCCGGTGTTCGCCCGATTGCTGCACGATGACGATGGTATCCACGGCATTTTTCTGGTTCGGGACCGGTATGTTCGCTGCACACGGACGCATTATTTTGATAATGTCTGGAAGGACAGTTGCGTCGAGTTTTTCGTGCGCCCGAGAGCTGATGGCGGATACTTCAATTTTGAATTCAACTGCGGCGGAGCCTTCCTTTGCAACTACATCACCGATTGGTCGAAGGATCCAAGAGGATGGAAGGAGTTCGTCCCGCTTTCGCCCGCCCTTGGGCAACAAGTCAAGGTGAAAAGCTCGCTGCCGGCGAAGGTCGATCCAGAAATCGCCGAGCCCGTGGAGTGGACGCTGCAGTTTTTCATCCCTTACACGGTTATGGGGGCGTTCATCGGGATTCCGAAGCCTGAGCCGGGCGGCGTCTGGCGTGGAAATTTTTTCAAATGCGCCGAGGAGGTGTCGCATCCCCATTGGGCGGCGTGGTCCCCAGTGGACGAATTCAATTTCCATCTGCCGCAATGCTTTGGCGATCTCGAATTCGCCGAATGATCGCCGACGTTTGTTCCGATGCGCAAAACCCCAATCACTGCCGTCTCGAAAGCCAAGACCCGGTGCGGGCGTCCAGCTAGGATGGCCGTGTGATGGCAATGTTTCCTAAATCGGGCGCTGCGTCCGAAACGCAATTCGATGACTGGACTTGATTGGAGCGTCGTCATCGCAGTCGTCGTGGCCACGATGCTGGCCGGGATGGCGGTCGTGCGCGCCGCGTCCAAACACGGCGCGCTCAGTTATTTCACTTCCGATCGCAACCTGCCGTGGTGGGCGGTGGCGATTTCCAACACGTCCACATACCAATCCGGCAACGGCGCCTTTGTCATGTTAATGGTCGTGTATGGGTTGGCCTCCAATTGGCTGTGGTGGTGCTCCTGGATCGTTTGGATGCCCCTGGTGGCGGTGATCTGGGCTCCGATGTGGCGGCGCATGCGGATCATGACGACCGCGGAGTTGATCACGCTTCGCTACGGAGGCCGGCCCGCCGTGGTCGCCCGCAAACTTTACGCCGTCGTCTGCTGCTTTGGTTTCTCTGTGCTCCTCGTGGGCTACATCTCCGGGTTCTTCACCAAGACGATCGCGCCGCTGGTCAACATGTCCGAATGGCAAATTCTTCTCATCTTTGGCGGATCCACTGTCATCTACACGATGTTCGGAGGATTGACGGGTGTCGTCGTGACCGAAGTCCTGCACTTTGTCATCCTGTTGGGCGGATGCACGGCCTTCATGTTTGTCGCGGTGGCGCAGCATGGCGGTTGGACGCACATTCTCCAGCACATCGCGGCCGTCCGGCCTTCGGCCCTGGCTCAAACACCGCCCGTGGCCGCCGCAGCGCCGGAAAACTCCATTGATATGCTGACCATGGTCGTCTTGGCCGTCCTCGGCGTTTTCTATGCCGGCTCTCCCACGGCGGGCGAAGGCTCGACGGCCCAGCGCTTCATGGCGGCGCGCAGCCCACGCCACGCCATGGCCGGGCAATTGTTCAATTGTTTCCTCGCCTTGAGCCTGCGCGTCCTGCAGCTTATTGGCACGGGCCTCGTCGCGCTGTCGGTGTTTTGGCCCGAAACTCTCGCCCAGAAGATCCCAGTTCCAGATGGAATGACGCTGATCAAGGATCCCATCACGGCGTGGGCGGAATTGATCAAGCAGTCTCGACTGGCCCCGGGGTTTCGCGGGCTGCTGGTGGCTGTGGAAGTGGCCGCTTACACCTCCTCTCTCAGCGCGCTGCTCAATTGGGGCGGCAGTTTCGTGGTCAACGATCTCTGCCGCTCGCTCAAGCCCAACGCCTCGGTGCGCGAGGAGATTTGGATGAGTCGATTGACCATCCTGCTTTTATTTGTGGCCGCCAGCGCCGTGGCCATGGTTTTCGTCCAGCAGTTGGTCGGATGGTTTGTGTTTATCAACTCGGCCATGGTTATATTTCTGCTGCCGCTGGCTTTCTTTCGGTTCTTTTGGTGGCGCTTCAACGTTTGGGGCGAATTGGCGGCCATCCTATTGGGGCTGCCGCTGTCGATCCTGATCTGGTTTGTGTTTGACTATCAAAACCAGGCCAAGTACCCCATGTGGGAGGGTTTGGCCCTGCTGTTTGGGTTGAGCATCGCGGTCTTGCTCGCGGTGACCCTCCTGACGCCCGCCGAATCCCGTGAAACGTTGGAGACATTTCACCGGCGCTGCCGTCCGCCCGGCTTTTGGCGGGACATTGGGGCCAAAGGCCGTGTCTGCCCCGGGGCGGAGCCCTCCCTCGCTCGACTGACGTTCAGCTCGGCCATCGGCACTCTGGCCTGCCTTGGCCTGGCTCTGGCCACCAACGCGCTTTTTGTCCGGGACTGGTTTCGGTTCGCCGGCGGTCTCGCAGCCGCGGGGTTGTTAAGCCTTTGGTTGGTCGTCCGAATGTTCGGGCCAGAAGCGACGCCCCAGCACACGGCCTCGGCGCTTCCAAAACCGGAGGCGCCCACGGCTTGAAGGCAGGCCGGGGCGGCTTTGGTTCATTTCATGGACCAGCCGCCTGGACGGGATCAAATCATTTCAAAACCATGAACGTCGGCGCCGCGCAGATCGAGATCACAGGGCAACCGGGGGTTGAGTTGGCTGGCTTCGCCATCCGCCCGCAGCCTTCGACGTCCGTGTTGGACCCGCTTTACATCCGGGCGGTCTATTTGACTGACGGCCCAAATCGACTGCTGTGGCTGCATTGCGATCTCCTGGCGTTGGATCAGCCGCTGGCCGAAGGCGCCCGGCTGTGGTGTGAGAATGACTTGGGCATTCCAGCTTCACAGGTCATCGTTTCGGCGACGCATACGCACAGCGCGCCGGCCGCGGTTTACACTAATGGCTGCGGGCGGCTCAACGCCCCCTATATGGCGTGGCTCGGACTCCAAATGCGCCACGCCGCCGGACGGGCGATGGAGCGGACAGAACAGTGCCGCATGGTCCGGGTCGAGGGATTTTGCGAACGTGGCATTGACCGCCGCGGGTTCAGCTCCAGCCACGTCGATCCGCGCGTGGGCGCTTTTGGCTGGGTGCGCGGAGACGGCTCGTTCAAAGCCGCGCTTCTGGTTTACGCTATGCATCCGGTCTGCCTCCGCGGCTCTGAGATCAGCGCGGATTGGCCTGGCGCGGCTGCGCGGGCGCTGTCGGAAGGCCTGCCGGGTGGGCCGGTCTGTCTGGTGAGTTCTGGCGCCTGCGGCAACATCAATCCCCCGGACGTCGGCGTCAGCGGCGACATCATGCGCGGCTGGGGTGAGGAAGTGGCGGCCAGTGTGACGTCCCAATTGATCGCCAGATCGCAACATCCGTCGCGTGAGGATTTGCGTCTGCGGCGGGCGGCCAGCGCCACTCTGGACCTGGCAGTGGAGCCGTGGGGCCGGGCGGAATTCGATGCGTGCATCGCCGCCCGCAAATTGGACGCGGCAGTCCGACGCGAGTTCGGCGAGAAATTCGACGTGGCGCTCGATGCTTGGCGGGCGACCATGCTCAAGCGATTTGAGTCTGGAGCGCCTCCCGCCGTTCGCGCGGAAGTGAGCATCGTGTTATTGGGCAGTGTCACGCTGGTCGCGATCAACGCGGAAGTCTTTTCCCGGTTCATCACGCTGATGGCGGGCGCGACCGACGGTCCGGTATATGCCCTCGGCTGCGCTAACGGCATGTTGGGATACATGGCCGCGGCCGAGGCGTTCGATGAGGGCGGCTATGAAGTCGATTGGGCGATGGTGTTTTATAATGTCCCCCGCCTAAAACGCGGCGGCCTGGAGGCCGTGGCCACGCGGGCGCGCGAACTCCTATTGACAGGCGAAGCCCCGCACAATGAAGGCCGGCATGACTGAACTCCCGTCAACCCCAGGACTTGCGAATACCGTCGCGGCTCCGGCGGACATCAACGCCCACGAAAACCTATGCGCTGCCGACTAAATCTCTGTTCTGTCGTGAATACTTTTGCCTCCCTCGCTCTCCTGGGGGCGGGCGCAGCCGTGGCGCCCGGAGTGGCGGCCGCCGACGAATCCACCGCGACGGCCCAGGCGCAGGCAGATCAATGGCGGACGGAGCGTCGCATCATCGATCTGCACCAGCACCTGGATTATCAACCGGAACTCCTCGATCGAGCCATCCGCGTCATGGACGCTTCCGGTGTCGGCATCGGCATTGATTTGACACCCGGAACGGTGACGCCCGGCGCCAATGGCCAACCCAGCGAATTCGAGACCCGCAAGAGAATGGAGGACACGCTCCATCCCGGACGTTGGGTCCAATACATGAACCTCGACTACAGCCATTGGGACCAGCCGGATTTCGCCGCCCAAGCGGTCCGTCAAGTCGAGGAAGGCCATCGCCTTGGCGCCGCCGGCTTCAAGGAATGGAAGCGCCTGGGGCTTTATTTGCGCGATGGACAAGGAAAACTGTTGCGCGTCGACGATGCCAAGCTCGACCCCATGTGGGAGCGGCTCGGGGAACTCAACATGCCCGTCTCCATTCACGTCGGGGACCCCAAGGCGTTTTTCCTTCCCTACAACGACCGGAATGAGCGCTGGCGCGAATTGAAGGACCACCCGAAATGGTGGTTCGGGGACAGCAATGTTTTTCCAACCTTTCACGGTCTGCTTGAGGCCCTCAATCGCGTCGTCGCCCGCCATCCGCGCACCACCTTCGTGTGCGTGCATTTTGCCAACAACTCCGAGGAATTGGGCTGGGTGGATCAATCGTTGGCGAAATATCCCAACATGATGGTCGATCTGGCCGCGCGCATCCCGGAACTCGGACGGCACGATCCCGCCCGGGTGCATCGTCTTTTTGTCAAGTATCAGGACCGGATTTTCTTCGCCACCGATTTCCAATCCCTGGAAAATAAAATGATCCTTGGCTCCAGCGGCGACGAGCCGCCCCCCGCCGTCGCGGACGCCGAAGTCTTCTTCCGCAAGGAATATCGCTGGCTGGAAACCTGGGACAAAAACTGGCCTCACATGACTCCCATACAAGGTGATTGGAGCATTAGCTCCATCGGCTTGCCGCCTCCCGTGTTGCGCAAAATTTATTTTGACAACGCCCGGCATCTGCTCGCCCGCTCCCTGCCCGCGCCGACGGCCCAGGCGCGGCACACGACGGTCGATTTCGAGCTGGACGGCGATTTGGCCAAAACCATCTGGCAAACCGCCTCGCCGCTGCCCTTGGATTGCCAGTCCTCGGACGGCAAAGCCCGTCCCGAACTCGCCACTACGGTGCGTTGTCTTTGGTCCGACCAGTATCTCTACCTTTCCTACCGGTGCCCGTATACGACGCTAACGGTCTTTGACCCCGCGGGCCAGAACGGCAAACGCTTCGACCGAGTCAAAGAAGGGGTGAGTCTCTGGGATCGTGACGTGATCGAGGCGTTCATCGGCAGCGATGCCGCCTCCTCCAATCACTACGCCGAATTCGAGGTCGCGCCCACCAACGAACGCCTCGACCTCGATGTCCGTTTGCCGGAAAAAGATTTCGCCTGGACCAGCGGCTTCCAGTCGGCAGTCAAAGTGGACCGTCATGCCAAGGTCTGGACCTGCGAGATCCGAATTCCATTGTCGGCCTTGGGTTCCGCAAAACCAACGCAAGGCGCGCTCTGGCGTTTGAATCTTTTCCGCTGCGACCGCGCCAACCACGCTTCGCTCGCCTGGCGCCCGACGCTTCAGGACACGTTCCATGCCACCGAAAGGTTCGGAACTCTGGAATTTGTCGAGTGACGCCGCAGGGTTCAGTGCAGCTCCAATTCATCCCGCGTCGGCAGCTTCGGGAACGGCTTGTGCGGCTCGGTCTGGTACCAAAAGGCGACCGACGCCAAGTCATCCTGCAACGGCAAGTAGCGCCCGCCCGATTGCCAGCCCAGGGCCTGAATGGTCACCTTTAAATCATTCTTGAATCGGACGGGATCCACGATGTGCCAGCGATAAAGGCCGAACCGCGTCTGCGAATCGTAATGCCCATCCGGAAGGATCACCTGCGCCAACCCGCTGTAAGGAGTCGAGAATTCCGTGTAATGCGACTTTCCCTCCGCGTCGGTGGTGTCGAAGTCATACGAACCGCAAAAGTAGTCTTCTGTTCCCGTCCCGCAGATCGTCGGGAACTCCTTGTCCCCGTCCATAAAAAACTTGATCTCGCCTTCGCCCCACCAACCCGTGTTGTGCACTCCCCACGCCAGATACGTTCCGACGTATTGGCCCTGGCCCTCCACTCCGTCCAAAATCGTATAGAGACCTTTCGTTTTCATCGGGTTCTCCCGCCTAAACTGCGCGTGAAAATACGCCGCGTCGGACGGAACCTCGGTCAGCGCATAGTTGATTTGGTAATAGATCGTCATCTCGCTGTCGTCCAGATTCTCAATCGTGATCCTCGCCTTTTTGTGGAACGGCATTTGCCAATACGAATTGAAAGCGCTGCCCGGATTCACGCACACCGGCAGCGAATGAATCGCGCAGTTTCTTCCCCAGCCGCACGCAAAAAAGTCCCCCAGCGGGCACTCGATGGAAGGCTCTTTCTCGTCGTCCCAATAGAACCGCAGAATGAACCAGCGCGTCTTGCCCAGCGGCGCGGGCGTCATCCAAATCTGCTGGATGACCCCCGACCCGTTGATTTCCGCCAGCGTGAAGGTCGCGTGCGCGGGAACATCCACGAACGGCGAGACCTTCCACCCTTGGCCAAGATCGCGCGCCGCGCCCTTCGCCGGCCCATTGGTCGACATGCCGGCCTTTCCTTTTTCGCCCGTGAAATTCTCCGGCCCGATTGACCGCGATTCCGCCGCCGACACCCGAAACAGATTTCCCAGGCCCAAATTCAGCCCGTCAAACGGCGCGCCGCCAGCCGCGGCCGTGGTCGCTCCTAATATACATGACAGCGTGAGCGCCGCGCCGGCAGCCAAACGCTTCAGGTGCGTGACCGCGGTCGCGCCGCGACCGCCAGGCTGGATTCTTGTTTCGCTCATGTGTGGGATTGGCTGGCGGAGATTTCATTCCGCGGGTGTTTGGGCGCTGAACGGCTCAGCCGGGAGGCTGGCCCCATTGCAGAAATTGGGCTGGGCGACCTGGCTCCAGGCGAATCGCACCGCCAGGGGCTTTTCGACGCCAGCGGCGGACACTTCCACTGTCCGTCCGACAATCCGCGCCTCGGCGGGAACGAACCGTCCGTCCGCGCCGGCCAACTCAAACCATGTCAGCGGTTTGCCATCCTTGCTCGCCAGGCCGCTCTCGGCGTGCTTGAAGGTCAGGATCGCCGCCTGCCCTGCCACACGCATACTCTGGAAGACCGGCCCCTCGCAGATGACTTTCCTTTTGTATGTCTTGTCCAGAGCGAGCAAGGCCAGCCGGTGGCCAACACTGGCTTTGTCGCGCGGGTGAACGTCGTTCACGTCGTCCACCAGATCTGTCGTCACAACCATGCCGCAGTTCTTGATTCGCCGCGCCGCGCGCGATTGCTGCGCCCAAAAGACCGGCAACGGGTTCGCTTCGGCATCATAGCGCGCCGGGTCTTTGACGTAAGTGTAGGGCGCGATCTGCACGAAATAAAACGGAAACGCCCCCTCGTCCCAACGGTTTCGCCATGCTCCAACCAGCGCCTCCATTTTTGTGTCGTAATTCGTGTCCCCGTAGTTGTTCTCACCTTGGTACCAAAGCGCTCCTCGCACGGCAAAGCCGGTGAGCGGCGCGATCATCGCGTTGTAAATCGCGGACGGCGTCGTCTCGGACATCGCGTCCGCTTCCGAATTGACGAGCGCCGCCCGACCGGCCGGCGCAGGCGTCCACGGCTCGATCCGTGTGCCGCCCCAAGTGGATTCGATGACGCCCACAGGCACGTGAAGGTTCGTGTGAATTTCACGCCCGAAGAAATACGCAACCGCCGAAAAGCGCAGAAAATCCAGAGTGGCCGGACTGCATTCGCACCAGCCGCTGGACCGCTCCAAATTCGCGCGCGGCGTCGGCGACAACGCGTGCTGCGCCGTGAAAAGGCGGATATTTGGAAAGTTCGCCGCGGCTAATTCCCGCTCGTAGTCAAACACTGGTTTCTGCCCGGACTGCAAGCCCACGGGCTTCTACATATTCGACTGGCCTGACGCAAGCCAAACCTCGCCGACCAGGATGTTTGTGCATGTCTTGGTCTCACCCGCTTCGACGACGAGCGTTTGCGGCGTGAAAGTGGCCGCCACGTCGCTCAGGTTCACCGACCAACGTCCGTTCGCGTCTGCGCGCGCGGGTCGCTTCTGGCCCGCAAATCTCACTGTCACCACGCACTGCGGCTCCGCCCAGCCCCACACGGGAACCGATCGACCTTGCTGCAGAATCATGTTGTCGCCAAAGATCGACGCCAGCGTCGGAGCGGCATTCGCCGACGCGACCCACCAGAGGCTCAATCCAATGACTAGGATTGGAATCCAGGATTGCTTCACACCCTCTTACGGCGGCGCGCCCGTCATGTACCAGTACTGGCACTTCATGACGCCTTTGACATTCCTCCAGAGCACCTTGAAGGGAACACGTTCCACTCTGCCGTCAAGCATGGTCGCGTTGCAGCCATTGTTATGCACCTTGGCCCGGCAGAAATTGTAGGGACCATCGGTGCCAAGACTGGCGGCGGTGTCGGCCATGGCGTCGTGATCCACGTCAAGCGATGGTCTAAAACTGGGATCCACCGGTGAATAGAAGAATTCATAAACCGCATCGGCATAAAGCAGCGCCTCGGAAGGACGCCTCACCCTGCTTGTTTTCAGCGGCGGCCCCATGTCCGCGTAACAAAAAGGACTGGTGAGCGGATTTTGGCCGCCCTCGCTGGCATTGGCCCCCACCCAGCAATTCCACACTCCCGGGCCAGGCGCCGAGGGAGAAAGGGGAACATTTCCATAACTGCCCGCCGGACATTGCCGGATGGCGTTGGTGTACATAAACGTGTTGTTAAATTCGACGCCGGACGGCGCCGAGCTTCGGTATATGTAAGGCGCGAGCAAATTGAACCAAAACGGTTTGGTCCAATCGGATGACCTATAACCGAATGGTGGCAGGGTGTTGTTGAAGTCGCCCACATACATGACCGTGGCTATCCCCCATTGCCTCATGTTCGAGGCGCACTTCGATGTTTGGGCCTGGGATTTTGCCTTTCCCAGAGCCGGCAGCAACAATGCCGCCAGGATAGCAATGATCGCAATCACAACCAGCAGTTCGATCAGCGTGAAGCCTCGCGGCGAATGCGGTCTCCGGGACGCCTGGTCGCCAATTGAGTCGTCTCTTTGCACGGCCATTAGCTTGCCTGCTGGCACGGAAATCACGTTGCGGTTATAATCGGCAGCATGAGGTATTTGAATCATAAATGCCACCTGGAATGAGGTTACTGGAGAGACCGGGCGAACCCGGTCTCTCTTGTGCTCCATCGATTATCGGCCGCGATAAAAGTTCTGCGGACCGGTCGGCGTCACGATAAACGGACTGCCCGATCCCGGAATATTCACCCAAGGGCCAGCCACGTTGGTGGACCATTGCAGCGGGACGCCGCTGAGTGAAGTCACCGCCAGAACATTCTGCGACACGGTTCCTTTGCTAATGCGGTTGTTTCCGGAATCCGAAACATAGACGTGGTGCGCGCTGTCCACGGCCAGGCGGGTGGGATAATAGAACTCCGCCGTGCCGGCGATGCCGTCCGCGAAGCCCTGCCTGCCGCCCGCCAGCGTCGTCACGTTGGCATTGGTGTCGATCTTCCGAATCGTGCTGTTGCCGTAGTCCCCCACATAGACGTTGCCCGCGTTGTCCACCGCCACGCCTTCGGGATAATGGAACTGCGCCGCGCCTGCGTGGCCGTTCGCCCTGCCCGGCACGCCGGGTGTGCCCGCGAGCGTCGTCACATTTGCATTGGTGTCGATCTTCCGGATCGTGTGGCTGTAGAGATCCGCCACATAAACGTTGCCCGCGCTGTCCACCGCCACGTCGTACGGATAGTGGAACTGCGCATTGGCGCCATTGCCGTCATTCGTGCCTTTCACACCGGTGGCGCCTGCGAAGGTCGTCACGTTTGAGGACGTGTCGATCTTCCGGATCGTTTGGTTGTAAAAATCCGCCACATAGACGTTGCCCGCGCTATCCACCGCCACGCCGGCGGGATAATAGAACTGCGCATTGGCGCCATTGCCGTCCGCGCTGCCAGCCAGGCCGGTGCCCGCCAGCGTCGTGACGTTTGCCGAGGTGTCGATCTTCCGGATCGAGTGGTTGTATTCATCCGCCACATAGATGTTGCCCGCGCTGTCCACCGCCCCGCCTGCGGGATAATAGAACTGGGCATTGGCGCCGTTGCCGTCGGCGCTGCCCGTCACGCCCGGGCTGCCCGCCAGCGTCGTCACGTTGCCGGCGGGGTCGATCTTCCGGATCGCGTGGTTGTACTGATCCACGACATATATGTTGGTCGCGCTGTCCACCGCCACGCCGGCGGGACTATGGAACTGCGCATTGCCGCCGTTGCCGTCATTGGCGCCAGTCACGCCATGCTGGCCGGCCAGGTTGGTGAAGGCGTAGGGCGCCACGAGCCAATTGATAGATAGGACCGCGGGCGGGGCAAGCGCGCCTATGCTAATGCGGTCGTTGCCGTAATCCCCAACATAGACGTTGCCGGCGCCATCCACCGCCATGCCGTAAGGTTGGTTGAACAGCGCCGCCATGCCGGGGCCATCATCGGGGCCAGTCGCGCCTTGGCTGCCCGCCAGCGTTGTCACGTACCCGTTGGTGTCGACCTTTCGTATCGTGGCGTTGCCTGTGTCTGCCACGTAGACGTTGCCCGCGCGGTCCACCGCCAGGCCGCCGGGTTGGTTGAACTGCGCCACGCCGCCGGGGCCGTCCATGCTGCCCGCCAGGCCGGAGCCCGCCACAGTCGTCACGTTTGCATGGGTGTCAATCTTTCGTATCGTGTCACTGGATTGATCCGTCACGTAGACGTTGCCCGCGCTGTCCACCGCAACGCCGTAGGGATAGTTGAACAGCGCCGCGCTGCCGTTGCCGTCCGCGGCGCCAACCACGCCAGCGCTGCCCGCCAGCGTCGTCACGTTTGCATTGGTGTCGATTTTCCGGATCGTGCAGTTGAAGTAATCCGCCACATAGAGGTTGTCCGCGCTGTCCACCGCCACCTCGGTGGGATACTGGAACAGCGCCGAACTGCCGTTGCCGTCCGAACTGCCAATCTCGCCGGCGCTGCCCGCCAGCGTCGTCACGTTTGCATTGGTGTCGATCTTCCGTATCACGTGGTTGTATTCATCCGCCACATAGATGTTTCCCTTGCTGTCCACCGCAACGCCGGAAGGATAATAGAACTGCGCATTGGTGCCGCTGCCGTCCGCGCTGCCCGTCACGCCGTAGGTTCCCGCCACCGTTGTCACGTTGCCGACGGCGTCGAT
>Ga0265338_10004953_pt1 | contig 17650 bp, 19 predicted proteins | sample 42126metaG_FD_193579 | JGI IMG/M metagenome (GOLD analysis project Ga0265338, IMG submission 193579) | Rhizosphere microbial communities from Carex aquatilis grown in University of Washington, Seatle, WA, United States - 4-21-26 metaG | ecosystem: Host-associated > Plants > Roots > Rhizosphere... | reverse complement strand
ACAGCTTCCGCTTCAGCCTTTTCTTCGGCCTCGGCGGCTTCGAGCTGACGACGCAGGAGCTCCGCCTTCGACGGCGCGCCGCTTGCAGCCTCGGCCTTCTTGACGGCCGCGGCCGCTTCCGCAGCAGCCTTGTCGGCGGCTTCGGACAGCTTGAGAACCTCGTCAGCCGCCTTCGCAGCCTCCTCGTCGATCACCGCGCCGGCGACACGACCGCTCGAGCCGGTCAACAACCCGGTGGTCGAAGCTGAACCGGCGATCGCCGGGGTGAGGCGCACGCCGGTCATGTTGGCGATCGCATTCAGCGCCTTCGGCTCGTCGCCCCGGAAGAACTGCTTCTCCACGAGAGCGAAGAGGTCGACCGCCTTGTCGATCGTTGCCTGCGCGACCGGCTTGGCGCCGGGCATCGGCATGACCGTGTAGCGGGTTTCGAGACCCTTGCCGGTGCGCTCGATGACGAAGTCGAAGCCCGTCTTGTAGTCGAGGATGTTGCCGTGCTCGGGCGCGTATTCCTCGACCATCGAGAGCAACTGGCCGAACGTCGTCGGCGTCAGCTCGAAGGGAACCGCGTCCGTCGAAGCGTCAGGTCCAGAGCGGATCTCGACGTTCAACAGAATGCCCTTCTTGGCCTTCCAGTCCTTCATCAGCTTGAGGTCGTCGTCGCTCACGGCGCCCTTGATCGCGGCCTCGATCGCACGATCGATTTCGCTCGTCTTGCCGTAGACGATTTCGCTGTTGCCGACGACCGCGACGGGTTTGCCGTTGATCTCAGTCTTGATCCAGTGAACGCCGTACTCGAGCCAGAACTGGCCGGGTTGAGCGAGCGGACCGCCGACTTGAACCGGCAGAACACGAATGCGAGTCTTGCCGTCGCGGGGCTTTTTGATCTCGCCTTCGTTGCGGGAATACTTGTTCTTGGCGCCCTTGATCAGGGCAAGAGTTTCTGCGGAGAGTGACATGGTGCTTTGGTGCTTTCTTTGCTTGGGTGCTTTGGTGCGTGGCCGACTTCGCGAAGTTACGAAGTAGCTAAGAGACATTATAGCGTCAGATCAGCGTCTCGTAACGGGAAAAAGCAACCAACATTGACTTATCTTAGATCCGCGACCGGCGAGCTCTGTAGGGTTAAATGCCCCGATCTTGCCTGTTACAAACTCGACCCGATCTCATGCTGAGCGGGCCGGTCGCGGACTTGCTGGATCAGGCGCGCGGCGGCCAGACCCAATAGCGAGAGCAGCCGGCGCTCACGGTGTCGTCTTTGTGCGCGACCGAGCCGGCGTCGAAGTCATGACCGAAGGGCACGAAGACCTTCAAATTTGCGTAGGGGCCGTCGGGGAACATCTGCACGACCATCGCAGCGTATGGACCCTTGCCGGCGCCGTTGTTGGTGAATTCCGAGAGCGAATCGTCGTAATAGTGGACGATGCGCCCGACTGTAGCTTTCTCACTCAATTGAACGCTCCGAACCAGACGCCGACGCCATGAATGACGCCGACAGGGAAGATGATCGCGCCGATGGCCAGAAGAACCCACGCCGACGTCTTGATGGTGACGACGACATGCGTGATCCAGGCGGCGACGCAAGCGAGCCAGATGCCGACCCACACGAGAAAGGTCGATAGAAATGCGCCTAATTTGAACAACTTATCCTCCTGTGCTGGCGAGACGGGCGGCAACACGCGAGCCCATCGCGCTAACGTCTTCCTGGACGGCCCTGCGCGCCTTTATGGCGAGCTCGCCCTTGCGTTCCTCACGCTCTGTCGAGCCGTGCTGGATGAGCATGTCGCGGCGCTGCTTGAAGCCGTCGACCACCGTCCGGGCAATGTTTTCGATCTGCTTCGCCTCATTGAGGGCGATGCGCAGCGAGACGATCTTGTCGTCCGTCTCGACTTCCTTATCGATCAGCGTCGCGGCGACCTTCTCGCCAGCCTTCGCGTAGTCGTCGCGCAGCCGGCGGGTCACTTTCGAGCGCGCGACGTCGAGCAGAAGCTCAATGTCGTCGACCTGGCGCGACGCCTGCGCCAGCAGCACGCCGTAATGAGCGAACAGCGAAGCCTGTTGCATCATCGCGGTGCTGAGATCGGCCAGCGAATAGGCCATGTCTTTCTTGACTTGGGTGGTGTCGATGAAAGCAGTGACGGGGCGACGTTCGACCATGAGATAACTCAATGTTGATTGATCATTTATAGCACAAAAAGAGCGGGACGCGCGCGGGCTAGAGGAGGTTCTGAACCGCCTCGAACACCTTGACCAGGTTCTCGTATTTCTCCGGCGCGTGCCAGATTTCGCCGGGGTTGAAGCCAATGACCAGATTAGCGTCGTAAGACGCGCTGTAGCTGATCGCGCCTGCCTCGTCTGAGGCTTTCCCCTTGAAGTCAGGGAGGAATTGCCGAACGGTCGTCCCGCCCATCAGAACGATGATCGGCGGTTTGACGATGTCCAATTCCTTGTCGAAGAACGGCTTGTAGGTTTTGATCTCGCCGACCGAGACTTGCTTGCCTTCCTTCGGCCGCTTCACCAGCGTCGTCCAATAGGCTTGCGCCGGCCGCAGCCCGACCTGATCCATCGCTTCCTGGATCCGCTCGATAGCGTAGGGGCGGCGGCTGGGCTTCGACATGAAGACCATGTTCTCCTCTTCTTCGGCCGCCGACGGCGCGTCCATGACGATCGCGAACTGCGCGTCCTTCGGCGTGAAGTAGGGCCGCACCGGGACGCCGTCCTCTGTGACCGCGGAGAGCATGACGTTGTAGAGCTTCTCCAGGCGGCGCGCGGCGACCTCGTCGATCTCCAGATCGCGATTGACCGGGACGATGGCGCTGACCAGGCCGGGGATCAGCTCTCGCTGGTCCTTGATCCGGGTCGGGCTGTCGATCGGCGCATGAGTCGGCTCGATCGCCGCGAAACAGCCGACCTTATTGAGAATTTCGACCTTCGCGACGTTGATCAGGCGTTTGTTCACTCGCGCTTGAAAGTCCTCCAGACTATCGAACTTGCGGCGGCCGGTCGCCATGTGATCGCGCGCCTCGACGATCGCTTTCGCGGCGTTCTCGGATAGGCCCTTGATGCGCGAGAAGGGGATCATCAGCCGGGTGTCGGTGATAATCTCGAAGCGCTCCGTCGCCAGATTGATCTCGGGCATGTCGATCTCGAAGCCGTAGCTCTTGGCGTCGACGAGCAGGGCAGGGAGCTTGTCGTCCTTCACCAGCGAGAGCGTCGCGGCCAGATACTCGACCGGGAAATAGGTCTTCAAATACATCGCCTGATAGGAGATCAGGGTGTATTCGCAACTATGACTTTTATTGAAGCCGTAGCCCGCGAAACCCTCAATTTTATCAAACAGATGCCCTGCTGCCTCTTCTGACATGCCGTCTTCCAGAACTTCAATCGAAGCTATCTTAGACATGAGACCACCTTATTCCGATCTTGATTTCGCTGATGCAGGATGCGGTGACACCAAACGCGCGAGCGACGTCACTCTGACGCTCGCCATCACCAAGACGACGCCGAATCTCGCGAACGTCATCCTCGTTAAGGCGCGCGTTGTAATGATTCACCCCGACACCCCGACCATGTCTTATTCGATCAGCCTGATTTTGCTGCGCGGTTCCGTAATAAATATTGTACGCGAAATTGTTGCCAATATCCCCGTCGTCATGACACGCGTAGTAACCGGCAGGCTGCGGGCCAATGAAAGCCCATGCAACGCATTGATGAACTCGGCGCATGCGACCGCGACCCAACATCAACGCGGCGTATCGATCGCAGAGCTTTGGTGCATCCATCTTGGCGTGCGCTTTCAAGATCACCCCGCGACGAAAACGCATGCAGCGCTTTGTTTCGACCCATCGATCGACGGATCGCACGCGTCCCCAGGAAGAGACCTCGTAGCCATCATGATCAGGGATAGAACGCCACTCTTCGGGATCATCCTTAGTCCTGTCTGAACGAAGAATTATTGTCATGCGCTTAGTATATCATCCTAAAGAATAGGCGTCAAAGACTTAGCGAATATTTCCTCAATGGTGAATTTATCCGCGCTTTCCTTGACAGAAAGCTTATCGTGTCTATGGACACGTAAGACGCGACCATCGTCCATCGTAACCTTGACGTAGCCGGCCATAGCGCCCTTGACAAATGTGTCTCGCTCCTTCGCCATCTCTGCTGGCAGCTTCTTACCCATGATCTTTCGAAGCTTGTCTGCGCCCGCGGCGGTGTAACCGGCGATCGCTCTCGCGGCTTGCATGATCTGCTCCTGATAGACCGGCACGCCATAGGTCTCCTTCAGCACGTCCTCGAGCAGCGGGTGATCGTATTCGACCGTCTCGACCCCCTGTTTGCGCTTCCAGTAGGAGTCCATCATGCCCGATTCCATCGGACCCGGCCGATAGAGCGCGGTCGCGGCCGTGATGTCCTCGAAGGTGATCGTGCCGTCTTTGCCGAGCTCCTTGAGCAGGCGCCGCATGCCGCCCGACTCGAACTGGAAAATGCCGACCGTCTTGCCTTCGGCGAACTTGGTCAGCACCTTCGGGTCGTCGAGCGGGATCGACATGAGGTTGACCTTCTTCGAGTGCCGCTCGCGGATGTAGCGCAACGTCAGGTCAATAATGTCGAGCGTTTCGAGGCCCAGAAGGTCCATCTTGACCAAGCCCTGGTCCTCGACGATGCGCTTGTCCCAGCAGACGACCTTCTCGTCGCCCTTGCGATGCTCGATGACCGCGCGCTCCACCAGGTCGCAGCCGCCGACGATGACACCGGCCGCGTGCTGGCCGAGATTGCGCATGACGCCTTCGAGCTTGAGCGTGATCTCCCAAATCGGGCCGAACTTGTCGCGATAGGCGCCGATCTCCGCGACCTGTTCGGCCGCGTCTTTGAGCGGGACGTGGGCGCCGTGTTTCTTGGGCGTCAGCTTGGAGCAATTGAACTCCCGCTCCTCGAGCCCGAACGCCTTGCCGACGTCGCGGATGGCCGACGCCGGGCCGAGCGTAGAGAAGTTCGACACGCCGGCGACGCGATTGGTCCCGAATTTCTCGATCAGATAGGCGAGAACCTCATGCCGGCGGGCCGACATGAAGTCGAGATCGGCGTCGGGCAGATCGATACGGTCGGGATTGATGAAGCGCTCGAACAGCAGGCCGAAGCGGATCGGATCGCATTCGGTGATGCCCATGAGATAGGCGACGAGCGAGCCGCCGACGGAGCCGCGGCCCGGCCCGACCAGGATGCCCTTCGACTTGGCGAAGCTGACGACGTCCTCGACGAGCAGAAAGTAGCCCGAAAAGCTCAACGATTTCAGGACTTGTAGTTCATAGGCCAGGCGGGGCCGATAGACGTCAGCCAGCTCCGTCGGCGTCGGCTGATGACCGAAGACGGGCGCGCTAAAGCGCCGCGACCAGCCGGCTTTGCACTTGGCCAAAACCTCGGCGAACTCGTCTTCCGCCATCTTCGGCAGCGAGACCGGCGCCTTCTTCCACTCGTACTTGACCATGTCGACGAGCTTGTCGGTGTTGGCGAGCCCTCTTCCGAAGACCATCCCTTCGCCGCTGCGGCCACGCTGATCGCGCAGACGCTCGGCCGCTGCTTTGCAAGCTTCGACCAGCCCGGCGTTGGTGAGCGGGGCTAGATCGCGAAACGCCGGCGATTTGTTCCAAATCGACGACAGCGGCGTGTTCGAGCAGATCGCGCCCATCACTTCGGTCGCGTCCGCCTCGCCCTCGTCGTAGTAGGCGGGGCGCGTAACCAGCGGCAGAAAGCCGTGATGCGCCCATGCCTCGATCGCTTTCTTGTTGAGCGTGTCGAACAGCGGGGTGTTGATCGGCGACAGCGTCACGAAGACATTAGACGCGCTCAGAGCGTCGCGAATTTTCGAGAGTATGTCGAGCGCGTCGCGATGCGAAAGCACGCTGTAGACGTCGCTAGAAGCGATTGCGACGTCTTCCGCGCTCAGCGTCGCGAGCGCTGCGAACAAGTCGCTAAAGCTCAGTTTCGGGGTGTTGTAGAAATGCGCTTCGTCGTTGGCGAGCGTGAGCAGCCGGAAGAGGGCGGTCATGCCCTTCTCCGAAAGCACGTAATAGGTCAGAAAATACTCGGGCGGGGCCTTTTGCTTGCCCTCTTTCTTCGGCGGCTTGCGCCAGGTGTGATCGTCGACCAGCCGCAGGCGGCAGCCGATGATCGGCTTGACGCCCTTTTTCTTGCAGCGATTGGTGAAGTCGACCATGCCGGTGACGCTCATGGTGTCGGTCAAGGCGACCGCCTTGGCGCCGACCCTGACCGCGGCGTCGACCAGCCGCTCCATCGTCAGAATGGATTCACCGATGGAGAAGTTCGAGCGCGCGGCCAGAAGCGTATGCAAGATCAGCCCTCCAAAGACCGCCAATTGGTGATCATGACCGTCTCGGCGCCGGTCTTCGCCTGGATGTGCGCCTCAAGCCGCGCGATTTCGGCCTCGTAGCGAATGTCGAACGCGCCGGGCACGATCATCCGGGCGGACGTCGCCTTGTCGCCGATCTGCGTCGTGTACCAGACCATCACTCTGGGGCCGGTGACTACCTTGTCGTTCATGCCTGTCTCCTGATTGAAATTCGTTCGTCGGCGATCGTGATCGCGCCGGCGGTCGTCATCATGTCGACCGCTCGTTTCGCGAGCTGGGCGGCCTGATCTTGCGGCTCGCCGAGCTTGTCGACGAAGGCCGTGGTGAGATCGCTCGGCGCGAGCTTGCCGTCGTTCGAAATGACCATGTCGAACGCGAGCCGAAGCCAGCGTTGCGGCGCGGTCTCTTTGAGTGGGTTCAAGCCTCGCGCGAGCGCGCGTCTGATGCCGGCCGACGCCGAGGCGGCCGCCGTGGTCGGGGCAGGGGGCGCTGACACGGTCATCTTCGGCGTGATGCCGTAATGCCCGTGCAGAACCGCCAGGCGAACCTTGGCTTTCGGTCCGCACGACTCGCGATGCGGACACGTCGAGCATACTTGGTGGCCAGGATCGTAGATCAGCGGCGACCCATAGCAACCGAGCGCCAGCTTCTCATCCTGCGGATTGTTCATTGCCCCTCGAGCCTTTTGGCAATTTCGATGACCTTGCGCAGCTCCTTGTAGATCGCCACGCGTTCGCGATTGGTCGCATCCATGAAGTCGAAGACCATCGCCGCGGTGACACGCGCCGGCGCGAAGCCGTTAATGTCACGCGCGCGGCCTGCGCTTGCGCGAGCCTGCCCCTGCCGAACAGCGTCGCGCAGAAACTGCGGCGGCTCGGCGATAAGCTGAAGGAAGGTTCGCGCCCGCGGGCTCAGTCGAGCCGAGACGAAGTCTTTGAAGTCGGCGAGCTCGAACTCCTCGATCCCCGCCAGACCGTTCTCGTCGGGGATTCGATCGTGCTTTTCGGTGCCCTCTTCGCCGATGCCACCGACAGGGGCCTCTAGCGAGACACATCTGCCGTTGTCGATCTGGCTCTGCACCCATCGATTGATGTGATGGTGCATGCCGCGGTTCAGAAACGCGAGAAACGGCACGCCGTATTGCGCGTCCCAGGCATCGCGCGCTCTGCACCAGGCGATGCAGAGCTCCTGATAAATGTCGTCCATCGAGACCGAGGACGCGCCGGCGGAGTGAGCCCGCTTGAGGACTTTGAAGGCGAACGACCGGATAACCCGATCGTGATCGCGCGTGAAGGTAATGTCGGCGCCCATCAGGTGAAGATCCGCTGAGCGTAGCTGTCGGCCACTTCCCGATCGATGCGCGTCAGGCGCGCTCCCCAGGCCGCCGTCAGCCCCGCGCGCCACTGGCCGCCCTTCATGACGGCGAACTTGGCGGCGTTGATCAGCTCGCGCGGCGAGATCGTCGCGGCCATTCGCGCGGCCTTGAACGCCTCGCGAACCTGATTGGCGAAGGTGACGAGCTTCTCGGCGTCCTTCCGGTCGATGCTGGCTTGGCCGGCGACGACCATGATCTCGATCTTCGGCTCCATGTAGTCGATGGTCACGGTGACGCCGAAGCGCGAGAAGTTGGCGCTGTCCTGCATCTGGGTGCCCTGATAGAGCCCCGTCTCGTCGCCGCTGCCGTTGGTGTTGCCGGTCGCGACGAAGCGAAAGTTCGGATGCGGCTTGATCAGGCGTTGCCCGGCCGGCGCCTCTTTGATGTAGAGCGGCTTGCCCTCGAGGATCGGCTGATAGACGGACAGAACCGGGGCGGTGCCGCGATCGTATTCGTCGGCGCAGTAGACGTAGCCCTCGCGCATCGCGACCGCGAGCGGGCCTTCCTCGAAGATCGTCTCGCCGTCCTTGACCCGATACTGGCCGAGAACGTGCGATTCTTCCATGTTGACCGTGTGCTGGATACGCATGAACGGCCGCCCGGTGCGCGCCGCGATCTGCTCCAACAGTGTCGTCTTGCCAGTGCCGTGAAATCCCCAGACGTAGGTGTTCGCCTTCATTTCGAAGGCAATCAGAACTGACTTAAGGATTTCGATGTCGAAAACGTAGTTCGGGTCGATCTCGGGGACCAGCTTGCTGGCCTCCTCGTCGAGGTCGGTCATGACCGGGATCATGATCGCGGCGCCGCGGGCGTTGAGCGCCGCCTTGACCTCGCCGAGGCCGAAGACGTCGTGCATCGCGCGACGCTCGCCGCCGACCACCATCATTTGCTTTTTCAGCTTCTGCCGCTGTTCGAGCGCGGCCGTCGCAGTCGGCGACAAAAGCGGCTCTCCGGGGAACTCGCGCTGATAGCGCTCGACGGTCCAGTCAGGCCAATTGTCGCGCAGATGGATCTGCACGGAATGGCATAACGCGCCGTCGACCTTGCACACAATCTTGTCGCCCGGTCCGGGCGTCGCCGCTGTCATCGTCTCTGTCTCCTCTGAGTCGCTGCTAACGATGCGCTCTTATCGCTTATTCGAGTTTGGGGAGCAAGTCAATTCTGACTGGTTTTCTGAGGCAAAATAGTCACGCCATCAGGATCCGCTTGAGCTCCTTCATCACGACCGAAGGCAGCTCCGAGACGTCTCGGATGACGATGTGCTTGGGGTAGTAGTGGCGGACGGAGGCGTCCTGGATGCCGATGCCGATCATTTCGATCCCCATCTTCTCGAGACGGGCGACCGTCTCGTGCAGGTGGGAGTTGAGCGAGCCAAATTCGTCGCTGTGCGCGGCCGGATTGCCGTCGGACAGCACGATCATGACCTTGCGTTCCTCGCGCCGCTTCAGCAGCCGGCGGGCGGCGTTCGCGACGCTCTCGCCGTCGATGTTGTTCTTGAGAAAGTTCTGATGCTCCGCCGCCCCGGCGAAGCGCTGTTTGACGGTCGGCGTCAGATGCTCGCCGAAATCCTTATAGATCGGCATGTAGATCGGCTCGTAGCGGCTGTAGCCGCGACCCATGCGAGCGCCTTCCCTTTCGATCTTGCGCGTCTGTTCATACTCCAGGCCGTCCGTCGTGAAGCCGATCGCCTCGTGCGCGATCTTCACCCGCTCCAGCGTCTGCGACAGGGCGTAGGCCGCGCTCATTGCCGTCGTCATCTTCGACCCGTGCATCGAGCCGGAGTTATCGATCACCAACGAGACCGCAGTGTCCTTGCTGTGGTGTTCGTGGCGGCGGCGAAACACGCGATCGTCGCCGACCTTCAGACGATGAAGGGCGGCAGAATGCAGCCGACCCGACCGATAGCCCGGCACGTTCAAGACATGCGAGCGAGCCGCCATGAGCCGCTCGATGTCCTTCTGCATCGGACCGATCATGTGCCGCGTCTTGCCGTCGAACTTCTCGAACTCCGCGGCGTCGACCGTGCCCTTGTACGTCTCGATCCGATCGAAGTCGGTCGTGAAGACGCGATAGGAAGCCCCGCGCGTCAGATGCGTGGCGATATTCGTGATCTCATCCTTGATCGCCTCGTTGAAAGGATCGCCGTCGACCTCGACGTCGGCCGCGAGCATCGCTTCCTCAGGGCCGCCGATACCGAAGCTCTCCGCCTTGCCCTTCTCTATGATCTCCTCGCCGGACCCTTCGGCCTGTTCGTCGCCGGACCCATCAGACCCGCCTCCTGCGCCGCTTTCATTAGCTTCCTCATCCTCTCCGCTGTGATCGGCGGCTTCGCCGGCCTCGGACTCTCCGTCGCCGCCGGACTCTCCTGCGTCATCGTCATCCCGCTCTCGATCGGCGGGCTCGTCTTCTCCATCTCCGGCGCCGCCTGCGTCTCCGTCATCGTCGGATTCCTCGGGGTCGTCAGAGTCTCGAACGTCTCCGTCGCTCCCATCAGCATCGCCAGCGTCTTCGGCGGGCTGTTCCTGATCACCGCTCTCCGGCTCGGATTCGCCAGCAGCCTCCGCTTCAACAGGTCCGTCATTCTCAACCTCTTCCTTGTCGGCTTCGCCGCCGGCCGGCTTCTTGGACTCCTCGTCCTCAGATTCTTCCTTCTCGCCCTTAGACTTGCCGTCTTTGGCCTTGTCGGGCTTCGGCTTTTTGTCCTTCTCGGGCTTCGATTTCTCGTCCTTCTTGGACTTCGATTGCTTTGTTTCGGCGCCTTTGTCGTCGCCGGGCTCAGAGGAGCCGTCAGCGCCCTCGCCAGGCTCGTCGGCCGGGGCGCCTTCGCTCGATTCTTCGCCGTCGCCTTCAGACTGATCGCCTTCGGTCTCCTGACCCTCGGCCTGATCGCCTTCGGCTTCGCTCTCTTGAGGCTCGCCGCCCGACCCCTGATCCTCTTCGTCCTCCGGCTTGTCCTTGTTCGAGCCCTTGCCGTCGGACTTGTCCTTCTCTTTCGATTTGGACTTATCCTTCGACTTGGACTTGTCGGCCGAGGGTGGGGCAGGGGGCGGCAGCGTGGGTTTCAGCGCTCTCTGAAAGAGCAGCGCCAGCTCGTAGCTGTCCCGCGTGGTCCGCATATTCTGCATCGTCTTGCGGATGTCGGTCGGCAACAGCCCCATGAACGCCTTGACGAGCGGCTGCTCCCAATAGCCGTTCTTCGTCATCCAGTCGTCGAACACGCGCTGACCTGACAGCGCCCGCGTGATGACGACCAGTAGCGCCTCGAGCTCCTTCTTGTGATCGCCGGCGGCCTTCTTGATGTAGGGCTCGGTGATCTTCGCGAGGAAGAACTCGTGCAAGCGTCCAAGGTTGTAGTGGGCGCCGGGGAATTTCTCGCCCATCAGCTTCTCGATGAGCGGGTCCTCGATCATGTTGTGGAGCCCATGCAGGCTCTTGTTCGCCTCCTTCTCCTTCGCCTTGTAGGTGAACTCGGTGAAGAGGATGTGGGCGACCTCATGATCGACGAAGCCCTGAATCGCCATCAGCAATTCAGGCGTCGCGTTGTCCGGAATGTACGGGATGTTGACGAGAAGCGGCGTGCCGTTCTTGTCGGCCTGCACGTAAGCCTGCGCGCCCTGTTGGGTGACTTTCAAGCCCTTCCCAGCCAGAAGCTGCGTCACCTTCACGATGACTTCGCGCAGAAGCAATATATCCGGATTCATCGCTGCTGTTTCCCCGTCATGACTGAAATCGTATGATCACGATACAGTCATATAGAAGAATAAACAATTGGAAACGAAGCGCCGTAGCGCTTCTTCCTACTCGCTCGGAAGCATAAACGACGAGCCGAGCGGATTGACGATTAAATAAACTGCACCACGTCGGCTATGATAGCCGTGGTAGACCGTAATTGTATTGGTTTCGAGTACCGTGGAGCGCTGAGTTAAACTTGTCGAACACGACAGCGCGTCCTGATAGGCGATCTCCTCGACCTTCCCGTCGTCGATGGCAACTTCCTTCACAGCCAGGCAGTTCATCACCCTCTCCAAATTCGTTCTTAGTTAAGCCGACGTTGATGTCGTCATGCTTGTCACATTATAGCGTTCACGCAGCGGGAGCGTTCACGCGATGCAATCTAAGTTGACTGATTTTTGGGAGGAGGAAAAGTCGCTCAAAAGCCACAATTGGGCTCGATCAAAGTTTTGTAACGCTCAGACGGAACGGCGCAGGAACAAAGGAAGCCCAAATGGCGCAATCTGGGTATTGCGCCATTAACCCCAATTCATTTCACATGAACTATACGCGTTATGCCGGCGGCACAGGCGTTTTGCCGGTCATGATCTTGCGCATCGCCTCGATCACAGCCGCGGACTTCGCGTCGGGCTTCGGATCGAGACCTTTGGTCAGTTCGCGCCACGGCTTGAGAAGGATCTCTTCCTCGTGCGGGGAGGCCATGCGGCCGAACACGCTCTCGATTTCGTGAGCGAGGCCGGGCCAATATTGCTGCATCGCCAGCCGAAACATATGCCCCGGATCGACGTGCAGCGCCCTCGCAAGCGCCGGGATCTTGTCCAGCGGCACCTTCGCTTCGCCACGCTTGAACATGGAGATGATGTTCGGCTTCTCGTAGCCCACCTCGACGGCGATGTCGCGCTGGGTTTTCTCACCCTTGAGGGCGTCGATCTGCTTGTCCAGATACCGGGCGATCGGCGAGTCCTTGTAAGGCATTCCGGCTTTCGTAGTTTCTGTGGCTTTCATGGTCTTCTCCTTTGTATACCGGATTTGGTAGATATGCTTGGATTCGGACCTCTTGTCGAGGGCGGCACAGTCACAACTGAATGTCTGTAACGCACCTTATCTATAGCGCTTCCGGGAAATTCTGGCTTGGAAACTGCGCAGCACGGTACGGAACATAAATCACAACTTATTGATGTTTGTCAATATAGCTCGAAGCCTAATTATTAAGCAATATCAACATGTTAGATGTGTTTTGGTTCCATAACCTATATTATGCGAATCAATTCTGTAGAACTCTCTGTGAAATAGGCCGCCTGCTGAATCTTGAATCCTGTTCTCCGAATCAGACGACTCAGACAGAGTGCCGTTGTTCATCAACGGGGTAATTCTGCCCATGAGCTAAGCCGGACAAAGCAAAAACCCCACCTCGGCGCCAACCGAAGCAGGGTTTTGGGTCTTCAATAAGTCGGTCGCGCAAATGACCGGGGACCAAATCGCAATTCCCCTTCTACAGCGCGACTGATTCCGTTGTCAACAGCCTCCGGGCTGGTGAGCGCCCGAGCTTTGTCCTGAAGGAGGACAAATGCTTCAGACGGGAATCCGCCGCTTGAGCCCTGGCGCTCTAGCGGCCCGACAAACTCGTGCCGAAAAAGGCGAAGCGATCGGCCGGCGCGCGCTGATGGCGGCCGCGCGCGACGCCGCGCAGGCGTTGGATCTCCGCAGCTCCGTGCGCCAGGTGCTCGGCGAGCTGGCGGCCTGCTACGGCGAACAGGAGCTCGAGCGCGGGCTGATGGTCTGGCCCTCGAACGACTACCTCTGTCGCAAGACGGGCTTGGCCGAGCGCACGGTCCGCAAGTGCATTCGCGCCCTGGTCGACGTCGGGTTGATCGAGCCGGTCGACAGCGCCAATCGGAAGCGCTTCGCGGTGCGCGGCGCCGGCGGCCAGGTTCGGCTGGCCTTCGGCTTCAATCTCGAGCCGATCTATGCCCGGCGCGCCGAGTTCGCCGGCAGGGTTCTCGAACAGAAGCTCGAGGCGGCTCGGCTGTCGGATCTGTTCGACGAGCTCACCATTCAGCGCAAAGGCGCCGAGGAAGCCCTACGCGCGCTCCTGGAGCGCTTTCCCGGCGTCGGGTGTCAGATGCACCAGGCGGCGATGATCGAGCTCCAGCGGTCCCTGCCCCGCCGTTCGAGCGGCGTGTCGCCGGACGCCGCGATCGCCGCCTGGTCGAGGCTGCGTATCGCGTTGGAAAACCTGTTCTTCGAAGCCTCCAGAACATCAAATGAGTCCGGCAGCGCCGGCAATCCGTGCCGCCACAAAGAGTCAGACAACAATTCCTCTAGTGAGACTTGTCAAAAGGCTTCCGAAAGCTGCGACCGCGTTCTTCAAAGCGAACAGCCGGAGCTTAGACTCGTCGTCGAAGCCTGTCCTGCGGCGGCCGGCTACGCCTCGCCTATCGAAAAAGAAGATGACCTGGTGCAGGTCGGCCGACACTTGCGACCGTCGATCGGAGCCTCCAACGAAGCCTGGCTCGAGATCGTGGAGAGCGTTGGGCCGCGGCTGGCGGCGGCGCTGGTCGTCTACGTGCTGCAACTCGCCGAGGACGATCAGAACTCAGGCGTTGGGAAGATCAGGAAGCCGGGCGGGTTGTTCCGCCACCTCGGACGGAAGCTTGCGGAGGGTCAGATGGATCTTCGCGGCGAGCTCATGGCTCTGAGGCGAAGGCACCTGATCTAGGGCATTTCGCGGATGTAGCCGTAGAGAACGACCAAGCCGAAGGCGGCGAGGCCGAAGATGATGACGCCGACGCCGAGCGCCGCGGCTTCGGCGACGCCCTGGACGATGTGAACGATCGACGTGGAGTCCATTCGGCTTCTCGCTGAAAAAGGGCGCCCACTTAGGGGCGCCCGCTGGACAGAGAGGACAAGCACGGTGGCCCATCGACGATTAGTCTACGGGCCACCACTGGATAAGTCAATTTTGACGGTTACTCGGCGGCGACGCGAAGCGCCTCGTCCTTGTCGTCGCGCCAGCGCTTGAAGCGCGGATGACGCAACGATCCGTCTGGCGTGACCTCGTGATATTCGACCTCCATCAGCCGGCCAATGTAGGCGGGTTGATCGTTCCAAATCTCCTCGCGCTGCACGTCCGAGAAGCCACCGCCGACGCGAACCTCGATACCGTTGCGATCGACGATCAGGCCGCCGAGTTTGCCGGCGTACTTGCCCTCCCCTTCGAAGGCGCCGACGACCCGGAGATCCTCAGTCTCCTCGGCCTTCATCTTGAGCTGGCTGTGCGACCGCTTCTTCTGATAGATGCCGTCGAGCGGCTTGACGATCGCGCCTTCAAGCGTCTTGTCGCCGGTCGCCTTCCGAATTTCCGTCGCCAGCTCGGCGTCGCCCTGCGCAAGATAGTCGGATAGCAGCGTTGCGCGGTACTCCTCGAAGATCGTGTCAATCTCGTCGTGACTTGCCGCCGAACGCCGCGGCACCAGGCGCAGCGGTCCGTCCTTCGGCGCATAGCCGAACAGGAACTCAATGAAAATGCGGCGCTGCCAGTGCGGCCGCTCGAACACGGTGAGGTCGCTCTTCGCCATAAACTCGTAGGGCACGGCGTCGAAGATGTGATACTCGACCGCGCTTCCGTTCTTGCGAACCGCACCGATCGTCTCGGCGAAAAGACCGCCAAGCGCCTCGCCCTCCAGAGCAATCGACGGCCCGTGAAGCCCACCCAGCATTTCGTAGAAGGCGGCGGCGGGCGATCCATACTCTCGCTCGATCGTCGTCAGATAGAAATGCGCCTTCTTGACCATTTCGACCACAGCCGGGCCGAGAACGTCGAGCGCCGGGAAGTGGTTGCCAACGCGCGAGTAGAACTTCGCCTCGCCGTTGCGCACCATGCAGGGCGCTCGCAGACCGTCGAGCTTCGGCTCGATCCCGACCGGGAAATGCTTGATGCGCTTGCGCTCATACTTATGACTGAGCATGACGTTGAAGACCGTCAGGATGCCTGGCGCCATTTTGGCGATCGTCTTCTCGGTGATGCCGCAGCGGAGATCCTTCGACAGAATCCGCCAGAGCAGCTCGGCGCTCCGGGCGTCCAGCATTTCCATCGTCGTCTTGACGGCCGTAGCCGCTGCGTTGCCGGTCAAAGATCGTTCGGCGAGGTCGGCGAGCATCTTCCAAATGTCGTCGCATTCCGGACCGAGCGTCAGACGCCTGGCGTCGCTGCCGTGTCGATAGACTTGCGGCGGCGTGATCCCATAGGTGATGAAGGGATCGTAAGCCTGCTTGAACACCCGGCGCATGAACGGGTCGGTCGCGACGTTCATGACCAAGATTTCCTTGTCGTTGCGCGACGAGGTGGCTGCAATCCTGTCGAGCAGCTCCATCGCGCTTGATGCGTCCATCGAACTCATTTCACGTCCTCCATTGCCCTGTTTAACGCCGCACTGAGATCGCCGGTTACAGCGGCGTCCTGCGGCTCCTCCGCCGGCGCTGGCGTCTTGGTGACGCTCCGGTGAATCCTGTTTCCCTCCGACGCGTGTTCGCTCGGCGTCCTGATGCCGACGTCCTCGAGCGTTGCGCCCTGGGTGCCCTTGAAGTTCTTGAAGCCCTTGAGGCCGTCGCAGGCTTGGATCAGCTCCGCCTGGCGTTGGGGCATGTCGGCGAAGCGCGCCGACTTCATCGTCGATTCGGGAACGACGATCGGCGCGATCGAGCGCATGATGTGATCAGAGAGCTTGCCGACCTTCGGCGTCGGCGAATAGTAGGGATCGACGCCGGGTCCGATCTCCCGCAGAACGTGGACGATCGGGCATTTCTGCGCCGAGATGCACGCCTGGCAGCCCTTGCGGATCTCAGGCCCCTGCCCTTTGTATTGAAGATCACGCAGCGACATGCACTCGCGCATCGCGACCTCGGCGCCGAAGATCGGGCAGACAAATCGGAATTGATTGTCGAGCGCGAGCGTCTTGTAATGTTCCGGCATCAGAAACTCCCGAAATTCTCGTTGACGGAAAAGATGTCGACGATTTCGTCGACGGCGAACTTCTCTGCCGCGGCGGCTTTAGCGACGAGCCCCGGCAGTGCCAGCGTGCGCCGGACGACCTGGTCGAGCGCGGTGACGATCACCGTCCGCGCCAAATCTTGAAGCTCCTGATCGCTCTTGATCTTCGCCACGCCTTCGCGGCCTCCATTTGAGGCCAGCAAGAAAGGCGCGCCGAGCAGCATCGACGCGCGAACGCGATTGAGGGTGTCGTCGATGTCGATCTCGCCCATCAGAAACTCCCGAAATCTGGATTGGCCTCGTATTGCTCCATGCGAATCTTCTCTCGCTCCTCGAGCTCCTTCAGGCGGGCGATCTCGCGCATGCGAAGCGCGCCGCCACCGAAATCATCCCAGGTGTTCAAGTTGCGCGATTTCCAGTCAGTATTGATTTGCATCATCTCGCGATTATAGTCATCGAGACTTGGGGACCAAGTGGAAGCTGCGTTTAAGAACAGGGCAATGCTGTCTGAGACTAACACTCCCGTCTGCTCGATATAGTGGGACAGTTCCTCGGCGTTGAGCGTCCTCACTACAGCCATCGCCATCTCGCCAAATTTGTGTTCCGTCTCGACGTCGTAGACGCAAAGTTTGTCCGCGCTCATGACAGGGCCGCACCACAGCTTTGTCTTCTTCCTGCCTCCTGTGCGCCCGATCGTTACGTCTGGAGGCCCGGCGTTCACAATAAGAGGACGCGGCGTATATGCGGCGGTCATCACCACCGTCTTTGTGTTCGGCCTGACCTCTATGAAGTAGGCGCCGATGTCCGGACGTTTCGAAAACGTCTGAACGACCGCCGACAACAGCGAGCTGGACAGATCTTCTGCGGAAGGAGTCGCCATCAGAAGCTTCCCCAATTGGCGTTGATCGCCTGCCCGTCTTCGACCTCGTCGAGCTTCCCATGAAGCCGCGCGAGCTCACGGACGCCCTCCTCGCCTCGCTTGCCGGTGATTGCTTCGAGAACCGCCACCGAGAGGCGACGATGTAGCTCGACGCCAGCCAAGGACTGAAGCTCGACCTGGTCGATATATGCGGTTCCGCCCGGCCCTAAGACCGCGAGTACGTAAGTATCGTACAGCCAGATCGTCGAAATGTGCTGATTGAAGGCTAGGCCCATCTCGCGCGCGATCTGGCCGAGCCTGCCGGGGTCGATG
>Ga0265338_10004952_pt1 | contig 17651 bp, 14 predicted proteins | sample 42126metaG_FD_193579 | JGI IMG/M metagenome (GOLD analysis project Ga0265338, IMG submission 193579) | Rhizosphere microbial communities from Carex aquatilis grown in University of Washington, Seatle, WA, United States - 4-21-26 metaG | ecosystem: Host-associated > Plants > Roots > Rhizosphere... | reverse complement strand
TGTTGTCGCCGCAGAAGTCGCCCGCCTCCTCGCCCAGTACGGCTCCCCCGCAACCGTCGCCAACGGCGGCGGCCGTTACTTCGGCTTCGTCAACGGCGGCTGCCTCCCCGCCGCCATGGCCGCCGGCTGGATGGTCAGCGCATGGGACCAGAACGCCGCCATGAACGTGCAGTCGCCCACCGCCGCCGTCCTTGAAGAAACCGCCATCGAGTGGACCCGCGACCTCCTCGGCCTCCCCGTCGGAACCGCCGGCGCAGTGGTCACCGGCGCCACCATGGCCAACTTCACCGGCCTCGCCGCCGCCCGCCACGCACTCCTCCAGCGCGCAGGCTGGGACGTCGAAAACGACGGCCTCTTCGGCGCGCCTGAGCTCACCGTCGTCATCGGCAATGAAGCCCACTCCTCCGTCATCAAGGCTCTCGGAATGCTCGGCCTCGGCCGCAATCGCGTCGTCCGCGTCCCCGTCGACTCCCACGGCCGCATGCGCGCCGACGCCCTCCCGCACCTCACCGATCGCACCATCCTCTGCCTACAGGCCGGCAACGTGAACACCGGCGCCTTCGATCCCGCCGCCGCCATCTGCCCTGAGGCCCGCGCCGCCGGCGCATGGATCCACGTCGACGGCGCCTTCGGCCTCTGGGCCGCCGCCTCGCCCGCTTACCGCCACCTCACCCACGGCTACGAGCTCGCCGACTCCTGGGCCACCGACGCCCACAAGTGGCCCAACATCGGCTACGACTGCGGCATCGCTCTCGTCCGCTCGCCCGCCATCCTCCGCGACACCATGGAGATCCAGGCCGCCTACCTCCTCAAGTGCGAAGGCCGCGAGCCCCGCCAGTACAACCCCGAGCTCTCCCGCCGTGCCCGTGGCGTCGAGCTCTGGGCCGGCCTCAAGCAGCTTGGCCGCGCCGGCATGGCTGAAATCGTCGAGCGCACCTCGGCCCACGCCCGCCGCTTCGCCCAGGGCCTCCGCACCGCCGGCTTCCGCATCCTCAATGACGTTGTCATCAACCAGGTCCTGGTCGACTTTGGCTCGCCCGAGAAAACCCTCCGCACCGTAGCCCAAATTCAGCAGGAAGGCACCTGCTGGTGCGGCAGCACAGTCTGGCAAGGCCACACCGCCATGCGCATCAGCGTAAGCAACTGGTCCACCACTGAAGAAGACGTAGACCGCAGCCTCGCCGCCATGATCGCCGCGGCAAATCAGCAGAGCTAGCGCGGCATCTCGATCCACTTACTCACAAGGCGCCGTCATCCTATCTAAAAAATGCCGTCATCCTGAGTAACAATGGACCCTTTGGGTCCAGCGAAGTGCATGAAAATCGCGAGCACTCGCGCCGTTAGGCGCAGCGGTTGTTAGCCCCGCGCTTCAGCGTGGGGAAGGTGGCCAATTTAGGTGTTCAAGTCCCGTAGGGACGACAGAAATTGGCGCGCGTGAAAGATGATTTTCGACGGAACGGAGTCGAAGGACCTGCATTTCGGGATGCAGGCCCCTATAAAGCAGGCCGCGACTAAGTCACCCATGCCCATCACAGCTTAAGCACCCAACACGCCACGCTTCAGATCGTGCTGCGAGCCCGGCGCTGGCGCAATCTGAGGTCTCCACCGGCGAACGCCAGCGCGGGACTCGCAACAAGCAGAAGTGCCTGGAGCCAGCGAGGGTCCTTGTCCCAGCCGAGAAGCATAAGCGCCACGCTTAAGCCCACACAAAGATAGCTGGAGAGCAATCCGTTTAGGCGCTCGTATCGCTTTGCAATGGCAGCCGCAACATATCCTCCCAAAGCCGAACACAGCAACCCCACAACCAGTTCCGCTGCATAGAGCGGAAGGTTCGCGTGGATCGCAGCGGGGACCGCCCCTGAACCTTGCCCACCTACGCGCTGCGACGGGTTCAGCTTAAAAACTGAATAGAGTGCGAACGGTAGGCCAGCCACAAACGACGAGGTGACATCCACCACACCGCCGATCAATACTCCGGGGATCGACACTCTCATTGGGTTTGCTCCAGAACTTACGACCATGCTCTCACGTTAGTACCTGTCACTGAACCATAGATATAATCGCACTTAATCGACTACGCAAAACGCGGTACGCGTCATGCGTAGTCGAGCGATCCCCTCATCCCAACAACTTCAACGTATACCGCGCATGCCTGCGCTCTCCCGTGCGCACCAGCGCCCCCTTCTCCACAAGGTCGGCAAGGTCGCGCGTCGTGGTCGCTGGAGACGCGCCCGTAATCGTGCTGTAGTTGCCGGCGCTCAAGCCGCCCTCGAATCCTTTTGGACCTTCTCGAAAGATGCGAAGCAGAGCCTTCTCCTGTCTTTCATTGATTGCGCCGCGCAGCCGGTCCAGCATCTTCGTTTTCGCCACGGTGAACTCCACCAACGCCAGGCTTCGGCCCTGCGCTTCCAGCGCGATCTCCGCAAACCATGTCAGCCAGCCTGTAATCTCGTTACTCTTGTTGGCGCGTTCAAGGGCCTCGTAGTAGCTCTTCTGGTGGGCAAGAATCGTTGTCGCCAACGCAGTAAAAACAGGCTGGCCCAGCGTTTGCATAATCGCCTTGTCGGCAATGGCGCGCCCAATGCGCCCATTCCCATCTTCGAACGGATGAATCGATTCGAAATAGAGATGCGCAATGCCCGCACGGGCAATCGCCGGCAACGCCTCGGAGCTGTCCGGCGCGGTGGCATTAAACCATGCCAGGAACCCCTCCATTTCTTCCTGGACCCGCTCGGAGGGCGGAGCTTCAAAATGCACCTTCGGCGCGCCAATGCGGCCGGAAACTATCTGCATCGCCCCATGGCTCTTTCGATAGCTCCCCACGTCGGACAGGTCCATTCTGCCCGCCATAATCATCCCGTGCCAGGCAAACAGGGTTTCGCTCGATAAGGGTTGCGCAGCCGTTCGCAACTGATCGATCATCATCTCCGCGATGCCGCGTTCGGCAGCCGTGACACCCCGCTTTTCCGCCGCTCCCAGGCCAATCTGCCGCAGAATGGACGACTGCACGCTGGCGCGATTCAAAACCTCTCCCTCGATGGCCGAGGTGTCCACCGCTTCTCCACTCATCAGTCCTACTACGAGTTGCTCCCGCTCGCCTTCCCTCAGGTGCTTCGCCATGCCAATGGCAATCCCGGCCCCCAGCAGCATCCGATGCTCGGCGGCAGAAATCCGCGCCCCATCCCACTTGAAGTGCGGCCAGTCCGGTTTCTGCCAGTTCCATCTCATGAGCGATAGAATCTCCTTCTATCGCTCACAATATCATGTTTTATGATCGATAGTTTCGATTTTTATTGCTCACTAAGCCTCGTCGCACCAGGCCGCCTTTGATCACCCGCGACCATCGCATCGCCGCAGCTCCCGGTCCCAAAGCCGCCGTTGAAATCTACTGACAGATCATGTCCCCCGCCCGCGCCAGCAATCGCTTCTGGATCGGCGAACCCCGCACTCCATTCGCGTAGTTTCTCCTTGTCCATTTCTGCGCTATGCTTGTCCGCATGCCATCAGTTCGAGAGCTGCAGTGTGCGGCTCAGGAGTGATTAGGAGAATGATCGAGATTCTGGTGTCGCACATGCTCGTTGACCTTCTTCTCCTGATTGTCGCGGCCGTGCTGATCAATGCGCTGCTTATGATTACCTCGCCCATTCTCTGGGCTCGGACACCGTGGTGGCTCAGGTCATTTGCAGGTATTCCAGGCGGGCAGAACGGGCATGGCAGCAGCCCGACGCGGATCCGATTGATTGGAGCCGCACTGCTCGTGGTTACGATTGCGCTTGGCTATAGCGTTGTGTGCAGGCCCCGGCCTGAACCATCGCTTCGTCTCTACCGCATTACCCCGCCGTCGTCCAAATCCCAATAAGCACAATTCCCTCACGTAGCCTGTCGCATGTCAGACAATATCCCCATGAAATCCCCACGCCCCGCCCTGCTCCTCATGCTCACCACTCTGTTTCTCCTCCCCTGCCTCCACGCCCTAGAGAAACAACCCGCCCCCACCTACCACGCCCGCCGCGCCGCCCTCGCCGCGCAGCTCCACGGCGGCGTAGCTGTCCTCTTCGCCGCGGAGGAGCCCCTCCTCGACCTCTACAGCTACCGCCAGGACGAAGACTTCTACTACCTCACCGGCTGGAACGAGCCCGGCGCTGCGCTCCTCATCGCCGCCCAGTCTGAGCCGCCCTCCGCCACCGCCGGCCCGCTCGACCCCCAGGGCCAGCACCCTTACACCGAGATCCTCTTCCTGCCCACCCGCAACCTGCGCATGGAAAAGTACACCGGCGTCAAGCTCGATGCGGCCACCCCCGGCGCCGCCCAGACCGCCGGCGTTGACCAGGTCATGCAGATGACCGATCTGCCCAAAGTGCTCAGCGATCTCATTGCCGCCGACCGCCGCCTCACACGCCGCATCTTTGCGCAGGCCGAAAACCCGCAAGCCAGCGCCCTGCTTCAGCTCACCGCCGCCACCCTCGGTGAAAGCGCTGCGCCCGCCGCCCACGACGTAGCCGCCGTCACCACACCGCTCCGCCAGGTCAAGGACGAGGGCGAAATCGACCTCCTGCGCAAGGCGGCAGACGCCTCCATCGCCGCCCAGCGCGTCATGATGCGCTCCGTCCATCCCGGCGTCACCGAGCTCGCCATCGCCGGCAAAATGTACGCCTCCTGGATGGAGCGCGGCTGCGAGCGCGCCAGCTACGCCCCCATCATCGGCTCCGGCCCCAACTCCACCACGCTGCATTACTCCGCCGGCGACCGCACAATTCAGGATGGCGACCTCGTAGTCGTCGACGCGGCGTGCGAGTACTCCATGTACGCCTCTGACATCACCCGCACCGTCCCCGCCAGCGGCCACTTCACCGCCCGCCAGCGCGAAATCTACGACGTAGTCCTCGGCGCGCAGCGCGCCGCCGCCGAGGCCTTCATCGCCGGCAAATCCAAACTCAATGACCGCGACCGCAAGGACCCCGACTCGCTCGACACCGTGGCTTACAACTACATCAACACCCACGGCAAAAGCCTCGACGGCCAGCCCCTCGGCCAATATTGGCTGCACGGCCTCGGTCACATGGTTGGCATCGACGTGCACGACCCCGCCGACTACCCCGCAGTGCTCAAGCCCGGCATGGTCTTCACCATCGAGCCCGGCATCTACATCCCCGAGGAGCACTTAGGGGTCCGCATCGAGGACGTATTCGTAGTAGGCCCTGACGGCAAGCTAATTGACTTAATCGCCAACTTACCCCACGCCGCCGACGAGGTAGAAGCAGCGATGAAATCGAAGTGAGCCCGCCCGCACTGCCGGCGCGCGAAAAAAAACGGAGATGTGATGCAGAATCAGGGAGATGCATGCGATTTCTGCATACACTTTGTTCGCTGGTTGTTCGCCTGGGAGCCGGGTTGGCGGGGTTAGCGGTGCTAGCGGAGTTAGCGGTGTTCGCAGAGGCCGTCCCGGCCTGACGGCGGGCCGCGGCTAGCGCAAGTGGGTGGATGGTGTCCACGTGGGGGATGTGGCAGTCGACCCAGGTGACGGGCAGGGGCGATCCAGGGAGGGCCTGGAGGTGGTTGGCTTGATTCTTCAGCATGGTGTTCGGCTCCGATCTTGATTCTCGTGGTCCGGAGCGCGACTGGGGAGGGCGTTGCCTGGGGCCTGAGTTCTTAATGTGAACTAAGTATTGTCAGATATTCTTTAGTGTGTCAATGCATTTCTCGTATTGGGACCGACAGGCGTGATGGCGGTCACAAAGCAGGGAACAGGGATAGGGATTAGGGAATAGGGATTAGGGATTAGGGATTAGGAATAGATAAGAAGCTCCCGCCGTTGGAAGCAGTCTTGCACCTTGCATGGTGCAAAAATGGAATAAGTGGAGTTGGAGGTGTTTGCGGGGCCGGAGGAGCCAGTCTTTGGGCAAACGCGACGGTTTTGCACAATAAAGGGTGCAAAAACTGGGATAAATAGTCAAATTGGTCTATTTGGCGTGCAATTAGCTCATTTAACTTGACTTGAGTTGGACTCGGGGCGCGAGTTTCGCCGCGGCCCTACGGGACGCGGTGGGTGCGGTGGGCGCGCGATCCCGGGGTGCGAGTCCGCCGCGAGGACGCGGCGGTCTCGACCCCGGGCTACTCTCGTTGCTTCCCTACAGGAAGCATTCCCGGGGCCCGGGTGCGAGGGACCGGGGCACCGAGCACAGTTGTCAGTTTTCAGTTGTCAGCCGGGGGTCGCGCAGAGGCGACGCATGGAGCGGGGGCCGGATCCCAACACCGTTCCCCAAAGGTGAGGGACCCTTCGGCTGCGCTCAGGGCGGGCACCGTCCGCTCAGTAAAAGGCGGCCATTGCCGCGTACCAGCGCTCGAGCGGGACGATCGCCGTCGGCGTGAACTCCGTATCGTAGCTCCCCGCGTCAGTTACGAATTTGTCCTCAACGCAGAAACCCTCTCTCGCGAATCGGAGATAGAATCCAGGAGCCGCCGCGCAACCATTGGAGACGACGAGGCCCAGGATGACCTCGTTTGAGTGGTTGGTGGTTGCAAAGCCGGAAGAGAAAACCGGCGTTGCCGTGCCGCTCGCTGTGCTGGTGACGTCCAAACTGCCCAAGCCGGAATACTCCAGGAGAGCCATGGAAAACAGGTCCGCGGTGGAAGCGCTCACCCTCACGGTTACGGATAGATTGCTCCCACCCGTCGCGTGCGGCGAAACATAAATCCAGCCCGCCGAGCCGTTGGAGTCGGTGGAAGACGTTTGAATCGCGGGAACGTAGGCATTTCCGGCAGAGTCGGTAACCGAAACGATCGACCCTCCGGGAGGGGAGCCCCAGAAGAACGCCAATGCGATCATGTCTCCGGTGGTTACGGGATTTGCGAAGGCGGCACTATAAGTATCCAAGCTTGCAGACGTCGTGGTGGTAAAACTGGCCGACTGCACGAATTTGGGATTCACAGTTGGAGCGGAGCTGGCGGTGTTGTAAGTGTAGCCGCGGGTGTACCAGCGGCCGCTGACCTGGAAATAGAGGGAGGCATAGACGGTGGTCCCTGCCGTGGCGGGAATGCCGTATGCGACTACGGAATTCTGGTGGGTTTGGGGGCTGAGGAAGAGGTCGTACGCGCCGGGCCTGGAGCCCAGGAACAGGCGGAAGAGACTGGCGCCGTGTCCGGGATCCCAGGTGAACGTTGCGCTGGGCCCGGTGAGAGTGCTTCCGGGGGCCGGACTGGTGAGCGACGCCGGCACCGGCACGCCCGGCTCGACCCAGGTGTTTCTCACGAGCCCGGCCGTAAGGTAGCCATTGTAGTAATAGAGCTTGGCGTAGATGGTGCCGCCGTATTCCGGCAGGTTGTTCAGGGTGACAGATGTGGCCGTGGTGGGGACGCCGTTATAAATATCGTCGGCGCCTTCCATGGTGCCGAGGAGCAGGCGGAAGGTGGTAAAGCCACCCGGATTCCAGGAGAAAGTGGCGCTGGAGCCGCCGAGGGTGCTGCCGGGCTGGGGTGCGGTAAACGACGGCGCCTGGAGCGCGGCATAGTGGTAGTCGGCATAGTTCCAGGAGCCGTCCTGCATCTGGTAATAGAGCCGCGCATAAACCACGGCGCCGTTGACCGGAAGCCCCGCGACCACTGCCGATGTGGCAGTGGTTTGCGCATTGCAGCAGTAATCGCTGCCGCCCTTGGTGGAACCGACGGCAAGCCAGTACGCACTGATCCCGATTCCGGGAGTCCATGAAAAGGTGACGGCGGAGCCGGCGAGTGCGCTGCCGGGAGCGGGGGAGATGATTGCGGGCGGAACGACCGACACATGCTCAGTGCCGCTGACCGGGACCGAGTGCACCGTGCCGGGAGCGTTCCGGTCATTGTCGGTCAAGCTCACCGATTCGTGTAGTAACGTGAACTCACCGGTAGCGCTTGCGTACAAAGGAAAGAAGTCGATGGAGAGGGTGCAGGCAGATCCGGCGTCGAGGGATGTGGAGAGCGTGCAGTCGGTTCCTACGCCCGGGGCTTCAGGGAAGTCAGTGGGATAGGTGAGGCCGGAGATCTGGAGGGGCTGGTTGCCGATATTCCGGACGGTAAAGGTCTGCGGGCTATCCTTGCTTGTATTTCCGCCGTGAACCTTGGCGAAGGTGAGGGAGGGAGGAGCACCAAGATTTACTTCGTAGATGAAGAGGTCGCCATCTGTGAGGAAGACCTCTTCGTTCCCGCCAACAGCAATGCCCGGGGCACCGAATGGCGCGATCAACATTGTGTTGCCGCCGGCTGCAGGAATCTCCATAATTTGGCCGGGACCAGAGGCTTGGCTGGCACCGTAGAAGAGGTTTCCGGAGCCGTCGACGGCAAGTGCCGGCTCTCCATAATTGCCGTCGGCCACTGTAACTACTTGGGTGTGAATGCTGGATGCGGTGAGTTCCTTCACGGCCCACCTGTTCTGGGAATCAGGGTAATCGCTGAAGAAGATATTTCCAGACCCATCGACAGCCAGATCTCCGATATCTTCACCGGCCGAAGCGGGGAAGATGGTTTTGAGGGTTGCGTAGCCATCTACCTCAAGCAACTCCTTTATTCCTGTGGGACCGGCAAATGTGCTCCAGGCGTCGGTAAAGTAGACGTTGCCGGCCGAGTCCACCGCGACGGCAATTGGATGGTAATTCTGGTCCAGCAGGACGACCGCCTTTTGGTATCCCCATGCAGCTAACAACTCGATCAGAGTCGGAGAAGGATCACCTGAAGGACTCCCGCCCGCGAGGAAAAGGTTGCCAGCTCCATCAACAGCGATGCTCCCCAGGAAAAGGGGGAGAGTGTCATTGTTCAACCATATTCGAGCGCCAGACGCGAGGCGCTCCCAGACGCTGCCTGGGTCCGTTACATAGAAGATGTTGCCGGATGAGTCGGCGGTGACGGCCTTTGTAAAAAAGGCGAAGTCCCCGAGAGACTGGGCTTGGCCGGTATAGAACGCAGCCTGCGGGCCGGACCCGGCGCCCTGGAGGTAAGCAGACACGTCCGTTAGCACAACGGCGCCTTGGCGGTTGCCGACGAGTTTGGGCGAGAAGTTGACATCGACGGTGCAGGTGTCGCCCACGCTGTAGGCGTGGCTGGTTCCGTTGGTGGAGCAGGTCCCGGTTCCTGCGTCGGTAAAGTCGAGGTTGGGCGCGCCCTGGGTCAGCACGGCCGGTGGGGCGATCGTTCCGCCGGCGGTGAAGGTGAAGGTGATGGTGGTTGGCGAGGCGGCGCTGCCGACGGGAATGCTGGCGAAGTTATAGGTTGCCGGGCTGGGCGTGGCCGTTTGTGCGGCTGAGGGGTGGGCGGCGAGGCCGAGCGCGACCAGCGCAAACAACAGGAAAGAAATGGTGGGCAACGGGAACCGGCTGCGCGCAACAGAAAGACGAAGCCCGGAAACAGCAGAACCAGCAATCATGGCAAGGCCTCTGATCTTATGGAAGACGTAGCGAAGAGATCGTCTCGAAGGTAGTCCCGGCGGGTGGTGGAGTCAAGGAGTTATGGGAACGGCCGGGAGGGCGGCGGTACGTGCGGCACTCCCGGCGGGCGGTCGAGTGGCTGCTGGATCAGATCGCAGCAGATGGTTTCAAGGGTACAGGGGCACCGTCAGCATCATTTTGAGACGGAGGGCCCGGGGCACTGGCCGGTTGACAGCGATACCCCTGAATGCTCTAATCACGCCACCGACTCACCAAGAACTGGCGACGTTCCTTCAGGATTCTCCTCCGCGCATTCCCTCCAGTTCGGTTTCACCTTTCGAAGTTTCATCCTGCCTTGCGGATCGCCAGGCCGGGGACCATATTGCAGAGGGTCTGGTTCGCCCTACAGGAGATGCACCATGAAAGTCTCTGTTTCCCGCGCGGCGGTGGCCGTGTGCCTGCTTGTGTTTTGCTCCTCGATGTGCCTCAGCCAAACCCAGACGCAACTGATATGCATTGCGAACGACACGCCGGAGTGCAGCAGCCACAATCCGCAGCCGGGCTTATCGCCCGTCTATATCAACTGCAGTGCGTGGGGGCAGATCAGCCAGCTATCGCAGGACCCAGCCACCGGACTGGGGAAGCTCTACTGCGGCCAGAACAACTTATATTCAGCTACCACGGTGGTAAATACCGGTGGACAAAGTTGCACGGTGGAGATGGCCGATGTGAAATGCAGGGAGGGAGCCACCAGCAGCGCTGAACTCTGTATTGGCGATTCATGCCCAAGCGGGTTAGTGGATTACGGCTGCTGGTTTGCGACGAGTCATCCTACAGATACGGACGCCTATGCCGCTTCAAACTATTGCAGCAGTCAGGAAACCGGGGACAGACGGGACGTTTTCTGGCGGGTGGCCGCGGTCCCGACGATCATTCCAAACACTGGCGACGGTGCCGCCGGTCCCTAGCTTTTGGGGACCGGGGTGGGATGCAGGGCGCAGGAACGGCACGATCCCCGGCTACAATCAAACCGTCATGGAACCCGACCAGCTCTCGACCCTGACCGCTGCCTTCCGCGACCAGCTCCTGGCCTGTTTGGAGGAGTGCGCCCACGGCCGCCGTGGCCTGCGAACATCTCTGAGGCGATGAATCGTACATGTTGGGCTCGGGAGAAGGTTTTGGCTGTGAGCCGCGGCCCGCACGCCTTGGATACAATGCTCGGAGAGTATAATCAATTTCCGAGGAAACTATCCATGGCCGCTCCGCATGCAAATGCACAAGCGCAAGCGCTGGACATCTTCAGGACGAATGGGGGCATTCTTCACACCAGTCAGGCTCTCAGGCTGGGAATTCACCCTAGAACCTTTTACGCCCTGCGCGATGCCGCCAGGCTCGAACGCATGGAGCGCGGACTCTATCGGCTTGCCCGTTCCAAACCCATCGCGAACCCCGACCTCGTGATCGCTACGCTCAAAGTGCCGCGCGGCATTCTGTGCCTCATCTCTGCCCTCTCGTTCCATCGGATGACGACCCAGGTTCCGCATGCTGTCTACCTCGCCGTTCCGGCCAATGACCAGGTTCCGGCGCTGCAATACCCGCCCCTTCGTCTCTTCTGGTACTCCAGGGCCGTGTACGAGAATGGAATTCTTGAAACCAGGCTCGATGGCCGGCGGCTTCGAGTCTATTCGCCGGAAAAGACCCTTGCCGACTGCTTCAAGTACCGCAACAAGCTCGGCATTGACGTATGCGTGGAAGCTCTGAAACTCTATCGCCGGCGCGGCAGGATGAAAATGGATATGCTTGAGCGATACGCCAGGCTGTGCCGCGTTGAGCGGGTAATGCGCCCCTACCTGGAGGCGGTCCTGTGACGGTTCCGCTTATCAGGAACATGGGCGCGTCGGTTCGGCAACGGTTGTTGAACTATGCCCACGCGCACGGGCGCCCCTTTGCGGAAGTGCTGCAGTATTACGCGATGGAACGATTTCTCTATCGCCTTTCAGTGTCTCCGCATTCTGAGAGATTCCTGCTTAAAGGCGCCCTGATGCTGACCGCTTGGCGCGCTCCAATTTCGCGGCCAACTATGGACATCGATCTACTTGGAAGGACGAGCAACGAGGTTGACGCCATTGTGGAGATAATGTGCGAAGTGGCGCAGACGGAGGTTCCGAATGACGGAGTGACCTTCGATCCAGAGTCATTCGCTGGCGAAGCAATCCGCGAGGATGCCGACTACTCCGGAGTACGCACCATATTCACGGGGAATCTCAGCGCCGCACGAATTCACATGCGGATCGACATTGGGTTTGGAGATATTGTCACACCCGAACCGGAAAAGCTCTCCTACCCGACGATGCTCGATTTCCCGGCGCCAGTCCTTCTCGGCTATAGCCGCGAGACGGCCATCGCAGAAAAGTTGCAGGCCCTGGTACAGCTTCGGATGTTGAACAGCAGAATGAAGGACTACTACGACCTCTGGTTGCTGTCAGGGCATCCTGAGTTGAACAGGAGTACACTGCGCGTGGCGATTCAGCGCACATTTCGTAATCGAAACACGAGGGTTGAGGCTGCCCCCATCGGACTCTCGCCAGAATTCTGTAGCGATCCTGGGAAGCAAAAGCAGTGGCGGGCATTTCTGAAGCGTTCCAACCTCACCAGCGCTCCTCAGACTCTGACAGAGATCGGAGTTGCGCTCACGAAGTTTTTCGGACCGATTCTCGGAGATATTGTCCCTCGATGATGGAATCCGACCAGCTCTCGACCCTGACAGCCGCCTTCCGCGACCAGCTCCTGGCCTGCCTGGAGGAGTGCGCCCACGGCCGGCGAGGGCTCTTCTCTGAGGCCGGGCACCTGGGCGGGGACGAGCCCGACTGGCCGGAGGCCGCCCGCCTGCGCGAACTGGCCGCCGCCCTCCAGCCCATCCTGCTTCAGGCGGCGGCCGAGGACGAGACCCACGACCCCCTGGTCGACGAGTTCCTTGACCTCTGCTCCATCCACGGCGAGTTCGACCCCGGCGAGCCCCGCCTTGCCCGCGAATTCCTCCGCCGCATCGACCGCGGCGAGGTGGGCTCACCCACCCGGCAGCCGACGAAGTGGTGAAGCAGTAGCTTGAGTGTTCAGACGGCGCCGGGCCATCTTCGCCTGAACTTCGCATTGATCGCTCATCGCAACCCGTGCAACCAGGCCGGAGTTGATTCAGACGGGTGGAACATCTCCCCCCGAGTTGATTCAGACGGGTGGAACATCTCCCCCTGAGTTGATTCATGTTTTTTGTGGTTTAAATCACTTGGTCGTTACATGCTCAGAACCGGATCCCGAAGTTGATCGGCACCAGCCGCGTGCCGGCCCCGATGGTGGTTTCGCCCAGCCCATTCGGCGACTTGCCGATGATCGCCGGCGTGAATACGTCCACAAGTCGTGCCTCAGCATAGACTTCCATGCGGCCGTCCCCGTACATTCCCCCGAACCGGTGGCGGAAGCCCGCCCCAATGTTGTACCCGCCCTGGTTGGACGAGAAGTGCCCCACCGTGGCGTTTGCGGTTCCAATGCTGCAGTAGAAGTAGTAGCAATACTGCTGCTGCTGGGCATTCTGGAAATTGGTGACCTTGCGGTAAAACCCTCCGCCACCAGTGACATACACGCCGTTGGAGGCTTTGGGAAAGAGGTCGATTACGGGGTCCAGGGTTAACGACCAGAGGTGGATGTTGCCGGTGTCTGTTCCCGCCTCCGTGATCACGGCGCTGGGCAGTCCGTCGCTGATGAACTGATACTCGGCCAGCAGCGATACCCCGTGAGAGAAGTGCATGCCGCCGCCCAAAGTCACATCCCATCCGTTATTTACGTAGTTCTTGGTGTCGCCAACCGCCATATCAAAACCGGCGCCGCCCTCGAAGGCCAGCTTTCCTTTCCAGCCGCCGCCGCCGCCGCCGTTTTTGTTGTCATATTGCCCCCCGGCGCCCGCTGCCGGGCTTGGCTCCGGAGCCGGCGGCAGCGCGTCCATCCCGCCGCCGTTTGCAACTGCCCATTCAGTGGAACTGGACTCCGTTGGGGAGGCGGGAGCCGCAGACAGCGAACTGGCGGAAGAGGCAACCTGGGCGTTTGCAGCGCCAAAAGCCAGCAGCGCTGCGGTTCCGAAATAAGCGAAACGCCACATCGGAGACAACCAACGTGCAATTGACATTTTTCTGGACCTCGTCTGGTTGAAGTTGTTTCTGATGCTGAACTTAGGGAATCCCGGTTCCTGGGCCTCCCGCCGCTGGCCTTCCGGGAGGGGGAGTCAACACGGGCGACTACTACTAACTCCCTTAGACACAAATCGGCGCGGAGGGTTGCGCGGGAATGGTGAACAACTCCATGGTACGGCAGGGCACCTGAATGAGCAGGTGTAGTTGCAGCCAGGGCGCAGACGGTCCGGGGGCCTTCGGCATCTGATGTGATTACTGTCACTGCGAATGCATTCCCCGCGAGCGAAACTGGAGCCGGTTGAGTGAGCAGGAACACAAGAACTAGACCCTGAATTGGGTTCGGCTTAAGGCTGGAGGGAAATCGCAACATGAGCAAACTGGAAGTTCGCGCCGCCGGCGCCGGAATGATCTTCGCTGCCTGCCTGATCGCCTTTGTGATTGTGGCCACGCTGGCCGGCTCCGCTGCCCAGCTGCGGTAAGCCAATCCCGGGCGTATCGTATCCGGCTGGATGAACCCTGAAGCCGGGCTGAAGTTCCCCACCGTCCGCCCGGCGCATTATCCCTTTATTAAGGTCTGCTACGCACACCCCATTGAGAGCCGTGGATCGTCTATGTTCCTGAGGCCGCACGTTCTGATGCGGTGAAAGCCCCGCGCCCCCGATTCCCGGCGGCTGATCAGGAGCAGACAAGTGAGAGACATTGCATCGCGATCCGGTCGCTGGTTTGAAGCTTTGCGCGGCGACCTGCGGCAGGTGTGCCGCCAACTGGGCAAGGCGCCTGGTTTTGCCGTTGTGGTGATTGTGATGATGGCGGCCGGCATGGGGATAAGCACGGCAATCTTCAGCGTAGTGCGCAACGTGTTGCTGCGTCCGCTTCCGTTCCGGGACCCGGGCAGGCTGGTGCAGTTGGTCAGCATGTCCGCGAAGACCGGCGGGACCTACCGGTGGACCGCTCCACTGCGCGATGCCTACGACTGGAAGACGATGGTGCCGGCGTTTCGCGATGTTGCCGTCTATCGTTATTCCCTGCTCAACCTGAGAAGCGGCGGCCAGGTGGAGACTCTTTATGGATCGGCTGTGACCGCGAACCTGCTGCCGATGCTGGGAGTTCGTCCGCAGCTTGGGCAATTGTTTGCCGAGGGCGCGGACCGGCCGGGAGCCGCGCACCAAATCATCCTGAGCGACGATATGTGGCGGCGGCAATTCCACGCCGATCCGCGGATTGTGGGCACGACGGTGCGGATGGATGACGAAGGCTACCTGGTTGTGGGCGTGATGCCGAGAGGGTTCAATTTTCCATTAAGGCTGGCCACGACTGCCGCGCTCCCTACGGACCAGATGCAGTACTGGGTTCCGATTCCAGTGGATCTTGCAAAGCTCCAGCACGGCGATGCGAGTTCCGGAGTGATTGCGCGGCTGAAGGACGGCGTTACGCCGGACCAGGCCCAGCAGCAGCTACAGGCCGCCTGCCGCAGGCTTGAGGAGCAGTATCCCGCGACCAACCACGATCTGAGCGCGATTGTGCGCTCGCTGCGGCAGCAGACGGTGCTGCCGGTAAACGCGCCGCTGCTGGCGCTGTTTGCGGCTGCCGCGCTGGTGGCTCTGCTGACGTGCGCGAACATCGCCAGCCTGCTGCTGGCGCGGGGCGAGTCGCGGGCCAGCGAGCTGGCAGTACGCATGGCCCTGGGCGGAGGTTATTGGCAGGTGGCGCGCCTGCCCCTGCTGCAAGGCGTGGTGGTTTGCATGGCCGGCTGCGTGCTGGGCGTGCCACTTTCCATGGGGGTACTGAAGTTGTTGCTGCGCCTGTCTCCCATCGATGTTCCGCGGCTGGCGGACTCCAGCATCGATTGGCGGGCATTGCTGTTTGCGGCAGTGCTGGCGCTTCTCAGCAGTATCTTTGTGGGGGGATTCAACGCCTTGCAGGTGCTGCGGCGTTCTCCGCAAGAGGTGCTTTCGGGATCGTCGCGAGGCTGCGTGGGACAGCCGCGCACCCGGCTGCGCAGTGGTCTGGCGGTAATTCAGATTGCGCTGGCGGTGGTGCTGGTGAGCGGCGCGGGGCTGATGCTGCGCACGTTCCGCAATCTTCTCTCTGCCGATACCGGTTACGGCGCGGATCATGTTTATTACAGCGTGACGGTGCTGCGGCAATCGCGGTACCCGAAGTTCGAGCAGCGGGAACTGTTCTTCCGCAAGCTGCTGAACGAACTGAGAGCCGAGCCGGGAGTTGAGTCGGCGGCGGTTTCCACAGGTCTGCCGTTTGTGGGCCAGTACGACGGAGCCGCCGTGGAGGCCAGGGAGTCGGCGACGGGCCGGCGCGAGGAACAACTTGCAAGCGATTCAGACTCTGTGTCTCCGGAGTATCTGGAGATGATGGGCGTGAAGCTCGTCGCCGGACGGCTGATCAGCGAATCGGATACCGCAGCCTCACCCAGGGTGGCTGTAGTGGACCAGACGCTGGCCAACGCGCTATGGCCGGGGCAGAGTGCGATGGGCCATTTCCTCAACGTGGATGATCCCGCCAAACCCGTCTGGCGGCAGGTAGTGGGCGTGATTGGGCCCACGCGTAATCAGTCCCTGGATGTCGCTCCCATTCCTTCAGTCTTTCTGCCGCTGGCGCAGACGACAGGTTATGTGAACTTTGTGGTGGTGAAGACGCAGGCCTCAACCGCGCAGGTGGCCCAACTGCTGCGGAGCGCGGTGGCGGGTGTGGATGCCGATCAGGGCGTGTTCTTTGTCCAATCGTTTTCCGATCTGATTGGGGACACGATCGCGGTGCGTCGATTCCTGTTTATCGTCCTGGCGTTCTTTGGCGCGGCGGCTCTGCTGCTGGCGGCGCTTGGTATTTACGGCCTCATCTCCTTCATTGCCGCCAGCCGCACCCGGGAGGTAGGAATCCGCATGGCCCTGGGCGCAAGGCGGGGGAGCATCGGCAGACTGGTGGTTGCTCAAGGCATTCGCCTGACCCTGATGGGCGTTGGAGCCGGAGTAGCGGCGTTCGCGCTGCTGGGGCGCCTGCTCTCCGGCCTGCTGTTCGGAGTGCCGAGCTTTGACGCGGCAACCATCGCGCTTGCGGTTGCAGTCCTTGGATCAGCGGCAGCCGTCGCGGCGGCGATTCCGGCCTGGCGCAGCACGCGGGTGCAGCCTGTAACGGCGCTGAGAACGGAGTAACCGCGCCCGAATTCCGGAGGCTCCCGGCGGCCCTGGTGATTGCACTCAAATATGGTGACACTTGAAGATGTGGTGGGAATCCACTAGTCTAGTGCCACTGGAACTGGTTGTGACACGAATGGAAACAGAGACTAAGACGTTAGTCGGCGAAAAAGGACGATTGGTCATTCCGGCGGCGATACGCGAGGCACTTGGAATCGAAGTCGGCACGCCCGTGATCTTGCGTGTGAAGAATAACGAGTTGCGCATATCGACGATGCGGGAGCGACTTCGGCGAGCGCAGGCAAACCTACGGAAATACATTCCGGAGGGTGTGCTGCTCTCAGAGGAGCTAAGTCGGGAGCGGCGCAAGGCGGCTAAGAATGAATGAAGTTGTGTTCGACGCCTCGGCCATTCTTGCTTTAATTCAACAAGAGCCGGGCGGGGAGACACTGACCGATGAGATCCGCGGCAACGCGGTTGCCAACACAGTGAATTTGGCTGAAGTTCAGGGCAAGCTGGTAAAGAAAGGCGTCCCGCCGGACGAAGCCTGGGAGAATGCTCTGTCCGCAATCAGCGAAGCTGTACCCTTTACCGCCAGACAGGCGAAGATCGCCGGCAGCTTGATTGCAAAGACACAGAAGTACGGCCTGTCGTTGGGCGATCGGTCGTGCCTGGCGCTGGCGATGGCGCTCAAGGCACCCGTTTATACCACTGAGCAGGCATGGAAACACCTGAAGCTCGGCGTTCCGATTCACGTGATCCGGTAGGCTGCAAATCGGGCGCACGGGGGAAACTCGCTGGTGTGAAGCAGTTTGCGACGGCTCCAGACAGCGGAAGTTACGAGTTACTTCAGTCTTTCCGGGCCGGCCTCGCGGGTGGCGTACAATCGTAGCCAATTCATAAGCAGATCATTCGGCTTACTCAACGAACAA
>Ga0265338_10004951_pt1 | contig 17652 bp, 15 predicted proteins | sample 42126metaG_FD_193579 | JGI IMG/M metagenome (GOLD analysis project Ga0265338, IMG submission 193579) | Rhizosphere microbial communities from Carex aquatilis grown in University of Washington, Seatle, WA, United States - 4-21-26 metaG | ecosystem: Host-associated > Plants > Roots > Rhizosphere... | reverse complement strand
CGGCGTCTCGCAGGACGCGCAAGGCCGGCCGGCCCTGCGCCTCGCGCTGCAAACACGTGAACAACACATCCGCCGCGAGAAAGCCACAAGCAACATCTGCACCGCCCAGGTTCTGTTGGCCATCATGGCCTCGATGTACGCCGTCTATCACGGGCCGGAGGGACTGAAACGCATCGCCAAACGCATCCACGCGATGGCAGTCGCGTTGTCAGTTGCATTCGATGAACCCCAGCAGGGACCAGTCTTCGACACACTCCGTTTTCATCGAACGCCAAAACCACAAGGCATAAACGTGGCCGAGTATCCCGACGGATCATGGAGCGTTTCATTCGACGAAACGACGACGGTGGAAGACGTGAGTCGCCTTGCGGGACGAAGCGTCGAAGTCTCCTTGGAACCGGAACTCGGCACATTCACCCGCACGACGCCGTTTCTCACGCATCCGGTTTTCAATCAGTATCACACCGAGCACGAGATGCTGCGGTACATCAAGCGGCTGGAGTCCAAAGATCTCTCGCTCACGACTTCGATGATTCCGCTTGGCTCGTGCACGATGAAGCTGAACGCAACTGCGGAAATGCTTCCGGTCACCTGGCCCGAGGTGGGCAGGTTGCATCCGTTCACGCCCATCGAACAGGTCCAAGGCTACCAGGTTCTCTTCAAGCAACTGGAAGCGTGGCTCGCGGAAATCACCGGGCTGTCAGCTGTTTCGTTGCAACCGAACGCGGGTTCGCAGGGCGAATACACGGGTTTGCTGGTCATCCACGAATACCAAAAACAGAGCGGCCAGGAGCACCGCGATGTCTGCCTCATCCCTGTGTCCGCCCACGGCACAAACCCGGCCAGCGCGGTGATGGCTGGGTTCAAGGTTGTCGCTATTGCGTGCGACGCGCAGGGCAATATTGACCTTGCGGACCTGCGCGCGAAGGCACAGGCACATCGCAACAATCTCGGCGCGCTCATGGTGACGTATCCCTCAACACACGGCGTGTTTGAGGAAACCATCCGCGAAGTCTGTCAGATCGTCCATGACAACGGCGGGCAGATATACATGGACGGCGCCAACATGAATGCCCAGGTCGGCTTGTGTCGCCCTGGTGACATCGGTGCGGACGTTTGTCATCTCAATCTGCATAAGACCTTCTGCATACCACATGGCGGAGGCGGTCCAGGCATGGGACCGATTGCGGTCGCAGAACATCTGGCCCCCTATCTGCCGAAGCATCCGCTGATCAAGGTCGGAGGTGACAAGGGAATCGGCCCGGTCTCGGCTGCGCCATGGGGTAGTGCCAGCATTTTGGTTATTCCCTGGATGTACATCGTGCTCATGGGGGCCGACGGTCTGGCGGATGCCACGAAGGTCGCCATCCTCAACGCGAACTATATCGCGAAGCGGCTGGCACCGTACTTCCCGACACTTTACAGGGGTCACGGCAATCTCGTCGCGCACGAGTGCATCGTCGATTGCCGCCAGTTCAAGGAAGACTCTGGAATTGAAGTCGAGGACATCGCCAAGCGGTTGATGGATTACGGATTTCATGCGCCAACGATGTCGTGGCCGGTACCCGGCACGTTGATGATTGAACCGACCGAAAGCGAGTCCAAAGCCGAACTTGACCGTTTCTGCGACGCGATGATTGCCATCCACGCGGAGATCAAGGCCATCGCATCCGGTTCGATGGACAAGGCGAATAATCCATTGAAGAATTCGCCACACACGGCGCAAGCGGTCGTCGCCAGCAAGTGGGATCATCCGTACAGCCGTGAGCAAGCCGCTTTTCCCGCGCCGTGGACGCTTGAGCATAAGTTCTGGCCAGCGGTCGGTCGTGTCGACAACGTCTACGGCGACCGCCACGTAGTCTGCACGTGCCTACCCGTCGAGTCTTACGCAAACGCAGACCTGCGACCCAAATAAATCCAAGTCTTCGCGACAGCAGCTGCAACCCAATGCGGCGCAGAGCATTTCGTTTGCACCACCCCCGAAAACATGTACAATAATGCAACTGCGCGAAGGGGGGAACTCGTGGCCAAAGCACGCAAAGAGGTTGAGATCGCAGTTCGCGTTGGTAACCGACCCGCCGCACTCGGCGAGGCGCTCGCGGCTGTCGCCGCCCGCGGTGTTAATGTACTCGCATACTGCAGTTATTCCGACCGCGACGATCTCATGATTCTTCTGATTACCGACAATGCGCTCATGGCGATGGACGCGCTCCGCGCTGCTGGGTTTTCGTGCAAGGCCAATTCCGTCGTTCTGGTCGGCGCTTCTGACGAAGTTGGCGCGGCGGCCAGGATTGGCGCCCACCTCGGGATGGCAGGCGTCGAAATCCTCTACTCGTACGCTTCCTCGTCTGGTGGCGACCAATTCGTCGCGGTCTTCAAGACCACCAACGATGAGCGCGCGATTCAGGCCCTTGAGATTTGTCCGCAGGCGCGGGCCGCCGCGTGAGAAGCGGTTCCGGTTCGAAGTCGCCCCGTCAAGGGACCGGATTGAAGTTGGCGGACGGTGCGTTTGTCGATGTCGCGGAACTCACCTTGTTGGTATCCCCGGTCTGAGATGTCTTGGGGCCGAACGGCCACCACCATTTCTTCTTTCGCGGTTTCGGAGTCGGCGGTGGGGGCGGGTTGAGTTCCGCATCCGTCATCACCCGCTCGACGTGTGGATAAACCTGTTCGCCACCGCGCACGATCACTGACCCATCATTCGCTCCCACGAGTTGTGGCGATGAAAGCATGTCCGAGAAGACAAGGCGCTTCACGATTTTCGCGTCGGGAGCGATCTCGTCGTAGCCAATGGAACGCGATCCAGTGCGGTACAGCACGTGAAGGTGGCCGCTGGCATCGGTCCGGGCGGTAGGTTCGCCCAACGCGATGAATTCGCCGAGCGGAAATACCCCATAAACGAGGCCATGTACTTCATCCTGAACGCTCGCATACAACACTTCCGTGTCACTGCCGCGGCGCAAGAGAAGCGAATACGTGCGGTATTCCTCGTTGGTCTTGCCGGGCGCAACGGGCAGGCCAACCGTCTGTTTCCAAATTTGCCGGCCATTGATAATCGTGAACTTGATCGGCGGCGACAACGCGCGTGTACCCTCGACGTCGACCAACGCCCGCACCGTGAAGACTCCGCTCTGCCGCAGGTCGTAATGCGTTAGCAAATTCTCCGTCATCTCCACGGTTCGCCCGGCGGCTATCGTGGTCGGCCCCGTCGTCAGCGGGTTGCCCACGGGAGAAAGACTGGCTCCCCCCTCGTCCGTGATCGTGAAATTGAGCCACGTCGATTGGCTTGGGTTGGTCAGTTCAATCGTGTGCCCCGAAAAATTGTGGATACTCACGACCACCGGGATTGATTCGAACAACATCAGCGCGTCCCGTTCCATCTTGATCTGGACGGTAAGTTGCGCCCGACTGCTCAACGGCACAGCCAGCACAGCACACAGTGCAAGGATCGCGCTCCGACGCATGCCCAAAACGGTAGCACGTTCTCGGAGAGCCGAACAAGACAAATGCCGATTCGCTAGCATCTCCCCACCAGCCTTTGCAGCGCGATTCGAAGCGCCGCATTGTGCGCCTCGGCCCGCCGTTCGATCGGGAACCGCACCGGCGTCTCACTGCCCAGGATGTGGTCCGTGCAATTCAAAAACACATGGTACGCCATCGGCCAGCGCCGCCGTCGTTTCAGGATTCTGTCGTCCGCCTCGCGACGAATCAACCCCACACCGGTCGCTCGATTGCCATCGATCACCTTGTCGTGATTGATGCGGATGACCTTGCCGACGGCTTTGACGATGCGCTCGCCAATGTACGGACCTTCGCGTCGCAGTTCATACAGGTAATATCCCGGCGCATCCACGTCCTCATGCAAATCGAGCGAGAATCGAAACCGCCGCCCCGCCACCACGCGTTTGACCAATCTCACCTCCGGACTATCGCTCGCGCCGCGAAACTGGCGATTCAAGTCGCGCCGCTGGGCGTTCCGACGTTGATTGCGCTCCCACCCATACGGATTGATGCACGGCAGGACCAGCCAATTCACGCGCCATCCCGCCCATTCACCGCTCTCCAGCCATCGCAACGCGCCTTCCACGCTGCCGGGTTCCTCACCATGAATTCCCGCGGTGACAAGAACAGTCGGCACGCGTCGTGACACAACGCGCTCGAGGGCGAACCATGGGTAACCCCAGACAGTGGCCATGCGACGGACCCGCCACTCGCGCGCCGGCAACGCGGCCAGTCGCTGCACGAGTCGATCGTAGTTTCGGACGGGCTGGCTCACACGCGACGGGTCAGGCGTCGATCATCGCCTTGAGGAATTCCTTGTTCGTCTTGAGCTTGGCGAGGCCGTTGAGCAGCTTCTGCAGCGCTTCGAGCGGCGGTGCGCCACTCAGGGCGCGTCGCAACCGCGTGATGGCCTCCAGGTCCTTCGGCGCGAGCAACAATTCTTCGCGGCGCGTGCCGGACGCATTGATGTCTACCGCCGGCCAATACCGCTGCTCGGCGATCTTGCGGTCCAACACCAACTCCGAGTTGCCCGTTCCCTTGAACTCCTGGAAAATCAATTCATCCATGCGCGAGCCCGTATCAACCAACGCCGTGGCGATGATCGTCAACGACCCGCCGTCCTCCGCCTTGCGGGCGGACGCGAATATGCGCCTCGGCTGTTCCATGGCGCGCGCGTCGAGACCGCCGGTCATCGTGCGACCGGTCGAGCCGATATAATTGTTGAAAGCGCGTGCCAGTCGCGTGATCGAATCGAGCACCACAAACACGTCCCGGCCGAATTCCACCAGCCGTTTCGCGCGCTCGATGGCGATCTTCGCCGTGCGCACGTGGTCTTCAATCGTCTGGTCGTTGGTCGAGGCGATCACCTCGCCGCCCTTGATGGACCGGCGAAAATCCGTCGTCTCCTCCGGGCGTTCATCGACCAGCAGCACCATCGTATGCGCATCCGGGTGGTTTGTGAGAATCGCGTCGGCGATATGGTGCAGCAACGTCGTCTTGCCCGTGCGTGGCGCCGCGACGATCAGTCCGCGTGTGCCTTTGCCAATTGGCGCGACAATATCGATGACTCGCGTCGTATACCGCTCGGGAACCGTTTCCAACACGTACCGCTCATTCGGATTGAGACTGGTCAGGTCGTCGAACTTTTTGAGGCTGGCCCATTTGTCCGTCGGCTCGCCGTTGATCTTGAAGATCTCCGCCAGTTGCGGACTGCCCTTCTTGGGCGGCACGGCGCGTCCCTCGATTTCGAGTCCGGGCCGCAGCTTGAATTTGCGGATGATGTCCGGCGACACATAGATGTCGTTCGGACTGATCTGGAAGCTGCGCGCGGGGTTGCGCAGGAAGCCGAACCCCTTCTCCCCTACTTCCAGGACTCCGCGGACCTGGCTGTCGGTTGGTTGATGTGGTGAAGGCTGCGGTCTTGTTTGCTGCTGTTCTGTCTCGTTCACAGTGGTTGCTCTGCCCGCGTTGACCGAAGGCGTATGGTTTTCGTTGTCAGATCGTGTACGGCCTTGATGTACCGAACGGTGCGCGTGTTGGCACGCATTGAGATCGAGTGCGTAACCGCCGTGTGGCCGATGAATCGTACCCCCGGCAGCAGCGGACTGTCGCTGATGCCCGTGGCGCAGAACATAATGCCGTTCCCTCGCGCCAAATCCTCCGCGCAATACACATTCCCCATTTCCTCTTCAAATCCGTTTGTCACCAGCGTCTGCTTCTCCGTCTTGTCCCGCGGCCACATCCGTACCTGGATGTCGCCGCCGAGACACCGCAACGCCGCCGCCGCCAACACCGCTTCCGGTGTGCCGCCGACTCCGGCGTATAAATCCGTGCCGCTATCCGTCAGGCTCGGCGCAATCGCCCCGGCCACGTCGCCGTCGCCGATCATCCGCAATCGCGCGCCGACTTTTCTGATCCGGGCGACCAACTCCTCATGCCGCGGCCGATCCAGTATCGTGATCGTCAACTCGTGCACTGCCGTGTTGAGGATCTTCGCGATGAGGAGCACGTTCTCCTCGATCGGCGCGTCCAGCTTCACCTGCTCCACGCCCTTCTTGAGCATGAAGTTCCTCACCCGCGGCCCGTAAGCCAGCTTCTCGCAATAGAAGCTCGGCAGGTTCTTCAGCGCCTTCCCCAACCCATCATGCGCGCTGCCGGCCGCCAACACCGAAATCACATTGGGCAACCCCTTCGATATATTCGTGGTGCCGTCCACGGGATCCACCGCGATGTCCAACGGCACGGTACCGGGTTCCCATGACCCCAATTGCTCGCCGAGAAATATCCCCGGCGCGTCATCCTTGATGCCTTCGCCGATCACCACTTCGCCGCAACACGGGATCAAATCGAACATCCCGCGAATCGCGTCGCATGCCGCCTGGTCTGCCGCGTTCTTGTTGCCTTTCCCCAACCACTGCGAGGCATTCAACGCGGCAGCTTCCGTCGCGCGCACCAAATCGAATTCGATGATACGCTCTGAATCTTGAATCGGCTTACGATTCAACTTCGCCATGAATGGGTGCTGCTTTAGCCTATCGGGCTATTCCGCGCTCAGACTTGCGACAGAAGTCGATAAAATGTTCGAGCTCTGGGCTTGGCGGAAGTTCTGACTGTATCCTATCCAAAGCATTGCTCACTGTCAACCCCGCACGAAACATTATCTTGAATGCCTCCCGCAACCCCCGATGGGTCTCCTCGGGCACCCCGTTGCGTTCCAGACCCACTTTATTGACCCCCCGCGTCTCCGCTGGGTTGCCGTCCGCCATCATGTACGGCGGTACATCCTGCACCACTTTCGCGCAACCCCCGATGATCGACATGGTCCCAATCCGACAAAATTGATGTATCGCCGCCAGCCCGCCAACTATCGCAAAGTCTTCCACCACAACATGTCCCGCCAGAGTGCCGTTGTTGCTGAAGATCACGTGGTTACCCACCACACAATCGTGCGCCACATGCGAATACGCCAAAAAGTTGTTGTGCGACCCGATCCGCGTCGTCAGACCGTCCCCCGTCGCCGTATGCACCGTCACATGCTCCCGAAACACGTTCTCCGACCCGATTTCCAGATAGGTTTTGCCCCCCGAATATTTCAGGTCCTGCGTCTTCAATCCGATACATGCAAACGGGTAAAACTCGCATTTCGGCCCGATCGTGGTCAGCCCATCGATCACCACGTGCGAATGCAGCCGACACCCCTCACCCAGTTTCACGTTCGCCCCGATGACGCAATACGGCCCCACCTCGCACCCCTCACCAATCTGGGCGCGCGAATCAACTACCGCGGTAGAGTGGACATTGCTGGACGCCATCAGAGAAACAGCACCTTCCCCAACCCCATTTCTACACGAACCCTCCCCCACACGTCAACGCAAGCCTTTGACGTCGTGACACCGGGACCGAACCCAAATAATCCCTCAAACTACCCGCTTTCGCCTGTTTCACCACCAACACTCCCCTTGGATTTGGGTTCGCTTCGTCAACCGAACCCATCTTCGTTTTTGCCCAACTCACTCACACCTAACCACATCCGTATTTTTAAGATGGGTTCGCTTTTCCAAAACGTACTTTTTAGAGAGGCCCCCCCAACCGCTGTGTAGTAGCGGTCGTCCCGGCCGCCTTTGGTCATCGTCTTTCAAACCGCTTTCCGCTCTCTTCTTATTTCAAACAACCACCCCCATCCTACCACCCACGCCCCACCCCGTCCAGCAATAATATCGATTCCCGATAGCAGAGTCTGTAGGCCGTTTCCGGTGTAGCGTGCGGTGTCCCCACCGCATTCCGCGCCGTGTGTAGCGTCGGCCCGCTCGCGTGCCGTGTACGGAGCTACCTGCCCTCGTGTCGTGTACGGGGTCTGCGTGTCCCCCTCCCCTCATCCGCTTGTCGTCCCGTTACTCCCGCATTACACTCACCACCCACAACCTCATGAACCAGAAAATCAGCTCGGTCACCTTCCTCGTTCGCGATTACGACGAAGCCATTGCCTTCTTTACCCAAACGCTTCACTTCACCCTCGTCGAGGACACCCCGTTGGCCGACGGCAAACGCTGGTCATCGTCGCCCCGCCACATTCTCAAGAAACCTCCTTGCTACTCGCGAAAGCTTCAACCCCCGACCAGGAACGCCACATCGGCAACCAAACCGGCGGTCGCGTATTTCTCTTTTTGCGAACCGATGATTTCTGGCGCGACTATCACGACCTGAAAACTCGCGGCGTCCGCTTCCAGCAAGAACCACGTCACGAACCCTACGGCCACGTCGTCGTCTTCGAGGACCTCTACGGCAACAAATGGGACCTCCTCGGCTAATCGCCCCCGGTTGTAGCCGCGGGCGCTGACCGCGTGCCGTTTCCGGTGTAGCGTGGGCTGTCCCCAGCCCACTTCCCCGCCCTGCCGTTGCGGGGCTCGACCCGCTTTTCCCGTCTTTGTAGCCGCCCCGCTCTGTCGGGGCGTGCCGTTTCCGGTGTAGCGTGCGGTGTCCCCACCGCATTCCGCGCCGTGTGTAGCGTCGACTGTCCCCAGTCGACTCCGGTCCGTAATCCGTCCGGTGTAGCGTGCGCCCGCTCGCGTGCCGTGTACGGAGTCCCCAGCGCATTCCTCCCGCCGCGCGTGTCGTCGGTAGGGCGCTCTGGCCCAGAGCGCCGTCTTCGTCATCGCCCCCCCCAAGCTGTCACCCTGAGCTTGTCGAAGGGTCTCTGTCGTCTCCGAATCGCCTCTACCGCCCCCGCCCCGCTCCGCCGAACAATGAATCATCGCGACGACTGATCCGACGATGGCCCAACACGACACGGGAACTACAATCGATCACGAGCGAGGAGTTGACCCACTCAATGGTCATGCTCTAAACTACCGATATATAGGAGTTACATTTGTCCCGTGGAACTGAGAGACGACACAATTGCCAATGCGATCAACGCGCTGGAAAGGCGCGCGGAGCGGCAAGACAACGACCTTACGCTTTATAATACGTACGTTGATGGTGGCGTCCTATCGGAGCTTTCTGATACAGAGAGTCAAGTCGTCTACGGTAGGCGCGGCGTCGGTAAGACACACTTGCTTCACTTTCATCGGCACAGTATCTCGCTCAAACCATTTCGCTCTCGCTATTTCATATTCGACTGCCAAAGACTAGGAAGCGGCACCGCCAGCATATCCTCCGACCCAAGCGTTATATCCCGAAATTACGCTATCGAATTCTTGAACGAACTGGGAACTCAGTTGTTCGACTCTGCCGATGCTCTCGAACTCGATGGAGAGCGGAAGAAGGCCGCTCACACTGCTGCCATTGCGTTCGTGGATCACATACACAGCAAAGATGGATCATTTGATTTCCGCAACCTTTCGGCCACATTCGGTGCTTTTTGCACCCATGCTGAGATCGAGCGCGTATATTTGGCTCTGGACGAGTACGTTTCTATACCACAACCGGCTCAGCCAATCTTCGCACATATACTGAAGCAGATATTTGCATCTGAAAGACGCGTTGTCTTCAAGATCGCCGCAGTGACATTTCAGACTAGTCTGTCCACCCACCTCGACGGACAACAGGTCGGAATGGAAGTCGGCGCTGATGTATTTAGCGACATCGACCTAGACAGCTACTTTCTGTGGGACGAAAACCGCGCTGGGGTGCTAACATTTTTCTCGCAGGTTCTTTACAACCATATCGGCGAGATTCTCAAGTGGGACCTGTCGATACCAGCAACGGAAAAGCGTAGCCACATTACCTCGTTCTTCTTCACTCAAGAAAAGTGCCTCCAAGAACTCGTTCGTGCGTCAGAAGGCAATTGCCGCGACATTCTAAATATTCTTCGCCTTGCCTATTCTGAGTTTCGCCGAAGTGAGGGCGCCAAGATAGGGATAGATCACGTCGCAACTGCGGCCAAGACCTGGTATAGGAACGCCAAATTAAACAACATTTCGACCAATACTCGAGACGAAGAGTTTCTGAACTTTCTCATTCAGGGCATAATCAAAGACAAAAAGTCACGCTCGTTCATGATAAGCTATCAGGACGCGCGCCATCCGTTACTCATGCGGTTATTAAACCTCCGTCTTCTTCATCGCATGCGGACCACGTGGACTCACCCTGACCGTCCTGGTGAGCCTTACCACATTTTCGTCATTGATTACGGTTGTTACGCAGAGCTTAAAGGTACTCGCACTGAGCCACATCAGGATGTTTTCTTCGCACTTGAGACCGCGGCGTCGGATGTCCAAGATATCGTTCCACTCCAAGACAGGCGAAGCATTCGGCGAATTGTTGTGTCACGAGACGATCTCAACAGGTACTATGTAAAGCAGTAGTAACCGGGGTCAATGCCTCAGTCACCGACGGCCCATCGCCGTAAGGGGTAACATCTCCGCTTTCTGGAATTCTCGCGGAATCATGCAGTAATCGGCACTAGTTCAAATACTAAGACGGCTTCGGCCCCTCCGCCGGCATTTCAAGAAGGTAGCGGTCAGATTCGACATCCAAATCAATATGGTTAACGGTCATCATAATGAGTGACTTCAGGTCGTTGATGTCCTTGGTTTCCCATTTTCGGGTGTAGTGGGTCTCATCATTTCCAAGCCAAGCAGCCCGCTTCGCACATTCCTTAATCTTTACTTGGTCAAAGTGCTTATCGATGACCGGTCCCAGAAACGCCTTACGCACTTCATTTTGCTTTTCCGGAGCGTCCTTATACCGGTAGCCGACCAGATAGTCTTTGACCAAGAACTCCAGCGACTTGCGATAACCGGGGCCGCATACCTGATCGAGCCCATTTGCTTCTGCGGTCAGCGATTGGTCATAGGTCTTACAAAACAGCGGAGATATAATTTGAATATTAGCCGGGAACACCTTGGCTTCCACAAAAACGAGTAGCTTGGTCGTCTGGAGATTGAAACTCACAGGAGCTTGAGCTGCGAGTGTGTAAAGGGCGGTGTAAATGGCCCGACATTCGGTAGCAGGACATCGGAAGGCGGCATAAAGTGGGTGCGCAGAGCTAACCGAAACTGCGCAGGCAGACAGGAAATTCGGTTGACCACCCTTCTGGCAGACAGGGCACCTGTCCGGCAACTTAGTGAGCTCAGCACTGATTCCTTGGCCGTGCGCGTTTAAAAATGAAATACTTGTACCCACGTCATTGCCTCTTCATCAACTAATTCTCGGGGGCTTTGTTTGCACGGTGGCGAGTGTAAGCGATACCTAGGCTGTGGTCAACGGCTGCGGCAGCCTAATCGGGCGCGTTAGACGCTAAGGGGTTAAGTCGGCAGAAACATCACACAGGTCGGCACGGGTATTTCGATGGTCTGGCCCGTGGGCGTCAGTCGGCCTGTCTGGGAATCAATGCGAAAGACGACGATGGTGTTGGAGTCCTGGTTGGCGGCAAGAAGATACTTGCCGGTGGGATCGATGGCGAAGTTGCGCGGAGTTTTGCCCAGCGTGGATTGATGTTGGATCAACGTAAGCCGACCGGTGGTGTCGTCGACGGGATAGGTGGCGATCTTCTTCTCGTCTTCGGAAACCGTAACGTAGCCGGCGAAGCCGTCGACACCGTACACGGCGATGCTGTTGTGGCCGCGGTTCCCGGCGTACACAAATCGGCCAGTTGGATGAACCGCAATCTCGGACGCCGTATTGGTGCCGGTAAATCCATCAGGGAGCGTGGAGATGGTCTGAAATCCCCTCAAAACCCCGGTCGCAGCCTCGTAGTTGAATGCCGCAACGGTGGAATTCAGTTCGTTGATGATGTACAGCTGGCGGCCGCTGGGATCCATTGCGAAATGTCGCGGGCCGGAACCGGGTTTCAGTACCGCAAACGGCGGTGCATTCGGCGTGATCGTGTTCTTTGTCGGGTCAAAACGGTACACGAGTATTTTGTCGATACCAAGGTCGGCACAAAAAGCCCGTTGATTGGCGAGGTCGAATCCGACGGCATGGGCGTGGGGGTTTTGTTGCTGTGATGGATGGACGCTCGCGCCGTGGTGTTGGATCGTCGTAGTGGCGGACCCGAGCGAGCCGTCGGCCTGAATCGGAAACGCCGCGATGCTGCCGCTGTTGTAATTCGCCACCAGAACGCACTTGCCCGTCTTGTCCACCGCGAGATGGCACGGACCGTGTCCGCCGGAAGCTTGTTGGTTCAGCAAGGTCAGCTTTCTCGTCGTGGCATCGATGGCGAATGCGCTGACTACCCCATTGGAAGCGGCTGTCGAACTGTCGAATTCGCCCACGGCATACAGAAAATGATGGTTGGGATGCAACGCGAGAAATGCGGGATTGGTGGTCTCCGCCGCCAGCACGGGAGAGGTCATCGCGCCCGTGTCGGTGTTCAACCAACTCATGTAAATTCCTTTGCTACCCCCGCGCGTGTACGTGCCGATGTATACCAGACACGGTACAGGCTGGGAGCGCGACGGGACCGGTTCCACACCCATGGCCACACCGTAGGTCAGAGTGATCGCCAGAGCGAGACGTAACACCGCGCGAAAAATCCGAAGCATGACCCCGAAAATAAAACAACGCTCCGCCCAAATCGACAACAATTCTCTCCGATTCGCGAATCCATTCCCGTTCGCCATCATCCAAAGCCTTGGAGGAATCAAATGGCAAACATTACATCGAAAAAACTCGCTGACAAAATCGCAGTCATCACGGGCGGCAATTCAGGCATGGGCCTCGCCACCGCCAAACGTTTCGTCGCCGAAGGCGCTTGCGTCTTCATCACCGGCCGACGTCAGAAGGAACTCGACGCCGCCGTTAAGGAAATCGGCAGCAACGTCACCGGCGTTCAGGGCGATGTCGCCAACCTCGCCGACATCGACCGCTTGTACGAAACGGTCAAAAAAAAGAAAGGACGCATCGACGTGCTCTTCGCCAACGCCGGCGTCGGGGAATGGGTCGGTGTGGAGTCCGTCACCGAAGCGCATTTCGATAAGACGATGGACATTAACTCCAAAGGCACGTTCTTTACCGTCCAAAAGGCGTTGCCGCTCTTCAAAAACGGTGGCTCGATCATCATGACCGGTTCCGTTGCCAGCAGCAAAGGCTTCGCCGACTTCAGTGTCTACAATGCGAGCAAAGCCGCAATCCGCTCGTTCGCGAGAAGTTTTACGACCGACCTGAAAGGCAAAAATATCCGGGTGAACGTGCTCAGTCCGGGCCCGATCGATACGCCCATTCTCGGCCCGCTGCCCAAGGACGCCATCGCGGGGATTATCTCCGGTGTCCCGATGGGCCGCATCGGCACCGCCGACGAAATCGCCAAGGTCGCCCTCTTCCTCGCCTCCGACGACTCCAGTTTCATCACCGGTATCGAACTCTTCGTCGATGGCGGCGTGGGGCAGGTCTGAACGAGATTTCCAAACAGCAATTCAACCGGAAAACCCAGCCAGATGAAATCAAACACTCTCACCGCAAGACACCCAAACTTCTGACGGGAACAGCTACGGCACCGTCACGCCATCGAAGACAACCTGTTTCTTACGTGGCTTTGAGTCACGGGTTCCGAGCACGAGGATTTGTACATTATGCGGCCCGTCGGTCAACCCGGTGAAGGCGACGTGGTACTGAAACTCAATCGTCGAACTATATAGATCGACAGTTTCCGTTTGCACGCCATCCACCATCACGGTCGCCATGCCATAGGATCGGCCCCGGGCGGTAAGCCAGGTGAATCCCGTGCCGGTGATCGAGAATTGTACTTGCGCGGTGTTCTTGCTCGCCACGCGGTAATGGCCTCCAAAGGCGTTGGCGCTGGATTTTGTTTGCCACTTCCCAACATACTGGATGCTGGCGTCGCTATCGTCGCGCACCGCCGGCGGCGCGTTGGTGGATGGAGGCGTTTCCACGGTACCAGATGTCTGGCCAGAATCGGGATCAACCATCAAGGAAGAAACATCCACCGCTTCAAAGGCCGCCCCGGTGATCTGCCCGAATTCGTGGAGGTCATCGTTGTTCCAGCGGTCATCGGGGACACCGGACAAATACCAGCTTGATCCATTGTCGGCGAGAATCATCCCGTATTTCTTCAGTGCAGTCAGGATCACCTGCACGTCGGGTGAGAACGACGAAATGTCGAAGCTCGTCTTGAGCCGGAAACGTTGCCCCATGGGTGGATACTTCACACCGCTGAGATTTGATGCGTAATGCCGGGCCGGCCAGACGTAGGTGTTCCGTGTCTGCGGCACGGTAAAGCGAATCGCGTGGCGGATCTCGCCTCCGGCCACCTCATCGTATCGCACCAGGCCCGGCAAAATCGGCAGCCCCGCCGCATCCGCCGAAGTCCAGCCCGCCGGTCGGAGCGCGTTTACATTGAGATCGAAGATTGCCCCTGAACCGGCGTGCCAACTTCCGCCCGTCTGGGGATGCGCGTCGTACAGCTCGTAAAGCACACAGCTGTCCCGGTCGAGTACGAGGACATGCCGGTCTCCGGAACTGTTTGGCCCGCCTTCGATGGGCGCGTTACTCGGAATCGGATACGGACCCGGATCGCTTTCATCACTGTAATCGAATGTTACGCTGACAAACGGTTGCGAGTTCGAAACGACCACAAACGGAACACCGATCGGGCCGCCATCCCACAGTCCCGAGCCAAAATCGGCGTGCGCCGAGGCGCTGGCGCCAATGGTATTCACATAGGCAGCCGAATTCGAATCGAGGGGAAGACTATCTACGGGAACGTTCCAAATGTTATTGGTTGGGAACACCTGACAGCCGTTAATGTCAACCTGCGCAAGGGCCGTCCGCGACACCAGCACCGCGCACGCGAGGACCACTTGGCAGATGAGAGAACGGGAGGTGAGTTTCACAACATGAAGAGCAGCGGGATGTATGCCGGAAGGGCTTCGAGACGGAAATAGCACTGACTTGGTCGCAAGTTCAAGAAGTGGGGTTCGCAGCTCGCGTGACTGCAACAGCGAAATCGACGCAGCGCACCATGTTGCGAAAGTCAGTTGTGCGAACTGACGAGAATTCCTCGGATTGTAGCGTGCTACCCGCCCGCAATCGCACCAATGATCGACAGCGGCTCCTTACCCGACACCACCTCGCCCGGCAACGGCGTGTCCGGCGAGACGTTCGAGAAATCCTCCTCACACGCGTAGAACCGCAGGAACGGCCGGCGCTTTTGCGTGACGTGCTCGCGAATCGTCCCGCGCAGTACCGGGTAACGTTCTTCGACCGCATCGAGCACCGCGCCCAATGTGACCGGCCCTGCCACGTCCACCGTTACCTCGCGTTCCACACGGGCCAGCGTTCGCAGATGAAATGGCAGCTCCACTCGGATCATGGCAACGTCTGCACTTCCACGGACAACACGGGCGGAAGATCCCGCACGATGGGTTTCCAGTTGTCCCCGGCGTCGTTCGAGGCGTACACCTGCCCGCCGGTGGTGCCGAAATAAATACCGCACTTGTCGAGCGTGTCCACCGCCATCGCGTCGCGCAACACATTCACGTAGCAATCGCTTTGCGGCAGGCCTTTGCTGAGCGCCTCCCATTCGTCGCCGCCCGTGCGGCTCCGATACACGCGCAGCTTGGCGTCGGGCGGATAATGTTCCGAGTCGCTCTTGATCGGGACAACGTACACGGTGTTCGGCTCGTGGGCGTGAACGTCGATCGGAAAACCGAAATCGCTCGGCAGATTCCCGCTGACCTCATGCCAGTTTTCGCCGCCGTCGTCGCTGCGGTTGACGTCCCAGTGTTTTTGCATGAACAACACATTCGGGCGCGACGGGTGCATCGCAATGCGGTGCACGCAGTGACCAACTTCGAAACTCTTATCCGGCAACTCATACGCGGACTTGAGACCGCGCGTGACCGGCCGCCAGGTCTTGCCGGCGTCGTCGGTGCGGAACACGCCGGCGGCGGAGATGGCGACGTAAATGCGATTTGGGTTGCTCTTGTCGAGCAGGATGGTGTGCAGGCCCATGCCGCCGGCGCCGGGTTGCCACAAATTGCCTTTGGCGCCACGCAACGCCGGCAGCTCCTTCCATGTCCGCCCGCCGTCGGCGGAGCGAAACAAAGCGGCGTCTTCCACCCCGGCATACACCGTGTCTGGATCAGTCAACGATGGTTCGAGATGCCAGACCCGCTTAAATTCCCACGGGTGCTGTGTCCCGTCGTACCATAGGTGCTTGCCGACTTCGCCCTCGTACACGAACTTGTTGCTCTCGCCTTGGGGCATGCCGTCAGGCGTCTTGGTCGGGCCGCCGCCGGGCGGTGTCCATGTCTTGCCGCCGTCGTCTGAACGCTGGATGACCTGCCCAAACCATCCGCTGGACTGCGATGCGTAAATCCGGTTGGGATCAGCCGGCGAGCCCTTTACGTGGTAAATCTCCCAGCCACCCAATTGTAACGCGCCGACATCCCATTTCTCACGCTTGCCGTCCGATGTCAGGACGAACGCGCCTTTTCGAGTGCCCACCAGGACCCGGACCTTGCTCATCACTTCCTCCTTCTATTGCCAGCCGTTATTCCTTCCCATTCACGGAGGAACGTCACCACGCATTATCTAACCTTTTCCGCCACCGATTTCAAATCTGCAAGACCTTTTTCAAATTGTCCACCGATCATCTTGTCCATGTTCATGAGAAGGTGCGTTGCCTTGGCCATGAAATTATTCTTACCAGCCATGCTCCACGTCACCACCGTTTGTGTGCCCTCCGGCGTGAAGGTGAACTCCGCCATGTTGGTAGCCGTAAACGGTTTGAGGAATTCGAGTCTGATCCGGATCAGGTCGTGTGGCCGACTTTCCGTGATCGTCATTCTCCCCGCGCCAACTTTGGTGTTTCCGACCCACGAATACTTCGCCCCCGTTCCCGCCGCGGCTCCCTCGTAGCTGTTCTTCATCGCCGGGTCGAGTTTCCCCCACGGATTCCACGCCTCCCACTTGTGGAAATCGTTCACCTGCGCAAACACCACGGCCGCTGGGGCAGCGACCGTACCCTTCCGCACGACGCGAAACTCGTCCGGTTGCATCGCCACGACCACGAGAAACACGCCAATGATTGCCACGATAGCGATCAGGATTGTCATCAACATGGTAGGTCTTCTCCTTTCAGTTGAAGGATGAGTGCCTTACTCTCTACAAATCGCGCGACCCGTCTACCCATCCACCACACTGAACATCACTTCCGCTTCGCTCACTACTTCGCCGCCGACCTTGCACGTGCCTTTGGCCTTGGCGATCTTGCCCCGGGCGCGGCCCATCTCGATCTCAATGATGAGTTGATCGCCCGGGCGAACCGGCTTGCGCCACTTCACATTGTTGGCGCTCATGAAGTACGCCACCTTCCCCGCATTTTCCCCCGACCGCAGCATCAACACGCCTGCCACCTGCGCCATCGCCTCCAGTTGCAGCACGCCCGGCATGATCGGATGACCGGGAAAATGCCCTTGGAAAAACGGCTCATTGATCGTCACGTTCTTCAAGCCGACGATTCGTTCTTCGCCCTCGATCTTAAGGATGCGGTCGACGAGCATAAACGGATACCGATGCGGCAGCACGTTCAACAACCGGTTGATGTCCATCGCCGGTTCCGTCGGCGTGTCCGACGACATCGGCGGCGCAAACTCCACCGGCGACGGCTGTTCTTTCTCCATCACCTTCGCCAACGCTTTCGTCAGGGCCGCGTTGCAGGAATGCCCAGGCCGAATCGTGATGATG
>Ga0265338_10004950_pt1 | contig 17659 bp, 14 predicted proteins | sample 42126metaG_FD_193579 | JGI IMG/M metagenome (GOLD analysis project Ga0265338, IMG submission 193579) | Rhizosphere microbial communities from Carex aquatilis grown in University of Washington, Seatle, WA, United States - 4-21-26 metaG | ecosystem: Host-associated > Plants > Roots > Rhizosphere... | reverse complement strand
TCCGTATTTCGACGAGATGTCGGTGAAGCCTTCGGCGGTGCAGGAGATCAAGAAGGCACGGGTGCTTGCGGTTCTCGGCGACAGCGTCACGACGGATCATATTTCGCCTGCGGGCTCGATCAAGAAAGACAGTCCTGCGGGAAAATATTTGCAGGAGCACGGCGTGAAGCCAGCGGACTTCAACTCGTATGGCTCGCGTCGCGGCAATCATGAAGTGATGGTGCGGGGCACGTTTGCCAACGTCCGCCTGCGCAACAAACTGGTTGCGACCGAAGGCGGATTCACGCGCCACCTGCCGACGTCGGTAGAAATGTCGATCTTCGACGCCTCGGAGAAATATCGCGCGGCCAGCACGCCGCTCGTGATTCTGGCGGGCAAGGAATACGGCTCCGGCTCTTCGCGCGACTGGGCCGCCAAGGGCCCGGCGCTGCTGGGCGTGCGCGCGGTGATCGCCGAAAGTTACGAGCGCATTCACCGCTCGAACCTGGTCGGCATGGGAGTCCTGCCGCTGCAGTTCCCCGCCGGCCAGAACGCGGAATCGCTCAAGCTGACGGGCGAGGAAGTATTCGAGATCACCGGCATTCGGGATGTGGTCGAGAAGTTCGCCGCAGGAAGCCAGGTGAAAGTGCGGGCGAAGAGCAAAGAGACCGAGGTCGTGTTCGATGCGCTGGTGCGCATTGATACCCCGCAGGAAGTGCTGTACTACGCGAACGGCGGGATTCTGCAGTATGTGCTGCGGCAGCTGCTGGCGAGTAAGCCGCAGGCTGTAGGAGTGTGAGCCGAGAGCCATATCTCGATGCAAGGTCGGAGGTACGAGAATGTCCCCTGGAGATCCTTTTCCTGCCGAGGCTTTCAAGGCGTACGAAAACGGGAAGCATCGCCGGTATGAGTTGCTGTTTGCGGTGAATGGCGGGGCGTTTGCGATCGCGAAGATATTTGCGGACAAAGATCCGGCAATGGTGCTACGCCATCTTTCCCTGCGTGACCTGTCGCTGGGGATGATTCTGTTTACGATTGTGATGGTGACGGACATCTTCCTGTTCGGCCAGAAGATGCGTAGCAGCTACTTACCGGGTGCATTTGGTTTGCAGGGGAAGATCGTGTTGGTCGCGATCGGTGTGCTGATTTGCGCCGGGTGGTGGCTGGTTGCGTAAGCGTGTTGCGTAGCAGCGCCTGGCGTGGTCAAATCCGGCGAGGTCGTTATGAAGCTTTTGCCTTTCCGTTCCGTCGTGGAGAGTGCCGCCCAAGGCGACTCCAAGAACTTCACCGGCACTGTGACAGATTTTGAGAGTCTGACGAAGCAAGAGACCCTCGAGCAGTTGGACCGGCAACATCAAGGCGTCTTTGCCTTCCTGGCTTTTCACCCCATCGCCGACGAACAAGTGCGGAAGTATGTCGACTCGGGCAGCCTGCCTGCCGACTCCGGCAGAAAGATTCTGGTGCTCTTCACGGTGGATGAAAACGCCACCTGGGGCGGGAGCACACCGGTGATGGAGGTGCCCGGGTTTGAATTCGAGACGGCGGACCACCCCGCCTATCAGATGATCCGGGACTTGTATGAGGGGAAAGTGCCCCCGAGTTTGCCTGGCATTCTCATCTTCGAGAGTTTTGTGCATACGACTGGAACCGTATACATAAGCCTGGAAGGCCTAGATGAGACTCAGGTTCGTTCACGCCTGCGCAAGATTTTCGAGTTGGCGGGTCATGTGTACGACTCCGGGGCGCTCGAATTTGCCGGGGCGTTTGGGGTAGCGCTGACTCAGAACAAGATTGCCTACCTGCGGAGTGAGCCGGGTACGCTGTCGGAATGGCTGGCGAAGGCATGGCGCCTGGCATGGGAGAAGAAGAAGGAAATTGTGACGATGGTGGGATCGGTGGCCAAGGCGGTGCTGTAGGAGTGGAAGATGGGTTTTTCAGAAACTGGCTCTCTTGGTTTGGTGGGGCAAGGACTTCTGAAGCAAATGGTTGCGATGGGGCGTGTCGCGACCGGAGCATTGCCTGATACTGCCCGACAGATCGCGCTAACCCGCGCCTATTTCCTGGCCCTTGAGCAGAACGGCGGCATCACGCTGGACCTCCCGGAACAACCGTTTGTTTACAACCAATCTCTGTGGGCGGCGAGTGCGCCAATTGGGGGATACCTCTCTGACGAGCCAGAGCTGCGGATTTCGGACCTGATACGGTCCTTCGATGCGATGTGGAGTTTGCACAAGGAATACGGCCACGCGATGGCGCCGGCGCTCAAGGCGGCCGCATGGATTTGCCGGAGCAAGGGCTTTCCCGCGGCGATTTCCTATCTTTTTGATTTGCAAAAAGGTGGATACGTGTCGGGGATTCAGACACTGATGAAGGCGCTGGGACTGCTCATTTGGGGGCGCTGCCAGGTGGAGAAAGATAGCGAGGTGGGCGCGGCTCTTTTTGTCTCCGCGCCGACGGCGGCGGCCGAGTGGCGATCCGCGCAATTCAAAGCCGATGTCGGCCAGAGCGAGGCGCATGGTCCGGTTTGCGATGATGCGGCGAACCTGATTCTGGACAAGTGCCTGAGCGAAATTGAGGGGATGGCAGCATCGCGAACGTATGACGATTGGATGCTGAGCCATTTTAGCCTGGCAACGATGCTGGAAGTGGGGCTGCTGATGATCGGGAATCTGGAGAAGAAGCCGGCGCTGCAAATGCGCGCCGCGCTTGACTTGATGGAAGAGATTATGGCGGACGCGCAGTCGTTTTATGCGCCGACGATTGGCGGTCCGTTGCTGCGAGCCGATTTCTCGCTGGCACGCAAACTCTCCGCTGAATTGTTGGCGAAAGATGGTGCGCGATGGAAGGCACACGCCGCTGAACGAATGGTGCTGCCGAATGCGCTGCGCCATCTGATGGACGATGGCGCATGGCTAAGCGAGGAAAAGCCATTGAATCTGCCGGTGGAATGGCAGGGTTTGTCTTGTGAGATGTCTTATCCAATCGTAGTTTCGCTCCGTGGTCGAAGGCCTTCTCCGCAGACGCGGATTCGTTCGTTTACACCCGAGGAGCTTGATCATTGGCTGCAGGATGGGGGGAGGAGCGAACGGCAGGATGAAGCCAGTGAAGCAGAAGTGAACACAGCGTGGAAGGAAGCCAAGGGCGCGGAACAGAGGGGTGACAACCAAGCCGGGGCAGCGATTCTTCGGAAAGTTCTCGCGGCTTATCCCTGGCACTATCCCTGCCGCGTGAAATTTGCCCATTTTCTAATGAAGGAGCAAAACTTTGAAAGCGCATTCTCCGAACTCACCAAGGCGCTTCTGGGGTACCCGTTCGATCGCAACACATGGATTTGCCTGGAGGAACTCTATCAGGCGATGGGAATGGGCAGGGGCGTGATGGTGGCGAGAAATGTTGGGGAGGCCGCAGCGCGCTTGCCACAGTAGAGTGGAGGTTTCCTTCGCTCCTTCGGGCTTGTTCGGAATTGATTTGGCGCCTCGTCCGAGTCGACATTCTGCAGGAAGCGCCATACCAGTACACGGCGGGATTTCTGCAATGTGTGCTGCGGCAGCTGCTGGCGACGAAGAAGGAACCGGTGGGAGTTTGAACCCGGGGATTTGTATTACGGCTTTCTTTGATCGAGGGAGTATTTCTGTTCGCATCCTCCGGGACTGGTTCCAATTTTCTCGGACTGACCCAGGACTTACGTCCTGGGCTAATGTATGCCGCCGCTCCGCGGCTGGGGTTAGCGGACCTTGCCGTCGCGTGCCAGAGCGCGCCTGTCTTTGGTTAACAATCGCCGCTTAACGATCCCCGTGCTGCGCGATACGTCTCATTTGTGAGAGGGTGCCTGGGTCGACGGGGAAGGGCTCGCTTTCCCCAAAGGACTCAAAATCCCCACGTCTCAAAAGCGAGACGTGGGACAATCCGCCGGGGATTGCATAGGTCGTTCGCGAGACAAAGAACGTCTCGTTCAGGATGACAACGTGGAGGATGGCTGGCGCTAACCGGAGTTATCGGGACTTGCTGGTGCGGGAGAGGTCGCCGCTGGTTCTTGCCAGCAGGCCCCAGGCTTCGCGGTAGGGTTCGTAGTCGTGATCGCGATCGTGGCGGCCGCGGTTGCGAAGGCCGTTGGGATAGAAGCGGAGATTCATTTTGGGGGTTGGACGAAAAACGGTCGCGGTGGGAATCAGGTACCAGGCTCTTACGGGAAGGATGTAGGCGGCAAAGAGGTCGACATCGTTGGGATTGTAGGGCCGTTCGCCGTGTCCGCCATGACGAAGGCGACAAAGGTATCCTTCGCCTTTGCGGGCCGAACTGGATTTGATTTGCACGCGCAGGAACGATCCGTGATGTTCGACGCCAACGTCGTAGGGCAGCGAGTCTCCCCACGGCTTGAAGACGTGGTAGCCATGCTGAGCGGCGGCGGCCATGAAGAGCATCTCGACCCATTCGCCGCGTTGTTTCAGGTTTTCGAAATTTTCCCAGTCGTTTTTTCTACGCATTCCGTTTTTTCTACGCATCACGCACACCCCGGCTCGGCCCAGAATCTTGTCTGAAAGAAGTTGATCCCAACAAAAAAGGCGCGACCGGATGGCCGCGCCTTGATTTTTTCTCTCTATATCTAGTTTATCAATTTGGGCGGGGGCAACCGGCAAGGGTTCGAGACTTTATATTCGGAGTGCTTTCAGCGGGTTAGGTGCGTTCGTGTAATTTCTGCCTATTGACAAGAATTGGGGGCCGAGACGGATTGGGCGGCGTCCATGATACCGGACTGGACCGCAGGTTCCTCGACTTGGCTCGGAATGACAAGATTTTTTGAAGAAGCTTGACATATTCCCATATGGGAATGTATCTTACTTTTCATGGCCCGGGCAACCACCAACTCGGATGCGTTCAATGCTGTGGCCGAGCCACGGCGGCGGGACATTCTGGACTATCTGGCGCTGCAGGAGCGGGCGGTTGGGGACATTGTGGCGAGCCTGGGCCTGGAGCAACCGTCGGTATCCAAACATTTACGGGTACTGCGGGACGTTGGACTGGTACGAGTTCGACGAAACGGGCGGCATATGTTTTATCGGACCAATGCTGAGGCGATCCGTCCGCTGCACGAGTGGACGAAAACATTCGAACGCTACTGGCAGCATCAGTTGAATCGCATCAAGGAGCGGGCCGAGGCGAAGGTCAAGTTGGACAAAGCGTGATCCGAATACAGGACTGAGGAGGAGTGATGCTTGCGACCGCTGCAGGAATTGAAAGTTTGACGGTAACTATTCACCAGGAAATTCAGGTGAATGCACCATTAGATGTGACCTTTGCGACCCTGCTGGAGCAGCTTGGGCCGGAGAACGACACGCCCGAGGGCGTGAGCATGTCGATGAAGATCGAAGCGTGGCCGGGGGGAAGATGGTTTCGCGACCTGGGTGATGGCAACGGCCACTTCTGGGGAGTCGTGCAGGCCATCAAGCGACCTACACTCCTGGAGCTCTCAGGGCCGCTGTTCATGTCGTACCCGGTGCTCTCGAACATGCAGTACCGGCTGAGCGAGCAAAACGGCATAACGCTAATCAAGTTCCATCACATTGCATTTGGATCCATTCCGGAGGATCACAAGCAGGGCATGGGCAAGGGATGGGGCCACATGCACGAGCGTCTTCGCGTCCGGGCTGAGGCCAAGCGCTCGCGGTAAAGGGCGGCGGAGAGGCGGCGAAGGAGGATGTATGTGTCCCGGATGCATAGGGAGTGCAACGCTGGTGGTCGGGAGCGTGATGTCGAGCGGAGGGCTGACGGCGCTCGCGGTGAAGATCTTTCGATCGAAGAGAACTGACTCGAAGAATCATGAGCAGGAACAGAATTCAACAAATCCTAGTGGGAAGGAGAAGTAGTCATGGCAACGGCGACCAACAATACGCAGAGAGTCGTGCCGCAAGCGGAGTGGCTTGCCGCACGAAAAGAGCTTTTACGCAAAGAGAAAGAGTTCTCGCGGCTACGCGATGAACTGAGCCGGCAGCGGCGCGAGATGCCGTGGGAAAAAGTCGAGAAGCAGTATGGGTTCGATGGGCCGAAAGGCAAAGAGACGCTGAGCGATCTGTTCGGCGGACGCAGCCAGCTGATTGTGTATCACTTTATGTTTGGTCCGGGATGGAAAGAGGGTTGCCCGAGTTGCTCGTTCCTGGCCGACCACTTCGACGGCAGCGTGCCGCATCTGGCGGCGCGTGACGTGACGTTCCTGGCGATTTCGCGGGCGACTCTGCCGGAGATCGAGGCATTCAAGCAGCGCATGGGGTGGAAGTTCAAGTGGGTCTCGTCGTTCGGAAACGAGTTTAACCACGACTATCACGTTTCGTTTTCGAAGGAAGAGCGAGCGAAGGGCAAGGTCTATTACAACTACGATCTGGTGGATTTTCCGTCCGAGGAGGGTCCGGGCACGAGCGTGTTCTACAAGAACGCGGCCGGTGAAATTTTCCACACGTATTCCAGCTATGCGCGCGGGCTTGATCCGATGGTCGGGGCCTACAACTGGCTGGACCTGGCACCGAAGGGACGGGACGAAGATGGATTGGCATTTACGATGGCGTGGGTTCGCCACCACGACAAGTACGCCGAAGGCCAGCTGGTCGATGTGAAACAGCTGTACATACAGCCTGCGAAGGTGGATGCCAAGTAGTGAGGGCAGTGATCAGTGATCAGTGATCAATTCATGAGACCTGATGTTTTCGTTGCATTGAGGAGACGTGACGAGAACCCTTTCGCCTCAAGCGGCCAGGTTGCGGTTCTAGAACTCAAGCCCTAAAACTCAACGTGGGCGCGGAGGGCGGGCACGACGACTGGGCCACGATCGCGATTGTAGCCGGGATCGACAATGTGCTGCACGCCGGGCGCGAGATAGATGCCGCGCCACACATGCGCGGTGTAGTAGGACTCGAGAATATTCTCGCGACCATAGCGTAGTGATCCGTCGCCCAGAAGAAAGCCGAGGCCTCCGGCGGCCAGATAATTCTGGTGATCCTTCTTGATGGCGTTGCTGACAAAGGCCAAGCCAGCGCGATCCTGTTTGCGATGCCACCACGAGCCGCTCGCGCCGATACCCTGCGCGAATGTTTGATCGACTTCCGTGTAGGCGAACGACTCGGTCTTGCCGTTGTCCCAGCCAAAGCGCGCGAAGGCGGTGAGATGCGACGTAAGACTCTGCTCAAGGTTGACGCCGAAGCCGTACTTGCGGGTGATGTGCCAGGGATGAGCTGTAATGTCAGGCGCGGTGCCGTCGTCGGCTGCCTTGATGACCTGATCGCGATAGATTCCCATGTTGGCTTCATTCGTATAGGCCAGAAGGCGGACTACGCCTGATTTGCGGGGGATCACGCCTCGACGCAGTTCGTATTCGAAGTTCTCAGCGTGCGCCTGCCACGGCTTCCAGACCAGGTCGATGCCGTTGGCAACGTTCGGCATCAGGGCCTCAGCGAATCGGAATCCCCAGTTGCGATCTTCGTAGTCGGCGGTAAGGCCGACGGTGTATCCGCGAGTATCGGCGGCGTAGTCGTAGGCTCCGTTGTTGTCGGTGGTCCAATTCACGAATTGAAAGTGGGTGTCAGAACCAACGGAATTGATGTCGAAGAAGTCAGGCATGCTGAATTTGCCGAAACGGATTTCGAGACGCCGGCGGGGAAGTTCGTCGAAGAGGGAGAGATAGCTGCGCTGGTTTTCGACCTTGTCGGCGCTCAGGGCGATGACTTTGTGGATCATGCCGCGGCCGAGGTAGGGAGCCTTACTGAGCAGCGGATTGCGGACGATGTCGAGGTTGGGAGCGCCGGCGAGGCCGAAACCGGTGCTGAGAGCGGCACCACCCGCCTCTTCAATGTCGACCAGAAGCTCGGTGGAATGGTTGAGGCGCACGCCGGTGTAGAGGGTCATCACTCGGGACGTGGCCTTTTCATAATTGGGGCTGAGACTGTGCTCGCCGCTGTAGGGCGCGCGGAAGCCCGGATGCGTTTGGAAGATGAAGTTGGCCTGACCGGAGATCCAGAAGCGCGTGTTCTTGATGTGAGGGAACAGGGATTCCGGATCGTTGCCGGACGCCAGATCGGCAAGACCCGGCCCGACAATGACTTCCTGCGGGGCGGTTTGCGAGGGCGCGGCGGGCTGCTGCTGGGCGGAGGCTGGGACAATAGCCATAAGAAGCGCGCAAACGACCAGGAGCGTTCGCCGGCGGACTGCGAGTTGTATTCGAAATCGCATGTTACGGTTTGTCCCGCGGTTCAGCGAGACTAATCAACGGTGATTACGGGAATGTTAAAAGGCTTGGGCGCTATTCACGCGATATTAAAACCCATGTCGGTGGCAAATGACTCGGCCCTTCTTAACTTTGTGTGCTTTAGAAGAGCGCGAACCGCAGGGGTTTCGGGCGTTGGGTTTGACAGGTTTCCACTTCAACCCCTAACCTTGATTTTCTCTGACTTATGAAAGTTTTAGTGCTAGGAAGCGGTGGGCGCGAGCATGCGCTGGTGTGGAAACTGCGGCAGTCGCCGCGGATTACGCAGTTGTATTGCGCACCCGGGAACGGCGGCATCGCTGACGATGCGGATTGTGTCGCCGTCGACCTGAAAAGTCTCGACTCGATCACGGCGCTGGCTGCCCGCTTGCAGCCCGATTTGACGGTAGTTGGGCCGGAACTGCCGCTCACTCTAGGTGTTGTTGATGAGTTTACGCGGCGCGGGTGGCCCACCTTCGGGCCGACTGCGGCGGCCGCGCAGCTGGAATCGAGCAAGAGTTTTGCCAAGGAATTTCTACAGCGGCATCACATTCCGACGGCCCCGTTTGCCATTTGCGATTCGATGGAGCAGGTGCGATCGGCACTCGGTCATTTTCATGCACCGGTTGTTGTAAAGGCCGACGGCCTGGCGGCTGGCAAGGGCGTCGTGATCGCCAAGAGCAAAGAAGAAGCGGCCAGCGTCGCGGCGGAGATGCTGAGCGGCAAGATGTTGGGCGAGGCGGGCTCGCGCGTCGTGCTGGAAGAATGCCTGAAGGGCGACGAGCTTTCCTTTCTCGTGTTCAGCGACGGCGAACGCGTGGCGCCGCTGGTGGCGGCACAGGACCACAAGCGCGTGGGCGACGGCGACACTGGTCCGAATACGGGCGGGATGGGCGCTTATTCGACGGCGGACATAGTTGACGATCAGATGCGCGACTGGCTGGTGCATCACATTGCGCAGCCGGTTGTCACGGGGATGAAAGCCGAGGGCGCTGAGTTTAAGGGTGTGCTGTATTGCGGGCTGATGATGACAGCGCGCGGGCCGATGGTGCTGGAATTCAACTGTCGCTTTGGCGATCCGGAGACGCAGCCGATTTTGATGCGACTGGAAAGCGATCTAGTGGAAGCGCTGGAGGCTTCGATTGAAGGACGTTTGAGCGAAGGAGACTTCAGGTGGTCGAAGGATGCCTCGGTGTGCGTGGTAATGTCGTCCGGGGGATATCCGGGGACGTACGAAGTCGGAAAGCGGATGGACGGTCTCGAAGAGGCGGCGGCGGTCGAGAGTGTGAAGGTGTTTCATGCGGGGACGACTCGACGCGACGGAACCTATTACACTACCGGCGGGCGCGTGTTGGGCGTTACGGCGCGGGCGAGCGATCTGCAGAAAGCGGTTGATCGTGCTTATGAGGCTTGCGGGAAAATTCGGTTTGACGGGGCGCACTATCGAAAGGATATTGCGGCGCGAGCGCTTCAGAAGTAGTGCGTAGGAAAACGCGCCCGCGGTAGAACTTCCTTGCAGGGGCGTGGGTGACACCGGCAGACAAGAGTCCTTCGACTGCGGATTTGCTTCGCTTCCCGCGAAGCAAATTTCTCGCTGAGGATGACAATTCAGATATGAGGGAACGATGAGCAAAACTCGGGTTTCGATTGTGATGGGTAGCGATTCGGATTTAGAGATTATGCGCGAGGCGGGGAAAGCGCTCGACGACTTCGGGATCGCGTATGAAATCGACGTGACTTCGGCACATCGGTCGCCGGACCGGACGGCGGACTTCGCGCGCAAGGCTGCGGGGCGCGGGATTCAGGTGATTATTGCGGGGGCCGGGGGAGCCGCGCATCTGGCCGGAGTGATTGCGGCACATACGACCTTGCCGGTGATTGGAGTGCCGATTCCTTCGACTTCGCTGAACGGGATGGACTCTTTGCTGGCTACCGTGCAGATGCCGGCGGGGATTCCCGTGGCTACGGTGGCGATCGGGAAGCCGGGCGCGACGAACGCGGGGATTCTGGCGGCGCAGATGATAGGGCTGGGCGATGCTTCTGTGGGGAAAAAGCTGGAGGCGCACAAGGAGAAGCTGGCACGCGGGGTGGAGGAGAAGTCGAGGAAGCTGAAGGGAATGTAGAAGTCAGAAGTCAGAAGTCAGAAGTCAGAAGTCAGATTTGAGATTTCAGGTTTCAGATTTGAGATTTCAGATTGATAGGCGGCTGCTCTTCAATCTGAAATCTTAAATCTGCAATCTTCAATTCCTGCGCCGGAGTCTTACGTCAGGCGGCTCGCTTCGCTTTGCCGGACAGCCGAGGCGGCTGTCCCTACATGGCTCTATTCGAGCTTCAATCCTTTCAAATATTCGCGAAAAGGGCCGCCCAGGTCACTGCGTTTCAGGGCAAACTCTACTGTGGCTTTCAGGAAACCTAGTTTATCGCCGGTGTCGTAGCGGCGGCCTTCGTATACGTAGGCGTACATTTTTTCCTGCTTGAGCAGCATTCGCATACCGTCGGTGAGTTGGAGTTCGCCACCGGCGCCGGTTGGCGTTTTGGCCAGGCAATCGAAAATTGCGGGCGTGAGAATATAGCGGCCGATCACCGCGAGGTTCGAAGGAGCCTCTTCGAACTTCGGCTTTTCCACCATGTTCCGGATCTCGAAGAGACGTCCGTTGTAGCCTTCGGCGGGTTGCGCGTCGAGCACGCCGTAGGAGGAGATCATCCTGCCTTCGACGACTTGCGCAGCGACCACCGAGCACTGTTTCTGTTCGAAGACGCCGACCATTTGCTTGAGGCAGGGGACGGTGGCGTCGATTACATCATCGGCGAGCAGAACGGCGAAAGGTTCGTTGCCGACCAGTTCGCGGGCCATGAGGACGGCGTGGCCGAGACCGAGGGCTTCCTTCTGGCGGACGTAGGCGACGTGCATCATGTCGGAAATGTTGCGGACGATCTTGAGCAGATCGATTTTGTGGCGCTCCTCGAGCATTTTCTCGAGTTCGTAGCTGACGTCGAAGTGGTCTTCGATGGCCTGCTTGCCGCGGCCGGTGATGATCAAGATCTGGTCGCAGCCGGAGGCCATGGCCTCTTCGACTCCGTATTGGATGATCGGCTTGTCGACGATCGGGAGCATTTCCTTGGGCTGGGCTTTGGTGGCGGGCAGGAAACGAGTGCCCAGACCGGCGGCAGGGAATACGGCTTTGCGGACTTTCATCATAGATTGTCGATAGTCGATAGTCGTTAGTCGTTAGTGGCGCGCCGCAGAAATTGTACGCCGGTGGACTGGCACCTGTGTCTTGGTAAATGTTATTGAGATTTGTTCCCGCTCATGCTGGAGTCCAATAACGATGTCACATCGATGGTGGCCAGTTGCTCTAGAACTGTGCGGAGGGCGCGCAGGACTTCGTCCGCCGCGGTCGCTTTCAGAACAAATTTCAACATTCCATCTGGCGTGAACTGCGCGCCCTTTTGGGCGGAGACGAAGCGAGCCAACTGCTCGGGGTCGACCGCGGCGTTCTGGCGGAATTTGAAAGTCACCGAATCGCGTTTGCGCTCAATCGCGTTCACACCCACGCGCATACAGAGCAGCTTGAGCGACGCGTAGTCGAGCAGGTTGCGTACCGCGGGCGGTGGAGGGCCGTAGCGGTCCTGCAATTCTGCGCCTACGTCGCCGAGCTGCGATTCGGTTTCGACGCGGGCAACACGCTTATACATTTGCAGGCGCTGATTCTCTTCGGGGATGTATTCCCCGCCGATGCGGATGTTCAGGCCGAGGTTGAGCTGCGTCTCGGCCTCGTCGGGAGCGGCTTCGCCTTTCATCTCTCTCACGGCGCGTTCGAGCATTTGCGTGTAGAGCTCGAAGCCGATGGCTTCGATGTGTCCGCTTTGCTCGCCACCCAGGAGATTTCCGGCGCCACGGAGTTCGAGATCGAGGGCGGCGATTTTGAATCCGGCGCCGAGGTCCGAAAATTCTTTTAGCGCCGCGAGGCGGCGGCGTGCGATCGGCGTGAGCTCTACTTCTTTCGGAATCAGGAGATACGCATACGCCCGACGGTTGGAGCGGCCGACGCGACCGCGGAGCTGGTAGAGCTCGGAGAGGCCGAGGCGATCGGCGCGATTGATCAGGATCGTGTTGCAGAGCGGGATGTCGAGGCCGTTCTCGATGATCGTGGTGGCGACGAGGATGTCGGCTTCGTGGTGCATGAAACTCAGCATCACTTTTTCGAGTTCGGTTTCGCCCATTTGTCCGTGGCCGACGATGATTTTGGCCTTCGGGACTAGTTCTTGTAACTTCGCCGCAATTTCCCAGATGCTGTCGACGCGGTTGTGGACGAAGTAGACCTGGCCGCCGCGTTCGAGTTCCTGCTCGATGGAAGACTGGATGAGCTTGTCGTCCCAGCTGGCAACGACGGTTTGAATCGCCATGCGATCTTTGGGCGGCGTTTCGATGACGCTCATGTCGCGCAGGCCGACCAGCGACATGTGCAGCGTGCGCGGGATGGGCGTGGCCGACATGGTGAGGACGTCGACCTGCTTGCGCATTTGCTTGATGCGTTCTTTGTGGCGGACGCCGAAGCGCTGTTCTTCGTCAACGATGAGCAGGCCGAGGTCGGCAAACTTGAGATCTTTGGAGAGAATGCGGTGGGTGCCGATCAGGACGTCGATTTTTCCGGCTTCGGCTTTTTGGAGAATTTCCTTTTGCTGCTTCGGGTTGCGGAAGCGGCTGATCATTTCAATGGTGACGGGGAACGGGCCGAAGCGCTGCTTGAAGGTTTCGTAGTGTTGGAAGGCAAGGACCGTGGTGGGCGCGAGCACGGCGACTTGCTTGTTGTCGCCGACGGCTTTGAACGCGGCGCGCATGGCGACTTCTGTCTTGCCGTAGCCGACGTCGCCGCAGAGCAGGCGGTCCATGGGCAGGGTGGACTCCATGTCGCGCATGACGTCTCTGATGGCCTGCGCCTGATCTTCGGTCTCGTTGAACTCGAAGGCGTCTTCGAACTCGCGGACGAATTCGTTGCCGGCGGGGAAGGAGTGGCCCTTCGCCATTTTGCGCTCGGCGTAGAGCTTGAGGAGTTCGTCGGCCATGTCTTTCATGGCCTTCTTCACACGGGCTTTGGTCTTGGCCCAGGCTTGCGTGCCGAGATGACTGAGGGCAGGCTTCGCGCCTTCGGAGGAGCGGTATTTCTGGATCAGGTCGAGCCGGGTGAGCGGAACGTAGAGGCGCGCGCCTTCAGCGTATTCGAGCAACATGAACTCGGCGTTGCCGTCGCCCTGATTGATTTCTTTCAGGCCCTGGTACTGTCCAATGCCGTGTTCGACGTGGACAACGTAGTCTCCGACTTGCAGGTCGCGGAAGTCGGAGAGGAAGGCGGAGACTTTCGATTTCTGGCGCTGCGGGCGCGAGGCTACGGTGTCGGATTCGTCGAACAGATCGCGGGCGCCAAAGATGGCAAGATTCGCCTCGGGAAACAGGACTCCGTCGGGAACGTATGCCTTGGCTAGCGTTGTGGTCAGGACTTCCCCGGCGAAGTAGCTGGTTTCGTCGGCGTAGCTTTCGCCGCCACGGGTACGGCTTCCCAGGCGGAAGCTGACGTTGTATTCGGTGAAGATGTCGGCGAGGCGCTCGACTTCGCCAGTGTTGGGGACAGAGAACAACACCTGGTTTCCAGCGCCCGTCAGCTTCTGGACTTCTTCGAGCATCGTGGGAACGGCGCCGTGGAAGCGCGGAGTGGGCTGGGTCAGGAAGGTGACGGAGGCTTCGGCGCCTTCGCTGCGCTCAATGCCGAGATGTTCGACGTCGGCTCCGGTGAGCGAACCGACTTTCTTCCACCAATCTTGAGGCTGGAGATACAAGTCTGCGGGGCGGACGAGATTGCCGACGCCGCTGCGCTCGTGGGCTTCCTCGACGCGGGTCCAGAAGCGGTCGAACTCCGCGCGCAGAAGGTCCGTTTCATCGAGGAGAACGGCCGCACGGGGTAGCAGGTCGAAGACGCTGCGGTCCGCTCCGGCGACGGGAGCGTAAAACTCCCATCCGGGGAAAACGGTGACTCCTCCGGCGCGGACGGCGGCTTCCACAATTTCTTCGTTGCCGGTGATGCGTTTGCCCGAGAGGCGAGTGTGAATCGCGCCCAGCAGTTGGTCACTCACAGGCGTTTCAGTCAAGGGCAGGAGCAGAGCCTCATCCAGGGGATTTGACGATCGCTGCGAAGCGGGATCGAATCTGCGGATGGAGTCGACCTCATCGCCGAAGAACTCGATGCGCACGGGGCGCTCGGCTTCGGGCGAGTAGACATCGAGAATGCCTCCACGCAGGGCGTACTGACCGGGCATTTCGACGACATCGGCCGAGCTGTAGCCGACGGTGTTCAGGTGCGCGAGCAGATTGTCGACGTCGAAGGACTCGCCACGGCGCAGAGTGCGAGCGAGATCCGTGTAGTAATCGGCGGAGCGCAGGAGGATGGCGGTAGCCGCAACGGGCGCGACGACAATCGACGCCTTGCCGGTGGCAATTTTCCAGAGGGCGGTGGCGCGCTCTTCTTGCAGCTCGGGATGCGGGGAGAGATTCTGGAATGGGAGCACGTCGCGAGCGGGCAAAGCGACAACGGTTTCCGGATCGCAGGCGGAGGTGAGCTCGCAGAAGCCGCGCAGGACGGGGACGAAATCTTCGACGGAGCGATTGTCGTTGACCACGAAGATGAGAGGCCGGTCGGCGCTTCGGCGCAAGAGTACAAGCAGCAAGGCTTTTGCGGTGGGGGACAGCCCGGAGACACTAATCCGCCCCGTGCCCTCCCGAAGGTGGGAGGCTACACGCACAAAGGCGGGAAGTATTTCTACGTCCGCGAAGAGTTCACGGACGAAGGGAAGCAGCATGCAGGATGATTTTAACAGGCGCGGAGCACGAGTGCGGGATGCGATCCGCGATTGCGAGGACCGAGCTTGCTCTCAGTGATGAAGTGGAATTCGCCGGCTCATTGCACCGTGACTTTCACCTTGGCCGTGGTGCGGCCGAAGGCACTTGTCCCGTACAACGTGTAGGTGGTGGTGACCGTGGGCGTAACGACGGCGGATGCTCCGCGGACAGCCCCGATCTGTGGCGCGACTACGAAATACGATGCGCCGGTGGCGTTCCAGCTTAAAGTCACGGGCTGGCCTGCCGCGACGGTCGCGGGATTTGCGGTGAAGCTGTGGATCACCGGGGCAGGGCCGGTGGGAACGTTGGATGACGTGTAGAGAGGATCGATCTTGATGACTTCGAAGGCCGAGGCCGGGACGTTCCGGAGGGAGCCGAGGTCATCGTTGTTCCAGCGGTCATCGGGATCTCCGCTGATGTAGACGGAGCTGCCGTTGTCGGCGAGGATCATGCCGTATTTTTTCAGGGCGGTCAGGATGACTTTGGTCTGCGGCGGGAACGATGAAATATCGAAAGACGATTTCAGCCGCAGGCGCATGCCCATGGGAGCGGCGTTGGCGTCGCTGGAGTTGGCGGCCCAGTGCGAGGCCGGAGGCGTGAAGGCCTCTTTGCTGTGCTGGATGGTGAAGCGAAGCGCGTGGTGAATTGCGCCGCTGGCGACTTCGTCATAGCGAGCGAGGCCGGGGAAGACGGGAAGTCCGGCGGCGTCGGCGGAGGTCCAGGTGTAGGGGCGTTGCTCGTCGTTGAGGAGATCCCAGACGGCGCCGGAGTCGGCGCGGCGGCTGCCGTCAGGGCGCAGGAACGTGTGGTAGAGCTCGTAGAGCCAGCAGTTGTCGCGGTCGAGGACGAGCACATGGCGATCGCCGTCGGGTGGGTTGGGATATCCCTCGATGGGAGCGTTGGTGGGGACGGGCATGGGGCCGGGATCGCTTTCATCGCCGTAGGCGGCGTAGAGGACGTTCACAAAGGGCGATCCGCTGACGACGATGTAGGGAATGCCGATGCTGTGGCCCTGATAGAGTCCGGCGCCGAAGTCGGGATGCAGGGGAACGTTGCTGCCGATGAAGGTGATGTAGTTGTCAGAGTTGGGGTCGACCGGGGCGTTCGAGATGTCCTGGTTCCACAGGCTGTCGGCGGGGAATGGGAGAAATCCGTGGAGGTTGGCGGCGCGGCCAAGATTCATGTGGCTGCAGGTCTGGGCGGTGGATGGAAGTGAGAAGAGTGCGAGGAGGATCGTGCTGAGGATCGTACTGAGAATCAATCGCATGGGGGGACCTCGGGTTGAGTGTATGTGGTTTTGTTGAGCGGGAGGGAGTCGAAGGTTGTAGAACTCGCTGGGAAAATCCCGTGGGTGAACTCCCTGCGAGGCTAGTGGCGCTGGCTGCGAATGCAGGGGTCCTTCGACTGCGTTTGATCTTCGCGCTTGAGGCGCGAAGATCAATCCTCGCTCAGGATGACAGCGTGGTTTAGTTACGCTCTGAGCAGAGGGCGGGTCAGGCAGGTGGGGCCGCCGCTGCCGTTGATACAGATTTCGCTGCCTGGGAAGGTGCGGACGTCGAATCCGGCCTGGCGGAGCTTGGCGTTGGTCTTTTGATTTTCTTCGATGGCGAGCAGGCGCTTTGCACCCAGAGACAGGACGTTGCAGGCCAGCGTGTCGCGTTCCGCGTAGTCGATCTCAATGAAGTTGAATCCCCGCGACTTGAGCAGTTCGACCGTCTCGACAGCAAGCCACGGTAGATCGACGAGTGCGGTCTGTTCGTCGAGCAGGCTGATGAGGGACATCAGGTGGAGGCAGGCCGAGGGTCCTGGACCGTAGGGGAGGGGCGCGGAGAGAACGTCGATCCCTTTGGGCGCAAGCAGGGCGCGCATCTGCGCTATACCGGAGGAGTTGGTGCGGTAGCCGTGGCCGATCAGCAGGGTCTTGAAATCGAGCCAGAGGATGTCTCCCGCCTCGGTGGTGGCTGGAGCCGAGATGGAGCCGAAGGTTGGAATCGCCAGAGCTTCGCAGGACGCGCCGTGATGGCGGGCTTCGGGCACGCGATTTGGTTTTCCGGGTCGCATGAGGATCAGGCCGTAGTCGGTGGCCAGAGAGGCATCGTGGGTGTAGACGGCGTCGAGAGAAAGGTCGCTGTCGGACGGAAGGTCGACGACGTCGGCTCCGACTGCTTTCAACTCGCGGACCAACGAGGCATGCTGGGCTTGCGATGTTTCGAAGTTGGGAGTGCGGTGGAATCCGAGGTCGCGCCATGCGGAGACGCGCTGCGCGTTGTTCCATCCCGCGGTTTGGGGTGAGCACACCAATACGCGGTGGAGCGGACCGACCATCGAGTGTCCGTTAAATGCGACAGATCGGGAGACCGTAGACAGGAGGTACCTCCAGCATTGCGAAGGAATCTCTGGATAGCGGAGATGATTCTAAGGCAAGCGAGCGCTGGGGAGAAACCGAGAGCTGGAGCGTTGAGTCGACTCGCTACTCGGTCGCAGCGAATTCGACGTGGGCGTCGACCGGTGGGAGCAGGTCGTGCACATCGTGCTTGTCTTTGCTGTGAGCCTTGCGGCGG
>Ga0265338_10004949_pt1 | contig 17660 bp, 12 predicted proteins | sample 42126metaG_FD_193579 | JGI IMG/M metagenome (GOLD analysis project Ga0265338, IMG submission 193579) | Rhizosphere microbial communities from Carex aquatilis grown in University of Washington, Seatle, WA, United States - 4-21-26 metaG | ecosystem: Host-associated > Plants > Roots > Rhizosphere... | reverse complement strand
CTCGAACCATCTCATTTCTACATTCGTTAGCAATGCTAATGAATTATGATAGCGACAGCACAACATGTCAATAGCCCCCAATCCCGATCCTGAGACACTAGCCGAGCAGTTGCACACCACAGCCATCCGCCTGCTCCGCTCCGTTAGGCGCGTGGACGAATCAAGCGGCCTGACAACCCCGCGCCTCTCAGCTCTATCTGTGATTGTTTTTAGTGGCCCAATTACATTGGGCAAGCTGGCAGAGGCCGAACAGGTACGGCCCCCCACCATGACCCGCATCGTAAACGCCCTCGAACAAAAGGCGCTGATAGTCAAAAAGCAAGACCCCGCCGACGGCAGGGTCATCCAGATCGCAGCCACCACTAGCGGCAAAAAAATGCTGATCCGAGGCCGCGCCCGCCGAGTCCAATTCCTAACCCAGCAGATACGCCGCCTTGAGAAAAGCAAGCAGCAAAACCTCTCTGCCGCCCTCGTCACGATCAAAGACCTGATCAATCAATTAAGTTAGACCACCTAAGTTAGCTCGAAGCGCTCAAGCCCCAGCCACAACCGCCAGCAGCGCCTCAAAGCAACTCGCATCCAGCTTATGCGGCACATCGCGCGAAATGTTATGCAGTGCCTGTTTCGGGGTCAGGCCCGGCCGGTAAGGCCGGTCTTCAGTCATTGCGCTGTAGATATCAGCCATCGTAATAATGCGCGCTTCAACCGGTAGATCCTTGCCCATCAGCCCATTCGGATACCCCGACCCATCAAGCTTTTCATGATGCGCCCCGGCAATCTCAGCCAACTCGGCAAACGGTCCGATTCGCGACAGAATCTCGCGCGTAAGATTCGGATGTTCGCGCACCACCCGCCACTCTTCAAAATTCAAATCGGAAGGCTTATCGAGAATTGAATTCGGAACCCGCAACTTGCCCAGGTCGTGCATCAGCGCAGCGCGATGCACCAGCCGCGTGCGCTCCTTCGTCAATCCCAGCACGCGCGCCATGTCCATCGCCACCTGCGTTACTCCCAGCGAGTGCCGGAATGTGAACGACGACTTGGCGTCAACCACGTCTGAAAATGCTTCGCAAATCAGGTCGATGTCCCCGGCCTTCAACTCGCCAATTCCGTCAGGCGCAAGGTCAAGAACCGCAGCCCGCGTTTCAATCTCCGGCGTAACGTGGCTCGCGTAGCGGTACAACGTTCCCTGGCGATTAAGTTGAATGGCCAATCGAACAACCTTGGGGTCGAACCAGCGCTCGCTGCGCTCTTCCAGCACGCGAATCGCCGCCTCGCGGCCATGCTCGAATGCGTAAACATCAAGAAACTGCGCCACTGCTATGATCCGCGATTCAAGCGGGATGTGATGTCGCGTGCGACGCCCAGGAAATCCGCTGCCGTCCCATTTCTCGTCTGCGCCGCGAACCGCCTCCGCCACGCCATCGCCTAGTCCCAGCTTGCGCAGAATGCGCGCACCGCGATCGCACCGCAACGAAACAATCGCTTCATGCTTCCGGCGCTGCGCAAAGCCAAGATGAAGCAGGTTGGCCGCGCGCTGAAATGCGCTTTTCTGGTCGTGGCTCGTATACCAGCGAGCGGTGAACATCGATATCCGGCTCGGGCCGCGCTCGCTCGCGTCCTCTTTGTCGCCCTCAGTTCGAGAAGAGTGCGTGTCGTCGCCCAGAATCTCAGTCAAATGATCGAAGTTGTTATTGCAACCCACGTCCTTCAGCAACAGCGCGTAGTAAAGGTTGCCCATCCGCGCCGCCGGCAAATACAGCGCCTCACCCAGCCGCATGCCCACCACGCAGCTACGCAGCGCATGCCCAGGCATCGCTCCCTCGGTCAAATCCAATGCAAACGACAGCGCAGAGATTATCTCCGCCTGCGAGATATTGCTCGAGCTTGTGATAAAGGGACGCCGCTCGAATCGCGTTGGAAGCGCAATGCTAGCCAATTTATCCTCCGTGGAAAAGGGGCCCGTTTCTGGTGAATGCTTACAAAAGTAACAAGGCAAACGAATTATGAAACTCCCACAAAGGCAGCGACCCCGCAAGCGGAAGGTAACCCCGTAAGAGTGACTAAGAAGCCCCCCTCACCCAAACGGGGCATGGACTTCAAAAGCCCCGCGCGATTAATAAGCAATCGCCGCAGATCTCAAATTGCATCGCGCCCCAGGAACCAATCAGCCTCAATGACCTAAAATGCAGCGGAGGGTTTTTCTCCGCCATGAATATCAATCTCCTCCGCCCCAGCCTTCGTTTCGCGGCCCTTTGCCTCAGCATTCTTATCGTTGCAACCGCATCTTCCGCCCAGCCGCCCACCGACTATAAAAAGGCCACTGCAATCCTGCCGCCCGATTCGCAAACGGTAGTCAACCGGCTGGGCAGCTTCCGCGAATTGCCCGATGGCGCGTGGAAAATGCACTCCGGCGACTTGCCCCACGGCGAAGATGTTGATCTGGATGACAGCTCGTGGCAAACGGTTGCTTACAATTCAAAGGCGCCCAATGAATCAGTCTGGTTCCGCCAGACCTATGTCGTGCCTGACACGCTCCACGGCTACGACCTCACCGGCGCGCGCATATGGTTTGAGTTCCACGCCGGCGCCAACGGACCCATGCCTGAAATTCTTTACTTCAATGGCCGCCGCGTAGCACTGGGCGAGGACCTCGAGCCCATCGTTCTCTTCGACAAGGTAAAGCCCGGCGACAAAGTCACCGTAGCCGTCAAGCTGCTGCACACCGTCGACCAGAAAACCATTCGCGGCGCCAGCCTGCGCATCGATTTCCCTCAAGGCCGCCCCAATCCTGAAGACCTGCGCGAACAGTTTCTTGGCGCGGCCGAGCTAATCCCCTCGCTCGATGCAGCCGCCGCGTCCACTAACCAGGCCACGCTCTACAGCGCCATCGCAGCCGTCGACATCAAGGCCCTTGATGCGCACGACCAAAAAGCATTCGACGCCAGCCTCACCACCGCGCAATCCAAGCTTGAGGCCCTGCGTCCCCTCCTGCAGCAGGCCACCTTCCACCTCACCGGCAACTCGCACATCGATGCAGCCTGGCTCTGGCCGTCCACTGAAACCGTCGACGTAGTCAGGCGCACCTTCGGAACCGCGCTCCAGCTCATGTATGAGTATCCGCAGTACACCTACACGCAATCTGCCGCCGCCTACAACGAGTGGCTGGCGCAGAAATATCCCGATATGAACGACGAAATCAAGCGGCGCATCAACGAGGGCCGCTGGGAAATCGTCGGCGGCATGTGGGTCGAGCCCGACCTCAACATGCCCGACGGCGAATCGCTCGTTCGCCAACTGCTCGTCGGCAAGCGCTGGTACAAGCAGGCCTATGGAGTCGACGTAAAAATAGGTTGGAACCCAGACAGCTTTGGTTACACGTGGCAGCTTCCGCAAATCTACAAGAAAAGCGGCGTCGACTATTTCGTTACCCAGAAGATGACGTGGAACGATACCAATCAACTGCCGTTCAAACTCTTCTGGTGGCAGTCGCCCGACGGCTCCAAGGTCCTCTCCTATTTCCCGCACGACTACGTAAACGTGACCGAGAATCCGGTGCGCCTCTCTGACGATCTGGCGCAGGCCCGCCAAAAGGCGACCGGCCTCACCGACATGCTTGACCTCTACGGCATCGGCGACCACGGCGGCGGACCCACCCGCGCCATTCTCGACGAAATCAACCACTGGACAAATCTCAACAAGCCCGGCGCACCGTGCCCTTCGACCCGCGCTGTTGGATCGCAAGGATGCGTGTCCGGAACCGCTCTCAGCAATGCTGGATCGCCATGCCTTGTAACAGGGCACGACTTCAGTCGTGCCGAAAACCCGCCATCATCCGGCGGGGCTTTAGCCCCTGCTCAGGCGTCGGACTGCCACGTCACTCCCAAATACGAATCGGGCACAGCATTGCCCTACTTCGAAAGAGTCGAAAAACAAATCGCGCCCGAAAGTCCAACATGGAACTACCAGTCCATCGCCAAGGGCTTTACCGCACCGCCCGCAGTCGATGGCAAGGTCTCGATCCCGACGTGGAAATCGGAACTTTACTTCGAATACCACCGCGGCGTCTTCACCACCCAGGCCATGCACAAGCACAACATGCGCACCTCTGAAGAAGAAGTGCTTAACGCGGAGAAGTGGTCGTCACTGGCGTGGCTCGATGGCAAAAACTATCCGGGCGCCGAGCTGACTGAAGACTGGAAGAAAGTCCTCTTCAACCAGTTCCACGATCTGGGCGCGGGGTCAGGCATCGGCATCATCTATAAAGACGCGCAAAAAGACTATGACGTAGTTCGCTGGTCGACGAATGAGATTTCGAGTGGTGCGAAGGACCTTGTTGACGAGCAGATCAACACACAAGGTGCGGGAGTCCCGGTCGTTGTCTACAATCCGCTCGGTTGGGTACGCTCTGGCGATGCAACCATAACCTTGCAGCAGTCGAAACCTTTCCGGCTTGGGGTTCGCATTGAGGACGACAAAGGGCTGGGGATTCCGTCTGAGACATTATCGAATGATCCCAAAACTGGCGAGACCAAAGTCCGCATCTCCGCGCGCGACATTCCTGCACTCGGGTACAAAGTCTTACGTGTTGTTCCAGAAGTACCCGACACGATTGGTGCATTTCCAACACAGGTACACAACTCCACGAGCTCAATCACCTTGGAACACGGTGCGCTCAGCATCGGAGTAGACAAGCAGTCCGGCTGCCTCACCAGCATCAAGTCCGCCGGCATTGAGACACTCGCTCCCAACTCCTGCGGCAATCAATTGCAACTCTTCAAAGACACGCCGCGCGATTACGACGCATGGAATATCGATCCCGGCACTCTCGATGTGCCACCATCAACGATTGATAAAGCCGATTCCGTGGAATCCGTCACTGGCCCCAGAGGCTCCAGCGCAATTCGCATCACCTATCACACAGAGAACTCCAAATTCGTTCAGACCATCTCGCTCAAGGGCGACCAGGTAAACATCGCCAACGACTTCGACTGGCACGAGAAACACGTTCTTCTCAAAGCCGCGTTCCCGGTCGCCGTGGCGACCAAATTCGCCACCTACGAAATCCCCTACGGAGAAATCGAGCGGCCCACCACGCGCGACAACTCGTGGGAGAAAGCCCAGTTTGAAGTGCCCGCCATGCGCTGGGCCGATCTTTCTGGCGCAAGCCCTGACGGCAAGGTGCACGGCCTGTCAGTCCTGAACAAAGACAAGTACGGCTACGATGCCGCAGGCAACGTGCTCCGCCTAACCCTGCTACGCGCGCCCACCTGGCCCGATCCCGACGCCGACCAGGGCCACCAGCACTTTGAGTACGCCCTCTATCCCCACGCCGGCACATGGAAAGAGGCGCTAACCGTCCGCCACGGCTGGGAGTACGATTACCCGCTCCAGGCCGTAGTCACCACCGCCCACGCCGGCACTCTGCCGCCTTCGCACTCATTCGCCTCAGTCACGCCAGACAACGTAGTGCTGACCGCAGTAAAAAAAGCCGAAGACGCCAACGGCCTAATCTTCCGCGTCTACGAGTGGGCAGGCAAAGACGCCACAGCCGAGTTCCACGTCCCTCCAGGCGCAACCAGCGCAACCGTAACCAACCTGATGGAAACCCCCGAAGGCGACCCACTCCCAGTAAACGGCGACGCAGTAAAAGTCCCCATCCACCCCTACGAAATCCTGACCATAAGAGTGGACTACGCAAAGGCAGGGAATAGCCAGTAGCGCGTAGCCAATAGGGGACAGCTTTCAGCTCTCAGCCATTAGCTTTCAGCTAAAACTCACGGTTCCGGTCCGGCGCAAGAAACTGAGAGCTGAAGGCTGAAAGCTGAGAGCTGTTTTGTTACTCTAAAAACAGCAAGGAGCCAGCTCGATGAGCATTACTTCCCCGTTTGTCGTCGTCCCTGTCATAATCGCGGTCTTCACTGCATGCATCCTCTTCGCCACCAGCAGCAAAGAAGATGGCTATACCGAAAAAGGCCACTGATCCCGGCCCCCCCAGCCCCGCTAACCCCGATGCCGGGTGCCCCAGGTCCCGATTTTGGGACCTGGGAAATCACGACCGCAAATCCGCAATCCTCCTAACGTGCGCGTGAGCGCACGCCAACTCCGCGAACCCCACTAACTCCCCGAACCTCACTAACTCCGCTGACACCGCTAACGCCGCTAACCCCGCCAACTCCGCTGCCTTTCCGCCTATTGCGTGCAATTACCCCTTGTAGGCGCACAATGGTTTCATGCTCGCCTGCGGACCGCTCTCCCCATCCAATTACCGCCCCCAAAATCTCAAGAAATGTTCGCCAAGGGGGGGATACCCACCCCCCCTCCCCCGGGGTAACCAGAAAGTTAATAGCTAGGCGCCATCGCAAGTTATTAACAAATAAGCACTTACAAAAATGTAACAAGCCAAAAGTTGTTACATTAGGAGTCGTATAGACCCCAAAACAGCCTAAAACGACCTTTTTTGAGCGGCTGCGGAAAATCTCGTCCAGACACGAGCAAAATGGCCTCGTAAAAAGGGCACGGCTGGTAGGTCAGGGTTTTAACCCTGACGCCAATAAAGCCCATTAAATGAGTTCGGGCTTCAGCCCCTGTCACGTCGACGGTTGCGAAAATGCTTCGTTCAATCAATTTTTCCGCAGCCACTTCAGCCCCACGAATAAAGCCCATAAGCCGCAACGGCTTCAGCCGCGGGCCCTTCGCCTGATTCGCGAACTTGCCTATGTCGGCAATCCAAAAAAAAGCCGCTGCGCAAGGCAGCGGCTTTCAAGCGAACAGATTCACTCACTTAGTTCTTATCGTCGGGATGATCCTTCTTAGGCTTGTCCTTGTTGTTCTTGTCTTGTGGTTTGTCGGCGGGCTTCTGATTCGGTCCCGGCTTCGGTTCCGTGGCCCTCGCCGGCGGATTTGGCGCAGGCCTCGGAGCGGGCGCAGTCTCGGGCCTCGGCGCAGGCGCGACCGGCCTTCCCGGCTGCTCGCCTTCAGCCTTTGGAGTAGGCCTCGGAGCCGGCTCAGCCTCGGGCCTCGGAGCAGGCTTCGCAGTCAGCTCCGGCGGCCGCGCCGAGCCGGGGTGCGGTCCCTGATTCGGCGCACCCTGATTCGGATTGCCGCCTCCGTTCACCGCAGGTCTTCCGCCAGGAGTCACCTCGGTTGGTTGTTGCGGAGCCGGCATGCTGTGCACGGTCGTGTGCGGATTGGGCGTATCGACCTGACCCGGCCTTCCTGGCGCTCCTGCGGCGCTGTTCGGCGCGGTCGTTCTAACTCCCGCCGGCGGAGCTACCATTCTGTGTCCCGGCAATGTCCTCACCTCCGGAGCCGGCCTTACCGGCGGAGGCGCGGACCTGAACCCAACTCTCGCCGAAACATTCAGGCCATGCTCGTTGATGAACGCAGGCCTGACTGCCGCCACCGGCACCGGCCGCGCTGGCGCGCGCGTGACAATTACACGCCTGTCCACCTCCACTACCGGCCGCTCGATAATGGTGATGTTGTTGATGACCGTTCTGTTGATCACTACGTTCGACTCGCGCACCCGGCGTCCGGCGGCAAAGTCTTCCTGACGCATGGCAGAGAAGCCTGACGAGCGGTTGGCAAACACCGCTGCACGGAAGTTGAAGCCGGCATAACTTGCCTGAATGCGAATACCGGGCGCCGGACGAAGATTGGTGATGTTCACCTGGTCGACATAGCGCGGGCTGCACGGGTACCACGGCCGGTATGGCTCGCCTGGTCCCAGCGGAAACCACGCCGAAACCCCACCGCCAGCTCCACCTGCAAACACCACAAGCGCCGGCGACCACACAGGGTGCGCTTCAACAGGTCCCGGCACCCAGCCCCAGCGGCCATTGAATACCACCCACCGCCCGTAGTGGAAGGGAGCGTAGCCCCACGGCTCATCCTCAACCCAAACCGAACCCCAGGGCGCATGGTTCACCCAATGCCCATTACGGTAGGGGGCCCAGTCGCGATCGACGCGGGGAAACCAGACAGCCCCATAAGGCGAATTGGGCATCCAGTCACCGTTGGCATCGAGCTCGTATGCTCCGCCGATATCGGAACTCACGTAGCGATAAGAGATGGATCGGGCGATCTGCTGATCACGCTCGCGGCTCCAGGAGTCGAATGGCTCAGGATCGGCGGGCTGCATCCATTCTGGAGTCACGGGATTAGACCCGACCAGCTCCAGCGCATTTCCGGCGGGAAGGTCCGAGCTGAATCCTCCGGCTCCGGTCAAAAACGCGCCGTTTGAGTATTCCGTGAACAGTGCTGCCGGCTGATCGGCATACACATCCACGCGCAATTCGCCGGGGGAGTTGAGCGTGGCGCTCCCGCTAGGCGTGTTCACATGCAACGCTTGCTCCGGCAACAGGCCGTAGTTATGCACGTGGACAGCGCCCTGCGCCACACCGATCGAGACGTTCCAGGGGGTCACTTCAACAATACTGATGTCGGTGCCCCCTTCCATGCGGATATAGGTGCGGCCAATCTGGATCTCGGCACGGCCACCTGAATCGGTAAAAATGCGGTCGCCGGGACCGAGGGGCATGTTGACCTCGGCCTGTCCCCAATCGTCAAGGCCCGCTGGCTGGATTGACGCTGGTGCGCCCTGGATAAATGAGACCCGGCCAGCCTCGGACGGCGGATCGTCTTGAGCGCGGGAGAGTGAGGAAGAAAATACAATCAGGGCCGCGCACAGGGCGGCCATTAGTGTTATGCGGGCAGAGAAAAAACGAGGAACGTACCTCATTCGTGTCCTTTCACACGGCAGAGAAATCGGGCCAGATTCGCTTGGGTGATTTCGGCTGCCATTTCGTGCATTCCTGTAACGTTAGTGCGCCGGACGAGCATCTTACTGTCCGATCAGCGATGAGGAATAATGGCTCACCCTGTAGATGAACCACAGCAACCAGGCAATGGAAAGGCGTGATGCAGTTAACCTGCTTGTTTAGATGCTACATCGGAAAGAACCCCTTGGATGGCAAAAAGTTGCCTCCTGGTCAAGGGAACCCCGGGGGGCCCCCAAGCGTATAAATCGGATGTGAGGAATGTAAATATGGAACTGAATCTGGAAAGCCTGCGAAATCGGCGCATGTGCGCAACCGTGGCGATACTCGCACTGGCTGCGTTCGCAACCACCGGTTGCCGCGTCCATGTTGAAAAGGGAGCCAACGGTGAAGACAAGAACGTCCAGGTGGACACTCCGTTTGGCGGCGTCCATGTGAATACCGATCAGACGTCGGCCGCCGATCTCGGATTGCCAGTCTATCCCGGCGCGCAGGTAGTTACCGACAACGATAAAGACAAGTCGGCCGACATACGCATGGGCTTCGGCGTGTGGCAAATGAGAATTAAGGTGGTCAACTACTCCACGCCCGACAGCGAAGATAAGGTAACCGCGTTTTACAAAAAGGCGCTCACCCGCTACGGCGACGTAATCTCATGCCAGGATAATAATCCGGTTGGCGAGCCAACCAAGACTTCTGAAGGACTGACCTGCGACGATAAACACGGCAGCAACGTGCAGGTGAATGATCATGGCACTAGCTACGGGTATCACTCCGGGGCAAACGGATTTCAATTGAAGGCCGGATCGACCCGGCATCAGCACATTGTAGGCTTCCAAAGTTCGGCGCCTGGACATACGCGCTTTGCGCTCGTGGCTCTCGATCTGCCGCAGGGGACCGACGGCAGCGGAAAGGCCGACTAGCGCGATACTTTGGAATTGCGACTTCTTTGGGTCAGATGCGGGATGCATACCCTACAATGCTTCAAACGGCGTCCCACATCCTTCCCAACGGAGCCCAATCCATGCATTTCAAAACTCTCCACTTTGCTACCTGCTGCGGCCTTGTGGCAGCGGCGGTGGTTCTCTACGCTGCTGACAAGCCCAAGTCCAAGACCTCAGCGCCCACAGCGCCCGCGGTTGTCGACCCGTATTCTGAAGTTCAGCCCGCGACGGAATCGCTCGACCTCACCATGTACCAGAGGATTCGCGATGAGGGATTGAATCACTCGCATGTAATGGAGTTTGCCAGCGCCCTTGCCGACGGCATCGGCCCGCGCCTCACCGGTTCGCCCAACCTGGCGAAGGCTAATGCTTGGACCCGCGACACGCTTACCAAAATCGGCCTGCAAAACGCACACCTCGAAGACTGGGGCGAGTTCGGCCTGGGCTGGCAGCAACTCAACACGTGGGCGCGCATGGTTGAACCCGATACCGCCATCCTGATTCTGCAGGCCACGCCGTGGTCACCATCGACGCCAGGGCCGGTCACAGGCGATGTGGCTTTCGTCGACATCCAGACCGAAAAGGATTTTGATCAGTACAAGGGCAAGCTGGCCGGGAAGGTTGTGCTGCTTGGCGCCATGCGGGCCGTGCCGCCAGTTGATAAGCCGCTGTTTGAGCGCAACACCGCGCAGACTCTTGAAGATGTTGCCGAATTTCCTGTGAGCGAGGGCGTACCTGGATCGATGACTCCCGAGATGCAGGCTCGGATGCGGACACGGCTGCAGAGATACAGGTTGCTCGACCAGATTGCGCAGTTCCTTGCCGATGAAAAAGTGGCTGCGGTAATTGAGCCCAGCCGCGACGGCGCCAATGGCGGCGGTTCCGGCGGAACGTTCTTCGACGACAATGGCGCGACCCTGGGCCGCACGCCATACCTTGCCGATAAGGCCGTAAACGTTCCGGTGGCCGTGGCGGCGATTGAGAGCTACGGCCGGCTCTACCGCCTGGTGCAGGCGCATGTGCCGGTGCAGGTCGAGATCGATGTTGAGACCAAAGTGACCGGCGAGCACGAGCACGGCTACGACACGGTTGCCGAGATTCCCGGCACCGACCCGAATTTGAAAGACCAGGTGGTGATGCTGGGCGGACACCTTGATAGCTGGATCGCCGGCACGGGTGCGGCCGATAACGGCGCTGGAACGGTGGTGGCGATGGAGGCGATGAGGATTCTTGAAGCCTTGGGCGTAAAGCCGCGCCGGACAATTCGAATTGCTTTATGGACCGGTGAAGAGCAGGGCCTCTTTGGCTCGCGCGGGTATGTGCGCGATCACTTCGGTTCGGCGAAGTTATCGACTGCTCCCGACCAGGCGCAACTGCCCGAGTTCATGCGCCGCGCTGCCGGGCCGCTTGAAGTGAAGCCGGAGCAGAAGCTGATCAGCGCCTACTTCAACGTGGACAATGGCTCGGGAAAGATTCGCGGCATTTACACGCAGGGTAACGGAGCTGTCGCGCCTATCTTCGAGCAGTGGATGGCCCCGCTCAAAGATCTCGACGTTACCACCATCACCGAGCGCAATACCGGTGGCACCGATCACCTGAGCTTCGATGCGGTCGGCATTCCGGGATTCCAGTTCATTCAGGACGATCTGGATTACGAGACGCGCACGCATCACTCCAACCAGGATGTGTATGAGCGCCTGTCGCCCGCCGACCTTAAGCAGATCGCCACTGTCGAGGCCATCTTTGTATACAACGCCGCCATGCGCGACAAGATGATGCCGCGCAAGCCGCTGCCGCAGCCAGACGTTGATCAGAAGCGGAATGTGCCGATCGAAGGGATCTTCCCCGGGGCGGTCGCGCCGGCAGCCGAGGCGCCGAAGCAATAGTTGAGCAGTGAGTCGCTGAGTCTGCCCTTGTAGCGCGGCAACGAGCTGCGTGGTTTCCCATGTTTCAAAATCAAGACATGGGGCAGCCGGCACCCCGAATTCGAATTATTTGCCTCGTTCTCGTCCCCCAAAAATCTTAATCATCAATAAACTCCATACGACAGCGCAAACAAGCCCAACTCCCGCAAACACATCGACAGGCCATGCCTCCTTGCCTCCATTCGCAGCGTCGAGTTGGAGCAAGTACCATGCACAAACCAAGACCGGCACTAGCGATGCTGAGACGATCCAAAGGAGACGTCCCGGCCCTCCCGTCACGTTGGGGTTATCGATCTCACCACTCGCCACGGGCAACGCCGATCGGTCGCGAACTTTGGAGGCTCGGATAAGGTACGCACTCGCCAAAACAAGCGCAAGGCCCACGGAGCGAATGGCGAAGTTATGGGATCCGATAAAAATAGCGACTCCCCCCAATACGAGGAGAATGACGCTCAAAAAGCGCAAGCCACGTTGATTACGCGGTGCATTCTGAAGTGTAATCATTGACGTTTCTCTTCCGCTTCTGCGGGCGGATGCGTCCCGCATGTCCGTTTGGACCAACAGGCAACTATAGTCTCCTTCTGAAGCGACGAATCAAGGTGCCGCTGTGGGTGCCGACGCTTCTTTTCATTTGTAAGGTAAATCGCTATTTCTTGTTAACAAATATCTTAATAATCGTCTTATGGCTTCTAGAACATAAGGCGAAATCGCCGTGACACCCATCACAGCACGCCCTCGTTTCAAGGGGCACGATAGAGCGGGCCTGGGGGATAAATTAGACGCTCCTCAGGAGGCGCGATTTGTGATCGATAGCCGGCGGCAGAACGACCGATCCGCGGCGCGCAGCGCGGAGGCAATTCAAGATGAACTGGCCTGACGAGTATCGCAGCAAGCAGATGAGCGCCCATGAAGCGCTTACATCCGTTCAGTCAGGCAATCGGGTTTGGATACAGTCCGGCTGCGGCACGCCCTCGGTTCTGGTGGATGCACTTGTCAAGCGCGCTCCCGAAGTTCGCGACGTTGAAATCATCCACATGAAGACTCTGGGCGCGGCAGACTACACGCGGCCCGAATACGAAGGACACTTCCGCCACCGCGGGCTGTTTCTCGGTGACAACGTGCGCGAGGCCGTATGCGACGGGCGTGCCGACTACACACCAATTTTCCTGAGCGAGATTGAAGGCCTCTTTGAGACCGGACAGTTGCCGCTCGACGTGGTGCTGATGCAGGTTTCGCCGCCGGACGCGCGCGGATTTGTGAGCCTGGGAACAACCGTGGATTGCACGCTGACCCTGGTGCGCTACGCGAAAACCGTGATTGCCGAAGTGAATCGGCAGATGCCGCGGACACACGGCGAAACCAATGTCCACGTGAGCCACATCTCCGCGTTTGTTGAGAGCGACCGGCCGCTGCTTGAACTTGAGGCCGAGCCGCTGAGCGAAACGCATATGCGCGTTGGCCGAAATGTGGCCTCGCTGATTCCAGACGGAGCCACGCTGCAAACCGGGATTGGCGGCATCGCTGAAGCGGTTCTGCATTGCCTTGGCGACAAGCACGACCTTGGCATTCACACCGAGCTAGTTGGGGATGCTGTGGTCGATCTGATGGAAGCGGGCGTCGTCAACGGCGAGCGCAAGACGCTGCATCGCGGCAAGGCTGTGGTGGCGTTCGTGCTGGGCTCGCAAATGCTATTTGACTTCATCCGCGAAAACCCAAGCTTTGAGTTCCGGCCCATCAGTTATACAAACGACCCATTTGTAGTGGCGCAAAACGATCGCATGGTGGCCATCAATGGCGCGCTGCAAGTAGATATGACGGGGCAGGTTTGCGCCGACTCAATCGGCACGCGTCCTTACAGCGGATTTGGCGGGCAGATCGACTTTATTCGCGGCGCAGCGCGGTCAAAAGGCGGAGTGCCCATCATTGCATTGCCTTCGACAGCGCGGCGCGGCACTGTCTCGCGCATCGTGCCGGTGCTCGAGCCGGGCGCGGGAGTTGTAACTTCGCGAGCCGATGTTCATTACGTTGTGACGGAGCATGGAATTGCTTATCTGCATGGCAAAACACTGCGCGAGCGGGCCGAGGCGCTGATCGCAATTGCCGCTCCGGAGTTCAGGCAGGAGTTGGAAGATTTTGCAATACGCGCGCATTACCTGGAGCGCGCGGGAGCGGCGGTTTGCGTGTAAATGAGGGGCCAGTGTGACACCCCACCCCAGCGGCGAGAACAATAACGCCGCAGGGCGGGGCAATCAGAGGGAAATGATATGGCGGAAATGACAGCAACAAATCAAGCAACTGCGAAACGCGATCGCGGTCTGATCAGGGTTGACGAGCAGGAGTGCAAGGGCTGCGGCCTGTGCAATGAAGCTTGTCCGCCGCACGTGATCGGCATGAGCGACAAGTTCAACCATTACGGCTATCGCACCGCACATTACGCGGGCGCGGGATGCACCGGCTGCGGTGTCTGCTTCATGGTTTGCCCTGAGCCGGGCGCAATCACGGTGTATGTCCTGGACAAAGCGATCGCCGGCCAGCTAACTGCGATGGCAGCATCCGCAGCAGCATCGGCCGGATGAAGAGGAGCGATGGAATGCGCAAGCAATTGATGAAGGGCAATGATGCGATTGTCAAAAGCGCGATTCTGGCTGGCTGCCGCGCGTTTTACGGGTATCCCATAACGCCGGCCAGCGAGATTGCCGAAGCAGCAGCGCTCTATATGCCGCAAACCGGCGGCGTGTATCTGCAGGCTGAGAGCGAGGTGGCTGCCATCAACATGCTTTACGGTGGAGCGGCAGCGGGTGTCCGCTGCATGACGGCCTCGAGCGGCCCCGGCATCAGCCTGATGCAGGAAGGTATCAGCTACATGGCCGGGGCTGAGCTGCCCTGCGTCATCGCCGACATTACCCGCGGCGGTCCGGGGTTAGGCAACATAGGGCCCGAGCAGGGCGACTATCACCAGGTGGTGAAGGGCGGCGGCCACGGCAACTATCGCACCATCGTACTTGCGCCTCACTCGGTGCAGGAGATGGCCGACCTGACCGCGCTGGCCTTTGAACTGGCCGACCGATATCGCAACCCAGTTGTGCTCATGACCGATGGATTTATCGGCCAGATGATGGAGCCGGTCGAGTTTCCTGAGCATCCCATTGCGCCGAAGCTGCCGGAATGGGCCGTGGCGGGAACGGTTGCCACGCGCATGAATCTGGTCAGCTCAATGCATCTTGATTTCGACGACTCAGAGGCGCACAACAACAAACTTGAAGCCAAGTACAAAGTAGCCGAGCAGAATGAAACCCGCGCAGAAGAGTGGTTCACCGATGACGCGGAGATTGTGCTGGTTGGCTACGGCATTCTGGGCCGCATTTTGAAAGCCGTGGTGGCCGAGGCGCGAGCGGCGGGCCTGAAAGTTGGGCTGTTGCGGCCCATCACGCTGTATCCGTTCCCGACGGCATATTTCCGGCGTCTCGCGCCGCGCGCGCGTGCCTTCATCGTGGTTGAAATGAGCAACGGCCAGATGGTTGACGATGTGCGCCTGGCCCTGAACGGTTCTTGCCCGGTTGAATTCCTGGGTCGCATGGGCGGCAACGTACCGTCGCACGAAGAAGTCTTCGCTTTTGTAGAGAAGCAGGCAAAGCGCTACCTCGAAAAGGAGCAGATGGCACATGTCTAACGAGCTGATTTCCGATTACAAAGTCTCGCACAGCCGGGCCAAGGCCTTCTACGAACGCTACGACCGCAAGGAAGAGTTGAAACACGCCACACACTTTTGTCCCGGCTGCGGCCACGGCAACGTACACAAGATGCTGGCTGCGGCCATTGACGAACTCGGCATCCAGGACCGCACGATCCTGGTGGGGCCTGTTGGCTGCTCGGTATTTACGTACAACTATTTCGACGTGGGCAATGTGCAAGCCGCACATGGCCGCGCGCCCGCTGTGGCAACAGCAATGAAACGCAGCCGGCCAGATAGCATCGTGATCGGCTATCAGGGCGACGGCGATCTTTCAGCCATCGGCTCTGCCGAAATATTGCACGCAGCCAATCGCGGCGAAAACATCACCGTGATTTTTGTGAACAACGCAATCTACTCAATGACCGGCGGACAGTGCGCGCCCACAACGCTGCTGGGCCAAAAGAGCACCACAACGCCGAACGGCCGCAACTCCGCGACTGAAGGTTATCCGCTGCATGTGAGCGAATTGCTCTCCGCACTTGAGGGCCCGGTGTACATTGAGCGCGTGGGCCTGGGCGACAACCGCCAGATTGCAAGGGCTGCGCGCGCCATACGTCACGCAGTCGAGAACCAGGTGAATGGACTTGGATTTTCCTTGATTGAAGTTCTCTCACCATGCCCGACGATCTGGAAAATGGATGCGGTTCAGTCGCAGAAGTGGGTCAAGGACGTGATGGAGAAGACCTACCCGCTTGGTGTTTTCTGCGACCGGACAAAAGAGAGAGAGCCGAGATCTGCGCCAGAACCCGCGCCCGCGCTCGAAGAAATTCCGCGGCTGCTTGGAGTGCAAGAGGAAGTAGTGGAGCAGGCAGACGGTTGCAGCGAGGGTTGCTCGTTCGATTCTCGCAACATCGATCTTGAAGTGCGCATTGCCGGCTTTGGCGGGCAAGGCGTGCTACTGCTGGGCGAAGTACTGGCTGAGGCTGGCCTCGATGCCGGTCTTGAGGTTTCGTGGCTGCCGTCTTACGGGCCGGAGATGCGTTCGGGCACGTCGAACTGCCACGTGCGCTTATCGAGCGAACCCATTGACTCGCCGCTGGTGGCGCGGCCGCAATTGCTGGTGGCCATGAATGAGCCGTCGCTGCGCAAATTCGACAAGAGCGTGCGACCCGGCGGTTGGGTACTATACAACGGCGACGAGTTCCCTGAAGATTGCCGCCGCGACGACGTGCATGTACTCGCCCTTCCGTTCCTGCGTTTCGCCGACGAGCTTGGCGATCCGCGCGCCTGCAATATGGTGATGCTAGGCGCGCTGCTTGAGAAGACAAATGTGCTGCCGCAGACCAGTGTCGAGGCCGCTTTGCGCAGGCTGGTGAAGAGTTCCCGCTGGGTCACGCTTGACCTTAAAGCCATCGCCCGCGGACGCGAACTGATGAAGGAGACCCGCAAGGAGTCTCCCGCGGAATCGTTAGTCGAGGTGTGAGATGAAGTCAGCAGTGAGTCCTGACCTGATTGTGTATTTCGGCGGCAAATATGTGCCGCTGGCCGAAGCGCGCGTCGGCATCCTCACCCATGCGCTGAACTACGGAACCGGAGTATTTGAAGGGATTCGCGCCCACTGGGACGAAAGTTCTTCCGAACTCTACGTCTTCCGCCCGCAGGAGCATTACGAGCGCTGGAAACAGAACTGCGGCATCATGCGCATCGACGTCGGACCCTCAGCCGAAGAACTCTGCGCCATCACGGTCGAGCTGATGCGGCGCAATCGCTTCAAGACCGATCTCTATGTGCGCCCGCTGGCCTACAAATCTGCTGAGCGCGTCGGCGTCTGTCCTGACGATGAGAACGCATTTGCCATCACGGTGCTGCCCTTCGGCGAATATCTGCACAGCGACAAGGGAATTCACGCCGGTGTGAGCTCATGGCGGCGAATTGAAGACGCCGCCATCCCGGTGCGCGCAAAGATATGCGGCGCATACGCCAACAGCGCGCTGGCCACCGACGATGCTCGGCGTAATGGCTTCGACGAGGCCATTCTGTTGAACGAGGCCGGCCATGTGACCGAAGGTGCAACGTGCAACCTGTTCATGGTGCGCAAGGGCGTTCTCATCACGCCGCCGGTTACTGAGAACGTGCTGGAAGGCATTACGCGTTCCACATTCCTTGAGCTTGCGCAAAACGAACGCGGGCTTCCGGTGCTGGAGCGGCCCATTGATCGCAGTGAACTATACATCGCCGACGAGCTGTTTCTTTCATGCACCGCGGTAGGACTGGCGCCGGTGGTGCGTGTGGATCACCGCCCTGTGAAGGACGGCGCAATCGGCGAGTGGACCAGGAT
>Ga0265338_10004948_pt1 | contig 17660 bp, 15 predicted proteins | sample 42126metaG_FD_193579 | JGI IMG/M metagenome (GOLD analysis project Ga0265338, IMG submission 193579) | Rhizosphere microbial communities from Carex aquatilis grown in University of Washington, Seatle, WA, United States - 4-21-26 metaG | ecosystem: Host-associated > Plants > Roots > Rhizosphere... | reverse complement strand
CGTGTCAACGCGAGGGGGAACGGTAGGGACGGTGCGCTTGCGCCGTCCGCGCCGCGCAGTAGCGGCGCAATCGTTCGTATCCTTTCGCATTATCGCGGCACCTGCGCTTGTAGCCTCGCGAAGCGTCCCTGTGCGCGCCGGTCCTCCAGCCCTTTGGGAACGGTGGGGCGAGCGTCCTCGCGAGCCCTGTCGATATGACAAACAGGCCCCGCAAACTCTCACAAGATCATCCTACCAGGCAATCAATGTTCCCCGCACAAAGGAGGGACACGATAAAATGATACATTAAACGTGACCACAACCAGAATGATGCCCAGTGAAACAACGCCAGGAAATAACAAACCGACGCGGCGAGCGGCCGAGGCTGCCCGATCGCCCAACGACGGATGAGTAGTTAAACCCGACGACCGAAAATTTGGCCTTGGGATTTCGTCCCGTACAAGCAAAAGGGCGGCACGAGCTCTTTGCCGCCCTTTTCACTACGATTCCACGGCTCTGAAAAAACCGGGAGGAACCGAGGTAGACACTAGACTGTAACCTCTTCGTTTCCAAACGGAACTTATTCACACAATGATTTATATTTGTGTCGACTCTACGTAATTCTACCATTGCATTTCTCTAACGGGACCGGCGACCCAAAGGATTTTCGGAAAATTGAAACAACACCCGCGCTCGATTGTCTAACGGGCGATGGAATGAAAAAGAAAGGAAAGAATGCGCACCTCACCGTTCGACGTTCGGTGCCCCCTTTCAATGCTCCTCACCACCTTGACATCATCCTGCCCATGACAAAGACTATGCCTCCTTATGGCTGAACCGAAAACCGCCGACTTGATGGACAAAATCGTTTCCCTGTGCAAACGACGTGGATTTATTTTTCAATCATCCGAAATCTACGGCGGCATCAACGGCTTCTGGGATTACGGCCCAATGGGCGTGGAACTCCGAAAAAATATCCGCGACTGCTGGTGGAACGACATGGTCCGCCGCCGTGACGATGTCGTCGGCCTCGAATCCTCCATCATCATGCACCCGAAAGTCTGGGAAGCATCCGGCCACGTCGGCGGATTCACCGACCCCATGGTCGATTGCAAAGTCTCCAAGCAACGTTTTCGCGCAGACCAGATTTTCTTTGCCGCCATCGTCGTGGACGGCGCTACCGTCGGCTACGTGACCGTTTTGGAAAGCGAACGAATCGCGGAGGAACTCCAGGAAAAAGCCGAAAGCTTCAAGCGCAAGAAAGCCATCCAGGGCAAACTCGAACCCGTCCAGCCGCGTGATTTTACGGAAGCCAAGTCCGAACAGATTCCGCTGATTCCCTCACCCGCCACCGGCGAACCCGGCAGCCTCACGCCCCCGCGCGCGTTCAACATGATGTTCGAAACCCACGTCGGCGCGTTAAGCGATGACTCCGCCGTCGCTTATCTGCGACCGGAAACCGCGCAAGGCATGTTTGTGGATTTCAAAGCCATCCTCGACACCGGCCGCGTGAAAATCCCCTTTGGCATCGCGCAAATCGGCAAATCGTTTCGCAACGAAATCACCCCGCGCAATTTTATTTTCCGCAGCCGCGAATTCGAGCAGATGGAAATGGAATATTTCATCAGCGACGATGATGACTGGGCGAAGTGGCATCGCTACTGGATCGATTGGTGCCGCGACTGGCTTGTTTCCGTGGGCATCCCGGCGTCCGCGCTTTCGGAATACAATCATCCAAAAGAGAAACTCGCCTTCTACTCCAAAGGCACGACCGACCTCATGTTCAAATATCCCTTCGGCGTGCAGGAACTCTGGGGCATCGCCGCGCGCGGCGATTACGACCTCACCCAGCACGGCAAAGCCAGCGGCCAGCCGATGGAATATTTCGATGACGTAAAAAAGAAACGCTACGTGCCGCACGTCATCGAGCCCGCGGTCGGCGTCGACCGGATCCTGCTCGCGATCTTGTGCAGCGCCTATTGCGAAGACCAGGCGCCGGACGACAAAGGCAAAATGGAAACGCGCATCGTGCTCAAACTGCATCCGCGCATCGCGCCCATCAAAGTCGCCGTGTTCCCGCTGCTCAAGAATAAACCCGAGCTCGTGAAAAAGGCGCAGGAAGTCCGCGACCTGCTGCGGCCCTATATGACCGTTTTCTACGACGAAGCCGGCGCGATTGGCCGCCGCTATCGCCGCCAGGACGAAGCCGGCACCCCGTTCGGCCTCACGATTGATTTCGACACGCTCGGCGAAAAAGGTCCGGACTTGGCCGATACCGTCACCTTGCGCGAGCGCGACACCATGAAGCAGGAACGCGTGAAAATCGCGGACCTCGTCAACCTCCTCTTGCCCAAAGTCAGATAAATCGAAAGCCGCCGCATCGTTGCCATGACCAACAACTGCCGCATCTTTTATGTGATGACGACGCCATCGGACCTTCGGCCCGCCGTGCCCGAGGTCATGGTAAAATAATTCTGACGCCCATGGCTGACCCAGCACCAGTTTCAAAAAAGCGCGCCCCGACGCTGTATTTCATCATCTTCTTCAAGTTGTTGAAGGGCACGCTGGCGCTATTGCTGGCGTTTGGCGCCTATCGGATGGCGGGCAGGGACCTCGGGGGAGTCTTTGACCGCATGATGCGCTTCATCCATCTCGACCCGGAAAACCGGTTTCTGTCGTACGTGGGTGACAGCCTGGACGCCATCAAACCGGGAAACGTGCGCTGGATCGCGACCGGCACATTTATCTACAGCCTCTTTTCGCTGGTGGAAGGCGTGGGGTTGATTTTTCGCGCCCCGTGGGCTGGCTGGCTCGCCATCGGCGAATCGGCGTTTTTCATTCCCATTGAAATATTCGAGATCGTGCACCATCACGAATTGGTGCTGCACGGCGAAGTCGCCCCTTCGGGTTTCACCTGGAAAGTCTGCGTGATCCTCGGCCTCAACATCCTGATCGTCTGGTATCTCTTCCAGAACCGCGCCCGCCTCTTCCGGCATCACCGTTAAGAAAGCGTGGACGCTTTGCCGGCGAATCATTAAAGTCCGACCGGGTTGTGGTCGCACGCAATTCATCATTGAACGGAGATTTATCATCTGAACCTGGAATCGCCTACCAGCCGACTTCCCGCCGGCCGATTGCAGACGCCTTTCGGCGCACCGCCCATGGCGCCACGGCTGTGTGCGTACGCCTGGGAATTCATCCAGATGTTATTTCATATTTCTCAGTAATGGCAGCTGGCGCAGCGGCGGTTTGTTTTTGGCAGGCTGCGGTGCATCCGTGGTTATTGCTCGTCGGACCGGCGTTCTGTTACTTGCGACTCTGGTGCAACATGCTCGATGGCATGGTCGCGCTGGCGGCCGGCAAGGCGAGTTGGCGCGGAGAAATTCTTAATGACCTGCCTGACAGAATTTCCGATGTCCTGATTTTTGCGGGCGTGGCGCACAGTGGCTTGAATGCCGTCGTCAGCGGTTATTGGGCCGCAATCTTTGCCTTGCTCACTGCCTATGTCGGCACCTTCGGCCAGGCCGTTGGTGTTCACCGGGAATTCAGCGGTCTCATGTCAAAACCATGGCGCATGGTCACATTGCACGCCGGCGCGTGGATTACGCTCGGCCTTTTTTGGTGGCATGCCGGCGATATTCGCTTCGGGAAACTTACAGTGCTCGATTGGACCTGTGGCGTGGTTGTGCTCGGATGCCTGCAAACAATTTGGGTGAGGCTTCGGCGCATCATGGCGGCTCTGCGAGTCAAAGCGAACTCCGACAAACATTGAAGCATGTCTCCACGAACCGCACTTCAAAGCGAAGTTTTCCGAAATTATTTCTTTATCATGCTGGCCGTGCTGGCCCTCGCCGGGTTGGTGCTCTCGATTCTCCGATGGGGCCTAAAAAAAGAGATCACCTCCATTTGGGCCACTTATCAAAGCTGGCTCGTCATGGCTCCCTTGGTTTTCGGGTTCGTTTTCGCCGGGCGCATTGCGGTGATTGCTTTCTTTTGCTTCATCGCTTCGTTGGGTTTCAAGGAATTCGCTCGGGCGACGGGTCTCTATCGCGATTGGTGGATGGTTGGCGCAGTCTATCTGGGAATTATTACCATCGGCATTACCTCCCTAGTCCGCCAACCCCAGGATGGCGAACCGGGGACTGGCTGGTACGGCTTGTTCATCGTGCTGCCAGTTTATGCGGTTGCGCTGATCGTCCTTATTCCCATTATCCGAAACGAGGTGCGCGGGCAGCTTCAGAGCATTGCGCTGGCAATTGTTGGGTTCATTTACATCGGGTGGATGTTCGGCCATCTGGCGTTTCTCGCAAACGCGAACAACGCCTATGGCTATTTGCTTTATGTGATATTCGCAACGGAAATCAACGACGTGGCGGCGTTCACCTGCGGAAAGATTTTCGGCAAACATCCATTTCGCAGCAACATTAGCCCCAAGAAAACGTGGGAGGGAGCCATCGGTGCGCTGGCTGTTTCTATGGCGTTGCCGTGGGTCCTGCGATTTTCCTTTCCGCACTTTGGTCCGGTGCAACTCGTGTTAACGGGGTTGATTGTTGGTGTCGGTGGACAACTCGGCGACCTTTCCATCAGCGTCATCAAACGTGACATTGGCATCAAAGACATGGGCGCCGGCATTCCTGGTCACGGCGGCATTCTGGATCGCGTTGACAGTTTAATATACGTGGCGCCGCTTTTTTTTCACATGGCGGGATTTTTCTATCCCTTGCGCTAAACGCCTGCGGAAACAGTCGGCGAAGGAACATCATTTCCGTCGATATTCAAAACATATTTTTGACTAATCGCCGCAAGGATTTTGGGCGAAAGTGCAGTGGGCAATTCGGTGGCGATTGTATATGACGTGGAACTACGAACCGGCGGGTGACTTGGACAAATTGTTGGCGGAACGCCTGCGACAGTTCCCGCGCGAACCGGATATTGCGGTATACGCGGGGCGTTGGTTGGCCGCTTTGATGATCCGTTGCTGGCTCCGATTGTATCATCGCTTCGAAGTGATTGGGGCGGACCATTTGCCGGCGGACAGCTCGTTCATCATGGTAGCAAATCACACGAGCCATCTTGATACGTTGTGCCTTCTTTCGGCGCTTCCATTGGGCAAATTGCACCGTGCTTTTCCAGCGGCGGCTCAGGACTATTTTTTCGTCAGCGTACCCCGGCTCGCCATTGCGGCCGTCGTTGTGAACGCATTGCCATTTGGTCGGCACGGCCAAATTCGCCATAGTCTCCAAATGTGCCGTCATCTCCTGGAAAACGCCGGAAATATCCTCATTCTCTTTCCGGAAGGGACTCGCACCCGCACCGGCCAAATGGAGGACTTTAAACCCGGGATTGGCCTGCTTGCGGCGGGGACAAAAATCCCGATTGTCCCTTGTTACCTTTCGGGCGCTTTTGAAGCGTGGCCTAAAGGAAGAACCCTTCCTCGGCCACATCCGGTGCGGTTAAGAATCGGAGCGCCTCGAACTTACGCCGATTTGCCCGCGGGCAAGGAGGCATCAATGCAAGTCACCGTCGATTTGCGAAATGCCGTTGCGGCGCTTGCTAATGGTTGATTCAACCCCGTTTTCCCGCGTGACCATCGCCAATTTCTGTGGCATTGTCGGCCCGTGACGATCACCGAAGCGACTCAACTCCTGGAAAAATTTCGCGCCGGCGGTGTGGGCCGGGAAAAGGTCCTGCAAGCCTTTCAGGCCGCGCCCATTGCGGACATCGGCTTTGCCCAGGTGGACACCCATCGCGCCCTCCGCAAAGGTTTTCCGGAGGTCATTTTCGGCGCCGGCAAAACACCGGAGCAAGTCGTGAAAATCGCCGCCAAACTCCTCGACCACGGCCAGAACGTTCTCGCCACCCGCGTCACACCCGAGCACGCGCGCGCCGTTCGAAAAAAATTTAAACGCGCCATTTACCACGAACTCGCGCGTTGCCTTACGATCGAGAAAAAACCGTTGCCGAAACGGCCGGGAACAATCGCCGTGGCCTGCGCCGGCACGAGCGACCTGCCCGTCGCCGAAGAAGCCGCGGTCACCGCGGAAATCATGGGCAACACCGTCGAGCGCGTGTGCGATGTCGGCGTGGCCGGCGTGCATCGGTTGTTGAACCGCATTGAAACGATTCGCAGCGCGAACGTCGTTATCGTGGTCGCCGGCATGGAAGGCGCGTTGCCCAGTGTCGTGGCCGGACTCGTGTCGAAGCCCGTCATTGCCGTGCCCACCAGTGTGGGCTACGGCGCCAGCTTTGGCGGCCTCGCCGCCTTGTTGGGCATGCTGAACAGTTGCGGCAGCGGCGTGACCGTCGTGAACATTGATAATGGCTTTGGCGCTGGATACGCCGCCGCCCAAATCAACGCCCTCGTATGTAGCGGCGGTCTGTGACCGCCGCCATTTTTGTGGAATGCTTGCCATTCTTATGGAACGCTTGCATCGTTTAGAGCAGCTATATGTCGATAGCCCGGTCTATTTTTTAACTCTTTGCACCGAGGGCCGAAAAGCGATCCTCGCCAATCGAGCGATTCACAATGCATTCGTGGAGTTTGGGCGCGAAGCCCTGGAGCAAAATATTTTTGTGGGACGCTATATCTTGATGCCTGACCACCTCCACTTATACGTCAACGTTCCGCCTCCATCCGAAAATCTTTCCCGATGGGTTAAGAGCTTGAAAAATTACTTATCAAAGGCGCTGAGGCTTCAGAAAATTCCCGCACCGCATTGGCAAAAAGGCTTTTTTGACCATGTCCTCCGGTCGGCCGAGTCTTATTCAGACAAATGGCTGTATATGGTGGAAAATCCAGTGCGCGCCGGCTTGGCTGAAAATTGGGCAGACTGGCCGTTTCAAGGCGAAATACATCCATTGCGATTTGACTAAAATTTGCGGCGATCACAGACCGCCGCTACATGAAAATGAAAACTCTCTACCTCGATATTTTTAGCGGCATCAGCGGCGACATGTTTTTGGGCGCCTTGCTGGATCTCGGCATCGATGCGCATCAATTCGAGCATGAACTCGAGAAATTGCGGGTCGATGGTTATCACCTCCACATTTCGCGCCAGGAAAAATCTGGAATTGCGGGAACGAAATTCGACGTTCATCTAACCGATGACCATCACCACGAGCACGACCACGATCATTCGCACCATGATCACGAGCACAGCCACGACCACGACCACAGCCACGCGCACTCGCACGAACACGCAAAACGAGACACGCACCACGCCCACCCCCATTGCACCTTCACCGAAATCAAACAATTGATTTCCCAAAGCCCCTTGTCGGATTGGGTGAAGCGCAAATCAATCGCCATTTTTCAGCGCATTGCGGATGCCGAAGGAAAGATCCACGGCCAGCCGCCCGAGCAAGTGCATTTTCATGAAGTCGGCGCGGTGGATTCCATTGTCGACATCGTCGGCGCCTGCATCGCTCTGGAGATGCTCGGCCACCCGCGGATATTGTCCGCGCCGGTGGTTGAAGGCACCGGCTGGATCAATTGCGCTCACGGGCGATTTCCCATTCCCGCCCCGGCCACGCTCGCCATCCTGGGCGCTCGCGGCGTGGCGCTCACGCAGTGCGACGAACCCAACGAGCTAGTCACGCCCACCGGTGCCGCCTTGCTGGCCGAGCTCGCCGAAAATTTCGGGCCGATGCAAGGCCTCGTGGCCGAGAAGATTGCTTTCGGCCTCGGTACCCGCGTGAATAAGACCCGGCCAAATGTGCTGCGCGCGATTTTGGGAACTCCGAACTCCGAACTCCGAACTCCGAACTCCGACTCACCCGATTGGGAAACCGACACCATTAGCGTCCTCGAAACGAACCTGGACGACATCACCGCCGAAATCCTCGGCAACTTTGTGGAGCGAACCCTGGCGGCGGGCGCGTTGGACGTGTTTCACACACCGATTCAGATGAAGAAAAACCGCCCCGGCGTATTGCTCACCGTTTTATGCGCCGAAGCCGACGCGGACAAATTCAGCGAAATGATCCTGCGCGAGACCAGTGCCTTCGGCGTGCGACGCCACACAGCCGACCGCCGCAAATTGCGCCGCGAATTCACCACCGTCAAAACGCCTTTCGGTGAAGTGACGGTGAAAATCGGCAAGCTCAACGGCAAAATCGTCCAGGCCGCCCCCGAATTTGAGTCCTGCCGGAAAGCCGCGGAGCACGCCAACGTGCCATTGAAACAGGTATACGAGGCTGCCGTTAAAGATTTGAAAAGTTGAAGAACAGTTCCCCCGGTTATCGATCAAATCAGACTTGAGCACCGCAAATCCCGCCCGCGAGTTAAGAAAGCCAAAACCCGGTGGGGCGCGTCACTCCATAGCGCCAGGAAGAAACGACGTAGGACACGCATCGGGCCAGCAATTCTCATTTTTGGCCCGGCGCGGCTGTGTCGTCTCGACCAGCCGCAGCATCTCAGCAAAACCAAGGCATTTCCTTGTTCGTTCGGTGCTGCGTCTGGTGCTCCGCACACAGCTGCGCCAAAAGAATTGCTGCGCATCCTACCCATCGCGCCGAAGCGCAACGAAGGCGGGGTCTGTCTCCTTCTTATTCGACCACGTCATCAGGGCGAACGTATCTCAATTTCATTAACACCGTGGCTTCAGCCCGAATGGCACTTAGCCGTCTCTATGCAAATGATGAAATCGCCGAAATGAACAATATCGTTATTCGGATTGCACGGACGTAATACTCCCGCGCGCTGGATTAAGTCACCGATCAATGAATTTCCATGAACACGACAAAGTTTCACCCTCTCGCCGGGGGAGGGCTGGGGTGAGGGCGAGCGTAGATCCAATTGCATAGAGACGGCTTAGGGGCAAAAACGTGGCAACAGTTATGGCGGGAGCGCCGTAGCGCGGCATCATCCTGCAGAAGATGTCGCGCCTGACGGCGCTTGGTCAGTTGGCGGTTTATAACTACAACGATGCCGCGCCCATGGCGCTTTGATCGCTCCGCATTCCTCGGCCCCGGCTCTGCGAATGTTCGTAACCGCCATTTCGCTCACGTAGAAGTTTCCTTACGCGCGCAGCGCGCCATAATAGCCACACCAAAGGTGTCGCGGAACTGAGCCCGGGGTTGCCCGACTCCGAGAGGGCTACCCCGGGTGGGCAGTTCATCCAACCCATCACTTTCGCGCGAAGCGCGGCGAGCAACGCGAGCATCTCTGCCGGATCAACTCCGGAGCTCGACGTTCCGGAAATGTTTCAAACTCATAACACAACGAAACAACGCTTATTGCTGGAAGCGCCAGAGGCGCGGCATCTTTGTAGAGGCAACCAAAGGAAAATTTCCAAGCTCCGAAGGAGCGGCATATTCTGGATAGGGCTTCCGAAGAAGTCGTGCCTGACGGCGCTGAGAAGGGCACAGCCACATTCGCCCGAAGGGCCGCGCTTTTGAGCCGCTCCCAGCGTCGTCAAGCCTCCGGCTTTGTCGGAGGTTGCTGACATCCGTTTGCGCCGCCGCGTCGTCTTCAGATTTGACACCCATGCTATAAGTAAACCGAAAAGGGGAGGGGAGAAGGACAACCGAAAATGGGACCAAAGCAATACCGTAGGACAGACCTCCCGCCCATCGCGCCAAAGCGCAACGAAGCTGGTACCCGTCTCCACACCACTTGGCCTTTAGACTTTGGACTGTGGACTGTGGACCTTGGACTTTTGCCTTTGGCCTTTGGACGTGCTTCCTCCTGTTCATCAACAGCTTCTGCCAATCCAAGCGCATTCGATTCCAGGAAAAAACCCCATTTTTTGCGGTTTTTTGCGGTTTTTTGCGACAGCACGTTTTTCGCCCTTCTTTACCGGTCCGCGCCACGTTTTCTCATTTCTAATCCTTCCCAACCCGGCTAAGTTACCTTTGCTAATGAAACAACGTTTCAATTCCATAGAATCCGTCGTCGCCGATTTGCAAAAGGGCAAAATGGTCATTGTGGTAGACGATGCCGACCGCGAAAACGAAGGCGACTTGATCCTGGCGGCGGAATTCGTCACCCCTGCGGCGATCAATTTCATGACCAAGTTCGGCCGCGGACTCGTCTGCGCGCCGACCACCTCCGATCGATTGCAGCAATTAGGCATCGAACGAATGGTCCAACAGAACCGCGAAAGCTTCAAAACAGATTTCCAAATCAGCGTCGACGCCGCGCGCGGCATCACCACCGGCATCAGCGCCGGAGACCGCGCCGAAACCATCCGCATCATGGCCGATCCCACCGCCATCCCGGATGACTTGGTGCAGCCCGGCCATGTGTTCCCCTTGCGCGCGCGCCCGGGCGGCGTACTGCAACGCGCCGGTCACACCGAAGCCGCCGTGGATCTCGTGAAGCTCGCCGGTTGCCGGCCCATTACCGTGATTTGCGAAATCATGAGCGACGATGGCTCCATGGCGCGGCTGCCCGAGCTGATGAGATTCGCGAAAAAACATCGCCTTAAAATTTGCACCATCGCCGACCTCATCCAGCATCGTCGCACGCAGGAAAAGCTGGTGGAACAGGTGGAAGTGGTGAAAATGCCCACTGATTACGGCGAGTTCAATTTGCATTTGTACCGCTCGAAAATCGACGGCCAAAATCACTTGGCGATGGTTTGCGGAGACGTGGCCAAAAAGAAAAATGTGCTCGTCCGCGTGCACAGCGAGTGCCTCACCGGCGACGTTTTCGGCTCGCGCCGCTGCGATTGCGGCCCCCAATTGCAGCAGGCCATGAAACAGATTTCCGATGTCGGCGCCGGCGTCCTGCTCTACATGCGGCAGGAAGGCCGCGGCATCGGCCTCGCGCCAAAAATCAAAGCCTACAAATTGCAGGAGCAGGGTTACGACACCGTGGAAGCGAACAAAAAACTCGGCTTCGATATGGACCTCCGCGAATACGGTTTGGGCGCGCAAATCCTGGCCGATCTCGGTTTAAAAACCATCCGCCTTCTTACGAACAACCCCCGGAAAGTGGTGGGCCTCGAAGGCTACGGTTTGAAGATCGTTCAGCAATTGCCCATCCGCGTGAAACCAAACATCCACAACGAGCGCTATCTAAAAACGAAGCGCGAGAAGATGGGACACCTTTTGTGATTTACGATTGGCGATTTACGACTGACACAAAAGTTTATGTTGAGAAAGGTTAAAAAGCTAAAACTCAAAGGCGAAGGCAGTTCATTCGCCATCGTCGCCTCCCGCTATAACGCCGAATACGTCGATTCCATGCTCCGCGCGGCGCGGGCGGAATTGGAAGCTGCCGGCGCGAAAATCCGGGTCGTGCGCGTCCCTGGCGCTTTCGAGGTTCCGGCGGTCGCAGCCAAACTGGCCGCCTCGGGCCGGCATTCAGCCATTATCTGTCTCGGCGTGATCTTCCAGGGTGAGACCAGCCACGCCCAGCACATCGGCTGGGGTGTGACCCACGCCTTGGCGCAAATCCAAGTGCAGTATAAGGTTCCGGTGATTCATGGCGTGTTTGTTTTCGATAAAGTGAAGCACGCCAAGGTGCGTTGCCTGGGCGCAAAACACAATCGCGGCACCGAAGCAGCACACACCGCTTTGGACATGGCGCGAGTCATGGTCGGCATCCGCTAATGGCAAAGTAGGCATAATTAGGCGCGGTCACGCCAAGAATCAGCCAGTATGAAAAGAGCGGGTGTAGTCTTGCGGTCGAATATATCGGGTGTTAGCTTCCTGCCCGATTCAATCGAACCAAACCTATGAAATCGTCTTTTGCTATTCTCACGGCCCTCGGAATTGCGAGCCTTGCGCAGTTCGCCTCCGCGGCCGACATCACCGGCACCGTCACCCTTACCGGCACGCCGCCGCCGGAGCGCCCCATCACGCCGCTCAATAACGATCCTGTCTGCGGCAAGATGCACGCCAGCCCGGTATCCACTTAGTTTTATGTCGTGGGAGCGAATAAGGAACTCGCCGACGTGATCGTCATGTTGAAAGGCGTGGCTCCGAAAGCCGCTGATGCCTCCGCCCCGCCGGTCGTCATGAATCAAGAAGGCTGTCTCTACGTGCCGCAAATCGTGGCGCTCCAGGCCGGCCAGAAACTCGTCGTGAAAAATTCCGACCCGGCGACCGTGCCGATGCATAACGTGCGCATCAATCCCACCGTGCCGGCGAATGTGACCGCTTCCGAAGGCAAACTCAGCCTGCCTCAAATGTCGGGCGGAGCGGACATCACCTACACTTTTCCCGCCGCGGAAAACTTCATGAAATTCCAATGCGACGTGCATCAATGGATGTTCGCCTGGGTGACGGTCGTCGATAATCCGTATTTCGCCGTGACCGGCAAGGACGGAAAATTCACCATTAAGAATGTCCTCCCGGGCAAATACAAAATCGTCGCGCTGCACCGCAAGGCCTCGCCCACCGGCGTCGAGAAGGACGTCGAGGTGAAAGACAGCGGCGCCACCGCAGACTTCACCCTCGAAGTCCCGGCTGCCAAGTAGATTTGAGAGTCTGAAACCGCTGCGGGCCTTCCCCGCAGCGGTTTGTTTTTCCCGATGTTACTCTCCATGAACCTTGTAGCAGCGGACGTGAGTCCGCTCCATCTGAAAGTCAAAGCCGACTCACGTCGGCTGCTACAGTCCAGGGGTTTAATGCGCGTAATCCGTTTCGGGGAAGTCTTTCCATGAATTCAATTCCAAACAACCGCTGGTTGCATCGCTTCGCCGTCTTGACGGCTCTCGCGACGCTGGGGTTGATTGGCATTGGCGGCCTGGTAACCAGCCATGAAGCGGGGATGTCGGTGCCGGATTGGCCGAATAGCTACGGCTATAACATGTTTTTGTTTCCGCCATCCAAATGGGTGGGCGGCATTCTATATGAACACACGCATCGGCTGTGGGCTTCGACGGTCGGTTTGCTGGTAGTCGCACTCATGCGCTGGCTCGGTGGAAGCGCGTCGCGTCGTCCCCTGGCAATTGTCGGCGCAATCGAGACGCTCGCGGGCTTGGCCATTTTCATCCTTCGTCCGGACCTGAAAGCAACCGGCGGCTTTCTCACCGGCATCGGCGGAATCGTGCTTTTGGCCGCGCTGGTTTGGGTGCGAAATGAACCTGCGAAATACCCCCTGCCGCAGTTGGGTTGGGCCACATTTGCCCTCGTGCAATTTCAAGGATTGCTGGGCGGATTGCGCGTTGTTTTGTTCAAGGATCAAATCGGTATTTTCCATGCCACCCTGGCGCAATTATTCTTCGTCCTGACCTGTTTGATTGCGCTGTTAACGAGCAAATGGTGGCTGCGAATCGTCAGCCCGCAACCCGGGGCGCGCAATCCGCAACCCGCAATAGGCATCACGCATTCAAGCCTCGGAAGAATTTTCGTCGCGACCACCGCGTTAATCCTCCTTCAACTCATACTCGGCGCCACCATGCGCCACCAGCACGCCGGGCTCGCGATTCCTGATTTCCCGCTGGCCTACGGCAAATTGTGGCCGGCGACCGATCCTGCTTCCGTCACGCAATACAATGCGCAACGCATCGAAATCACGAATTTTAACCCCATCACCGGATTCCAGATTGAATTGCAGATGGCACATCGAATCCTAGCCGTGTTGATTTTATTTATGGTGGCGTGGGGCGCCTGGCGCACCTGGCGCACATTTTCCGGGCCCATGGTGAAACTCTCTGTGTTTTGGCTGGCGCTGATTTTCTGCCAGGCCGGACTCGGCGCGGCAACGGTTTTGACGGAGAAGGCGGCGGACATCGCCACCGCTCACGTTCTGGTCGGCGCACTTTCGCTGGCCACCGGCGCGATGTTGAGTATAATCGCCGCTCGCATCCCGCAATCTTCCGCCGATGTGCTGTCGCCAGAAGCTATTTCAACCAGCGCGCAGCCGGTGAAGTTGAAGAGCGTGATCGAATCTGGTTCGGTCGGCGAAATGCCGGCCGCACATTAGAAAATGAAAGCAACCGCAGAAACCTTAACCGAAATCGTCGTGGCCGAAAAAAGCTGGACGGCCGTGTACGCCGATTTGATCAAGGCGCGCCTCACGTTGCTCGTGGTATTGACTACCCTCGTCGGCTTTTATCTCGGCTCCGCCAACGGGGTAAATTATCTTCGCATGATTCACGCCGTATTAGGCACCGCGCTGGTCGCCAGCGGTGCGGCGGCGTTGAATCAACTCCTCGAACGCGAGCACGACGCCAAAATGCGCCGCACCAAGAATCGCCCGCTGCCCTCCGGCCGATTGCAGCCGACCACCGTGATGGTCTTTGGCGGCGTCTGCGCCTGCGCCGGACTCCTTTATCTGGCGCTTGCCGTGAACCTGACTACGAGCGTCATCGGCGCCATTTCGCTGTTAAGTTATCTTTTCATTTACACCCCACTGAAACGTTTGACGTGGTTGAACACCGCCATTGGCGCGGTGCCCGGCGGTTTGCCGCCATTGATGGGGTGGACCGCCGCGCGCGGCGAATTGAGCCGCGAAGGCTGGGCCTTGTTCGCCATCCTCGCGTTCTGGCAATTACCGCATTTTCTCGCCATTGCCTGGATGTATCGCGAAGAATACGAAAAAGCCGGGTTCAAAATGCTGCCGGTCATCGATCCCCAAGGGCATCGCACCGGCCGCCAGGCCGTCAGCCATACCCTGGGATTGCTGCCGGTCAGCTTGTGCCCGTTTTTGTTTCACATCACCGGCCCGGTTTACCTCATCGGAGCGCTGATCCTCGGGTTGACGTTTCTTTGGTATGCCATCCAGTTTGCTCGGTACATGACCATCCCCCGCGCGCGCCAGCTTTTCTTCGTTTCGATTTTGTATCTGCCGCTGTTGCTGGTGATGATGGTCCTGGATAAGGTGAAGTAGGTGTCGGTCAGTGGGTTAAATAAGTAACTGGTTAAATCAGTTAAATGATGGCGTCATTCGCCTCGTTTAACTCATTTAGCAATTTAACTTATTACACGAGCGCGAGCTGACTCCGCCGTTGACACGTGCGGTTCCGTGACGTTCACTAACACGCGTTTGGCATCGGTTGGACAATAGATGTTGAGCTAATAGTTGATTAAAATCATGCAGGCGACACATGCAATCCCACATACCGGAGTCCATGCAGAGCATCACGAAGATGCCGGATTCTGGCGCACCTACATCTTTTCCACCGACCACAAGGTCATCGGCATTCAATACGGCGTCACCGCGCTGGCCTTCTTGTTTTTTGGATTTCTATTGATGCTGATGATGCGCTGGCAGATTGCGCACCCGGGTGTCTCGGTTCCGCTGGTAGGGCCGCTGCTCGAAAAAGTGCTGGGTCCGGTGGCCAGCCAGGGAAAAATATCTCCTGACCTCTACAATTCCTTCGGCGCCATGCATGGAACCATCATGGTATTCCTCGCCATCGTGCCGCTCGCCTTCGCGGCATTCGGAAATTACGTCGTGCCGCTCATGATCGGTGCGCCGGATATGGCATTTCCCCGCATCAACATGGCGAGCTATCAATCTTACGTCATCGGTGGCGTCATCATGGTTGTCAGCTTTTTCATTCCCGGCGGCGCGGCGCAAGCCGGTTGGACCTCCTATTCGCCGTTGGCCACGTCCATCCCGACAAACGGCCAAACCTTCTGGCTCGTCGGCATGGTATTCCTGATTACCTCCTCGCTGCTTGGCGCCGTGAATTTCATTGCCACCATCATTCAGCTTCGCGCTCCGGGGATGACCTGGATGCGGATGCCGTTCTTCGTATGGGCGCAATTCGTGACCGCGTTCCTGTTGTTGCTGGCATTCCCGCCGCTCGAAGCCGCCGGCATCATGCAGTTGATGGACAAAGTCGCGCACACGAGTTTCTTCCTGCCCACCGGTCTCGCGGTCGGCACGCTGGGAAATATCAGCGGCGGCGGCAGCCCCTTGTTGTGGCAGCATCTGTTCTGGTTCCTGGGACATCCGGAAGTCTACGTGCTGATCCTGCCGGCGATGGGCATCGTCGCCGAAGTCATCGCCAACAACACGCGCAAGCCGATTTGGGGTTACAAATCGCTGGTGTATTCCTCGATGACCATTGGTTTTCTCTCGTTCATCGTCTGGGCCCATCACATGTATCTCACCGGCATGGGTATTCGCGTGGCGACGTTCTTTCAGACCACCACGATGATTATTTCGATCCCCTCCGTCATCATCCTGACCTGTCTGTTCCTCTCGCTTTGGGGCGGCTCGATTCGATTTAACACTCCGATGCTATTTGTAATGGCGTTCCTGCCGATGTTCGGCATCGGTGGTCTGACCGGATTGCCGCTGGGTTTCAACTTCAGCGATTTGCACCTGCACGACACCTATTACGTCATCGCGCATTTCCATTACATCGTGGCGCCGGGGACGATCTTCGCGCTGTTTGCCGGAGTTTACTATTGGTTCCCGAAAATGACCGGACGCATGATGAGCGAATTCTGGGGCCGCGTGCATTTCTGGCTCTCCCTCATTTTCATGAACCTGATTTTCCAGCCGATGTTTGCGCAAGGCATGGCCGGAATGATCCGGCGCATGTCGGACGGCGGCGCGAATTACACCGCCGCGCACAATACCGCCGCCGGCATGGAAGTGATTGGCGGATTAAGTGACAATCTGATGCATTTGCACGTATTCATTTTGTGGGCGGCGGTGGGCTTGGGCCTCTCGCAAATTCCTTTCATCATCAATTTCTTCTGGAGCATCAAGAACGGCAAGCCGGCGGGCTCGGATAACCCATGGAATGCGACGACCCTCGAATGGCAGACGCCCACGCCTCCGCCTCACGGCAATTTCGCCAAGGCCCCGATTGTTTATCGCGGGCCCTACGAATACAGCGTCCCTGGCCACACGACCGATTTCACTCCGCAGAACGAACCGGATAAAGCTTAACTCAATTTATTCATGGAAATTCCGTATACAGTTGAAATTCGCAAGGACACCGGGCTTTACAACGCCAAGGTCGGCATCTGGCTTTTCCTCGCGTCGGAAGTCATGCTGTTCGGCGCGCTGTTCTCCAGCTACATCCTTTTGCGCGTGGGCGCTCCGGAAGGCTACTGGCCGCACGGCTGGCTTACCGTCTGGCTCGGCACCCTCAACACCATCGTGCTCATCACCTCGTCGATCACCACGGTCATGGCATGGGCCTCCCTGAAAATGAAGAATTTCAGCGGCTTCAAATTCTATCACGCCATTACCCTCTGTTGCGCGGTCATGTTCTTATGCATTAAATCGTACGAGTACCACGATAAATTCATCCATAACGAAATCACCCTGAAAGATGGGCGCATTGCGGACGGGCACGTGATCAAAAAGACTGCGGAGGCGGTGACGATCGAAGGTCACTTTGTCACGAATCGAACCGAGTTGTTCGACACGCACAATGGCTTTTTCGGCCCTCCCAAGCACGGGGAGCTTGAGATCAAAACCGCGGATATTGCCCGGATGAGCAATTACGGCCCGGCGCACCACACCTATAACGCGATCTATTTCACGTTGACCGGCTTGCACGCGTTGCACGTCATCGGCGGCGCACTGGTGATTTTCTATCTCTGGGCCTTCGGCGAGCGGATGTGGAAGACGGACCCGGAGCGTTTCACTAACCGCGTCGAAATTTCCGGCCTTTTCTGGCACTTCGTTGACCTCGTCTGGATTTTCCTGTTCCCCGTCCTATATTTATTGTGATTTATGAGCGACCAAACACATTCTGAACATCCCGAACATTTCGCCCATCACATACGGCGGTACCTGTATATTTTCGTCGCCC
>Ga0265338_10004946_pt1 | contig 17661 bp, 19 predicted proteins | sample 42126metaG_FD_193579 | JGI IMG/M metagenome (GOLD analysis project Ga0265338, IMG submission 193579) | Rhizosphere microbial communities from Carex aquatilis grown in University of Washington, Seatle, WA, United States - 4-21-26 metaG | ecosystem: Host-associated > Plants > Roots > Rhizosphere... | reverse complement strand
AACCACATTGATCACAGTGGCGACTTTTGAACGACTCCAGGTCTATTGGTGGTCCTTTCATCGTGGCTACTACATTTTGGATCGTGAAATAGGACGGTTTAGGGGTGCTAGATGGTTTGCTGGCAGGAAACTCCATCAACAAGCGCAGCCAGAACTTGTACAGTGCTTCCAGTGCCTTTTCTGCTGTGGATGCACCTGTCATCACGATCTTTCCTGTTCGAAACACTGACAGTGCCACGGATGGTCGATGCAGCCAAATCGTGGCTGATGGAAAGTCTTGTTGTCGTCGTCCACGGAAACAGTGCGTGATTAGTGGCAGGTTCAGCCCGTCTCTCGTCTCTAGGTTTGTGGTGCAGATGAAGTTGCTGAACGATATGGAATACTCGCCGTGCTGCATGCTCGTGCTCGTGCTCGTGCTCGTGCTCGTGCTCATTTTCTCCAACAAAAAAACGACACTAATTGGGTAATATGAATACTGGATCCCATTAACCCTTGCGGCAACACCGTCGGCACAATGCCACAGCAAGACAGAAAGACCAAAGAAACCTATATCCCTGGAAAAACAACGTATAAAGGTTTCGTGTACAGAGGAGCGCGCAAACAGCTCAGTTTCAATCCTCCACCTGTGACAAACGAACAGAAACTGGAACTCACGATCGACAATCTCCACACGATCAGCAAAAGAATCAAAGGAATACCCGTGAGATTGGAGCATGGAAATTCGCATTGCGGTCGAGTTATTGAATCCAGTGTGAGCAACGATGGTGATTTGTTGATTGAATTTGAAGTCGACAATCAGGGTGCAGCTGGACGCAGTTTGAAGCAGTTGATCAATGAAAAAATAGTTAATGGCCTGAGTCTGAGCCACAGACCTGTTGATATGCAACCTTTGGAGGTGTCACTATGCGCAGCAGGGGCTAGGGCTAAAACAGGGATCCCTTCCAAACAAACTGCACTTAATATATATGAACCTTCTTCTCGTGATCAGGTATGTCGAGCGTCAGTGTTACATACCGCGGTAGTCAAGGGATCCATCACTGAAAAGATGCAAGCACAAGATGCAGTTCAACAACAACAACAACAACAACAACAACAACAACAACAACAACAACAACAGCCTCCTCAGCAGCAGCAACAACAACAACAACAACAGCCACCACCACCACCACCACCATCATCACAACAACAACCCCAACCACCACCACAACAACAACAAGATCAAGATCATGCTGACAGCAGCGGTGAAGACAATGTTGATGAAGTCGTCGCACTGACGCCTGAGCTTGAAGAAGCACTGGAGACTCTGAATGACAACTCCAAAGGTGAAATCTCGAGAACGCAGAAAAGGGCATTGAAATCCAGATTGGGAGTACTGACCAAGGCATATCACAATGCTGTGCAGTCAAACGTGGACGTGGTGAAAGATTTTACCAATCTTGTTCGCAGTCTTACCAATGTCCTTGGCGTTCCTCTCAACCAAGCCGACGAACAGCGAATAGAGAATGGTGCAGAGAGAGTGGCCAAATCCGGCGCGCATACCGATTTGTTTAGAACGCTTCAACCTGTTTTGCAGCAGGCTGTTGTTAATGCATCTGCTCGTTTTCACCACCAACAGTCAGTGCCAGCGCCGATGCCACCACCACCACCTCCTCAACAACAACAACAACAACAACAAGAGCCACCAAAGACAACAACAACAACAGCAACAACAAAGAGAAAGGCATCGACTTTAATGGATGTGTATGGTATTCAAAAACGCCCTGCCAGTTTTGCTGTTACGAAAGCATCGTCTTCCGTGTACTTTCAAGCACCAGCACCAGTACCAGCACCGGCACCAGCAGCAGCACCAGCGACTCATCAGGTGTCCGCCCCAAGCACTTTGGATGCTGCATACGAGTTGCTGAAAAGCACGCCGCAGGGCTACAATGGCCTGGTGCAACAATATGAACAGATGCGAAAAGGGGGTGGGTTTTATTATTGATCATGAAATGGATCGTGGCACCATTGTGTGTTGCAATTTGTACTTTTCGTACTTACAAGGAAACTCGCCGTTCAATAAATTGGCAAATCTTTGAAAACAATAGGCTTCAGTGCCTTGCAGTTGAATTGTTTGCGTTGTTCCAGTTGAGTCGGTGAAGCTGGCCTGCATTCGGTGGCAGCGAGCAGTTTTGATTGGCAAAGCGTCTGGTTGGCATATAAGAGATGTCTCTGTCAATGAAACGATGCCCTCTGTCAGCTCACTCTCTCCTCTGATGCATCTGTACTCTGGATTGAACACTGCTTGCCATTGATGCTTGATGCTGCATACCGTCATCTTGGTATACTTCCTGAAATGCACGGCTGTGACTCCGCACTGCTTCTCTGACAGAGACATTGATGTGAACGAATCAATCGAAGCAGACTCTTTGGCCCATTTCATCATCTGTTGCATCAAAGCATGCTGGTCACCGGTCAAAGGAAACGTGGCGTTCACACTCGCACGGAAAGAAGAAGGACTCCCATTGGAGTGACTGTAGCTCAGTGAAATCAATACAATCAAATAGCCAACAAATGCCACCAGTACGTGTTTCACCCAAGGAGACCGGATACGAACTCGCTTCCATTCAAAGCGTCGTGATAGTGAATCTTCTTGTTCTTCGTCCAGTGCTCTCGTGTAGTAAACGGTTTGAAGCAAGCGTTGAAACCACATCGCAATGTTCTTCATCAACAAAAAGGAGTTCATGTAATAGGTTGATGTATTTTTGTTGTCACTGTGTGGTGCGTGTGTGTGTGTGTGTGTGTGGCCCTTCCTTCTTTTTTCTTTCTTTCCAGAATGGGAACGTGTTGTGTAAAAGATGTCAGACCAGTACTCGAAAAAGGATTGCAAGAGGCGCAGCAGAACATGGATCTAACAATGTCTCGTGTGAGAGCAGTGAGACAGCAAATGACGGACAAGAAGAAAGAACTCAACGGAAGGAAGCCAAACCAGATCGAGAGACACCAGTTTACCCAGCTCATCCAGGAACTCAAACAACTAGAAAAAGCAGTAAAGACACATGCGAACTTTCAACGGTACTGCAGAGGAACACTGACATCGTTCTCTGTGATGGACTCCACTTCTATATATGCCAATATCATGAAGAAAGTGTCAAAGGGTGTCAAAAAAGTGGCAGCTGGCAACAGCGCCAAGACCCAAGACATTGAATCCGCTGTAGACGCCCACGACGAAGCCCAGTTTGAAATCGAGAGCTCGATTAAGGCGCTGCAAGAAGTCGGTGACACAGCTGATACAAGTGACACCACAGACATTGAAACAGAGCTTGACGCTTTTCTGAACAACAAAGACCAATTGCCACACGAACAACAAAATAAGGAAGATGAGATTGAAAGATTGCCTGACTTTGTTATTGAAGACGAACATGAACATGAACATGAACATGAACATGAAAATGGAAATGTATTACATAAGGACAAAAGCACGACAGAGAAAGTTCCTTTGTTGGTGTAACAATAACAAAAATAAAAAGAAAGCAAGCCAGCAAGCCTGTTGTTAGAATTCTGTTGGCGGTGGAGAATTAGACCACGATGCAGTGCGATTGCCTTTTATTTCCAATGAAAATGTTCGTGTTTTCATCTCTCGCACCAATTCAGAGGAAATTTTGTTGAGAACATCGTCGCAGTAGACGGGCCATGATGCTGCGCTGTCAATTGTTTCGACTGATGCAGTCTCTGAGTTAGCGGCTTGTTTTGGTTCTGTCTGTTCTGCGTATTGATGAATTCTCTCATTGGTATCGTCGAGGGATAGCAATCTGCGTCTTTCGATCGAATGTTGCATCTGTCTTTTCTTATCGATCATGCGGGTGAGACGGCGTAGATTTTCGCTTGCAAGAGATTTGATTGCTGTTGGCGTTTTGTTTTCGTCTGACATTTTGAAGGAAGGAAGGAAGGTTGAGAAAAATGAACACAGCTACATGCAAAAAAAAGAGCAAGCAAGCAAAGAAAGGGATGAAAAAATACAAACTATATGAAATTTCTTAATACATTTAACATTACATCATATTCTCCGATTCGTGACAAGACATGCGGTGTCTGGAGTAGCAGAGTAACGTTATGCAACATCTGAATAAAAACGGACAGTCAAATAGGACCGAAGAGAAGAATGCAGCAACAATGCGCTACTTCGTGTATGTGATGAGGCGTGGAGAACAGATGCGACTCTGTTATTCCGCCAACCCGTTCTTGCATGTGAGATTAAAGAACAGAAGAAGACGACGCGCAGTGAGCTCGAAGCAGCGACGAGAAGGTAGATGGACTGTAGATATGATCGTGGGCCCGTTCAGTGACAAGGAACAAGCGCGTTGTTTCAAGCTTATATGGTCCAGAGGATGCAGAAAGAGCTTTTACCGCGTGGTTTATGGATTGATACTTGTGAAGTGGCTCAGAACAGGGCTCAACATCCGTCTCCGTGTTTGGTGTCGTGAGAGAGGCATTCTTTCGACGATAAGAGAACACTGCACTGCTATTTCTGCTCGGATGAAGTTCCACCTGTTGAGTGTTATTTCGCAGATCAACAAAAACTGGCCCAAGTATAAAACGCGCCCGCGCTAGGCAACACTGATCTCTCTCCCGTCACAAAGACCAAAAAAAAAAAAGCAGCAGCAGCAGCAACAACAACAGCGAAGAGAATGACCACTGCCAGCACTGCCAGCAAGCCAGTTTTTCTCGACGGAGATCAGATAAAAGCTTGTACCGAGTTTTATGCACAAGATTGTACATTAAAGACTGTTATAGACACATCGATTGATAATTTATTGTGTGGCGGGGTGTTCATTACAAAGGGCGGAGATGACTTTCAGTCAGTGTATGGAAAGGGGTCAGGTGCAAGCAGGCTTGTCAATTCTATTTGGAGGCAATGGGCCATGAGGTTGATTCAAAATCTGTGGCTTTACGGTATTTGCTTCTCTGTCATGGTCGATGATGACGATGATGATGATGAACAACCACCGCAAGAAACAGAAGCAGGAGTAGAAGAAGAAGAAGAAGGACAGAACACGACAAGGCCTAAAAAAAGAGCGAAACGACACAAGAACAAGAACAAGAACAAGAACAAGAACCTGTATCCTCGCGTGCTAGATATAAATAAGCTTCTGGTGAGAATGCAGCCGGATACACTGTGTGACAACCAACAGTTTCGACTGTTCTGCGTTGACGTGAATCAACAATGGATGGAGATCAAGAATTTCAAGGTGTTTTCCATTGAACTGCCCAGCAGCGACGGCAGGATTAACAGCAAAGCCTTGCGACTCCTCCCCAAATACCTGGAGATGGTGAAAATCAAAAACATCTACATGACCGTGATGCAGAAGAACCTGTTCCCAGTTCATCTGTTGGAAAAGACCAAGGACAGATTCGACCCAGCCAACAGCGGAATCAACGACATCCCAGCAGCCATCACTCCAGATGTGTCGTCTCTCTCTAGACAGAGGTTGAGTTTGGAAGATGCGATACGATATAGCCAGTTCCAGGAAAGGGATAGGATGGCGAACATGCACCACAGCGATTACTTGGACCCTAAATACAACGACTTCAGGTTCAAACAGCTGCCTGTGGCGGCATTGATCAGAGGGTATGAGCCTGTTCATGAGCTTGGCTCGGGCCTCACTTACAAAGAAGCCGCAGAAGTCAAAGGACCTCTCAAAGATGCACTGGAAATGTACATCGAAGACTACGGCCGATCAGTCACTGGCATGTTCACTGTGCAGTCCAGTCTCATTCTGCCCGCCAGGTTTTCTGCAGACAACGACAGCATGGGCTTTCAACAGCGTCTTCTCGATGCTCAGTGTTCGAGGCGGTTAGACGTCTCCAACATGATACTCAGCATGTACAGACAGAAGAAGACAATAGAGGCCAGAGAGATCGAGTTTGGAACAGTCGTTGCGGATTGGTACACGACTCTTTTTTTATCTGAGGCAGAGCAAGGAGAACAAGGCAATGGTAGTGATGATGATGATGATGATGATGATGATGACGACGAGAAACTACAGGTCTGGTTTCCAGGGGTTCCTCCTTTGGAGACAGTCGAAAGATGGACAGATGCTGGGTTCCTGAAATTCAAGACCACTGTCAAGATATTGTCCAAGGCTTCTGGGATTCCCGAGAACAGCTTCGAGACAGAGCGGAGAATGGACGAATTCAACGTGGCTGTTCCAGTTGATCCCAACGCTCAGGAGAAAAATGCAAAACCTGTCAACAAAACAAAGAAGAAAAAACCTTGATTTAGAACCTATAAACTCGCTCTTTCTTTCTTTCTTTCTCTGTTTCTCTCTCTCTCTCTCTCTCTTTGTTCGTACGAGAAAGCAAATCACTTCGCTTCGCTTCACTTCCCATCCGATCCACACACACACGCACACACACACACACACACACACACGATGGAAGACGACGACAAAAAACTGGTTGTAGGCGAAGAAGATCACGTCCAAGAAGATGGCAAAGTAGAAGGGCCGGTTTTTTTGAATACTGGGTGCATGACAGGCAGCGAGCTGGTGAAGCTCCATGCATGGCTAGGCAAGGAGATAGAATCACAGGCTGCATTGATGCGTGGCCTAGGGATTGAACTGAAAAGGAACACAGAACAGAGAGTGTCTTCTCTTCAGAAGGAACAACACCAACAAGAAGAAGAAACTGGAATATCGTCAGCAACAGCATTGCCTTCGCCTGCTAAAGCCAAGAGCAAGAGCAATGACAGTAAGCAAAAGAAGAAGAAGAAGAAGAAGAACGAGGAGAAAAAGAAAAAGACAAAGACAAAGAAACCTCTGCTGAAACAAGAAGCCAAAAAGAACAATGACAAGGGCAAAGGCAAGGGTAAGATGAAAACCACTCAAGAAGACGGTGATAATGATGATGATGATGAAGATGAAGACGAAGACGACGCAGAGTATGAGCGAGATGAAGATGATGAAGATGAAGAAGAAGACGAAGAAGAAGAAGAAGAAGAAGAAGAAGAAGAAGAAGAAGAAGACGTGGAAGAAGAGGAAGAAGATGACAACGAGCGTGAAGAAGAAGAAGAAGAAGACGATGACACAGACGAAAGAGAATCTGTACCAAAGAAGAGGAAGACAACGAAAACGTAAACGCATTGCAAAATGGTTTTATTTTTTGAATCTCTTTCTTCCATGTGGTTGTAATTTTTTAAAAGGAATAGAAGTCATACGTGCCCTCATTCCATCAATTGTGATCAGAGATCTGTGAATGGGATCAATACATATACCGTTTACATTATCAACGAAATCTTTTAATTCAATGTCAGTTGAAGTCCACCGAGGGGACTGTTTGCCTCTTAAATCGCTCAGTTCTGTTTGCAATACGCTGGGAAAGCCGCCGCATATTAACATCAGTGGGTCTTGCGTTGCAGGGTCGCATGTGATATCTTGCGGGAAACTACCGCCGTCGACCGGAGGGACAGTGATGGCAGCGGCAATCGAGTTTTGTCTCTCGACGGGATTTACCGTCCATCTGTTTTCATTCAAGCCAAACACTATACCGGTTGAGAAGTGGCAACACAGGGCACCAGGACTCTCGAAAGACACCGACTCGACGCATCTGAATTTCGAATCTAGTACATGGACCTTTTTGTCGGATTCACTGCCCATGTAGCAATAGCCTTTGTCATCCACGCAGACACAATTCACGCGGTACTTTGTCCAGATGGCGGTCATCTCCTCTAGGCCTTCGCTGTACACCTCGACCTTGTACTGGCCCGTCGATTGATTTTTGTAGAACGTTGGTATAAAAATGTTCCCCGTGCGAGGGTCAACAGCCACTTCGTCGAAATTGCCGAAGTGAAGCCAGCGATGACTTCTCAGCGACAGCTCGTCTCCGTCATACACTTCAAGCCTGTCGCTCAACGTGTTTACGAAGACAATACCGTTGTTTCTTGGATCAAAGTCCATGTGCTCAGGCGTTATGATCCTTTTGCTTCTTGAACCAGGGTTTATGGTTAGACAATCGCTTTCTTGCACCGTTATCGTCTGTGGTTTTTGTGTTGGACGACACTTTTGTCCAATTGGTCTCTTGGCGATCGTCGTGGTGGTCATCTCTCCGCTGGCGTCTTGGTTCAAATGGCTGATCTGGCTGCTTACATCTTTTTCTTTTGCGCCCTTTCGGCTGTTTCCCTCCGCTGCGAACAACAGGATGTAAACTGTCTCTTGTGGTGGCATATGATATGGAAACACCTCTTCTCGTGGCTCACTGTCACGATCATGTCTTTTCTCGTGTCTTTTCTCGGTCTTCAAAAGAGAGGGGTCGTCATGTTCGCGTTCTTTTTGCTCCTTGCTGTTGCATGCAGCTTCTATGTGACAGAAGTCAAGTTCGTCGGCACCACCATCGAAGAGGAAGAGAACATCGACGTGAGGAAGAACTACCTGCGTCGTCTCCCTCTTGTAAAGGCTTGGATGGATGCCGCCAGAGAATCCGAGAAGAAAATCATCACTTCTGCTTTCAAATATTTGTCAGAAAAATGGATTGAATTGTTTTCTTTTATGAAATCTTTTGAAAATGATTCCAAGCAACGAACAAAGGAGTTCACATGAAAAAAAAAGAAGAAGAAAACGTAACAATAAACATCGCGATGTGGGAGTGAAAACAAATGAAGAAGAAAGAATCATCACGGTTTGCGCCATTGAGTTTGCTTTTGACGCTTGGCCTGGCGGTGGGCTGGTTTCACTGAGTGAGAAGTGGACAGGCCGAGTGAGTTGTTGAACGCGGTAATGCCTCGTTGCAAATCACCAAGTTTGTTAGTCAAGTCACGGTAAGTTGGATTGAGGGGCATTCGGGGGTCAGTTCTCACCATCAAATCGATGATCACGTCGGAAAGACTTTCCAGCTCAGTTCGTGTAGCGTCGACACTTTTGAGGAGGTTGGCCGCGCGGATATCGTGGCCCACGTGAACACGTTGAGAGGGACGTCTTTCCTTTGCTTTTGACTTCTTCTTGTGGCCAGCATCTTCTTCTCCTGGCGCTGAGCCCATGCAAACAACAGGAGAAACAGGGGCAGGGGGTGTGCGTAGAGCAGCGTCTTCTCCTGGCTCTGAGTCATCTGAGCAAATGTATTCTCCTGGTTCCGCATCATCACGTGTTCCTTTCCTCTTTCGGCTTTGGCCTTCAACAAGAGGGAGAGTTGGGGGCTCTTCGTCGGAAGCAACAGGAGAAACAGAGGCAGCAGGTGCGCGTGGAGAGTTCAAATCAGCAACGGGGTGCGATGAAGAGGAAGCATCAGAAGCAGAAGCAGCATCAGAAGAAGCAGTGTCAGAAGAAGAAGAAGAAGCAGAAACAACAGCAGCAGCATCAGAAGAAGAAGAAGGAGCTTCCATTTAAACAACAGAGAAAAAGAAAAAGGGTGTTTGGAATGAATGAATGAATGAATGAATGAATGAATGAATGAATGAATGAATGATTGGAAGCCCAGAAAAAATGACCAACGGCTTTATTTTTATTTTTTTTTGACAGTTCAAACCACAAAAAAAACACACTCTCTCTCTCTCTCTCTCTCTCTCTCTCTCTCTTTACGTTACCGATGGTTTTCACACCTTGAACAAATCACACAATCCAAAAAAAAAAGACCCATGTGACTGATGGATTTCACACCTGTAAGTAAGCGTGTCTAGAAAAATTGCGAGAGGAAAGTGGTTACGTTGTATCCACTCGGAGAAATGCCGTTGTAAGGCTGGCTGACGACCATTCGGCACCAAGCAGAAAGACATTGATAAATGTCTGAGAAGGACGACATGCTGTCTTTGTGGTCGATGATGTGAAAGCCGTGATTGGACTGGAGAATGACAGGCCATTTGAAACGGATCCCTTTTTTTTTGCAAGCAATAGAGGCGACCTTGTCTGGTAGCTCGTATTCGAAAACAAGACATTGCTTGATGAAGTCAATGCCGCACTGTGACTTGAACGTGTTGTTCCATAACACCCAGTGCCATGCAAGAAGCAGTTGATAGTCGTCTTGTTGACACAGAACGCTGTGTAGTTGCATTGACTGTGGAAGTTTTCTGTCGCTGATGATTTTCTGTTGGCTTTTCTGGATGTCCATCTTCCTCAGATACTTTGCATTTCTTGGGCCATATTGAAACAGTACATACTTCGAGGGGTTGCTCACATATTCGTTGTTTATTCCAGGCTTCTTCGACAAGAACACCCTGGAGCCTGGTTGGAAGCCTAGTCGTAAAAACAACGTGAAGGCCTGTCTTTTCATATCGCCACACAGCTCCATGCCCAGAAGTGAATCAAAGAATTCAACTATGGCAAGGTTTGTAGTCCCAACGCTTGGTGCTGGTGGTAGTGGCAGTGGTTTGAACTTGTATTTCCCATAGAACTCTTCGTAGTAACACATCGTCTGAACGCATGAGACGTTGACCCATAGAAGAAAAACAGCAATAGTGGTCTCACTGTTCTCCTCCTCCGCCTCTGGCGAACCATCTATAAGCTTCTGCAGGAAATGTTCGATTTCTCCGAGTGGTGGTTTTCCATCTTCTGGCAACTTGGCGTTGTTGAGTTTCTTTTGTTCCTGTTTTTCGTCCTCGCTTGCGTCAATGTTCACATCCACCCCACAGTAATGAGAGTCGATGACACCCTTCAGCATCAGCATTCGTTCTTCCTCGATACGGTGCTCTTTATTGCTGCTGCTGCTGGCGGTGATTCTCTTCAAGTGTTCTACGAATAATGGGCCCAGGAAGTGGATGCATTTCAATGCCCAGTTTAGCAGCATACAGGTGCTCGTGCTCGCGCCCGTGCTCTGCTTGTCGCCCATCACTCCAGAGAACACAGCCTTAGTGCAGTGAAGGACCTCTTTTCTCGTGAAGTTCCACGGCCCCAGACGTTGCTCGTGAATCATGGCCCAGAGAACCGTCACGAGACTTTCTCTTCCCAGAGGAAGAGCTGCCTCTCTCTGGTCGTAGTTTGCGCAAACGTGCTCGTGCAAACGACATAGCAGCGTCTGGATCATGGAATAATCTGACTTGTTAGGATTGGTTAATGTTTCCCCATTTGCACATTCTTTTAACACTTTGTTTATTTCACTCAGCGAGCTCTCTTCTGTTAGTGTTGACAATGACATCGCGTGTGTGTGTGTTGTGTTGTGTTGTGTTGTGTGTGTGTTTGTACATTTATCCTTTTGATCGAATGGCATTTTCTGTGACGAGACAGAGATTCACAGTGAACGCCACGACGCCTTCTTGGAAAGTAGTTTCAGCAACTGGGAATGCAAAGTTGAACCCAAACACTGCCTCATGCGTGTCGCCTCTCTTCACCATGCAACAAGGAGCCTCGCCAGTCCCTTTGACTGTCATGTCGATAATGTCATCCACTGCCCCTCTGTGCACGAAGACGGTGTATTTTTGCTGGTCTTCTTCTTCGCGGATTTTGATGTCTTCGTTCTTGAGTTGAGCCTTTGACATATTGGCGCCGTGTAGGCCTTCCAGATCCGGAAGACTGGCCAACACGGCGCTGTGCAAGGCACTGTCGGCGGCAAGCGACTGTGGATCGAAGGTGAATTTCAACGCCCTGTCATCATTGTCGTACGTGTACTTATCCACGAGTGGCTTATAATCTGATTTGGAATGAAAGCCGAGGAATCGATTGAAGCCCGGTGAGCATAAACGCTCACAAGTATCGTCATCCACGCTCCAAATCACGCTGCTGCTGCTGCTGTTGTCTGCTCGGTGTGGCCATGTCCCTGTGGGTAAAACGTTGGCGAACACGTCTCCCAGCTGGTGTAGAGAATCCAGCACAGGACGGCTGGTGTAATACTTTCGAGTGTCGTCTGGCTGGGCGATGAAAAAACGTACCGCTGTGTACTTGGAGAACACACCTGACACGTTGATCTGATCCACGCGCGTTTCCAGCAGCACCACTCCTTGCATCCTTGCAGGGTCGCAGATGTTGTTTTTGCGTAAGTAGTTATCCAGATCTCCCCATGTCAGCACTGCATCTGTCCCGTGAATCTTGGTCGACACGCATCCTTCAATGGTCAGCTGTTCACCGACCATTTTCCCACCTTTGAATGGGATATGGATTGCTTGTCTCTTGTTGAAAGCCTTTATCCATTCACGGTTCTTTTCATCGTGACTTGCGTGTTTGCAAGTACACTGCACTGATTTGCTTCCTATCGAAAACTGTGGATTGCCAAACTGGTATTGCATGAGTTCCTGCTCCTGCTCCTGCTCCTGCTCCTCTTCCTTTTTCTCTTCACTACTCTCGCTAAGGGGCGCATCAGCACTGCTTACAAACAGCTTTATTTCGGAACTTTTGTCCATTTCTTCTTTTACAATGTCTGGACTCGCTCACGCACGCACTTTACCAAATGAATACTGAGAAGATGGAAATAAAGGAGGGAGTAAGTAAACATTTGAATTTATTCTTCGAGTCAAACCCAATATTGTTGTTGTTGTTGACCATATTTCTCGAGATAATATTTGACAATGTTGGACGATGCGTTAATCACGTTGAAATGGATCTGTGTGTAGGCCTCTCTCCTCGGACGTATAGTGGCACTCCTGCTTCCGCTTCCGCTTCCGCTTCCGCTTCCCATGTACTTGTAGCTGGCAACACGGTTCCCCGCGATTTTGAATGCGACAAACCGTGCGAAGTGAGATTTTATTTCTGGGGTGCTGCACATGTGAAAAGGTGTTGCGATGTTCTTGGTGACCATGATGGGCATCAAAATCTTTAGGTCGTCAAGGGTGCCACTGATCCCTGCCACCACTTCTGCAACGAAGAATTTCTCAAACACTTGGTAAATTTGTTCAGCACCGCTCAGCTTTTCCACCATTGCCACTTTCCCGATCAGATCTTCTCTAGAAACCAGCACCGTGCTTTGCCATAGCTCATCGACCGGCTGGACCAGAAAACCTCCAAGGAGCTTCGCAAAGTCGAAAATGGACTTGACAACTTGATGCACTGCTGTCACAACGTCCTTGTCCCCTCCTCCTCCTCCTCCTCCTCCTATCACTTTACGCACCTGCTTGTCGATTCTCTTGTCTGTTAATTCAAACTGCATCTTCTTGTCGGTGTCGGTGTTGATGTTTGTCAGGGAGAAATCTGCTTGCTCTTTCTTGGCATTCCGCTGTTTCCAATCCACTTTGATGAAGTCGCGTCGACCCCTTTCTGGTTCTTCCGTTGCCATGCTGGTCTTCTTCTCTCCATCTGAATTTCTCTTGCTACCAGTAGTGGTGCTTGTCATTGTTAGCTACAATCAAAACAAAGAATCTGTACTATTTTTACAGCATGGTTTTTGTTTATTGTTGTTTGCTTTGTTGTCTCGTTCATTCGCGTGAAAAGATGGAATCGCAGACTCGACCGCTTACTGTTGCTCAGAAGATCAGAGTCGAATATGAGGCAGCGGGCGCTGATCCCGACGATGAACTCCCTGATTTCAATTTCGAAGAGGACGATGGCCACAACAAGTTCAAGGCCACACTCGCTTCAGACATTCGACAACTACACAACACAGTGAGGAATTCGTCGAAGCAACTGAGAGCAATTACATGCATCATGTTGTTCGTCGTTGTCTTCATGGTCTTTGTTATGGCGCTGTGTGTGGCCGTGATCGAGATCCTGAGATCGTCGTCGAATAAAGCACACGTCGTTATGGACCATGCCGTCGATATCATGAAGCAAGTGAATGACTCCAGCGCACTTGACACGGTGAGAACGATGGCCTTCAACTATGAGACGAGCCAGAAGTTTGTCATTCAAGATCTATTCGAGACGGCGCAGTCCGCTATGGATACAGCTTCTGTCTACATTGACATGCTGCAAGACCCTGCCATTCGTGCTGTTCTCAATGACCTGGTGTCTGAGGCCAGAAATATTACCAAGATGATTGACAATTTCACCAAACAACAGAATTTGGTTTTTAAAATCCCGTTTGGTAATTGAATGATAAAGACAAACAAAAGCGCTGTTACAATTATGTGCGAGAACACACACACACACACACACACACACACACACACACACACACGAGAGAGAGAGAGATGGCGGGTAACACTCCTTCGGAAATGGTGCAGAGATGCATGACAGATATCGACGCCGTTGCGAGAAGGGCGTATGAAAAAAGCAAAACACCACGAGATAAAATACATCAAGAGGCCGTGAGTGACAGCCCTGAATTGTTGCGATATTGCTGTCGTCTGGTCGACAATTCGATTGATGTTGACCGTGATCCACTGGTAGTCATTGTCCGAAAGCTCAGGGGCTTCCGTGAATCAGAGGATTTCAAGCTCTTTGGCGAGAATTCGTTCGATGCGACATTGATTGGCTATGTCTCTGAGCGATTGGAATTCGAGTTCACTCAGTATCTCGAGCTGATAGCCGTTAGTAATCATCGCATACTAGACTCGTTGAGACTGTTACGACGTGACATGGAAAGCAAAGTCCTGCATATGATCAACCTGAGCAACGTCTTCTCTGCAAAGGATAACGGTCTTTGGGCTCTTGTGACTCCATACAACAAAGCACGTTGTTCATTCCCTTTACTCGGGTGTAGTAATGGCGCAGCAGCAACGACAACTTCGCAAGTGCTATGGTGGCAAAGAAAGATGGAACGCGTTGTCGATGGCGGAGGTGGAAATGCAGGTGAGAGTGAAGCAGAGTTGAAAGCCTGGCATCATTACGCTGAGAACGTCTTGGCCGTGGAGATGATCAAATGGGTCTCTGACAGAACAGTGAAAACACTCTACGAGCAACAGGTTTCATGGACGGAGTCCTGCAAGCAATTGTACGACACTTGTATTAGAAACTGCGAGAAACTGGCAACTGACACTGTTGATTTTGAGTGTGACTTCTTTGACCCTGCCACAGCCCTGGAGCTTGGGTCCGACCACAAACAAGGCTTGGACCAGCTGATCGACAAGTACAAGCTAATTTCCAATGACAAGAGGCAACTCAAGGCAAGGAAGAGAACCCTGGAGGAATCGCAAGTGTTCAGCCAGGCTGATCTCGATGTGCTCGTGGCCTTCGTGCAGCCAGACTCTTCGATGACGGTGAATCTCACCCAGATGTACACCGATATCATCAACTGCATGGGCACCGCCACGCGATCGTGCACTTTGACCCAGGAACAAATCGACCGCTGCAGTCTGGATATCGACAAAGATACTCTGCAGAGTGTGAGGCGACTGTATGAGCTCATGATCAGGACGCATCATTATATTCTAGAGGAGCAAAAAAAAGCACTCGATGCTGACATTCGACGCAAGAATCGATTCAACGAACTGGCCGTGCCAGGGAAACGCAAAGAAGTGCAGGAAAAGGGTAGGTCCATTCTCAACAACGCCATCGAGCTGGATGCAATTGGATGCGTTTTGTATGCAAGAAGTGTTCCGATTTCATCTCACTTCGAACAGAATCTCAATCTCATGAAAGTGCAGCTCAGGGCGGCATATCAGCAAAGCGTGGAGGGCGTCACCACAGAAAAGCTGGAAGCGCTTGGCTCGTGTTGTAGACAGATCAGAAGTCTCGTCATCAAAGTCAACGAAGTCGAAGCATTCGTCAAAGAGCGCAGTGCACACAGTGGAGGCAATGGCGGCGTTATCAACTCTTTCCCAGTCCCAGTGAGAGGGGCAACGCCCATTGTCAGAAACTTTTTGAATTGTCTGGTGGACAGCAGCAAAGACCAAACACTCTCTCGGTACATCGAGCAACAGGCTAATTTACTTGTTGTCTGAGTGCGTCGCACTCCTTTTTTTTTTTTTTTTTGTCTTTGGCGCGCAACAAAAAATACACGCGCCCTCAGAAAGCCAATAAAATTACGTTTCATATGGTAACGTGAACAATCCATACACGTAGCCCAAAAAACAAAACACCTTTATTTAGAGAGGACAAGCTTGCTCATTTTTCTCAACCACACTTCTCGCAATGAAGAAAAGAATTCACTCAACCGAGGAAGAGAAACACGAGTCCAAGTATGTGTGTGTGTGTGTGTGTGTGTGTGTGTGTGTGTGTGTGTGTGTGCTCATTTACTGTTGTGATTCAAAGAAATGAAAAGAAACAAAAGAAACAAGACGAACCAATCCCTGGGTTTCGATTGATTGAAGCCACATTGAAAGACCATCAGGAATCAACCGAAGCCGCATTGAAAGACCAGCAGGAATCAACTGAAGCTAAACCGACAAAGCAGAATGAGAAAACCAGCTCACGCGAACTCAAGCTGGTCGCACTTCCACTGGTTATCTGGGCGAAAGTTGGCGGGTTCCTTTCAACACCTGACGCGTGCTACTTGTTGTCGGTGGTTGAACAGAAACAACTGGCTTATCCAGACGGAAAAAGAATACAGCGCGACACGTTGAAAGTGTTCTTCAATGGAGAACAGATCCTTTTCGAGCCTTTGCGAACCGGATACACTTTCGGCTCCAAAAGCCCCTATCGATTCACATCGCTCCGCATGTACTTGACATTGTATTGGGCGTTTCGCAGTGGCCTTCTCTTGTATGAAACCAGTGACATTGAGAAAGTAATTGAAGGGAAATCGCAGTTGTCGGCCACGTATCATCCATACCACTGCGAATTCTCCTTTGCGCGTGGAATTCTCGACTTTGCTCGGCCTCATATGAACCCTAAAGACGTCGAAGGGTACGACGGCGTGCTCGGGAAAATCACCTGTAAATACAAGGAGAGGTGTATCTTTCCCAAAAAGGAACACCTGATCTGGGTCAATGGGCCGGTGGCGAAAGTGCAGATAGCGACCAATAGGTTTTTGGACGTAAATCGGCCAAGGTATGACATTGTCACGGTCGTGAACGTGTTGAACTTTCTCCTCACCAACGATCCGCTCTCTCCTCCTTCCCTTGGACACATTGAGATACTCCTCGACGCTCTGATGCCCGGAATGCCGAAGTCTGATACATTTGAAACATCTCTCCGAGTTTGCAGCACCCTGGAGAAGATCTTTGTGAAAGACCCTTCTCTCGCTCTTAAAATCACGCAGATCAGGATCCCGACGTTCCGTCCAATGGACAACAAGGTGGATTTCAAGCCTACTTACTTTCCTCCAAATATCTCGCGTGCACTTGGTGTGATTGCCTACTTCAATCCAGTTGTGATGACCAAGTTCCTCGACAGCTTGACGCTCCACTCCTTCTCTTTCTTCTCGCGTGACCACTCCATTCTGAGCAACATACTGCTTTCTCATCAGGACAAAGAGGGAGACCATAGGAAGAATGGTGCGTGCAGGAAGTGTCAAACATATTTCAGCGACTTCAGGCATATAATACATCCAGTCACCCTGACCTTTATGTTGTGCCAGTTGGACTTCAAACTTACAGGACATGACTTCCGTTTCTACTTCCGTTGTTCCAGTGATGAATACATCCCGCACTGCCATGCGATTGTTCGAAGCCCGCACATCTTACCGAGTGATATCGGTGATGCAATTCCGTGTGATCCGAAATGGACCCCGGTCATTCGTGAACTAATCTCCACCCGGAAGATGTTCAACATCGCACCTGTGATTCTCACTCGAGCAATCGCGGTGAATAACCATGCGTTGATCGGCATTCTATTGCCAATTGTTAAACCCCCCAGCGCACCTGCCCCTGCCCCTGCCCCTGCCCCTGTCCCTGTCCCTGCCCCTGTCCCTGCCCCTGCCCCTGCACCTGTTCCTGCCCCTGCCCCTGCCCCTGCA
>Ga0265338_10004945_pt1 | contig 17661 bp, 15 predicted proteins | sample 42126metaG_FD_193579 | JGI IMG/M metagenome (GOLD analysis project Ga0265338, IMG submission 193579) | Rhizosphere microbial communities from Carex aquatilis grown in University of Washington, Seatle, WA, United States - 4-21-26 metaG | ecosystem: Host-associated > Plants > Roots > Rhizosphere... | reverse complement strand
TTCAAGGACACCAGCTCGGTGGCGATGAATCCCATCATTAAATTCACCACGCTCTTTGGCCTGCTCGCCACGGAAATCGCGGTAACGATGACCAACCAGGGCTTGAAAACGGGCATCGGCGCGTTCTTCTTCGTCGTCGCGCTCGTCTTTGTTTATCGTTCGTTCTATTGCATGCGTATTCCGGAAGACAAGCAGATCGGGAAATAACCCCCCCGGGAACGGGATACGCCTGATGGGCGCGTTCGGACAGTGCAGCCCCCTCGTTTTACTTCAAATAAAACTCGAAAATCGTTGTCCAAGATTTCAGATTGGTGGTCATGTCTGTGATTCAGCGCTCCATTCAAGTCGGCTGGCAGTTGCGCGTCTTTTTTACCGAAGACGTTTTCGCTCCGGCCAACCTCGTCCTAAAGACCGCGCTGGGGAATGACGCCGGCCAGGCATCACGCAAAGCGCTCGTGGTCCTGGATGAATCGCTCGCCCACGCCCGGCCCGACCTCGCGCGCCAGATTGAGGATTATTTTTCCGCTCCGGACGGCAACGTGAAACTCGCCGGGCCGCCGCTGGTCATCGAAGGCGGCGAACGCGCCAAGAATTCCCCCCTGCAGGTCGCGGAAATCCATTCGCAGATTGACCGGCACCACCTTGACCGCCACTCGTATTTGATTGCCGTGGGCGGCGGCGCCTTGCTGGATGCCGCCGGATTTGCCGCCGCCACCGCGCACCGCGGCATTCGCCACGTGCGCATTCCCACGACCACCTTGAGCCAGGCCGATTCCGGCATCGGTGTGAAGAACGGCATCAACGCCTTCGGCAAAAAGAATTTCATCGGCACCTTTGCGCCGCCGCATGCCGTCATCAATGATTTCAATCTCCTCGCCACGCTGGAGCCGCGCGACCGGCGCGCCGGCTACGTCGAGGCCGTGAAGGTCGCCTGCATCCGCGACCACGCGTTCTTTGGTGAAATCGAACGGGACGCAGCCAAACTTACGGCGTTTGAACCAGCGGCCATGAAACGGTTGATTCAGCGTTGCGCCGAATTGCACCTTGACCACATTGCCACCAGCGGCGACCCGTTCGAGCTGGGTTCGGCCCGGCCGCTGGATTTCGGCCATTGGTCGGCCCACAAGCTGGAGCAGCTTTCCAATTTCCAAATCCGGCACGGTGAAGCCGTCGCCATCGGCATCGCGCTGGACGTGGTTTACTCGCGCCAGGCCGGTTTGCTCGATGCCCCATCCGCCGAACGAGTCCTCGCGCTGCTCGAACGGCTTGGGTTCGACCTGTTTGCCAATGAATTGCTGAATGTTGGCTCGGACGGCCAGTTACAGGTGCTCGGCGGCCTGAACGAATTCCGCGAACACCTCGGCGGCGACCTGACCATCACCCTGCTCCGCGAAATCGGCCGGGGCGTGGAAGTCCACGAGGTGAATCTCCCCAAGGTGGTGGCAGCGATTCATGAACTGCGCGGACGCCACGGCGCGCGGACGCAGAAAATCATCCACGCCCGCGCCTGATGAACCGGCTCGCCGTCATCAACGTCGTTGGCCTCACCGAAGGACTCATCGGTGAACACACGCCGCGCATCGCGGAATTTCGCAAACGCGGCGCGCTCGCGCACATTGTGCCGGCATTTCCGGCGGTCACCTGCACCGCACAATCCAATTATCTCACCGGCAAACTGCCGTCGCAGCACGGCATCGTCGGCAACGGCTGGTACCATCGCGACCTCGCCGAAATCCAGTTCTGGAAACAATCCAACCATCTGGTCCAGAGCCCCAAAATCTGGGATGCGCTCCGCGCCTCAATCCCGGACGCCAGAACCCGGACGCCAGATCCGTTTGCGACAGCAAATCTGTTCTGGTGGTTCAACATGTATTCCACCGTCGATTATTCCCTCACGCCGCGACCGATGTATCCCGCTGATGGCCGGAAGGTGTTCGATGTTTATTCCCGGCCGTATTCCATTCGCACGGAAATCAAACGCGAGCTTGGCGAATTTCCGTTCTTCGGATTTTGGGGTCCGGCCGCAGGCGTGGACACGCCGCAAGGCCGGGCCGACGCCGTGTCCCGCTGGATTGCCGGCGCCGCCAAATGGATTGAAAACAAATACCAGCCCGCGCTGAATCTGATTTACCTGCCGCATCTGGATTACAACCTGCAGCGGCATGGAGCTTATGTGGGTGGAACAGGCGTCCCGCCGGAAAACTTGTCAAAGCCACATCCCGCTGGAATTCAGCGAGACGCCGAATTCAACAGGCGGGACGCCTGTTCCACCAATCCAAAAATTTTCGCCGATTTGCACGCGATTGACAACATCGTCGGCGACCTGATTGATTTCTTCGGCAAACGCGGCGTGCAGGTGGTGTTGCTTTCCGAATACGGCATCACAAATGTGGATACGCCGGTCCATCTCAACCGCTTGTTTCGCGAGCGCGGCTGGCTGGCAGTAAAGGATGAACTCGGTCTGGAAATTCTCGACGCGGGAGCGAGCAAAGTTTTCGCCGTGGCGGACCATCAGGTTGCGCATATTTACCTGAATCCCGATGCCGGATCGGGACTGGAAAAATCCGTGCGCGAACTGCTGGAGCAGACCGACGGTGTGGAAAGAGTTCTGGGCAGCACGGAAAAAGCCGCTGCTGGCATTGATCATCCGCGCGCAGGAGATTTGCTGGCCATCGCCAGGGAGAATGCGTGGTTCACTTATTATTACTGGCTGGACGACGCGCGCGCGCCGGATTTCGCGCGGACGGTGGACATCCACCGCAAACCGGGCTACGACCCGGTGGAACTGTTTCTCGACCCGACGATTTCGTCGCCGAAACTGAAAATCGCGTGGCGCTTGCTGCAAAAGAGACTCGGTTTCCGGATGTTGATGGACCTGGTTCCACTGGATGCGACGCTGGTAAAAGGCTCGCATGGCCGGCGACCGGCGGACAAAAAGGACTGGCCGGTGTTCATCACCGGACGATCTGAAATTCTGAGCGCAAAAGAAATTGAATCAACGGACGTTTATCAAATCCTGCTGCGGCAGATTTTTGACAAATAAGGTCTCGATAATATTCAGCGACGTATCGGACTCAAACGCTATCGGCAGCAACATGGTGCGAAGAAAGTTTTTCCAAGGATTGCAGAATATCTTGAATTAACCGGAGAAACATTCTACGGTTGGCAAAACGGCTCTAAACAAAATTCTTACGCAAGAGCTATGCCTGAGTACATTTGGACAGCAAAAGACAAATTGGGGAAAACGGTTGTCAAAGAAATAACGGCCAACACCTCCAACGACGCGAAGGCAATTTTGTTAGCCGATGGATATTCCGATTTGAAGCTGAGGGAGGAAGAGGTCATGGCTATCGCCCGAGCCGGATTTCCGGAAAGGCAAGAAATCTTCGGTGGAGAAATTAAAGTGACAGCTGAAGACCGACTAAAACACAATGATAATCCGACGGTTACCTTCTGGGACGCGCTCAAAAAAGGCATCGGTCAAAGTAAAATAGGATGCATGCTAGTCGTTCTATTTGCCATTTGTTCCGGCTATCGAGGGCACTGGCTTTCGGTTCTGCTTCTGGCGGTAGCCATATCGGCGTGGCTCGCTTTCATTGTTTGTCTGAGTTCGCCGTCAGTTTATTACAGGAAGTTAATTTATGCTGCTGACTGGAGTCGCTGGAATGAAGTTTTATCGTTGGTTGACACCCTAAAAACAATTGGCCGATTCAGTTTCGTCAAAGTGCCCGCAACGGAATTGACGAGATACCGCGCAAAGTCATTTGCAGGAATGGGTAGACTCCAGGATGCGATGACGGAATTTCAGCAATGCGAAGGCCGTCCCGATTGTCCAAGCTGGTTATACAAATTGTTCGTCGCTGGTCTTTACACCACCGCCAAACAGTATGACAAAGCAATCGAATCCAATCTCATGGCGATTGCCGAAAAGTCGAATTCGACCGCGTGGGCCGATCTGGCTAACCGTTATGCACGTTACAAACGCGATCCGGTAAAAGCGCGCGAGGCAATGGCCGAGGCGGATAAAAGCCCAATGGCAGAAATTGCCAAGCCATTTCGAATCCGATGTTTGGGCATAATAGCCTATTTGGAAAATGATTATACAACGGCAAAACGTGAACTTGAGACCGCAATTGATCTCGTGGAAAAGGTTAAGTGGCGTCCGTTCAAAGACGGACATTTAAACATCGCGCGAGCTTATCTGTGCTGCGTTCTTGCTAAACAAGGAGATTTATCGGCAGCAAGCAATAACCTTGAACGGGCAAGGGAATATCTGGTCGCCACAAAGGAAGACGAATTGTTGGCTGAATGTCGCCAATTGATCGGCGAAACACTTTGAGCTTACTGTTACCACCGCAACAATTTTTTACCTTCTCCGTCTGGACATGCCGAAGTGGTAGCCGCCGTGGACGCGCGCGCCGCGGGCTTTGCCGGGAAAACCGCCCTTCGGCTGGCCGGGTTTGCCTTCCTCGAACAGCATGGTGTATTTGTAATCGAAATTTTCCAGTTTCACGCGCGGGATTTTCTGGCTGATAAAGCGTTCGATGGCGAAGACGTGGCTGGCGTCCTCGGCGGTCATGATGGTGAAGGCGTCGCCGCTCGCCTCGGCGCGGCCTGTGCGCCCGATGCGATGGATGTAATCCTCCGGATGCTGCGGCACGTCGTAATTGATGACGTGGCTCACATCGGCGATGTCGAGTCCGCGCGCAGCAATGTCCGTGGCCACGAGCGCTTCAAATCGTCCATCGCGGAAACCCTTCAGCGCCTGCTCGCGTTCGCGCTGGGTGCGGTTCGAGTGCAGCACGGCCACGGCGTGGTTGTTGCGCTTGAGCAATCCGGCAATGCGATCGGCGCCGTACTTCGTCCGGCAGAAGACCAGCACCGAGTTGTAATTCACGCGCTTCAACAGTTCGAGCAGCAGGTCGGATTTTTGCGAGTCGGCCACGGGATAGATGACGTGCTTCACGGTTTCCGCCGGCGTCCGGCGCGCGCCGATTTCAATCGTTTCCGGGTTTTTCATCGCCCATTGAATGAGCGTTTCGATCTGCGGCGGTATGGTCGCGGAGAACAGCGCCGTGTGCCGCTGGCGTGGACAGCGGTCGAGGATGCGGCGCACGTCGGGCAGAAATCCCATGTCGAGCATCCGATCGGCCTCGTCGAGCACGAGAAACTGGACTTTGTCGAGCCGCACCGTGCCTTGTTCTAGATGATCCAGCAACCGTCCGGGCGTGGCGACAATGATGTCCGTACCCGCCCGTAACGCCTCGTTTTGGCGTCCATAGCCGACGCCGCCAAATACGACGGTGATTTTCAAATCGGTGAAGCGCGCGTAATCGCGGAAGGCGGTTTCCACCTGCGCGGCGAGTTCGCGCGTCGGCTCGAGGATGAGTGCGCGCGGGCCGGTGGCAACATGCTGGCCGAGTTTCGTGAGAATGGGCAGGGCGAACGCGGCGGTCTTGCCGGTACCGGTCTGGGCGCTGCCGATGACGTCGCGTCCGGCGATCACGAGTGGGATGGCGCGGAGCTGGATGGGAGTTGGCTCGACGTATCCCGCGGCGCGCACGCCATCAAGAGTGGTCGGACCAAGGCCTAATTTGCTGAAAGGCATAAGTGATAGGTTAGCAGGGCGGTGGATTAAAGGAAGCAATGAATTTATCCGGAGGGACGAGTTATACCCGTCGCCATTCGTGATGGTAAAAGTCAGGGTCTCGGATAACCCGGCCTTCCGATAAAATGATCACGATGGCGATTCAACCGCTTTCCCGGTCGTTTCATCCGGCGGCGGAACATCGGGTTCAGCCGCAGTTCCGGAGTCAGTGGTCGGAGGCGGGACCTCGGCGGGCACTTGAATGTCCGCAGCCGGTGCCGCAACGGCTTCGGTCGGTGATACGGGTTCCGTCGCCGAAATGACGTCACTTTCCGCCACAGGTTTTTCTGGAGCCGGTTTTTTCTCGTGTTTGGGCGGCCGGGGCGCGGGTTTCTTGGCGCTTTCCAGGCGTCCATCGGCGAATTCAATGACGTGGCCCTGATGCACGAGCCAGTGCAAATCGGAGATGATGGCGTTCTGTTCCGGAGTCGGTTCGGCGGCCGCGGCGGGTTGCCCCTCCGGTTTTACCTCAATCACCGTCGGCTGCGGCGTGGGCGCAAAGGCTTCAACCAGATTCCGCCGGTTGCATTTCGGATGCGCGTTGATGTGGGCGATGATGCGCTTGATGTTTTCGGACACCGGCGTGGTTTCCAGATCGAGGAATTGCGGGCGCGCCACGGAAACATGCGTGACGGTCTTGTTGACCTTGAAAAACTGCAGGCCGTGCGTGGCGAATTGCCGGCTGAGTTCGGTGGCCAGTTGCAGTGGAAAATACCGCTGCTGCTCCCACTCCGCGCGCACCAGCTGTTGCAATTCGCGGTTGCGCAAAGTCCGGCTGGGCGCGCCGGCGACCAGTTGCGTTTCCACCGGCTTGATGATGGTCTCCCGGTGCGTCGCGCGAAAATGTTTTTCCACCTCGGCCAGGTCCGGCAGTTTAAGCGGGTCCGGCACATTGAGGACGACGTATTCGGTCTTGAAGCTTTGTTCCTCGACCCACTTTTTGACGACCGCCTCGTCCTTTACGATTTTTACGCGCGCCTTGAAAACCTCGAATGGCATCCGGGCAAACCGTTCGGCGTGCAGTTTGTGCAGCCGGTTCTGGTAATCATGATGGTTGGGCGGGCCGAGAATCACGCCGCTCATCCCGCACTGCGCAACGAACGTATAGGTGCCCTTGGGGGGCTCGGTGGCCGTGCGCTCGGCCTGATAAAACGTGGCAAAATGGCTTTTCAGAACGTGCGCCACCGCCTCGTCCTCGCTCAACCACGGCGTGTCGTCGAGCGCGCAAACATACAGCGGCTGGGCCGCGGCACCGTCGGGCTTTTTCTTCACCGCCAGGCGGACTGTATATCGTTCCGCCTTTTGCAAAACCAGCTGGGCAATCTGGAACAGCGGATACGCCCGCCCGGTCATCTTGATCTGGCGCGCGAGCGATTCGACCCCTTTTTCGTCCGGCAGAAAGACCACCGTGATTTCCGGCGGCGGCGCGGGCGGTTCGCGTTGTTCATCCCGCAAACCCGGACGCCGGTCATCGCGCCGGTCGAAACCTTTTTTGCGATCGCCAAATTTGGGACCGGAACGCGCCGGGCGGGGGCCGCGCCGTTCGCCGAACGATTCCCCGGGCGGGCCGCCGCGACGGCCTTCCCGACGGCGGTCACTCCGTTCCGCGGGTTCGCCGGCGAATTTTTCGTAGCGATTGGTTTCCGGCTTTTCCTGCGCCCATGCGGGCTGGAACAAATTTTCCAGATCCAAATCCATGTCGGGAGTGCTGCTCATGGGAAAACGGGCTCGCCGCGCTTCAGGCCGCCGCGCGATGGGTGAGAATGGCGTTCACGATTTTTTGGGCGAGCGCGGGGTTTTCCATCAGCGCCTTTTGCGCGGCCTCCTTGCCCTGGCCGATCAATTCGCCCTCAAATTGCAGCCACGCGCCTTTTTTATCCACGACGCTGTTTTCAATGCCCACCTCGAGGATGCTGCCTTCCTTGTTGATGCCGTGATTGTAAATGATGTCGAACTCAGCCTCGGCAAACGGCGGCGCGACCTTGTTTTTGACGACCTTGACGCGGACATGATTGCCGATGGCGTTGCCGGCAGCGTCCTTAAGCGTGTCCTTGCGGCGGATATCGAGGCGGACGCTCGCATAAAACTTCAGCGCCTTGCCGCCGGGCGTCGTTTCGGGATTGCCAAACATGACGCCGACTTTTTCGCGGAGCTGATTGGTGAAAATACACGTCGTCTTCGACTTGGCCAGAATCGCGGTGAGCTTGCGGAGCGCCTGGCTCATGAGCCGCGCCTGCATGCCCATCGTGGCCATGCCCATCTCGCCTTCGAGTTCGGCCTTGGGCACCAGCGCGGCCACGGAATCAATGACGATGACGTCCAGCGCATTGGAACGGGCGAGGGTTTCGCAGATCGTCAGCGCCTCTTCGCCGGAATCCGGCTGGGACACGAGCAGGTCGTCGAGGTTCACGCCGAGCTTCTTTGCGTAACCCGGGTCTAGCGCGTGTTCGGCGTCAATGAACGCCGCCAGTCCGCCGGCTTTTTGCGCATAGGCGATGACGTGCAGCATGAGCGTGGTTTTGCCGGACGATTCCGGCCCGAAAATTTCCACAACGCGCCCGCGTGGGATGCCACCGACGCCCAGGGCGAGGTCCAGCGCCAGCGCGCCGGTCGGGATGACCTCAATTTTCACCTGCGCCCGCGCATCACCGAGGCGCATGATGCTGCCTTCACCGTAACTTTTGGTGATGGTGGCGATGGCGGCGTCCAGTTCGCGCGTGCGCGACGCAGCGACTTTCGTTTCGGCGGCGGATTTGTCGGCGGCTTTTGCAGGCATAAAATTCGGGGTAATTTCGTTGTTGGTCGTCCGAGTTGGAATGTTAGTAGAGCGACCTGGAATAGTCAAACCCCGGATAACGGAGGTAGTGGCACCGGGTGGGGCGAGGCTAATGACGAGCCGGCCTTGGCGCGTCAAAGCACAGCAACGACGGCTCGCGAGGATCACCGCAGCAACCACGCAGATTAGTTGAAAACCGCCGCGATCTCCGGCAGCTTGTCGGCATGAACGCGATGAAATGGCTTCCCCTCGTCCTGGCCGCAGCGTTGCTGGCCGGTTGTAAAAAAGCTGAAACCCCGCCGAAGCCGCCGGTTACGGACAGTCCGGAGCCAACCCAAGCGCAGCCCCAATTGCCCACGCTGAAGATTTATCTCGGCGCGGAAACGTTGGCGGCCGAGCTGGCCACCACCGCGCGGGAGGAGCAGACCGGCATGATGTTCCGCACCAACGTCACCGATGAAAGCGCCATGTTGTTTGTTTTTCCTTACCCGCAACCGGCGAATTTCTGGATGAAAAATTGTCCGGACTCGCTTTCCGCCGCCTACATCAGTCCCGACGGGGTGATCCAGGAAATTCACCATCTGGAAAAAAACGACACCAACACCGTCTCCTCCACCTCGGCCAACATCGGCTATGTTCTGGAAGTCAACGACGGCTGGTTCCAGCGGCACAACGTCAGCACCGGCATGTTGATTCGAACGGAGCTCGGCTCCTTGCAACAGACGTTTTTCCGGAATTAATCGCGGCGATCAAGCGAGGCTCACCGCTTTACCGGTGCGGACGGATTCGTAGATCGCCATCATGATTTTCACGTCGCGCAGGCCTTCCTCGCCGGGCACCCGGGATGGCTGATGATTCGTGATGCATTGTGCAAAATCGTCCAGCTCGGCGGCAAACCCGTAATAATCTCCGAGCGCGTCCACCTCCGGGTACCGGATTTCCTGGCCATCGCTGCGCCGGCCGCCGTTGCCCTTGTAGTAAAAGGCCGGGTTCATTTCAAACCAGCCCTTGTCGGCCCTGGCCGTGTAACGGGCAAAGATCCCGGAATTGTAACTCGCGTTGCAATAGGCGACCACGCCACTGGGGAACTTCGCCTGCCAGACGATGGATTCCTCCACCTCCTTGAACTTCACCGGGTCGGTCGTGGTGACCATCCCGGAAACGAGCACCGGTTCCTCGCCGGAGATGAACCGGGTGGCCTGCAATGCATAAATGCCCACGTCCATGAGACAGCCGCCTCCGGCCAGGTCCTTGTGAAACCGCCAGGCGGTGGGCAGCTGATTCAAGCGGATGTCGAAGCAGGCCTCGATGAACCGTAAATCGCCGAAGACCTTTTCCCGGGCCAGGCGGATGCACTCGATATGATGTGGGTCGAACCGGCAGCGGTAGGCGATGGCGAGCTGGCGGCCGGCCTGCGTGCAGGCATCAATCATCTGCTGGCATTTTTCCGAGGTTGCTTCCATCGGCTTTTCGCAGAGCACGTGTTTGCCGGCCCGAGCGGCCTTCAGGGTGTGCTCGGCATGCAGCGCGTTGGGGGTGACGACATAAACGATGTCAATGTCGGGGTTGTCCGCCATTTTTTCCATCGTGTCGTAGTTATAGATGCTCCGGTCGGGAATATTGTATTGGGCCTTCCAGGTTTCGGCCTTGGCCGGCGTGCCGGTGACAATGCCGGCGAGGCGGCAATATTTCGTGTGCTGCAACGCGGGCGCAATCTGGTGGGTGCTCAGGCTGCCGAGCCCGACCAGGGCAACCCCCAGTTTTTTGTCCGGCTCAGCGGCAAAGGCCCGCGGCGTCAAAGCGCCGGCAAATGGCGCCGCCGCGGCAGCGAGGGCGGTGGTTTTGATGAAATCCCGGCGAGTCTGGAATTTGGCGGTCATGTTGAAGATTAGTTGCAATGACACCAAAAGCACAACTCGGAAAAATGCCCAACGCGCCCCTACCGGCGACTCGCGGGGACGCTCGCCCCACCAAAATCCGCGTTCATCCGTGTCCATTCGCGGATAAAATGTATTCTGCTTTGAGTCTTCGCGCCTTGGTGGTTAAACTTGCATCCGTGAACCACGCTCACTCCGAAAAACTTTTTGCCGAGGCGTTGAAATTCATTCCCGGTGGCGTCAATTCGCCGGTGCGCGCGTTCCGCGCCGTCGGCGGCCAGCCGTTCTTTGTCAATAAAGCCAAGGGCGCGCACCTTTGGGACGTGGACGGCAACGAATACATTGATTACGTCTGCACCTGGGGGCCGGCGATCCTCGGCCATGCGCATCCGAAAATCATTTCCGCCGTCAAGGCCGCCGCCGACCTCGGCACCAGCTTCGGCATCCCTAATCCGCAGGAAGTGACGATGGCGAAGCTGATCTGTTCACTCGTGCCCAGCGTGCAAAAGGTGCGCATGACCAATTCCGGCACCGAGGCGTGCATGAGCGCCATCCGCCTCGCGCGCGGGTTCACCGGACGCGATAAAATCATCAAGTTCGACGGCTGTTATCACGGCCATGCGGATTCCCTGCTGGTCAAGGCCGGTTCCGGCGCGCTCACCTTCGGCAATCCCGACAGCGCAGGCGTGCCAGCCGCATTCACGCAACACACCATCGTTCGGCCATTCAATGAGATTGACGCCGTGAAGGCCGCGTTCGGCGCAAATAAAAATCAAATCGCCGGCATCATTGTCGAACCGGTACCCGGCAATGCCGGACTTTATCTGCCGAAGCCGGGTTACCTGGAATTTCTGCGCGAAATCACACAGGCCAACGGGGCGTTGTTGATTTTCGATGAAGTGATGACCGGTTTTCGCCTCGCACCTGGCGGTGCGCAGGAGCGGTTCAACATCAAGCCGGATCTGACATGCTTCGGCAAAATCATCGGCGGCGGCCTGCCGGTCGGCGCGTTCGGCGGACGGGCGGACATCATGGAGATGCTTGCGCCGCTGGGACCGGTGTATCAGGCCGGCACGTTGAGTGGCAATCCACTGGCGATGGCGGCGGGCATGGCAGCACTGGGGGAATTGAACGCCGGCAGGGACGCCACGCTGCGGCGTCCGGACAGCGCAGCGCGCTGTCCCTACCAACAACTCGAAAAGTTGGGCGCGCAACTGGAGGCGGGTCTGAAGGACGCCGCGAAAGCTGCCGGCATCCCCGTCACCTTCAACCGCTGCGGCTCAATGTTCTGCGCCTACTTCACGAGCGGGCCGGTTCACAATCTGGCCGACGCGATGAAAAGCGACCGCGCGCACTTCGCCAAATATTTTCACGGGATGCTGGATGCGGGGATCTATCTTGCGCCATCGCAGTTCGAGGCGGGTTTCATCTCGGTCGCACACACGACGGCGGACATTGATCAAACGGTGAAAGCGGCGGCAAAGGTGTTGCGGGTAATTGCCTGAGACCTGCCGCCGACCGGTTCAGATCATCTTCGAATCGATAAGCGCAGGTTGCGCTAGGGATGTTTCAACCGGAAAAACAGATTGCCCGTCGGCGACACGAGGTTCAGATAGTTCGTGCCGCTGGAAGTGGTCACGCCACCGCTGGCGGACCAGCTGAGGCTATTGGTGAGGGTGTTGTTCTGCTGCAAACCCCAGCCCAACTCGTCCTGCCAAAACACCGTCACCGTGCTGCCGGAATGGCTGATGTAAAGTGTCGGCGCGCCTGGAGTTTGCAGGACGGAAATCAGCGCCCAAAACCCGCCGGCAAGTTCGTAACTGCCGCTGGTCAGTGGCCGGCTGGCGTCGTGCTGGCCAATGGTGCCGCTGACCGTATATGGGCTGTTAGTGCTGGTGCCGCCACCGCCGGAAACTTTATACCAGTTGATGGAGTATGGCTGCGCTTGCACCGGAAGGGCCAAGGCCAGCAAAGCCAAGGTGCTGAAAAGCGACAGCAGCCGTGAGCGTCCGGGCAAAAAAACATTAGTATTCATGAGAGATTTCTCCAGAAACTAATTTTTGATGATCAGCACGTTGAAGCCGGGGCCCGCAGTCATTGTCGCACCGTCCTCGTTTACGATGGACCACTTCCCGGCGTTCACGCCGCTGTTTTCATAAAACACGCCGAGGGGATGGTTCCAAAAACCGGAACCGACGTTGTAGTTTGGCGTTACTATAAGTATCGCGTTAGGATCATTATTGCAGATCGGGTTGTTGATGAACGACACGGATCCCGCAATATTGCCGGCTGTCGCCACTTGGATGAAAGCAGCCGTGTTCGAGTTGGTGCCCGCGCCCGAAACGTGGAAGGCGCCGCCGCCGATGGTCAAAGCCGACCCACTGCTGCTGGAAGCGTAAACACCTGTGCCAGACGCGCTATAGGCAGAAACGCCGGTGCCAGACGTGCTGCTGGCGACCACACCGTATCCGGTCGGGGCTATTGCCCACACGCCGTAGGCGCTGGTTCCGTTGGTCGCTTCAACGTAAATCCCGTTGCCAGATGGCGCTCCATTAAGGATATAAAGTCCGTTGCCGGTGGAAGGACTTTCAATGTCCAACTGTCCATTGGGTGTCGTTGTGTTGATGCCGACAAGGCCGCTGGTGGTCACCGTCAGCCAATTGCCTCCGTTAAACAACTTCCATTTGTTCGCGTCGGATCCGTCAATGTAAGTCCAGGCCACGGCAGAACCTGCCTGCGCGTAACCGTAAAACGGCCAACCCGCCGCGCCGGCAGTGTCCAGATACATGCCCCCGAAGCCGGAGGTGGTCGGCGACCTGACCGCGAAGACATCGGCGCCGGTGACCGGACTGGTCCGGTTGATGCCGACAAAGCTGGCGCGGAGCAGGAACTGATTGGGGGCGGTGTCGCCAAAGGGGCTGCTGGTAGAATCGTCCGCCCAGACGAATGAACCATTGTTTGTGGCCGCCGCATAATTACCCAAAGCCCAGGAACTTTGTCCACTGGCCATGCTATTGTTGCCCATCGCCACGCTGTACTGGCCACTGGCCTTTGAACCGAAGCCTGCGGCAAAGGAGTCATTGCCTGAGGAAGTTACAGATTCGCCCAAAGCCACCGAACCTGGACCACTCGAAATAGGGGTCCAACCAATGGCAACGGACCCATTGCCAGTGGCTTGGGCGGCATTGCCTATGGCGACTTCATAGGCACCGCCGCTGGCGGTTGAGTTATAACCCAACGCAACCGAATCACTGCCGCTCGCCGTGCTGGTACCCATGGCCAGCGAGCCATTCAATTCCAGTGTGAGCTCAGGCGCATTATTGACTTCAAACACGACCGGCTGGCTGTTCACACTGCCGAGGAATTGACCCGGTGAAACAATGTTTCCGGTCAGTTGCCAGAAGTCCGCCGCCGGCAATCCGCCCAGCGTCGCCGTCGCGTTCGCACTTTCGGCGTAAATCGCATACGGCGTCGGCGTGAGTGCCTGGCGTCCCGACAAGGGGAAAAACGAGACGGCGCCGTTGGTGCGCACGCCGATCTGCAACCAATATGGCGTGCCATTGAAAAGCCCCGCGCCGAAATCCACCGTGACCACAAACAAACCGTTGGTGACAAAGACGCCATTGGTCTGGACGGTGCTGCCAAACTGGCTGCCGCCACTGCCGGCATTGTAAAGTGCGAAGGTCAGGTCATAGAGACCGTGGGCCGGCCCATTGGTGGCAAGCAACTGGCCTTGATAGGTGAACGCCGTGCCTTGGGCAAAAGCGGAATCCAACCGGTTAAAACTGCACAGCAACACAAGGGTCAAGATGCCAATTTTAGTTTTCATGATTTTCCTTCTGTGGGAACAACTGGGTTAATCAAACGCAAAAAACCTCCCGCCATTGGTATCACCGCCCCCGGTACCGGAAACCAATCGGGCAGGAACGAAACGTCCGACTCAGGCGGAGTGATATCCAAAAATTGCCAGGCTGTCAAGAGTAATTTATAGATACTATCAGTTTACTTGGAGATCGTATCGCTGGATACGAACGTATGCGGACGGTTCGACGGGTGCGCTTCCCCGTCCCCGGGTTGGCCCAAACGTATTGCGTGGGTTGTAACCTATTGAGGGGCCGGAACACACATCGACCGAGGGGCGGCACCAGCCGTCCCTCTTCGTTTTGGCTGTAACATTTACGGCGCCATTTCCGTATTAAACTCAGTATGACAACGCATAAATGGCTTTCCCTTACCCTGGCCGCCGCGCTCAACCTCGGTGGCTGGCTCACGACCCCTTCGCTGGCGGCCGACACCGCCCCGCCCGCGCACGGAAGATTTTTGCAGCAACTCGCCCAAAGCTTGAATCTGACCGCTGATCAAAAGGCGCAGATCAAAACCATTTTGCGCGCGGAGAAAGGCACACGGACCACGTTGCTCGGCCAGTTGCACGCCGCGCGAGCCAATCTGCGCGCCGCCATTCAGGCCGGCGACGCCAACGAGACCTCCGTGCGCGCCGCGTCGGCCCAAGTCGCTGCCATGGAGGCCGATTTGGCGGTTGAACGGATGAAAATTTACGGCAAGATTGCGCCCGTCCTGACCAATGAACAACGTCAGCAAATCAGCGAGTTCCGGCAGCGTGCCGACAATTTTACGGACCGGGCCATCACCCACGCGGCGGAGGCACCGGTGCAATGATTTCACGGCTGGAGTCCGGGTTCCAGCCTGTCCGGAGCGGCGGAGAGCCGCGAGCATGGATGCGAACCACCGGCAGGCAAAAACTTGAACTCCACCGAAACCACGGGTGACGATGCCGAATTGCTTGAGCGCATCCTTGGCGGCGCCACCGACGATTTCGCCGAGCTCGTCCGACGGCATCAGTCGCGCGTGTTTGCCATATTGCACCGATATGAACGCGATGCCCAAAAAGTCGAAGACCTCGCGCAGGAAACTTTTCTCAAGGCGTGGCGCGCGCTGGGGCAATTTGACGGCCGCGCGCCCTTTGAACACTGGCTTGCCCGCATCGCCGCGCGGGTGGCGCTGGACCACTTGAGAAAAGAAAAACGGCGGCAGAATGAAATCGGCCTGCCGGAACTCGGCGACGACGCGTTGGACTGGCTGCGCAGTGACGATGAGAAGAACGAGCTGGACGTGCGCAGCGCGGCGGAACTGCTCGAGCTGGCGATGCGCGAGTTGTCGCCCGCCGACCGCATGGTCATCACGATGCAGGAACTGGAAGGCCGCAGCGTGAAGGAAATTGCCGTGGCGATGGGCGCCTCCGGCGTGGCCGTGCGCGTACGGGCCATGCGGGCCCGCTCAAAACTGCGGCAGGCGCTGGAAAAGCTTGCGAACGAAAAGTTATGAATGACCGGAAATTGAAACAACTGTTTACGTTGGCGCAAAAGCAAGCCGCGCCCGCGCCACCGGCGGATTTTGCCACGGACGTATTGCGCGCCCTTCGAGGCGAGCCACCCGCCCGCGCGCCGCAGACCCTTTCGGGATTTGACCAGCTGAATTCATGGTTTCCGCGCCTGGCGCTCGCGTCGTCAACGTTCATCGTATTGTGCGTGGCGCTGGATTACGGGCTGACGGCAGCGGGCGTTCCAAGCTTGAGCGACGGTGTGTCGCAGCTTTCCGCGCAATGGCTTTTGACGCCGACCGGACTTTGATTATGAAGACCTTCAAATTATTGGCACTCGTGACGCTGGTCTTTCTGGCCGGCGCGGCGGCCGGCGTGGTCGGCACGCGCCTCGTCATCCGTCACTGGATGAATACGGCCATTCAACGGCCGGAGAACTTTCAGTTGCTGCTGGAGCGCAATCTGCGCTGGCAGCTCCACCTCGACCCGCGCCAGCGGGTGCAGGTGCATCGGATCCTGACCGACGCGCGTGTCCAGTTGCGGGATTTGCGACAGCAATATCGCCCGCAGATGGTCGTCGTGCTCACCAACGCCGAAACGCAAATTTCCGCCATCCTGACGCCGGAACAGGAGGCACGCTTTGAACAGATGCAGCAGCAGAACCAGCACTTCCTGCAGCCGGCGCAACCCGAACGGTGAACCGGCCCCCGGCCGGCGGTGTCGTGTCGGAAATCGGCGCAGATTCCATTTGAGCAATGCCGTCTGTGCCGGTATTTTGGGCGTTGCCTCGCGCGCGTAGCTCAATTGGATAGAGCGTCGGCCTCCGGAGCCGAAGGTTGTGGGTTCGACCCCCGCCGCGCGCACCATTTTGACACAGGTGTGTAAAGCCGCGATGATTTTGTGCGGTTTTGACATTTCCAACGTCCAAGCCGGCAAATCAATAAGCGTAGTGCAAGCGGGTTTTCCACCCCGGCGCAACTTGCTGCTGTAATCTGAAGCGGTAATAGCCCGGCTTACAGGGCAGGGAACGGTTTCCAACGCAAAACAGTCCATCCTGTTCCTGGCGCCCATGCTTTTCCTTCACCGGAGATGGACAAAACGAGAGCCAAAAATTATCATAAACCTGATCTTGATCCTACGATCTGTAGTCGCTCAAAAGATGAGTCGACCGGAAGCGATCCGTGGTTGAGAATGGGAAATTAAAATGAGATGCTCCACTAAATTATGAGGGAACTCGTTGGCATCATTTTGCTTTGGGTGGTTGTCGTCGGTCCGGTCCGGGCGGATGGACCCAAGCCTCCCATAAATCTTGTGATCATCGGCCTGGGCCACGATGCCGTGGGTGATTTTATTTCCCGGGTACGTCACGATCACGATGTTCAGTTAGTTGGCATTGTGGAATCAAATCAAATATTGGTTACCCGTTATGCGCGGCTTTTTAATTTGAGCACCAATTTTTTTGACTCAAGTCTTGAAGATTTGGTGGCCAAAACCAACGTCCAAGCTGCGGTGGTTTTTACCAGCACGTTCGAACACCGTCGGGTGGTAGAGACCTGCGCTTCTCATAAAATCGACGTTATGTTGGAAAAACCCCTGGCTGTTAATATGGAAGACGCGTTAGGCATTGCTGCTGCCGCAAACAAAAGCGGGATTCAAATTATCGTGGATTACGAGACGTCCTGGTATTCGAGTGTTCAAACGGCGTATGCGATTACCCACGACCGGCACGCCATCAGCGATATGCGGAAGATCATCGTCACCGCAGGAGATCAGGGGCCCAAGGAAGCCGGTTGCTCAGACACTTTTTTGGATTGGTTGACGGATCCAGTCCTTAATGGGGGTGGCGCGCTTACGGATTTCGGCTGTTACGGAGCCAACTTGGTTACATGGTTCATGAACGGCCAACGTCCTGCTTCTGTATTTGCCGTTGCCCAACACATCAAACCAGAAATCTATACCAAAGTGGAAGATGAAGCGACCATCGTTATTACCTATCCGCAATCACAAGGGGTTATCGAAGCTT
>Ga0265338_10004944_pt1 | contig 17668 bp, 30 predicted proteins | sample 42126metaG_FD_193579 | JGI IMG/M metagenome (GOLD analysis project Ga0265338, IMG submission 193579) | Rhizosphere microbial communities from Carex aquatilis grown in University of Washington, Seatle, WA, United States - 4-21-26 metaG | ecosystem: Host-associated > Plants > Roots > Rhizosphere... | reverse complement strand
GCACCGGCGGAACATTCGTGTTCAACGGCGGCCCCTATATTGCCAGCAATACTGTGGTGAATGGCAGCACGGTGGACCTGTCGGCGGTCTCGGGGGTGTCGTTCGGCACTTCGTTGACGCTCGATTCCGGCAGCCTGCTGCTGGGGAGCAACTTCCCAGCGACAGCGAATTTCGCCCAGAGCGGAGGCGTGCTTTCCGGCAGCGGCTATTTCTATGTGACCGGAGCAGCGGCGTTGAGCGGTGGGCTGGAGACCGGCAGCGGCCGGACGGTGCTGCAAGGCAGCGGGTCGATCAGGGGGCCGGCAGCGTTCGACGGCGGTTACTCGGTGGAGAACGCAGGTACCCTGACGTGGTGGGGAGGCTCAATCACGCTGGGCGGTGGAGACCCGAATGCGACAACGCACGCGGCGACACTGATCAACGATGCAGGGGCGGTGCTGGAGATCGAGACCGACGCCACGATCAACAGCGCCGGGTTCTCCGGCAACGGGGCGATCAGCAACGCCGGCACCGTCGTGTCAGGTGGTTTCGGAACGACGGCGGTGTATGCCAACCTGTTCAACAACGGGGTGGTTGAAGCCACTGCCGGGACACTGGCGCTGGAACAGGGAGTGGGTGGTACCGGGACGTTCCTGCTGGACGGGTCGGCGACGCTGGACTTCGTGAACGGGGCTGGGAGCAGCAATGCGATGCAGTTCCTGCAACCGGGCGGCACGCTTGAGGTGGACAGCAGCGGGCAGTTCGGACCGACCATCTCGGGGTTTGCAGCCGGAGACGTGATCGACGCGGGATCGGTTAGATTCGTCGCCGGGACGACGACGGTTGGGTTCAATGCCGGCACACTGACGGTAAGCGAAGGGACACAGAGCGCGTCGTTCAGCCTGTCCGGCAGCTTCGCCGCAAACGGGTTCCAGATCATCGGCTCCGACGGGCATGGCGGGACGGAGGTGAGCTACGGGTGAGCGAGCTTACCTGACGCACCGCTCGACCATCCCACTGCTATTGAGGCCGGAGGGTCGTTTCCGACAGGTTCTCTGCGCCACCAACTTTCGGCATTTAGCCCCTTTTGCCGAAACTGTGCTATGCTCTACCCCGCTCAGCGGATGCCAGATCAAAGGGTTAGAGCTATGCGTGGACCGGCTTCGACCGGCGAAAAGCCGAAAGTCAGCAAGGCCCGCCGATACCTCCGCCCCGACGAGGCCAATCAGCTTATCGCAGCAGCGGCCAAACGGGGCCGTCACGGCTTCCGTGACAAGGTACTCCTGCGTCTGGTGTATCGCCACGGTCTCCGTGCTGCTGAGGCATGCGGCCTCCGTTGGTCCCAGATCGATCTCGACAACCGGACCATCCACGTCGCTCGCGTCAAGAATTCCAAGGACAGCCTGCACACGCTCGACCGGGACGAGGCGCGGGACCTGCGCACTCTGCGGAAGGACAGCGACAGTCCGTATGTGTTCGTCACCGAGCGCGGCGGCCCGCTTTCCACCGACACCCTGGCTTACGTTGTGCGCCAAGCTGGGCTGGAAGCAGGTCTGGATGTTGATGCCCACCCGCACATGCTGCGCCACGCGGCGGGCTACTTCCTGGCAAATGAGGGGGTGGATACCCGCCTGATCCAAGAGTTCCTCGGTCATCGGGATATCCGGCATACCGTCCGCTACACCGAACTCAGCCCGCGTCGATTGGCTGCGGTCCGGGTGAGGTGAGGGTCGAGCAGGATCGCCATACCACAGACCGGCTTACAGACTGCCTCGACCCACGCGCCTACGGCACGAAAGAAGGTAGCCGAAATGCTGCGGCTGGCAGACGAGGGCAGTCGGCGGACCGAGATTGCCGAGCGGTTGGATATCGGTGTGGCATCGGTCTATCGAGTGTCGGCAGACGCGAAGAATATAGCTGGGGAACAGAAGGCGGCGTAGGCTCGTCTATCACCGCGCCAAACTGAGGAACGACAGCAAGGGTGGCAAAGATGGCTAGCTCGCTCGACAAGATCGATACGTTCGTGATCGTGATCCTTGAGAACCGATCGTTCGACCACATGCTAGGTTACCTCAACCTGCCGGGGCCGCAACATCTTGATGTAGAAGGTCTACGCGATGACCCAGCTTGGCTACAACAATGCGCCAATAGCGGCATCCAACCACACAAGATCGACGTTCAGGTGATTGAAGACCCGCCGCACGAGAAGGCCACCATTGCCACTCAGATCGGAACACCGCTTACGCCGGGTGGCCCCTGGCCAATGAACGGCTTTGTCGAAAGTTACAAGACGGCAAGGCCGCCACCGTCCGATCCTGGTCTCGTCATGGGCTACTATGACGGCGGATCAGTGCCGACGTTCGACTTTCTGGCGCACAATTATCTGGTGTGCGACCACTGGTTCACATCGCTACCAACCGGCACGCAGGCGAACCGGCTTATGGCTATGAGCGGCACGACGAGCCTGATAGACAACGCGCCCTTGTTCTTGCCCGACCAGCATCTCGTGTACGATTGGCTCACTGAGCACGACGTGACTTGGTGCGCCTATCAGAGCGGTGATTTCCTACCGTTCTTCGCGCTTATGCCCAAGTGGCAGGATACCATAGCTACTTCTCTCGCATTGGATTCCCTTGTTGGCCATGCTCACCCTAAGTTCCGGCGTTTTAGCAATTTCCAGCGTGATTGGACGACCGAGCGAAACATGCCGTCGGTGATTTTCATCGAGCCGGAGTACACGGACGGTCCACACATCGATCCGAACGACGACCATCCCCCCACCGGTGTCGCCCCAGGCCAGAAGCTGGTAGCCGACATCTACGCCGGGCTGATAGCCAACCCGAGTCGGTGCGCGCGTACGGCCATGATCGTGACATACGACGAACACGGGGGATTCTACGATCATGTCCCGCCACTTGACATTCCAGCACCGCTGCTCGGCCACGGACTTACTCCGGTCTTCACCACGACTGGCCCTCGCGTTCCGGCGTTCATTGTATCGCCATTGGTGCAACCTGGTACGGTCCATAAAGGCATGCTGGACCACACATCGATCCTGCAATTGCTGGCGGACAAGTTCGGCAATGGTTTCTATTCGGGCTGGGTGGCGAACCGCCAACCTGCGCTTTCCCGATTGAGCGACGTGTTCACTCGGACAGAGCCACGCACCGATAAACCGGAAGGGCTAGAGGTAACGGCCGCCCTCCCACCGACACCGCCAACGGTTCGGCGTGCGCCCGGTGCCAATGCAAACGCACAGGCGTTCCAGCTTGCTGCTGCGAAAATCCTTCACGAGAATCAGGGGATCACGGCAGGCTTGCCGGCACTGGCGAAGGCGGCTGGAAGATAAAGCGCCCAATTCGGACATCTGACACGAGTTGGGGGATGTTGCGTCTGATCGAGAGGGCTGCAATGCATTTCATACATTGGATAACCAGAAGGAGGCCGTGGTTTCCGAAAGAGGAGGACGAGGAAAGTGTCGTCAAGGATATAAAAATGACTGTTCAATACCTAATTGGTACCGCCCTGATGGTGGGCATCACGTGGATTGTCTTCGGGCATTGGTCCGATGTCTGGCAAGTTCCTAATCCGGTCGAATTGGGCCACGTGGCCGTACTCCCGCCATCGCTCGTGCAAAGGGTGCTTGGACTGGTGAGTATTGCCCTGTCGATTTCCGCTGGGGTCGAATTGGCTTACATGCTATTTACTCCCGGAGTTGATGAGGCATTTGAGCCGGTCGTGGTGGCGATCGCCGCTGGAATACTGCTGTACGTATCCAAGGATGAAAAATGGTCCATTCACGGCGCAGCGGTTGTTTTGCTCTTCGTCATATCGATGGTGGGTCCTTTGGCAGTCAAGCTGGCGTTGATCAAACCACAGAAGGCCAAGAATTAATTCCCGAAATCATACAACCGACGGGCAACATCCTATCGAACCCGATGCCGGCTCAGATTGATGTTTTTTGCTCTTAATGGCTTCTGCACGCAGGTCGGCTTATCTTGCCTCGCCGGCCGTGCAGTCGGCAGGACCCATGCGAATGTCGCGCGTAATCAAAATGTCCACCCCCGAGACCCAATCAGGCCAGCCTGCCCAAGACGGCGGCGCCGACCAAGGCGCAGGCCGAACATAAGGCATGGCTTAAGGCACACGTGATCAAGATGACGAAGAAAACACTCCGCACCTAGCACTAGATTGATGCCGCACGTCACCGCATTGTCCGTCCGAAGAATACCGACCTCGCGCCCACGGAAATCGCCGAGCGGTCGGACATCGGCGTCCCGTCGGTGTATCGGTTGTTGACTATGGCTAGGAGAGAAGCTGTTCGCTCATCATGGCGGGCACGTGCGGTGGAATGTGCAAGATCGCTGGCTCTATCTCCGGCACAGCGCACTGCTCCGTCAGTCCGAGGGATGTCAGAACGCGGTTGACAACTTCCTCCACGTCCACAACGAGGGCACCGGATGTGTAGCGTCTGGCGACCTCCACGAGGGGAGCGTTCACGACAGCGGCGATGACCGGGCCGAACCTTCCGTCCTTGTTCGCCACCAGAGTGGTGCTGCCGCTCGGGAAAAGGTGTCCTGCTCGGCGGGGTACATGATCCAGATCGCCGTGCCGCCCGGTTGGGTTCTCGCCTTCTTGATCGGTGAACATGGCAGCGAGGTTGCCAGCACGTTGCGCCATAACGCCGAGGCGTATCAACTCGGCCGTCAGGGCGATCTGGTATATGCGCCGGAGTGTAAGTAGATGCACGTGATTGACCCCTTTCGGGGGCCGCTCACTGTCCCGCAGCAGGATGACAGGCGGCTCAAAATTGAGCCAGTTCATGAGCTTGGCCGACCTGATGCCGGCGGCGGCACATGTGTCGAGCGTCGTGAAGCACAGCACATCGAGGTCGATCATGCCCACCGGGCGCATGGTCAGTGTCCGCGTGGCATAGGCCGCGATGCATGCTCTGTCGGCGCGGCGTAGCGCGTCGGACAGGTGGTAATGCTTCTATTCGCGAGGAATGCTGCCATGAGATGCTCAGGTTCACCGACCTGCATTGGCGGGAGAGACTTGCATCGCTGCCGATGTGCAAGCCCTTCCACGTTACGTTCACCAGGAAGATACGGTTCGGTGTACATCTGCCGCGTCCTTCGATGGCCCACCAGTCCGTTGCATTGCCGGAGATTATTGCCGACCGGCAAGAGTGGCGCACATCGGATAGCCGACTGATCAGCGTCGCACACTGATCCAGATCAAGGCATGAACACAATAGCGACCAGCGCGAAATGGCCAGAGCCGGTATTTGTTAATGGTTTCTTAATAAACCGCTTAGTCGAGTCGCTGCTTGATCGTGCGCAAGGTATTGCGCGGTGCGGGGTGCCCTGGGCCGCCGGCCGCCTCGTCCCGCAAGTGATCCCCCCGATGCTAAAAGTTAGGCAGATTAGCGAATTCGAAAGACATGGCGCGTAGCATCAGCGGATAGTGATTGCTATTGTTTGCAGAGGCGCAAGAGGTCTTCCGACATGACATCTCCCATGCTCAATCGACTGATGGGATTTTTGGTAATGGACACTCTGTTTGCCGGTGTGATGGCGATCGGTCCGTCCTCATGCTGGAGGGCAATAACTCATCTACTCTAGGTTCAGTTGGTCGCTTGCCAGCGTGGAAGCTGCGGACTCAGGTTCGGCCAATATTATTCTATCGGCCGCTTTGCTTTTTGTCCCTCGCCGTCCTATCTCGTGGTGATGAAGCCCACCCTGTACCTTGCGGGCTGGTCGGGACCATGATGGTGGTGAGCTAAGCAATGGCATTCAAACTGACGAGAGCAGAAATTGCAGAACGCAACGGTATAGTGAAGCGGCTGGAGGAACGTGCTGAACGGCTGCGAGGCGCCATCGAAACCGCGAATAACGTGATTGAGCAGGCGGTCGAGGCCGTCAATGCCGAGATAGAGGCATACAACGAAGTGTTGGAGGAGGGGCGCCAGTTTTCGGGCACAATAGCGCAAGAGGCACAGCACGAGATCAGCCAGAAATCCGAAAAATGGCAAGAAGGCAAACGAGGAGAAGCTGCGACCAATTGGGCATCTGAGTGGGAGGACGTTGACCTCTCAGCGGTCGAGTTGGCGAGCGTTGATCCCATCGAGGAACCCGAAATGGATCACGCAACCGCTCTGTCCGATTTGCCCGATTCTGTGGAAGGTCGAGATTCGGGTCTGTGAACATGGCCTATGGCATGGCCACCTCTTTTACCCGTTCGAGGAGTGGATCAACGGCGAACTTGGTCGCGCACAGACGGTTGCGCCCTATCGGACGAACGAGGGTGGTGCAACCTGGGCCAGGATGGTCAGGGGGTGCGATTCAGTGGGTTCGCCCGCATTTTTGGTGTCGCTGAAATGAGGCTGCCCGAGAAGCAACATGAATGGCGGATTGGTGGCTGGACGCTCGGTGTCATCCTTTGCCCCGGTATTCTCCGTTTCGGCATAGGGTGGGATGGCGATCCTCTCAGTCTGTCCATCAGCTTGCCATTCATGAGCCTGTGGTGCGAACATGAAGGCGGCAAGTACTGGCCGTGGGACTGGACGATCCTTCGCGTGATCATCGGTAAGCAGGAATTCAGGGCCGATCTTGCGCTCAATTATTGGGGTCTTGGTATCTCGATGCACGAGACCGATGATTGGTCGATTCACATCGGCCGATCGACATCGAATGCGAATACGACAAGTTCTACGATGACGACCGCTACACAACGCCCGCCGCTCATCTTCGCCTGTTCTCGAAGGCACGGGACCCGTTCGACTGCGAGCTTGAGGACATAGACCATTCTGAACGGTAGCAATACCATGAGCGTCGCCGGCACGCGCATAATAGGCCCAGGGTCCATTGGCGAGCCCGTCTCCCGCGTCGAAGGTCGCGATGGACGAGATTATCCTGTCTGGAAAAATCCCCACGATCGGGAATTTGCCCAACTCATAGCAGGATCGCCGCACGGAGAATGGGGCGGGCGTGCTGTACTGACCGAGCACGATGTCCACGTCTGGAATAGCATGCACGTCCTCCACGGTGACTTCGTGCGGCAAATCGGTGTCGATGGTGTCCGGATCAGGTTGCAGCCAGATATCGTCTTGGTGAACGAGGAGACCGTTGGTATACCGTTCGCCTTCCCATGGATATTCGACAATGATGGTGAGCGCGTCGATGTGGAGCGACGCCGCGAAATAGTCGAGCGATGGCTCAATGCGACTTACCGGTTGACGATAATCTATCCGCGAGGCTTCACCATCATCTGGTATATGTAGCCGTCGGTATCACCGGCCACTTCGGAAGAATATTGCAAAGTGAGAGCGGTTTGTGCGATAAATAACCCATCGGACTGATCCTCCGACGCCTCCTCCATGGGCTGATGTTCAACGCTACTCCCCTGCCGGAATTACCCGGCAGGGGCCGAACCAGAGTTCGCGGAGAGGATTGAACATTTTAGGTCACCCATGGAGAATTTCAATGTAACATTCTTGTACGGATGCCGAACCGCAGGGCTGCGGTAGAACTCAGGATTCTGCCGACCTATGGACGGCAATCCGGGAAATGATGCGGCTGATCTCGCCGGATGACGAACTCCCGCTCGATCATCGGCTTGAGCAGTTAGGTCTCGATGCGTTACGAGACATCATCACCACCCAACACGAGCAAATCACCGTGCAGCAACGCCACATTGCATTGCTCACCGCCCAGACGACCAACCAGCAAATGGCGCTGGATCGCCTCCAGATCGATGTGGGTCTGTTGATGGCAGCGGTGGATATGCGCCCACACTTGATCGACGGGCGTCTTCCAGCCAAGTCCGAAATCACCCAGTTGAAGGTGCAGATATTCCATTCCCCTGATCTGCCGCTGAATGACCGCAAGGCCAAGACCGAGTGGTCACTTCGCCTGACCGTGTGGATCAACGGCCTGCGAGCGATTGAGGAGATCAAGGGTGTCCAATTGTATTCCGGTGAGCAGTTCTCTGAAAAAGTCGCCGGATTGGCGGGCGAGGTGCCCGAGTTCACGCGGGATGTTGCGAAGCGTCTTGCAGACCGCGATGACCGGGGGATTCTGGCCGGCATGTTGCGAGCGAAGACCAGGGGTAAGGGAACACCGTATATCCGCGACCAGTTTTGCATTTTGAGCGACTACCTCGATAATGAACCACGGGTCCTCGTATCGCTTGGCGGTGAGGAAATCTGGATCAAGAGCTTTCGACCTGCGGCTGGGATGAAGGCGGGCCATGCGAAGTGGTGGGGCGAATGGAACCACTGATCTCTATGCATATATGTACCTTCTCTTCTTATGTGGTAGAAATAAGATGCATAGAGATGCCGATCTCAGGTGCATCGTTTTCTCCCACATAGGGGCGGCTTCGCCGCCTAGTCATCTCGGGCACCGGTGGACAATCGGCGTTATGACAGATGCATAGAGATCGCGATCCCAGACGCATCGAGTTCTCCCACATAGGGGCGGCTTCGCCGCTTCGTCATTTCCCGTACCGGTTCTCAATTCGCGCTATGATAGATGCATAGAGATCAGGTCTCAGGTGCATCATTTCCTCCCGCATTATAGGCGGCTTCGCTGCGTCGTCATTGCCTGCAATGGCCCACATTCGACGCTATAATTGATGCATAGAGATGCCGATCCTAGGTGCATTGTTTTCTCCCACATTGGGGCGGCATAGCCGCCTCGTCATTTCCCATACTGATTGCCAATTCGCGCTATGATAGATGCATAGAGATGCCGCACTGGACCCGATCATCTTGGAACCGTGAAGAGAACAGGTGCCTGGAGGCTGTGATGCGCGGCCGCAGGAAATTAGTCGATGCCCCTGTTCTTCACCACAGAGCTTCGCCGAACTGTCATAGATTTCGAGGCTGGAGGCAAGCGCCTGGACAGAGATCATCAACGGATCAATGCCGTGGCTCCGGACATAAATCCGATGCGAGGTTTTCGGGGATGAACGGCAGCAGCGGCGCACGGGATTTTCCGGTAGTCTGCGTAGGTGGGTCAGCGGGTGGTTTGGACGCCTATATCCGATTGCTGCGTCGTCTGCCGACCGACATGGGCGTCGCGATCGTTATTGTGAATCACTTGAGAATGGTGTCGACGATGTTACACGAAATCCTTCCGTATTATACGAAGATGCCGGTGGAACTCATCGCCGAGGGTTTGGTCCTCCGGCCCAATCATGTCTTCATTATCCCGTCGCAGCGAGACTTGCACGTACTAGACGAGGAGTTTCGTCTTAGGCCGATCTCCAAACCGAGAGGATGGCCGGATGTGATCACGGTGTTCCTCCGCTCCCTGACCCAGCATTGGGATGGCAAGATCATCGCCGTCATTGTCTCTGGGTTTGACGGCGATGGTGCAGCAGCGCTGGCAGGCATCAAGGAGGTCGGAGGTATCACCATTGCGCAGACGCCGGAGACCGCCAGCCAGCCTGACATGCCGGAAAGCGCAATTGTCAGCGGCTGGATAGATTTCGTCCTGTCACCCGAGGACATCGCTCGGAAGATTGTACGGATTGCCCACGGGGACGACTGAAAGCAAAGGATGTCCGTGCCGATCCATTGCGGCGTTACTGAAGGCTTGATACCCGTGGCAGTTTCTTCGGTCACACTGACTAGGGCGCAGTGTCTATGGCGATAGTTCCCGCACAGCGTTGTAAGGCGATCGCGTCCCGCCGCTGGCGGTGGAGCGGGTCAGGGCATCGGGTAGTGGGCAGCGTCGGCACAAGGGCAGGAGTGTCACCGACTGTTGCGGGTGCGCCAGACAACATAATGGCAACGAACCGGCCGAAAACGACCATATCCGGCATGCCATCCCAGATCATTCGATCGATGTTCCGTCACTTAGTCCGAGGAGTCTCCTGGCAGAAGCCAGCGACTTCTCATGCGCCGCGAGTGCCTCATAACTATCAGCGATATTCATCATTATCCGCCGCGAAGTCGGGTCCTTCATACTGTCCGCGATAGCGCGGGCTTCTCCGGCTCGCGCGAGCCATTGAGTGGGGGAATATCTGTCGGGCATCGCTTACCGTCTTACGTTCGCTTCGGTAACGGTGCCATGCCCGACACTGAACTCCAATCCCTCCGCCGCCGGCACCGCCGCATTTGTGCCAACCTCGCCCAAGGTCGAACCGATGGTTGCGGACTACCATGCCAAGCTGGCCAAGGTCGAACCTGCGGTCCTGGCCATCGACCCCCAGCTATGGCTCCCGCCCCGGCGCCACAAGCCGAATCCAGTGTTCAAGCGGCAGGAATTGTCCCGCTTAGTGATGGGCGTCCTGCGGAAAGCCGAGGAGCCTCTGCCGGTCCGCCACATCGCCCGACTGGCACTCGCGGCGAAGAAGGTTAGGTATCCCGAACCCTCTCTGCTGAAGAAGATGCGGGTTTGGTTGCAGCAGTATCTGGGGAAGCTGGATCAGCGCGGGGTGACAAGGAAGATTGGGACGGGAAACGGGACGCAATGAATTCCGGTGCGGTGACGCGAGCGAGAAATCTGTAGCTTTCCGCGATCTGCCTCCATGCTCTGGCTATCTCAGGGCCGCCCTTGGTGTGCTGCGCTCGGAGGTCACACTCCCGCGCCTTGGCGGCGTAGTCCGTGGCGGTTGGTGTCGCTCGGGCCATGCCGAAGCGTAACAGAGCGGTACTGTAAGGAAAGGTGGGCTGGGGACGCAACATATCGGATGTCGGCCGTCATCTATTCTGGAGGCTCATCAAAGCGTAGGGCAAACGCAATTATTCGTGGCAGGGGCGTTAATTTATCGTTATATCCAGTCACCACGCACCAGATGGCCGAGAATGACCGACCGACAGATACCGCCGCCGGACCCCACAGTTGAGGAACTGCGAGCGCTTGCGGCCGAATATCGTCGCATGGCCGAGACGGCAACGTCGGGCGAAATGAGAGAGTCGTTGCTGAGGCTGGCGGAACGGTATGAGGCCGAGGCAACGAAAAAGGAGACTGAAGCAGGTTAGGCGTGCCGTGCTTGGCTGTTGGGGTGCGTGTGCGATGCGGCACAGGTGCGGGGAGACGGCTCGCGCTCGTACTGTCCCGGTGAGAATTATGGACCTCAAGGCTCGATTTGCGAGGCAGCGAATGATCCTCTCTCCCAAACAATGGCGGGGCCGTGCAGCGGAAACTCGGATGTTTGCCAACGGCGTGAGCGATGAGAAGGCGTTGGCTGCAATGGAGCGGCTGGCGTTGGAGTACGAGAGATTGGCCGTGCGCGCCGAAAAGTACGGCTCTGCGCTCAGCCGCCGGGTAAAGCGTACCCAGGACTCGTCGGGGGCTGGCGAAAGGGAATAAGCGAGAGCGAACGATGGGCGCGATTACCAGCCGCGCTGTCGAGCCTTGTTTGATTTGTCATCACACGCGAAACGTAGCGGCGTGTCATCTGTCAATTCGAAAGAGCTTGATAGTCGGACCACTGGGAGTACCTTGCCATCCGCGCCGTCCAAACCGTGTCCGCACAACATTTGGGGGATCGCCGTGCGCCACGTAGAAACCGTTCATTCTGATCATGGCGAGAACGGAATCCGACTCGGAGATCGAGATAGCATCGACTTGCGGCGGCAGCGTCGCGTGATGTGCGGGTTGCCAGGGGGCAAACTCGGAGGGCAAGTTGGCACCGGTCTTGTCCTGGGTGAATCCGATGCAGAGATCGTCCGCCACGGATCGAAATATGAAAACATCCATGCCTTAGCGTAGCGATGCACCAGCCGGTAAGCGAGCACGGCAAACCGTACACCAACGGCACCACATCGGACCGAGTTATTCCAGATCGGTATCAGTCTGGTGAGAGACGAATCTACCGATAGCCTATAAGGTTAATGCGTCTCGCTCTGGTTTCACGCGCAAGTGCTGACATGACCCAATCAACCCACATTCACTACTTATCCCAGGCTCCATCGACGAGTTCGGCGTTGGCCATCGACCTCACCGTCTCCGCCGGTCGCTACGACGATGATCCCGCCTGTTGGCTCGACCAACGTTACCACTGGACAGGTCGGCGGTGGGGCACGTGGGAACATCCGCAAATAGTGGGCAACTCGGAACATCGAGGGAGACCACCAGCATGTGCTGCGGTTTCACCAGGGGGCCAATCGCCATCGACTTCTCCAACAGGTGCCAAAGTGGCGGTGGCACTGCTCCTAAGCCATCCTAGCCCGTTGACGGGCGCCATGGTGCTGCAATCGGTCTCGTCGTTGACTCATGATCTGCCAAGCCGGCTGGATAGCACGCCGCTGATCACCGATGGTAGAAGGACATCCACAGATCGGGGTGGCGTTCTACTGGGAGCCTACTCACTCGGAAGCTGAGGAGTCGGAATGGGACGCCGGCACTACCCACTGATGGTCCCACACACTTGAAGCCTTCGTCACTGCGTTGAGGCGGCCGCGACGCGCCGGGTGGATTACCACCGATGCGGCACGCTCTGCATCAATGGCCTTGAGATGCTCGTAGATTGCTCTAGCTTGTTCCGTTGGCGGCATTATCGACCAGTCGGTCTTGCCTATTTTGGCCTCCGCAGCGGCCGCTGCTCGTTGGAAATCGTCGTCGCCCGGCGAACCATGCGAGGGGCGGTTTTCATCCATTGGGCTTGCCCTTCTACTTGGGTGAGGCAAAACCCTATCGCGGCCCCAGTCGGGGGAGGACCCTCGGAATCTACTCAGCCGTGGCCCGAAGCGACAGGGCTGAGTATTGCTCACAAAGTTGTAACGACCGGCTTAAGTCATAAATGGGCCTCGGTTCAGCGATACTTATTCTTCTTGTTATCCACTCACCGGATGCATCTACGTTACGGCTCAACGTCGAAGGTACGAGCGGTTCGCGGATGCCCGGTGAATCAAACGGCCGGAATGCTGGCAAACTCGATCTCCTGCAACTGCCGGAGGAACTTGCACGGGGGTCGCCGATCTCGGTGTCAAGGAACAGCCGCCATCGACCGAAGGTTCGCCTTCTTCCATCAGTGCCTGATCCACCCGACAGACGGAGCAGAGCTAACCGCCCTTGCCGCTATCCAGGCCGATTTCATGGGGCGTCAGCATCTCCTACGGCTTCAACAGAGTGTCGATAGCCATGGGCTTCTTGAACGACGGTGCATCATGGCGACAGCCTGTTCCTGGCTCGGTCCAGGCTTCGAGTGAGTGCCAATCTGTTTCGGCCGCTCTCGCCACTCACTCGTGGTCTGCCCGACCGACTGAATGGTACATCGCTGTTGATCATCGACGGTGAACGGTTGATCCGGGATGGCGCGATCGTGATCCCCAGCACGCCCAGCACGCGCACCATCCGCTCGAAAGTTCAGTTTTCGCGGTGTAGTCTTCGGACGCTGGATCGGCGTCGAACATGCCGGAGTATGGACCAACGTGGGGTGTTGCAGAAGGTACGAATGGCAACGCTACACTGCTAGGTTTGGTAGCTCGATAAAAATGGGCGCGCACCATTCGTGGTGGTGCACGCCCAAAGGTGGGGACGAAGAAAAATCGGGCGGGGAGGAAATAACCGCACAGTGAGGGAATGGCTAGCAGCAGGGGCTGACGGTAGCCTCGTTATCTACCTAGTGCTGAGGCGAGGGTTGACGGCAGGAACGGGAAGCGGTGCTGTTAGTGTCCTCTGGTGAACATACCTATCCATGGCAGGTTCATGGGCAATGTACAATTTGCAACCCGGATACAGTCCCGCCGCTCTCCGTGAAAGAGCGACACAAGCTCGCAGGCTAGCCCTGATTGCTAACGATCCTGCGCTCCAACATGAGTTGATGGCCATTGCCACCAAGCTTGATGCGCAGGCTGAGGCGATGGAGCGGCGGGAAGGGTGATCAGGCGCCTGGATGTGACAGACCGGCATGGCGGGGGAATGCGATTGGGGGGCGATAGATTAGCGAGGTTCTCGATACGCGCTAGGGTGGCGCGGCCGGTTCGCGGACTCGACGCGACGTTAAGTCGGCCAAGTCTACACCTCAATCAAATGATATCATTCAGGGAGGCTGCGATAATGGCCTCGGAAGGCTACACCTTCCTTCACCCCTTCCGCGCTCAAGATTGACCACGACATGGAGATCGACGGTGTCGGGATGGGCGTCCTGAGCGACAGGACGGCGTATCTCACCCATCGTGGATTAGCCGTGTGTGCGGGGTGGACCGAAATCTCATCAGCAGAATGACCGCCGCCTTAACGCAGCCGGACCAGCAGCCAAGAGAAGCGAAAATCCGCGAGATACTATTGCACCTAGGGCCGATGCCAGAACGGTTGTAATCAAGGGTATGAGGGACGGAGCGGCGCACGACGCGCGCTCGGTGTTCGAAGAACGGTCGCCATCGACGGTGGATTTGCGTTCTTTCATCGGTTCCCTGGCCGCACCATAGACGAGGCGCACATCACTGCCCTGCATGCGCGTAAGGTGCACCTTCGGAACGTCCGGCGTGGGCCGGTCGTTACGGTCTGTGAGGGCGCCATCACCACCGGCTCATCCAACGGTTCGATCATGACAGCAGCACTGCTCTTGATACGTCCCAGCCTCCGGACGGACACCATCCTGCTCCGACCTCTCTCGCCGTTCACCCACGATCTTCCCACCCGTCTGAATGGCAAAAGGGTATTGATCGTCGATGGTCAGGAGGACAGTCGCTGATCGCAGGGTGATGGTCTCCGGCTGGCCGAACGGTTGATGCGTGCTGAAGCTACGGTGACGCACGATATCCTGCCGGCCGGCTATTCGATCACGCCTGTGTGGATCGAGAGATCGCACGAGATTGGATGGCGCAAATACCATGACGTTCGGAGGACCGCATCAGACGACCATCAGTCCGACTACGTAAGGACAGCCATCACGCTTGCTGTTCTTACCGGACGGGAACGATCTAGACAGACCAACAATCAACCTATGGCACTTCGGATGCGCTCATACCGGCGATGGAAACCGACTTGGCGCAATTCCTATGGCGGTAGCCTCCTTGCAGCGTTGCACGGCGAACGTGGAGCGATATATCGCTCTGCCCTGTCAGCATCCGCGTCCCGCCAGAAGGACGGCGCGGGTTAAGGGTATCGAGCAAATGGCAGCGTCGTCACGAGAACAAAAGTGTCGCCGATTATAGCGGGCGGCCGGCCGGGGTCTTTTTGTGGAATTATGCGGTATTATGTAGCAACGAACACCACAACAGCGGAGACCTAACCTACTGACTCGGCTACCATATATGGCATGCCCATCCCGGCCCATCGCCCTCTTCGATTAGTCTCGCAGCTTCGGCCAACTTAGAATAATGGGCCATGGCTTCGTAGGCTTCGGCTATGCCGAGCATCCGAAACCTTGAGGGGCAGTCGTCCAAGCGGCCGGCAACAGCGCGCGCATCCAGCGCCATTGTCAGCCAATCCGCAGGGGTGCGTATGTGGGGCATATCCCGACACGTTACACAAAGCTAAGTAACAGCGCCAGTCCGAGAAAGAGACAACCCGCCTCCGCCGGCAATGCCGCCGCGTCGTGGCGAGCCTCCGCAAGCACGAACCCCAGGTCGCGGCCTATCGAGAGAAGCTGGACCGGATCGACGCGCGGCTACGGGAACTGTACCCCGAGCTATTCATCGCACCCAAGCACTACAAGCCGAACCCCGTCGTCGCCCGCCAGAAACTCCCCCGCCTCACGATGGCGATCATGCGGGAGGAAGGCAAGCCGCTGCCGGTGGGGGTGATCGCCGTGCGGGCGCTGGTGCGGAAGGGTGTTACGGCAGCAGGACCGGGACTGCGGAAGCTGATCCGGGTGCGGTTGCAGCAGTATCTTGGGGTGCAGGAGAAGCGTGTGGTGGTGATGAAGGTGAGGAGCGGGAATGCCACAAGGCGCGGGTTGGCGCGAGATTGTTGATCCAGATCAACGCGAACCGCCGCCCGACCGCTTACAGACTGCCACATGCAACGAGTTCCCCTCCGGCACCGCGATCCGCTCCTAGGCCAGAATGTCGCCCCGGCAAATGGAAATGGGGCATCCGACCCGACCGTGGAGGACTGTCTCGCGGTGCTTGAGGGAGCCATGCGGCTGGAAGCGCTGTCACGCAGTGGCACCGAACCGCGCCCGTCAAAGGTAGAGGTAGCGCTGGCAATCGCGGCGGCTATGGCGACCTGTCGGCTCTATGTGGCTAACGCACGCCAGAGGATCAGGCTTCACTGAGGGAGATATGGCCACTAGCCCAGAGTGCTTCCCTGGCAGAGGGAATGAGCGTCGGGCGCCTCTCTCGGCTCGTACCGCCGCTCAGCTTCCAGAACGGGCCGCTACGTACAGGAAGATGGCCGAGACGGCACGCGGGGCGGGGTCTGCCGATGCGCTAGTGCGGCTTGCGGAGCGGTATGAGGTAATGGCCGAGAAAAGATTGGCCGGCCCGACGCGGCGGTGACAGTGGGGCGGAACGCGACGCGGCGGGGGTTGGCAGAACGGATCAGGGCAAATTCGCCTTCAACTGCTCTGTAAGAAGGCCGCAAATAAACGGCCGGCCGCCGTTATATAAGGAGCATAGGGCACTGGATGGTGGTGCCAGAGGGAACTCTGTGGCCCGCGTCGGGCGGGGACCTACCGAACCGCTCGATAATCGTGCAATTGCCCTCTCGCCACCGACAATCCTATGAAAGAAAATTGCAACTTATCCCCCAACGATGGGGATAACCCTGGGGATAAACCTCCGCTCACCCGAGCGTGAGCGTTGAAAAGCCCTGCCATTCATGGGTTTGCTCGCAAATCGAGCAAATGGGCCGCCTGTGGAACGAACAGTGGTGGAACATCTCGAACCAGCCCACAGTCTGACAACCGGACCAAGGCATCTGGCGTGCGTGTCCACCAACACCCTCTTCAGGGTGGTTGGGCATTGATGAAATCAAACAGGTCTTTGTCTGCAAGTGGCTTCTCAAGCACCTTCTCTATCCCAAAACCGGCAGCGCGAGCAACAATGGCCGGTGAGGGTGAGCCGATGACCAGAAGAATTGGAATATTCACACCGGCTTCACGCAGCCTTTCGGCCAAGTCCAATCCCGTCATGTGTGGCATGTGATGGTCTAATATCAAACATCGAAGATAGTGCATCTCAGCCTTTAGAAACTCGGCAGCAGAAGCAAATGCTTTGACGGAGTGGCCCGCAACCTCCAGCAAGAACTGAAGCGACTCTCGCACGGCATGATCGTCATCGACTATCGCAACGACCCTCGGCTCGGCTTCGGTCACGGACGGTTCCTTTGGATTGGGGCTGAACGATGTGCCCGAGTATCATCCCTAATACCTCAGTGGACGAGGCTCACCATTGATCTAGATCAATGCCATGGTAGCGTTCGATCATTCGGATCGCCAACAATGGATGCTACAGTCCTATTGTGGGATCGACTGTCCTGACTAGTTCACGTATCTGGTTCATTATCTCTGCGGCTCGCTTGGTTTCCTCTCCTATGCGTTCGAGCATGGTCGGAGCGTTGTCCTGGTTTCCGGCTATGACGAGCCGACGACAGGCGTCCGCATAGTTGCCTATCGCAGTGAGAGGCTCATGGGCCTCGTGGACAAGCGTGGCTACTGCTTGACCAAGATCGGTCAGACGTTGAAAATGGGCGAGTTCCTCTTCTAGCCCGAGCTTCCTGCTTGGAATTACTTCAAACGCCTGAAATCACGTGACTTTCTAACAAAAGCGGTCGAAAACGTGTCC
>Ga0265338_10004943_pt1 | contig 17668 bp, 12 predicted proteins | sample 42126metaG_FD_193579 | JGI IMG/M metagenome (GOLD analysis project Ga0265338, IMG submission 193579) | Rhizosphere microbial communities from Carex aquatilis grown in University of Washington, Seatle, WA, United States - 4-21-26 metaG | ecosystem: Host-associated > Plants > Roots > Rhizosphere... | reverse complement strand
GACGGTTGAAGGAAGACTCTCAGTGCGCGGCGAAGCGGGCAAGTTTGCCGGCGGTTGGGGCAAGCTAGTCGGTGGAGTCAACACTCTGGTGGATGCATTTGTCAAACCGATCAACGTTACGGCGGAGTATGTCGACCGGATTTCCAAAGGCGACATCCCACCGAAAATCACCGATACGTACCATGGTGACTTCAATGAGATCAAGAACAACCTGAATGCTTGCATCGACACGATGACAGGTCTTTTGGTTGAGACAGATACATTAATCAAAGCGACGGTTGAGGGTAGACTGGCTGTACGCGCCGAAGCGGGCAAGTTCTCGGGCGGTTGGAACAAACTGGTTGGCGGGGTCAACACACTCGTCGATGCGTTTGTCAAACCGATCAATGTCACCGCGGAATATGTGGATCGAATTTCCAAAGGCGACATCCCGCCGAAAATCACCGACACGTATCAAGGTGATTTCAACGAGATCAAGAATAATCTGAACCAGGCCATCAACGCAATAACCTTGCTGGTATCGGACGGCGTAACGCTTGCACAGGCTGGTATCGAAGGGAAGTTGGCCATTCGTACCGATGCGACGAAGCATCAAGGCGACTTCCGTAAGATCGTCGAAGGAACGAACAAACTCATGGATGCGGTAATTAAGCCGATCCAGGAAGCAGGAAGCGTGTTAGCAGAGCTTGCAAAAGGCGACCTGACTGCTCGAATTGAGGGTCAGTATCAAGGCGAGCATGCGCTGATCAAAGACAGCATCAATGAGATGGGCGAATCGCTGGACCGTGCGATGCAAGAAGTAGGAGAAGCGGTGAGTGCAACGGCAAGCGCCTCGAGCCAGATCAGTTCGAGCAGCGAAGAGATGGCAGCAGGTGCTCAGGAACAGACGAGCCAGGCAGCCGAAGTTGCGAGCGCTGTGGAAGAGATGACCAAGACGATCGTCGAGAACTCGAAGAATGCAAGCGGTACTGCCGGGACGGCCAAAGAGGCCAAGGGAGCTGCCGAAGCAGGAGGCAAGGTAGTCGAGGAGACGATAGCAGGCATGAGACAGATAGCAGATGTTGTGAAAAAGTCGGCTGGGACGGTTCAGGAGCTCGGCAAGTCGAGCGACCAGATCGGCGAGATTATCGGAGTGATCGACGACATCGCAGACCAGACGAACCTGCTGGCATTGAACGCTGCCATCGAGGCGGCACGAGCCGGAGAACAGGGACGAGGGTTCGCAGTGGTGGCCGATGAGGTCCGGAAACTGGCCGAACGCACGACCAAAGCAACCAAGGAGATCGCCGGGATGATTAAGAAGATCCAGGTGGACACCAAGGGAGCAGTGGCTTCCATGGACGAAGGAACCAAGAAGGTGGACGAAGGTATCGCACTGGCAGACAAAGCCGGCGTATCGCTCCACGAGATCGTCGGGATCAGTCAGAAGGTAACGGACATGGTCACGCAGATCGCAGCGGCAAGCGAAGAACAATCAAGCGCAAGCGAACAGATCTCCAAGAATGTGGAAGGGATCAGTTCGGTAACGGCCGAGACGGCTCAGGGAGTCCAACAGATTGCCAGAGCTGCCGAAGACTTGAACCGCTTGACGGCGAACCTGGAACAGTTGGTTGCCAAGTTCAAGTTGTCGGGCGACAGCACGGCCCAGCGGGCAGGCGGACACAAATCCGCAGGGTCGCCGGGAAAGGCAGCCGCGAAGTTCGCACCTGCCAAGTCGAAGATCGGCGTGCGCGAGAACGGCAAGATTGTGCCGATCGAGCACGAGGCGTAAGTGACTCACCTCACTCCCCCTTCTCTTACAGAGAGAAGGGGGATATGGGGTTGGGAGCCGAATCGGCGCATTCACACAGATTGTCATTCGCTTCCTTCCGGAAGCGGCTAGTGCAGACAATCCTCAATTTTTCAATACGGGCGTCAGCCCGAACACAATATCGGAGAAACGAAATGACAGAAACAACAACAGACATCAAAGGAGCGACACAGGGTAAGTCGGAAGAGCTTATCCAGCTAGTGAGCTTCAATATCGGAGATGAAGAATTTGGAGTGGACATCCTGAAGGTGCAGGAGATTAATAGGATGCTCGACGTGACCCGCGTGCCGAACGCCCCGGAATATGTAGACGGAGTGATCAACCTGAGAGGGAAAGTTATTCCGATTATCGATTTGCGGCGGCGTTTCCAGATGGAGCGTAAAGAGCACGATAAGAACACGCGCATCGTGGTGGTGGAGTTGAGCGGCAAAGTCGTAGGATTTGTCGTGGACGCAGTGAGTGAAGTGCTGAGGATTCCGAAGAGCGTCACCGAACCTCCCCCGCCAATGGTGGCCGGAGTTAACGCAGAATACATCACTGCGGTGGGCAAGCTCGAAGACCGGCTGCTTATTTTGTTGGACCTTGAAAAAGTTCTTTCCAACGAAGATCAGAAAGCATTGGCTGCTTAAGCGGCAGTATTCGGAAGGCAGCGCGGAACGCTGCTTTTCGAATGCTTGATCGTGCGTCAATCGCCGCACGAAAGCTAGTCTGGCAGGCATTACCCGAAAGACGCCAAGCCAAAAAGAGTGATACTATCATCGACCCAGCGCCTTTTTCTCTTTGCGATTAAGAATCATTTTTCATCCGGGACTTTAATTTTCGTTGAAGAATGTAGTTCGGTAAACGGTGTTCACGTTTAACGTTTTGTCTGGGTTATTCGACAGTCGCTTTTAACAATCATCTACGGAGTATTATCATGGCATTCACATTTTTCTTTCGCGATATCACTGTTCTTGACATGATTGCAAAACACGTCATGCCCAAACTTTCAGGCTATAGCAAAGTTCGTATATGGGATGGAGGATGCGCTATGGGGCCGGAACCGTATTCTCTGGCAATAGTTCTCGCAGAATCTATGGGGCATTTTGCTTTCCGGAATGTTCATATTGAAGCAACAGACTACGAGGAACAGGAAAACTTTGGCAAGATCATCGAAATGGGAGTCTACCCGGCGGATCAAGTGCAACGGATACCTCCGGAAATATTTTCAAAATATTTCGTCCCCGCCGAACAGGAAGGACAGTTCCGCATCATTGACAGCATTAGGCAGTCGATCCATTTTCAGAAGCACGACCTTCTCTCTCTTAAGCCGATCGGAGAGGGTTTTCACCTTATTGTCTGCAAAAATGTGCTCCTGCACTTTCAGCCCGCGGAGAGGACGAAGGTCATCAGAATGTTCCACTCAGCTCTTGCACCCGGTGGCTACCTGGCAACGGAAAGAACCCAGGAAATGCCCGAGGAGCTGTCAGGCCACTTTCATCAGATTTCACCTGAGGGTCAATTGTTCGAAAAAATGGAGATAGCGGCGTGAAAATTCATCTCCTCCATTCTCCTGGCGCGGTCTATTCCGGTAACGCTTATCTGGTATTGGGAGAATCGAATCGCCTTGAGGATGTGAATTCACTGATCGATGTCGGAACAGACGGCAGTATCCTGAGTGCCATTGCCGCTATTTGGACAGGAGTTGGGAAGAAGCCCGTTGATCGTGTTATCCTCACGCATTCCCATTTCGATCACGCGGCCGGCCTCCCGAAAATTAGAGAGGCCTACGATCCGGAAACTTGTGCTTACGCGATGTCGCCGGGGGTTATGCGCCAGTTGTTTCACGGCGACAGTCTTCGGATTGGAGACGAGTATTTCGAGGTGCTGCATGCCCCAGAACATTCCTCCGATTCAATTTGTCTGTATTCGGCCACGACGGGCGTTCTATTCTCGGGAGACGCTCCCCTTTTCATCCGGACCCCTGGGGGATCTTATGAAGAGCCTTTTGTGATATTCCTCGAGGACCTTTTACGCCGTGGCATTAATGCCATCTATTCCGGACACGATTTTCCAGTTGTCATAAACGCCCAACAGGTCATTCGTGAAACGCTTCGAAACGTCATGCTCAGCACCGGTATGGCACAGATCTCGAGGTAGCGGAAGATACAACAACTGAAAAACGCTGGACCAAAGAAGAAAAGGCAGAAAATGAAACGCAAAATTCTTGCGATAGTGCTCTTGGTTGTTTTTGGTGGCGTCGCGAATGGCGAGGGTCTCAAGAGAGTCGCTGACAGCGCTGCGGTCACCGAGAATTCTGCAAAGACTGTGCGCGCAAAGGAACTGGGGCCGCGAAAAGTGGTTCTCGCTGCTCTTCGAACTGGGGATGAAAAGTTCAACGACAAACTGGCGCGAATCTCGTCGGTTGGGACAGCCGCTGTCGGCGCCGACGATCAGAGGAACGAGAATATGGAATCCCTGGCACAAAGGATCGCGGCAATCGAAATAAAAATGGAGAAAAACGAGGAATCGCAGGATTACGCGTTTCTCGTGTCGCAGCTTGAATCCCTCATAGAGGAACTCAACCGGTCGATCGACGATACCAAAGCTCTCCAATTGAATACCGACAAAGTCATCACTTCAATCCAGCATGCTGCACAATTCGAAGGACAAGTCTTTTCCTTCTATTCATACACAACCGATGGCATTGAAGGGAAGAACTATAACAGGTTCGATTTGGATAGGATGTATCTGACGGCGAAGGTGCAGTTGTTCGATCAGGGCAAGTTTCAATTAACGAGCGACCTTTTTCGCAATAGCGCCGTCGGGACGTACTATCCGGGATTCTCGTTGCGGATAAAGTTTGCATTCCTTGACTATTCCCCCGTGAGCCCGGTGTCGATTAAACTCGGCGTTATCCCCGGCGTCTGGTCGGGATTTGTCGATTCCTTCTGGAAGTACCGCGGTTTGTCGTCGAGCGTGACCGACAGAAACGGATACTATTCCTCGGCGGACATTGGCGTTCAGGTACTCTATAAGCTCCCCTGGAACATCGGAGCCGTTTCCGCATTCATGTTGAATGGAAATGGCTACGCCGCGCCGGAGTCCAATCGCTTCAAAGATTTTGCACTCCGCGCGAGCTTTGCCCCTTTTCAGGCGGACCCGATTTTTTCCCAATTTGTCGTCGCTGCGTATGGATACAAAGGAAGCACGCAAAGCATAGCCGGTGACGCTCTTCCGCGAAATCGGTACGGCGCAATGGTGAGTTATGGCTACTGGTACGCATCGGCCGGCGTAGAATACAATATTCGGACAGACGCGCCCGCGAGCGCAGACTCTCTAGTTAACGGCAACGCTTTTTCAGTCTTTGGCGAGGTCAAAGCCCCTTTCGCCGAATGGGCCAACACTCTCTCGCTCATATGGCGCTATGACGTTGTTGACCCGGATATGAAGAGCGGCGGAGATATAAGTCGTTTTGGTATCCTCGGGATTGCGTTCAAACCGGATGAGAGATTGACATTCGTGATCGACAGACAATCGACAAAGGCAGAGACTGCCACCATGATTCGAAATGACGGGACAAAAACCGATTACGATAACCGGTGGTTCCTTCATGCGCTGATTACATTCTAGTGCCACTTCCAAAGTTAAATCTTGTATCCGGAGAATACAGTCACACCGAGCGACGCCCGGATAGTGCTTCTGGCAAAGGCATCACTTCGTGAGACTCTCCCGTCCCGCCACAGCCGGGACGGGATCGCTCAGCATGACTGTCAGGGCTGAGTCGAAGTGTCTGATGGCACAAATACAAGATTACTTTTTAGAAACGGCGTTAGGTAAAGAGAAACATATGAACCACGAAATAGCACTATAGCTATTCTTTTGAATTCTTTTATGAGGTGTACCATGAAATGGTTTCTTGATTTATCCCTGGGAAAGAAGATAGTCTATCCCTTGCTCGTGGTCTCATTGATTACCGGCACAATCACGTTTTTGTATTTCTCGAGCATGTACCAGCAATCCGAAACCGACGCCCTCGTTACGAAAGCGCGGGCTGTTGTTCTTTCGGCAGAGGCTGCACGTGAAGGCGTCGCCGACCAGCGAAGTCATGCGGTATTTAAAACTGATTTGAAGAATGTGGATCAGATACTTCGGACTGTTCCCATTTTTTCCGCAATACAGGTGGCGGCAAAGAAATCAAAGGAACTTGGCTTTACGCTGAAAGTTCCTAAAGAATTTCCACGCAATCCGAAAAATGAGCCCGACGAATTCGAGCGGAGAATCTTGGATAAGATTACCAAAGGCAACCTTGAGGAGACATGGGAGATCGATCCGGTGACCAACGAGATCCGGTTCTTCAGACCCGTGAAACTTACGGAGGAGTGCCTCGCATGCCATGGTGATCCAAAGCAGTCGTATGCACTCTGGCGCAATAGGGATGGGAAAGACGCGACGGGCGCGGTCATGGAGGGATGGAAAGCCGGTGAAGTGCATGGGGCGTTTGAAGTGAAAATGTCGCTTGCTCCTGTCGATCGGGCAGTCAGGCAAAAGTCAATTGTGATCGCATGCATCACCCTCTTTGGAATCGGTTTGACGGTCTTGATCGCAGTCTTCGTTTCACGCATCGTCGGCGGGAGGGTTAAGCGTCTTGCCGATCAAGCGAACATGATTGCGAAGGGCGATCTCTCGATTGAGGTCGACCATCAATCGACAGATGAAATCGGTCAGCTTGCCGTGTCGTTCAAAACGATGGTTCGCAACCTCCGGGAGACCATCGGCCAAGTAACGGAAGCCTCAGCGGCTGTCGCAAGCGCATGCAGCGAGATTAGCAGCAGCACCGAGGAAATGGCTGCCGGAGCACAGGAGCAGACAAGTCAGGCAACAGAGGTTGCCGGTGCAATGGAGCAGATGACGAAAACAATTATCGAGAATTCACGCAATGCGTCGAACACCGCGGAGACTGCAAAACAGGCGAAACTCTCTGCCGAGCAGGGAGGTCAAGTTGTCGATGAGACTGTTGTCGGCATGAAGCGAATCGCGGAGGTGGTGCAACAGTCAGCTGCAACAGTGCAGGAACTGGGGAAATCGAGCGATCAAATCGGCGAGATCATTACAGTTATCAATGACATCGCAGATCAGACGAACCTCCTTGCTTTGAATGCCGCCATCGAAGCCGCACGCGCGGGTGAGCAGGGGAGAGGATTCGCCGTTGTTGCAGATGAAGTAAGAAAGCTTGCTGAACGTACAACCAAAGCGACCAAAGAGATTGCTCGGATGATCAAAAAAATTCAAACGGAGACTAAAGGCGCTGTTGCTGCAATGGATGAGGGAACAAAACAAGTGAACACGGGAATCGCCCTGGCGGACAAGGCGGGAACATCATTGCTTGAAATTGTCAATATCTCGCAGAAGGTCACTGACATGGTAACACAGATCGCCACCGCGAGTGAGCAACAATCGGAGGCCAGCGAACAGATTTCTAAGAACGTGGAAGGAATCAGCAATGTGACAAACGAGTCGGCGATGGGAGTGCAGCAAATTGCGCAAGCGGCCGATGACCTTAACCGCCTCACGGAGAACCTCCAACTACTAATTGGGCGATTCACGTTGACTGCGGAAAAAAGCAAATCCCATGGAATTCAAAAATCGAATATCGGGGTCCGCGCAAACGGGAAACTCGTGCTGCAAGGAGAAATGACTGATTGAACGAAATGAATGCAAGTTAATACAACAATACTCAAACTAAAAGTAAAGAGGAATTACCATGGCTCTTATGATATGGAAAGAAGAATACAGCGTCAAGATCGGCATCATCGATACGCAACATAAGAAGCTTATCGAATTGCTCAATCAGATTTTTGATGCAAGTCGTGAAGGAAAGGGAAAGGAAGTTATCGGCAAAATCCTCAACGACCTTATTACATATACGAAGGTTCACTTTACAACCGAGGAGGACTTTTTTAAAAAATATGCCTATCCGGGTTTTGCTCTACACAAAGCAGAACACGACAAGCTGACAAAACAGGTCACTGACTTTCAGGAGCAATTCGCGGCGGGACGAGCGATGCTTTCTATCGAGTTGATGCAATTCCTCAAAGATTGGCTCAACGGGCATATCCTCGGAACCGACCAGAAATACACCGGGTTTCTCAGTTCAAAGGGTTTACGCTGAAGAGTTCGTAAAATAAAAACTCAATGCAGGTTTGGGGTATTGTTCGTTTCTGTGGAACAGCCCCAATTCTGCAGAACGGATAAAAATGGAGCCGATCCGGCAAAAACATTCCGTCAGACATAGCTTACTAATCCTCGTCGCCACGATTCTGTATGCGGTGGCGTTCAGGCCGCTGTATGACGTGGTGGGGAACTCTACGGCAGCGCTCGTTCTTGTTCCTGTTGGTCTCGCGGGCTTCTATTACGGTATCTGGCCCGGCGTTGCAGCAGGATGCCTGACTTTACCACTCAACTTTCTCCTTTTCGGTCAGGTTCAACAAACTTCTCTTCTGTTTCACTTGTTCAGTTCATTGCCCCCGATTGTTATCTCGATGCTCATCGGAGCCTTTAGCGGCTGGCTGCATGGCGTTCTCATCCGAACAAAGGAACAGGCGCTGCAGCTTCAAACCGAGGTTTCCCACCGGGAAAAGTCCGAGGAAGAACTGAAACAGAGCCGCGAACGTCTCGAGCTCGCACTCGAAGGAGGCGGTCTTGGATTGTGGGATGTCGACTATAAATGGGAGCGGGTTGTGTTCAACGATCGGTGGGCAGGAATGCTCGGCTACACGAAAGAAGAGCTTGGTTCAAGCACCGACATTTTCTGGAAGCTGACTCATCCGGACGATCTGGAGGTGGTGCGGCTTGCGCTCGAAGCACATCTTGCAGGGCAGACTGAGATTTACGAAACAGAACATCGGATGAGAACGAAATCGGGCGAGTGGAAATGGATACAGAACAGGGGGAAGGTTGTTGAGCGTTACCCGGACGGTTCGCCGCGGAGGGTTGCGGGGACTCATCTCGATATTACGGACAAAAAGAAGAATCTTGACTGGCTTTTGGTCCAGGAAAGGGCCATCGAAGCTGCGATGAACGGGATTGTTATCACCGATCCATCTCGACCCGATAATCCAATCATATTCGCCAATCCCGCGTTCGAGAAAAATACCGGATATACCAGGTCGGAAGCCATCGGCCGCAACCCGCGGTTTCTTCAAGGTGTGGATACGAATCGGGGGACTGCCAGGGCAATACGAACTGCGCTTGAAATAGGGGACGATTGCCGGGTCGTTATCAAAAACTACCGAAAAGACGGATCTCCGTTCTGGAACGAATTATCGATCTCGCCCATCAAGGACAGCAACGGCGGCATCATCAATTTTATCGGGATACAATCGGATATCACCGAAAAACGTTTCGCTGAAGATGCGCTCAAGCGAAGCGAAGAGAAATTTCGCCGTTTCATCGAGCAATCGTCGGAGGGTATCCTCTTCACCGACGAAGAGGGGGCGATCTCTCAATGGAATCGCGCGCAGGCGCAAATTACCGGGCTGACGTTCGACGAGGTATTTCATCGGCCAGTCTGGGATGCGCAGTTCGAACTGCTTCCGAAAGAAAGCCAGACCCCTCAGATGCTCCTACATATTAAGGATCGGGTGATGGGGTTGCTCCAAACCGGGAGCGGCGATTGGGCACAGGAAACGATCGTGCGCGTGGTCCACAGACGCGACGGTTCGGAGGTCACGGTCGATGCTGTTGTTTTTCCGATTAAGACTCCGAAGGGATATATCGTCGGAAGCATCATGCGGGATACGACGAAGCAAAGAAAGGCGAACGAAGAACTTCGGATGCTCAATCGAGCCGTCGAAAGCTCAATCTCAGGAGTCGTGATCACGAGTCTCCAGGGTGCTATTGAATATGTCAATCCCGGTCTTCTCTCTTTAGGCGGGTTCGAGTACAAGGACGAGATTGTGGGACAGTCGATCTTTGAGTTCACCGATGAGACGGGGCAGCAAAAGTTACGATCCGAAATTCTCCCTGAGCTTTTTAAGTCCGGCCAGTGGTCTGGGGAGATGATGACTATCAAAAAGGATGGATCATATTTGTCGGCTCATATGGTCTGCTCCGTGGTCTATGGCGAAAAAGGGGAACCGGTATCCCTCCTGGCCAACTTCTATGACCTCACCGAACGCAAGCGCGCCGAGCTTGCACTCGCCGAAAGCGAGATGAAATACCGGTCGGTTGTCGAAAGCATCAAGGAAGTAGTGTTCAGGACCGATGCCAAGGGCCTGTGGACGTATTTGAACACGGCATGGTTTCAAATTACGGGATTCACCGTCGATGAGAGTCTCGGCGAGAATTTCCTCAATTACGTGCATCCCGATGACAGGGAACGAAATGTGGAACTATTCAAACCACTCATCGACGGGACAGAGGAATATTGCAGGCATGAAATTCGCTATCTGCAAAAAAGCGGAGGATTTTGCTGGATTGAAGTCTACGCCCTGCTCACGAAAGACGAATCGGGTAAAGCGACAGGTACCACAGGGACGCTCATGGACATTACTCATCGCCGGAGGGCTGACGAAGCCCTGAGGACTGCGCATGATTTGTTAGAAGCGAAGGTCGGAGAGCGGACACGCGAACTTCAGGATGCGGTGGGGCTTCTCAACATCGAGCTCGATGAACGAAAGCGAGCCGAGGAAATGATACGCGAACAGGCTGCCCTCCTGGACGAGGCTCACGATGCGATCTCAGTCCGGGCGTTGGATGGGACGATTCGTTTTTGGAACAAAGGAGCCGAGAATATTTATGGATGGTCGCGTACGGAGTCAGTGGGACTCAATGCGAATGACCTTCAGCAGATCCCTGTCGCCGAAGATCCCATGAAAAGACTCCTCGATGCGGGGGAATGGAGCGGCGAGGTTGAACGGCGAAGAAAAGACGGCAGGTCGGTTGTTGTGGAAAGCCGATGGACTCTCGTGCGCGATTCGAAAGGGAACCCGCAATCGGTTCTCGTCATCGATTCGGATATCACCGAAAAGAAGCATCTCCAGGCCCAGTTTCTGAGGGCTCAGAGGATGGAGAGTATCGGAACGCTCGCGGGCGGAATTGCGCACGATCTCAATAACATTCTCACGCCGGTTCTGATGTGGGTTGAAGTTCTGAGGAACAAGATGCCGGACCAGAAATCGCAGCGCATTCTGGAATTGCTTGAATCGAGTGCGCAGCGAGGGGCGGGCATGGTTCGTCAGGTCCTGAGCTTTTCTCGCGGAATCTCCGGGGACAGGGTGGAAGTGCAGATCACGCATATTGTGAGAGACCTCGAAAAGATAATGCGCGAATCGTTCCCGAAATCAATCGAAATCTTCATCCACTTTCCCAAAGATCTTTGGACGGTTATGGGGGATGTAACTCAGCTGCATCAAGTTCTCATGAACCTGTGCGTCAACGCCAGGGACTCTATGCCGCACGGCGGAACCTTAACGACTGCCTGCGAGAATGCCACGATCGATGATAACTACGCCCGCATGCATCTCGATGCCAAACCTGGCAATTACGTTTCACTCTCAGTGAGCGACTCGGGTTCCGGTATTCCACCCGATATTCTGGATAGAATATTTGAGCCTTTCTTTACGACGAAAGAGATCGGAAAGGGGACTGGGCTGGGGCTTTCCACGTCGTTAGCGATCGTCAAGAGCCATGGCGGGTTCATCAATGTTTACAGCGAGCAGGGAAAGGGGACGACGTTTAAGGTCTACGTCCCGGCCGTTCCCGATTTGCCTCAGCACGACAAAGCCTTTTTCGAAGAATCCCTCATGCGTGGACAGGGGGAAACTCTCCTCGTGATCGATGATGAGGCGATCATACGAGAGTCGGTGAAGAGCGCCTTGGAAGAATTCGGATATCAGGTGATCCTTGCGGAAGACGGCGCTCAAGCAGTGGCCGTCTATACGCTGCACAAAGAAGAGGTTGCGGTGGTCATTACGGACATGATGATGCCCTTCATGGACGGTGTCTCGACGATCAGGGCGCTCCAGCGAATAGATCCCGGCGTGAAAATAATCGCTGCCAGCGGCCTGGCGGATAATGAGAGGATCATCCAGAATAGAAACCTGAAGATCGAAGGATTTATGCGGAAGCCCTACACGACCAGAGATCTTCTAAAAATGCTTTCCATAGTCCTCGGGAGAAGCAAGGCATCCGGCGATGAGGTGCCGCTGAAGGTCGTTCACCGGACAAACTAATAACCCGAAATGCAATGAACGGGAACACTGCAAAAATACTGGAGTTCGATTTACCGGCAACGGTTCTCATCGTCGACGATGACGAATCGATTCTCGGAGCATTTGTTGAGCTCCTGGAGCTGGATGGATATAAGCCGGTCGTTGCGCACAGCGGAGAGGAGGCTCTCGCAATATTTGCAGACAAAACACCGCAGCTTGTGTTTATGGATATCAACATGGAAAACCTTGACGGGCTCGAAACACTCAAGAGAATAAAACAAGAAAATACTTCGGTCCCCGTCATTATTATAACCGGAAACGGAACGATGGCCACTGCTGTCACGGCGATGAAATTCGGCGCATTTGAATACTTGACGAAACCGATTGACGGAAAGACCATTCGCGGTATTGCGCGTCATGCGATCGCCAGCACGAGGGAATTCTCGTCAAGCGCAATGGATCAGAAGCGCCAAGGGAAGCGCGAGGATAGTCCTTACGAGATCATCGGCAACAGCATCCCTATGCAGGTTGTCTACAAGCTTATCGGCTCCATAGCATCAACCCCAAACCAGACGTCCGTCCTGATTACGGGGGAAAGCGGTACGGGAAAAGAGCTCGTCGCCCGCGCCATCCATGCGAACAGCGGGAACAATCGGGAACCATTTGTTGCGATTAATTGCACCGCACTCGCGGAACAATTGCTTGAGTCTGAATTGTTCGGACACGAAAAAGGGTCCTTCACGGGAGCAACAGATCGGAAGGTCGGGAAATTTGAACTGGCTCGCAAGGGCACGATCTTTCTCGACGAAATCGGGGATGTCGCTCCCGAAATGCAAAGGAAGCTGCTTCGGGTGCTGCAGGAGAGGCAATATGAGAGAGTTGGGGGGAACGAGGGTCTGAGGGTGGAAGCTCGCTTTATTGCCGCTACAAACAAGAATCTGACTGAAGAGGTTAAGCAGGAACGGTTTCGGGAAGACTTGTTCTACCGGTTGAATGTCGCGAACGTAGAACTTCCTCCTCTTCGTGAGCGAGGCGAGGATATTCTCCTGCTCGCCGGGTATTGTTTGAGAAGGTCCAATGACCGGCTGGCAAAGTCGATCCGGGGATTTTCTGAAGATGCCCTGCAGTTCTTTCAGACGTATTCGTTTCCTGGCAATGTTCGCCAGATCGGAAACATGATTGAGCGCGCGGTGATGATGACAAAAGGGAATCTCATCGACGTAGATATTTTCGGAGAACTTCCTTCGGTTGTCCCGTCAGCATCGCCGAGTCTCCCAATCGTCAGTCACGATTTCAGCGAATCGCGGGATCATGTCCTGAATCTCTTTGAGAAACAATTTGTCGTATCCGAACTAAACAGAGTGAAGGGCAACGTTACGCGGGCTGCAAAGGATTCCAAGATGACGAGACAGAATTTTCAACGTCTTATGAAAAAACATAACGTCGCTTCGACCGAATTTCGCCCCTCATAAACTTCGTTGTAGGTATTTCCCATTTCATCATCTCTCCCGCGCCAATTCTGAATTGGCTGTGACAAATAACACTTGGCACTCTGCGTCCTTCTCGCATACTAAAACCCCTCCAAATTCACCATAATCGCCGTTCTTCTGGATTTATCCAATGGCATCCCGTTTGTATCAAAGGTTGACAAGCAACTAATAACATACAAGAAAGGCTTGAAACCTATGAACAACGAAGAAACGCCCATCGCCACCATCCCTTTTAGCGAAGCGCGGAACGCTCTCGTCACAAAATTTGAAACAGAGTATGTCATCCTGCGGCTCAAGGAGCGCGGGGGAAATGTGACTGCAGCCGCGAAGGCCTCGCGGATGACAAGACAGAATTTTCAACGATTGATGAAGAAACATGAAATCACCGCGGCGCGATATAGGAAGTCAAACGCACAACAAGAAGTGAGTAAAGGCGACACTTTATGAAAAGGTTCAACGACTCTCCGATCCGAACGAAGCTTCTCTTAAGCTTTTCTACGATTGCGTTGATGTCGGGCGTCATTGGATATGTTGGGATCTCCAAAATCCGTGAGCTCGATGCGGCCGGTAGAAACATCTATGAACAATGCACTGTTCCTCTTGTCGAGCTCGATGCAATATCCACAGACTTTCAGTTGATCAGGAGCGCTTATCGGGACATGGCGAATGAACAAGAGAGTGCGAGGATCCGAAGCCTGATTGTGCGAAGGGAGCAGTACTCAGAGGAGATCGCGAAAAGCGCTTGCGAGTATGAGAAAGCAATCTTCACGGAGAAAGAGAGAGAACAATATCTTCGATTCAAAGAAAACTGTGTGCAGTTTCTTACGGATCTTCAAACCATCGACTCGTTGGCCCTCGCGAAAAAAGACAAGGATGCACTAGATCTTATGAAGAGAGGGAGTCTCCAGCAAACATATGACACTGAGATGAGAGTTATTCACGAGATGGTTCAGTCAAAGCTAGATCTGGCCAGGCACACATCGGACGATAATACCGCAAAAGCAGATGCATCTATCAAAATGATGATGGGAACGATTGGTTTTGGCATGGCCCTCGTGTTGGCAGTCGGCATTCTAGTGGTCCGCAAGATCGGACGTCCCTTCTCAATTCTAATGGCGCAGTCAGAGAAGACGGCCGCGGGCGACATTCGCTCGGAGATGATATCTAATTCCAGGGATGACGTAAGCCGACTAGAAGAGTTTCTGCGACAAGTCGAGCTAGATCTTCACGATGCGGTGGAAAGATTTGACGAAGCTTCAACGGCGATTGCCGGCGCTAGCAGTCTGTTTATCCGCAGGACAGAAGCGCTGGCGCTAACCGCGCAACAGCACACGAGTTACACGGGCGAAGTGACGAGAGCAGCAGAAGAGATGGCGAAAACTATTACTCAAGATGCCAAGGAGAGGATAGTCGTAGCTGAGACAGCCCATCCGTTGAATCAGGGGGCCGGAGCAGGCTTTTCCGATGTTGGACAGACCGGCGAAGGAATGAATAAGATTCCAGAGGTTGTCAATGAACCAGCTGCAACGTTCTGCGCTTTGGGTACAACGAGCGACCAAATTGGAGATATCATTGAGGCCATGAACGATATCGCGGATCAAACAAACCTTTTGACTCTTAACGCCGCCATCGAGGCGGCACGGGCAGGCGACCAGAAGCGGGTAGTACACTTATTGCATATGAGAGCCCGAAACTGGCCGATGGAACCTCGAAGGTCACGTTCGTGATCGCCGAGGGATGTCCGCAAAACTTTTCACCAAACACAATTAAGCTAAAGGAGAACAACATGAAGTGGTTCAACGATCTGAAGATCACAACAAAACTCGTATCAACCTTCTCAATAATGATGCTCCTCATGGGACTTGTCGGTCTCACCGGATGGAACAGTCTTAACAATATCATTCCCAGCTTCGAGTCTATGTACGTGGACCGACTCGATCCTGCCATGGACTTGACCGATGTTCTAGGCAGCTGGTACGAAATTCGATTGGCGGTCGTGAGACACTACCTCGCAAACGACCCCGCCATCTATTCGAGCACGGAATCACTCATTCGAACAAAAGATGCCACCGTAGATTCTCTCATCAAAACTTATGCCGCTACATACCTTGTCGATGAAGAGAAGAAACTTCTGTCCGAGTATTTGGATGCCTCAACGAGTTACCGGACGTCGCGTCAGGCGACATTGGCTTTTAGCAGATCGGGGAGAAAGAAAGAGGCATATGCAAACATGACTGGAGAAGCCATGACCAAGTTTGCCGAAATCTCAAAACTCTCCATGAAGCTCGTCAAGATCCAGGGCATGGTCGGAAAAGAGCTCTACGTGTCATCCGAACGGCAAGCCGAATCTGCGAAGCTTATGCTGGGAGCGGTGGTGTTATTGTCGCTTGTATTTGGTTTTGGGATGGCCTTTTTCATCGCAAGACAGACCAGCCGCCCTCTCAAAGAGCTGGCGAGCCAGGCAGAGTTGATCGCCGAGGGCGATCTAACAGTCGAAATAGCGCACAACGCCAAAGATGAGGTCGGCTTGCTTGCGGCATCCTTCCGGAAAATGACTGTGAGCTTGCGTGAAACCATCGGTCAAGTCGGTGAAGCTTCTTCAGCAGTCGCCAGCGCAAGCAGTCAAATCAGCAGCAGCACGGAAGAGATGGCGGCAGGCTCGCAGGAGCAAACGAGCCAGGCAGGCGAAGTGGCGAGTGCGGTTGAGGAAATGACAAAGACAATTGTCGAAAACTCGAAGAATGCTTCCGCAGCAGCCGAGACAGCTAAACAGGCGAAACTAGCCGCAGAGACAGGCGGTTCCGTTGTCGGAGAAACAATCGATGGGATGAATAGAATCGCATCCGTTGTCAATCAGTCTGCCGAGACGGTACGCTCGTTGGGCAAATCGAGCCAACAGATTGGGGAAATCATCGGTGTTATCGACGACATTGCAGATCAAACAAACCTCCTTGCTCTAAATGCAGCTATCGAAGCTGCGCGAGCCGGCGAACAAGGACGCGGGTTCGCCGTGGTAGCCGATGAAGTGAGGAAACTGGCTGAAAGGACTACGAAAGCAACGAAGGAAATTGCAGGAATGATCCGGCAAATTCAAAGCGAAACGAGCGGTGCCGTTGCTTCAATGGAGGAAGGGACTAAACAGGTCGATCACGGCAAGAAACTGGCGGCCAGGGCCGGCGAATCTTTGCGCCAAATAGTGGAGGTTTCACAATGTGTAACGGATATGGTCTCCCAGATTGCCGCTGCGAGCGAACAACAATCAAGCGCAAGCGAGCAGATTTCCAAGAATGTCGTGGCGATTAGTGCGGTAACGGGAGAGACGGCGAGTGGAACACAGCAGATCGCCAGTGCGGCGGAAGATCTCAACAGGTTGACAGAGAATCTTCAGCAACTGGTCGGGAAATTTAAGATCTCGGGGGGGCACGCAGATGGCAAGCCTGTACATTCAAGCTTTAAAGGAACGAGTTCGGCTCGAACAAAATCAAGACTCGCAGTACGCGAGAACGGTGTTATCGTCCAACAAGACTAAGAAGGAACGTATCTAATGACTCAGCATAGCGATATCAACGTAAACGGATCCACGATCGCGGGAAGGGACGAAATCCTGCAATTCGTAAGCTTCAAGCTCGGCGAGGAAGAATATGGGGTTGATATCCAGAAGGTTCAGGAAATCAATCGCATGATTCAGGTGACGGCCGTTCCAAACGCTGAGACACATGTGGAAGGGGTGATCAACTTACGCGGAAAGGTAGTTCCGATTGTCAATTTGAGAGTACGCCTCGGGATGGAAAGACGGGAGCGTGATAAAAATACCCGAATTATCGTGACGGAGTTAAAGGGTATGGTGATTGGTTTTGTCGTTGACGCGGTGAATGAAGTGCTGCGGATCCCTCGATCAGTTACCGAGCCTCCGCCAAGTGCTGTAGTCTCTAAAGGCGGTAGTTATGTCACAGGGGTCGGAAAATTGAGCGATCGGCTCCTTACTCTTCTCGACCTGGAAGAATTGCTGTTGAACTAACCCTTCCTGAACGGAGGACTTCCCGACAAGACTACGCTGGTGAGAGGGCTTCTGGGGGTTGAAAGTGACAATGACCCCTGGAAGCGGATAACCAGAAGACGGATGAGCTCTGGCCTACCTTAAACAGGTGCACAATCTCAGCCACTGAATCTTTTGC
>Ga0265338_10004942_pt1 | contig 17668 bp, 6 predicted proteins | sample 42126metaG_FD_193579 | JGI IMG/M metagenome (GOLD analysis project Ga0265338, IMG submission 193579) | Rhizosphere microbial communities from Carex aquatilis grown in University of Washington, Seatle, WA, United States - 4-21-26 metaG | ecosystem: Host-associated > Plants > Roots > Rhizosphere >... | reverse complement strand
AACGCGCAGGGGAAGGTATCGATCTACTTTTCGGGGAATGGAACCGACGGGAGGGGATACACGGACAGGGTGGTGGTGGGGGGTACCGCATCGGTGATAACGAACGACACTCAGGGGCCTTCGATCCAGATCTATTTCGACACCCGCTCGTTCCGCTCGGGGGATCTCGTGAACGAGAATCCCCTGCTCATCGTCGATCTCGCCGACAGCAGCGGGATCAATTCCGCCGGATCGAGCGTCGGTCATCGCATCGAGGCATGGCTCGACTCGGACACGAAGAGCACGGACCTGACCGCAAACTACCAGGGAGCCAAAGACAATTTTCAGGCGGGTACCGTCTTATATCAGATGGAGGGCCTTGCCCCGGGCCAGCATATCTTGAAGGTTCGTGCCTGGGACGCCTATAACAACTCGTCGACGAGCCAGACGGATTTCACCGTGGCGTCGAGCACATCGCTTGCCCTCCAAAATGTATTTAATATACCTAATCCGGTCCGGTCGACCACGACGTTTACCTTTCAGCATAACCAGCTGATACCGATCTACGCCGAGATCAAAATCTATACGGTTGCGGGAAGGCTGATCCAGGCGCTTCCGGCCAATGTGTATTCCGACAGGTTTGTCAAAATATTCTGGGATTGCCTCGATCGGGATGGATCGAAGATTGCCAACGGAACTTATTTTTATAAAGTTATTGCAAAGACGGTAGACGGAAAATTTTCTGCCGATGCAATCGGAAAGCTCTCTATCGTGCGCTGACGGCGCAGCCGCCGTGATTTCCCCGGCTTCCGATATTGAACATGAAAACTAAATAGCATACCTTACTAACTGAATATTTTTGGAGGCAGTTGTGAATCTGAAAAATGTGGCGATTGCTTTGCTGGGGGCGGGCATTATGACCTTCGGGCCGAGTGCATTGTTCGCTCAGGGCGGGGCATCAGCGGTTCCGTTTCTGCTCATCTCTCCCAACTCCCGCGCGAGCGGGATGGGCGAAGCGGGCGCCGGTCTGGCCGATGATGCCGGTTCGGTGTACTGGAATCCCGGCGGATTAGGATTCCTGAAGGGAAGCGAGGTGAGCATCACGCATTCCAACTGGCTTCCTCAATTCCATCTGTCGGACCTCTTCTATGATTATCTGAACTATCGGCAGGATGTTCCGGAGTGGGGAGGGACCGTCGCCGCCAGTGTCACATACCTGAACCTCGGAGAATTCACGATCACCGACGAAACCGGACCGATCCCGAAGGGTTCGTTCAAGGCATTCGAAGTTGCAGCGACTGTCGGCTACGGAGCGGCGATTACCGACACGTGGGGATTGGGGATGAATTTGCGGTTCATCAACAGCGCACTTTCTCCGATCGGAACCGGCCAGGAGCAGGGAAACGGCATCGCCTACGACATGAGCTTCGATATCGCGACGTTGTGGAAACCCAAGACGCTCGTCATACCGTTTACGGATCTCGATCTCGGCGACCATTTTCAAATCGGTGCGAATCTTTCGAACCTGGGCCCCAAGATCACGTACATCGACGCGGCTCAGGCCGACCCTCTCCCGACAACTATTCGTCTTGGATTCGGGCTCATACCGATAAGGGATGAATTCAACAGTCTTGAGATCGCCATTGATTTTTCACGGCTCCTCGTCAATCGGGAAGGCGTGCAGTCCGACCCGCTTCCGAAGTCGTTGATCACTTCGTGGACATCGCCGGGATGGAACAACGTCCTGCGGTCGACCCAGACGTCGCTCGGGATGGAGTACTGGTATAACAAGCTCATCGCGCTCAGGATGGGGTATTTCTATGAGGACCCGGCATACGGCGACAGGAAATTTATGACATTCGGTGCCGGCATCCGATACGACATCTACGGCTTTGATTTCAGCTATGATTCGACCTCAGATCAGAACAGTCCACTCTCCGACACGTTGCGGTTCACATTGCTCATCCTTTGGGGCGGCACGAATTAGTCTCGATACAAGGTCGTCGTTCGTTTCACAAATTAATGTACGGACTATTGCATGATTGGGAAGTATTCCCTTGCCGCCCTCTGCATTCTTCTCGTCGCTGAAGTTGGATTCGCCCAGAAGCTGAACCATCCGCTTCGAGCGGGGAACAATGCATCGTACCTCCGCCCCGCTTCGCCGAAGAAATCTCCGGCCACCGTCAGAGTTCTCGCCATCATGGTGCAGTTTCAGACCGACAATGATGTGCTGACGTCGGGCAACGGGCAGTTTGACCTGTCGACGGCCCCGCAGCGAATTATCGACGCGCCTCCGAGAGACTCGGCCTACTTCGCCGATCATCTTCTTTTCGCAAAGAACTACTTTCAGAAATCCTCCAAGGGGAACCTCACGATTTCCTCGACGGTGTTGAGTTCCGTACTCACGCTCTCGAAGCAAATGAAGCAGTACGCCCCGGTGAATTCGAACGCTCCGTTGGGGGGATTGATCGCCGAAGCATGGGGTCTCGCAGATTCAGCGTACCCGGCTTTTCCCTTCGACCAGTACGACCTCTTTGTGATCTTCCACGCAGGTTCGGGAAAGGACATCGATTTGAAAGGATCGATCGGGTATGATCCTACGCCGTACGATATTCCTTCCCTCTATTTCAGCTTGCAGGGACTCCGGGAGATTTTCGGATCTGCCTACGCCGGCATTCCGTTGAAGAATCATCCCGGCGTCACCATTCAGAATACGGTGATCCTTCCCGAAACAGAAAATCGAACGCTTCCGGCTGCCACGGGCGGCGACTTCCTTTATCAGCTTGGAATCAATGGACTCGTTGTCGCCAACGTCGGCAGTTACCTCGGACTGCCGGACCTCTTCGACACAAAAACAGGCAGCACTGCCATCGGACGTTTCGGACTGATGGACGGACAATCGATCTTCAGCTTTTTTGGATTGTTCCCGCCCGAACCGTCGGCGTGGGAGAGAATCTTTCTCGGATGGACGTCGCCCATTGTGGTTCCCTCCGGTAGTTCAAACCTCCGGCTCCCCGCCATATCGCTCTATCCCGCAGGAGATACTGTCTATAGAGTTCCGATCAGTGCGAAGGAATACTTTTTGGTTGAGAACCGCAACCGGGACGTAAACAAAGACGGCGAAACGCTCACGATCCATTGGAACGGCCAGCAGTTTCAGAAGAACTACGCTCAGGACGACGATCACTTTTACGCATTCAATGTCGATTCCATCTACGGCAATGTTGTCGATGTAGACGAGCTTGATTGGAGCTTGCCCGGAGCGCAGGGTTTTTACGGCGGAGCGCTGATATGGCACATTGATGAAGAGGTTATCGAAAAGAACTTTGCTGCGAATACGATCAATGCCGACTCAACACACCGCGGGGTCAATCTGGAGGAAGCGGACGGCTCACAGGATATCGGACAGACGTATGGCCTTCTCGACTCCGGGAGCGGAAGCGAAGACGGGTCGCCGATCGATTTCTGGTTTTCGAAGAATAATTCACCGGTCTATAAAAACGCGTTCAACGAATCGACGAACCCTAATTCGCTGAGCAACTCGCTGTCGCGTTCGCACGTTGCGCTGGACCAGTTCAGCGACGCCGGGCCTCTCATGACCCTCCATGCATCGGTCGGCGACTCACGGATCGCATTGCTCAAAACGATCAAGCGGCGGAACATCAAGCTCAATCAAAATGACGCCCCCTTCTTTGCGAATGTCGACGGCAGCAGTACCGGCGATCTGGTCTACACAGCGGGAGATTCAATTTACGTTCTCAAAAGAGATCTCACGTCGCTGCTGAGAGATTCGAGCGGTCTCTTCTCGCCGTTTGGTGGAAGGCTGCAGCCGGCGTATTCCCGGAACGGCTCGGGACTTGTTTGTTCGCGGGACAGTCTGGTGTACGTTCTTTCCAATGCGGACCTCAACGGCGACGGGTTTGCGGATTCGGTTTCAGTCGGCAATGTGGGCAGCTTGATCAGTTCTCCGCCTGCGTCGATGGCTCCGACAGATGTGCGAAATTTTGTAGGGGATAGAAGCGGGAGGCTCGACGAATTATCGGTACTGAATCCGTTCCCTCCGGTCTATGCTCAGCCGGCTCACACACCGATTAGCTCTTTGTCCGTCACGTCATCCCTGGATTGGACGGTTCTCTCGGATGATTCGCTTATCAGCAGTCAGGGGGGAGTGAAGAAGGTCGGATCCAGGAATGTTCTGGCATTCGGCAACGCAAAGTTTACGTTCGCTACATCGGCGTCGAACATGGCCGGCGTCTCGACGGTGGTGCTTTTCGCAAACAATTCGTTCTCTGTTCTCGATGCAGCCACGCTCGCCGGAGAAGAGAATTACCGCGTCGATGCAAATGTCACCGGATCGTTCGCTCTTGCCGACGTCAACGGCGACGGACAGATCGACATTCTCATCGGAACAGACGCCGGACTATTCGCGTACAGCAAGAACGGAGTTCTCCTCGATCACTTTCCGCTGAAGACTTCGGACGCAGGGAAGGTCGTAGGAAGTCCCATCGTTGTGCGCCTTCTTGGAAGCAGTTCTGTCGGGATACTTTTCGGAAGTTCGAACGGGCAGGTCTGCGGGTATGACGCCGGAGGCAAAATGATCGACGGCTTCCCGCTGCAAACAGGAGGGATGGTTTCATCGCTCGCTTATTCCGGCAGCCTCCTTGCCGCTGCATCCACAGACTCCGCCATTTATATCTGGCAGCTGACAAACATCCTCGATTCCACAAATGTAGCGTGGGGAGGATTTTTGGCAGATGTCTATCACTCCAATTATGTGGAAAGCGCCCCGACAGTGGCAGCGCGATCGACAGATCTTCTTCCGGCTTCATCGGCCTACAACTGGCCCAATCCGGTCTACGATAAAATGACGCACATCCGGTACTACCTCGGCATGCAGGCGGCTGTCACGATCAAAATCTACAACATGGCGGGCGAACTTGTCCAGCAGTTGTCCGGACCCGGCGTTGCCAATCTCGATAATGAAGTGCAGTGGGATGTGTCGAAAGTGCAAAGCGGAGTCTACTTCGCCCAAATCAAAGCAAATGCAACAGGAGCGGAAAAGAGCGTGGTTGTTAAAATTGCAGTCGTGAAATGAGGCGGACGATAACCGGCAAAAACGGAACTTGGTTGGTGAGAAGCGGCTCTGTGAATGGCGGTTCATGGAACGTATCGTATGCGATCTCTCTCTTTGCTCGTTTGATGCTCGTCAGTGCGCTCGCCGGCATCTTCTACCCTACCCCTGCGTGGACCCAGGACGAATATTTCAATCACACCGAGTTGAATTGGTTCACGATCGAGACGCCTCATTTTTTTGTCCATTACCACAACGGAGAAGAACGGAGCGCGAGGGTGATCGCCAAGGTCGCCGAAGATATCTACGGTCCGGTCACTTCTCTCTATCATCATGAGCCCGACCAGAAAGTGAGCATCGTGCTCAAGGACTATGATGACTACTCCAACGGCGCGGCATATTTTTACGACAACAAAATCGAACTGTGGGCCCCAGCCCTGGATTTTGACCTCCGCGGCACTCATGACTGGCTCCGAAACGTGGTGACGCATGAATTCACCCACATCATCCAGATCCAGACGTCAATGAAGTTCGGACGACATGTTCCCGGAATTTATCTTCAGTGGCTTGGCTACGAGGCCGAGCGGCGGCAGGACGTGCTCTACGGTTACCCGAACGTGATCGTTTCCTACCCCATATCCGGATTCATTGTCCCCAGCTGGTTTGCAGAAGGCGTGGCGCAATTCAATCGGCCGCAGCTGAGCTATGATTACTGGGATTCGCACCGCGACATGATTCTTCGCATGTATGCCCTCGATGGAAAGATGCTCACCTGGAGCGAAATGAGCGTGTTCGGCAAGACAAGTCTCGGCAACGAATCCAGCTATAACGCCGGGTTCGCTCTGGTGAAATACATTTCCGAGACCTACGGAGCGGATGCCATCGCACGGATCGCGCGCAACCTCTCCAACCTTCCGACAATTTCCATCGACGACGCGATCGAACGTGCCATCGGCAAGAGCGGTCAGGCGCTCTATGATGAATGGCACCGGCACGTTGTCGAGGATTACAAGCGCCGTGCAGAACCGATCATGTCCGACAGGGTGGAGGGAGAGACAATCGGCAGCATCGGGTTTGGGAATTTCTACCCCGCATTTTCGCCGGACGGCAAGAAGATCGCCTATTCCTCGAACAAGACTTCCGACTACTTCGGCCTCTCTTCCATTTATGTCTATGACATCAACACAAAGAAGGAGGAGGAGATCGACGAGAAGGTGCGTTCTTCCGTCTCCTGGTCTCCCGACGGCAAAGAGATCTATTACGCGAAGACGACGCGCGACAACCCTCATTGGTCCGACGTGTCCGACATCTATCGATTTGACCTGGAAACAAAAAAAGAGACACGCCTGACGCACTCTCTTCGCGCGCAGAGCCCTTCAATCTCTGCCGACGGCGGAACGATCGTGTTTGCCGCTGAGAACGACGGGACGATGAACCTCGGCGTTGTGGATCGCAACGGCCAGAGCTTCCGGATGTTGACCGATTTCAAAAACGGCGAGCAGGTGTTCACCCCCAAATGGTCTCCCGACGGAAAAAGCGTTGTTTTCGGGTACTCGCTCCGCGAAGAGCAGGACGTCTATCGTGTTGCCGTCGCCGACGGGAAGGTCGAAGCTCTGGTGCCGGGAGATGACGACGCGCGAAACCCGGCGTATTCAGCGGACGGGAAGAAAATATATTTTGTCTCCGACCGGACCGGCATCTTCAATATCTACACGTACAACATTGAGACACGATCCATCGACCAGGTCTCTAATGTGCTCGGCGGCGTCTTCATGCCCTCGGTCGACGGAGACGGGAACATAGCTTTTGCATCGTATACATCGGGCGGGTTTAAGCTGAACCTCCTCCACTCTCCCAAGCCGAACGTCTTCGCAGAACACGCGTACGTCACGAAGTCTCCGATTGCTCCCGTCGCAATGGATTCTAGCGATGCGGGAAACCGGATCGATTGGGCGCACCTGCGTGCGTACGACGACACACAGTATCCGCGCATCGAAGCGAAACCGTATAAGAATATCTTTACCAGCCTTTCGGTTGTCCCCTTTATCCGTGTGGATGAATACAGCACTGCCAACAAAGGTCTCGACTACATTAAACCGGGATTCTATTTTACCTCCTCTGATGTCATCGACAAGTACGATATTTTTGGGGGAGCGGCAATGAACCGCCAGTTCGAGCGCGATCTGTTCTTTATCTTCGAATACAAGGATCGAATTCCCGGCCTCTACCAACTGGGCCTCTCGCCGGTGGTATCGCTGGAACTCTATGACATCACGAGAAATGCGAAAGCGGTCGACGGCGTGTTCGGCCTGGACACCGTTTCATTCGACCCGAGTTACGGATTGCTGGAATTCGATATCAACTTCAAACAGAATCTTTTTACGGAGGCCGATGTGGTAACGCTCGGCTATGCGCACAGCCGGTACAGCCAGAATATCGCCTCCACGTTCTCACAATCGCTGCAGCAGGATATTTCGGGGTCGACCGAACTCTACTTTATAGGAAACGATCTCTTCCTTTCATGGGAGTTTGACGGTATCTCGCCGTCCCGCGACAGAGATATCAATCCTGTCGGCAGAAAGCTTTTTCTCCGGGCCGATTATGAGTTGGACAAATTCAACTTCAACAATGAATACGCGGAGACGGAATCGGGTTTGTCGCCGGTCTTATCCCCGTTTCATTTCCCAAGAGCCGAAGTGAAGTACAGTGAGTATTTACAGCTGCCTGGTTGGAAGCACACGTTGTCGCTTTCTCTCCGTGGCGGCACGATATTTGGCCCGCTCATTCCCGATTTCTTTGATTTCTATGCGGGCGGGCTGATCGGAATGAAGGGGTATCCATTCTATGCTCTCGGCGGAAACGGGGTCGCCACCGCAAACGCTACGTACCGTTTTCCATTGTGGGAGAATATCGATCTTCGTTTTCTTCAGGTCTACTTCGACAAACTGTACGGATCGGTGCACTATGATTACGGCGACGCGTGGAACGGCAGTCCCGTTTTGAAATCGTTCAAGAAGGACGCGGGATTTGAACTTCGACTGCAGGCGATTTCTTTTTACTCATATCCCACAAGCATATTCTTCAACGGAACGTACGGGTTCAATTCCTTCACGTTGACACAAAACAATCCGCCCGTTACATACGGAAAGGAATGGCGCTTCTACTTTGGTATTCTCTTCGGCTTCGACCTCGAATAGCGGCGTAGGCAAGGGTTGGACGGGAGCGAACAAACTTCTGCTTGGACTCACATTTCTTGGAGAATGGCGTCTATGAAAACAGTAATGAGTATTTTTCTTTACCCATTGATCGCGCTTGGCGGTCTGCACGGATTGACGGGAAACGCACGGGTGGATCTGCTCTCTGCGAGCGTTACAGATTCGGTACCGCAAACGAGCAGCATCATGGTTCAGAATCAGATTGACGACTCGAGAAAGAAGAGTTCAATCCTGGGGGGGGCGATGTCGCTTTTGGTCCCGGGGTCGGGTGAGTATTATTCCGAACGGTACGTCAAAGGCGCAGTATTTTTTGCCGTCGAAGTGGCGGTCGTCACCGCGGCGATTGTCTATAATAATAAAGGGAATAACAAAACCAACGAATTCCAAAACTACGCCAACCAGCATTGGAGTGCTGTTGACTATGCGAACTGGATTAACCAGAACAGCTCGCACTATGAGGAATCGGGGATCACGTATCCAACGATCAATACAAATACCTCTCAGAGCGACCTCTTTGCGCAGATCAATGCATGGGAAGCGCTCCCCCATCAGTTAGGGGGCGATCCCGGCGGCTTCTCTCATGAATTGCCGGCCTATAATACGCAGCAGTACTATGAATTGATCGGAAAGTATTCGCAGTTCAAATACGGCTGGGACACCTACGTCGGCCCCGACGGCACTCGCTACGGCGACGACGGATACAACGTTAACTACATCCCTCAGCAAATGAAAACGTACGCCGACAATCGCGGCAAAGCAAACGATTATTATTATACGGCAAGTCTGGCTGCAGGGCTTATCGTTGTCAATCATGTTCTCAGCGCCCTGGACGGAGCTTGGTCGGCTTCCAACTACAATAAGCAGTTCAACTCCGAAGTAGGATTGCATCTCCAGGATCTTGGCGGAGGCGCGGTAGCCTTGACGACAGAGTTGACGGTGAAGGTTCAGCTCTAGAAGTTATTTCTGGACGCGGATGATGTTGGCGATGCCGCCGAAGAAGAAGACCAGATTTGCAAGCCAGGCGGTCAGGAGGGGTTGAAGATCGCCGTTGTAGCCGAACACCTGGCTTGTTTTCATGAAGATCAGATAGATGAAACAGACAGCCACCGAAATTCCGAACTGCACCGCTAATCCCCCGCGGCGTTTTCCGAAAGAAAAAGGAACGCCGAACAACACCACAATAAAACTCGCAAACGGGAATGACACTTTGCTATAGAAGTCGACTTGCCACCGGGCAATTTCATTTCCTGTTCGTTTCTGCCGTTCGATGAACTTCTGCAAATCAAAATAGTTCATCTCATCGGGTTTCTCCTCTTGTTTGATGAGGTCGGCGGGAACGAAGTGAAGAGTGTCGATCGTGAACCGGTCGAACATCTGAATGGTTTCCTTGCCGGGAGTAAACTCCCGCACGGTCGTTCCCAGCATCGTCCATTTACCCGAGGTGCTATCCCAATGGATTTCCTTTCCGTCTGCGCGTCTCTTGATGCTGATGAGGTTCGTGTCGCTGAATTCCTGGACGGAGGCCCTTCCGCCGGCGCTTGCGATACGGTCGAAATAGCTGATGAAGACGATGCGCCGCGGTCCGTCCTGGACGTAGATATTTGATTTCGCGGTCGTTTCGTAATCGCGCTGGAGGTACGTCCGCTCGATATAGGATTTATGCTGATTGGCGTACGGAACGACCCAGCCGTTAAAATAGACCGAGACGAGACTGATGGCGAGAGCGAGGATCAACATCGGAGTCATGAATCGGTACAAGCTCACACCGCTCGATTTCATCGCCGTGAGCTCGTTGCTGTTGGACATTTTACCCGTCGTGAAGAGGCTTGAAAGAAGAACGGCGACGGGCGTCATCAGCTTGATCATTTCCGGAGTGAAGGCGATGTAGTACTGGACGATGATCATCGCCGCCGCTTTCTTGTCGAGGAAGTCGTCCAGCTTTTCCATCAGATCGATCACGACAAAAATAACCGTGAAGGCAACAATGCCGAAGAGAGCAGTGAGCAGGAATTGCTTTATGATGTATCTGTCCAGCAGTTTCATAAGATCTTCAGGGGCTGAGCGGGTGACGCCGTCGAATTCCTTAGAGCTGAGCTCTGAGCCGTTTCGGGACCAGGCGTTTCCACCAATCGAATCGCAGTTCGACGTTCTCGCGGGCGATGCGGTACGTCAGGAAGAGGCCGAACGCACCGATCACGATGTTCGCAATCCACATGCCCAGCCAGGGTTGGATGAACTCCCGGTCGGCGAGTTTTTCTCCTCCGATCAGCGAGGCCCAGTACAGGAGGAAGAACCCGAGGCTCATCGATGCCGCCACTCCCACGCCGCCGCGCCTCGACATCACGCCGAGCGGCGCTCCGACGAGGACGAAAACGAAACAGGCTACCGGGATGGAATATTTCTTATGAATTTCGACGGTGAACTGGCGGATCATCCGCGCCAACGCGTTGTCGTTGGCGATCTCGGCGTCGAGAGTGTTTCGCATCATCATCAGCTGACTCGTCATGTTCGTGTACGGTTCGATGCCCCTCCACGAAGCGCGGGAGGCGGAATGCGGAGCAATGGAACCGGTGAAGAGTTTTTCCTGAAGCCCGTCGGAAATGCCGCGGATCCGGCTTTGAGCCGCGGTCTCCTGCAGGCGAAGGCTGTCCACGATGTAGAGCATTTCACCGGCGCTCAGTTCCCTGTCCCCGCGGCTGAAGGTGTTTTCCCCGGAGCGCTCGAAGTCGAACCCTTCGGCCTGCGTCGTCAGGACTTGCCGCCCGAATTGTATGATGCGGTAAGATTTGTTGTCGGTGGTTGTAAGTTCGTGGATTTCGCCGTCGTAGAGATCCATAATAAGCCGGCGATAGTCGGAAGAAAACGAAAGGACGCCGCGTTTGGCCGTGATGACGACATTTTTCGCCGGATTGGTATGATCATAAATGATCACCCCCTCGAGATTGTTGGATTCTGCAAAAGTCTTTCTCACGAGCATGCTGTACCCGGGCAGATCCTGGGAGAAGAGGCCGGGGATGAGCGTGAACGTCGGCTTCTTGCGCCGGATGTCGATCGTGAGGGTCTTCAATCGATGGTTCGCCTCGGGAAGAACTTTGTTGTCGAATTGAACCATGAGATAGGTGATGACGCCGGCGACCAACAGGACCGGGAACATCATCCGATACAGGCTCACGCCGCTGGCCTTCATCGCGGTGATCTCGCTGCTTGCGGAAAGCGCTCCGAACGCCATCAGCGTTGCAACGAGGACGGCCATAGGAACGGCAAGGACCACAATCCATGCGAGGTTCAACATCATCAATTCCAGGATGATTGCTCCCGACAGTCCCTTGCCGGCAAGCTGATCCATGAACTTCATCATGAACTGCAGAACAAAGAGAAACATCAGGACAAAAAACGAACCGATGAAGGGTGCGATGTGGGCTTTGAGGATGTGGCGAAAAATGATCATGCTTGAATATACTAAAGAGTAAGGGTCTTTTCCAATGGAAGGTTTGTCTAAGGATGCGATCGCCGTTGATTCTTGCACTAAGTCGGACTTCTCGTTCCCAAACTCTCCCGCTTCCGCGGGACAAGTCGTTTGGGAACGAAGTGAAGGAATCCATGTCAGCATGGTCATTGATTCTTCACTTTCCCCCGCTTCCGCGAATCGCGGAAGCGGGATTCGTCCAGAATGACAGAGACTCTGTTTTACTCTTTGTCATCCTGTACATGAGCGTGGGGGAGATAAGATACGGTTGAAATTAAGACACTACCCGGGTTTTTGATAGCTTGCAATTCTTTTGCATTTTTTCTAATTTACTTGACCAGTCTTTGGTCTCCCATCACAAAATGGAGCTCAGTCAGCAGACCTTTGCTACTTGATCAATAAACGAGCGTCGCACACATAGCCCCGTTGGCGGCGCCCATGCGGTTTGCACGATTGACTGTTCTCTATTTCAGTAGTGAATCCAATTTCTTTGCCCATATTTGTCAGACTGAAAGCATTCTTCAGGACACGAGGAGTCGTGCTCGGCGGGATTGCCCTGTCGCTGACGGCCATTGTCCTGTTGTCGGGCTCATCATCTCCCGCCGCCCGCGAACTGCATGGCATGGCGACCATCGCTTCCTTTGACCCCGAGCAGCCGTTTATCTTCGACAGCGTTACAACAAATCTTCGCCGGGGCTCTCATCCCGAGCTCAGCGCGCATCCGGATTCAGCCGCTGCTAAACCGCTCGCGCGCGACAGCGCCAAGCTGGCCGATTCGACGAGATTCCTTCCCAAGCAGGTCCGCGATTCGCTGGCGCGTGCAGACTCGATACGCCGCATTCCCCGGGACTCCACAGCCCGCGTTGCCCAATTCCTCTATCATAGGAGCGATTCTCCGATTGTCGACGTATTTGAACAGCGGACGTATTCCATGTTCGGCAAGCCGCCATCCCTTCTCATCCGGAGTGTTTCGATCGATTCGACGGGCCGTTATGTAACCGTCCGACAGACCGTGAACGGAGTGGATGTGAAGATACCGGAGCTTCTTCCTCTCGCAGAATACATCAACCGGCGCTTTCAATTCGAAATGGAGCGCAGTTTCGAAGACGCTGTCTACAAGTACGAAGTTTTGAAGAAGAAGAATGACCTCGGAGACCTGCTTGGGTCGTTCACGAATATCGATATCCCGATACCCGCCAACCCGGTATTCAGCATCTTCGGGCCGCCGCGCATCAATCTTCATATATCGGGGGCGGTCGACATCCATGCCGCCTTTACGAACACGACGACAAACGAAGTGACGTTGTCCAGCCTTGGTAGCACGCGCAACACGCCCGACTTTTCGCAGCAGGTCCAGATCAACGTCAGCGGCACCATCGGCGACAAACTTAATATCCTCGCCGACTGGAATACCCAGCGGACCTTCGAATATGAAAATCAGCTCAAGATAAAGTACACGGGGTACGACGACGAAATCGTTCAGAGCGTTGAAGCCGGAAACGTATCGCTCGCTACCAATTCTTCATTTATCTCCTCGAGTTCGGCGCTGTTCGGCATCAAGTCGACATTCCTGTTCGGTCCTTTGAAAGTTACCGGCATCGCCTCGCAGAAGAAAGGGCAGATCCAGCAGAAGAATATTTCCGGCGGCAGCTCTGAGCACGATTTTACGATCCATGCTTATGAGTACAATACCGACCATTACTTTGTCGACACGAGTTACATTCCTCTCTTCGAGCAGTATTATACGTCCCACCAGGGGAATGCAAGCAAACAGATCGTTGATTATCAAGTCTGGGTGACCAACACTCAAATCGCGAACCCCAACGCGCGCCAGGGTGTTGCGTTTATCGACCTGGGCACGTACGACACGGCCGCGTACAACACGAAGCTTCGAGATACTCTAACGACGATTCCCGGCAGGTCTGAAACGGGACTCTGGACTCAGCTTGTGAAGCAGAAAGACTACACAATCCAACCGTATGCCGGGTATATAACGCTCAACACGTCATTGCAGCCGGGACAGGCGATCGCCATGGCGTACCGCATTGAGAATGGACCCGGTCCGGCGGATGATGATATTTATGGCACGTTTACCGGCTCGGGATCGACAACCAACCAGCTTGTGCTCAAGCTCATCAAGCCGAAGTCCCTGATTCCTCAAGACACCGTCGCGTGGCGGATGCTGCTGAAAAACATCTACTCCCTCGGAGGACGCGAAATTAACAAATCAGGATTTGAGCTTCACATCTACTACACATTGCCAGGGCAACAACCTGTCGATGAGATAGGCGGAGTCAAACTTCTTCATCTTTTCGGTTTTGACAATCTCGGAGACGACAATTCACCCGGCGCCGACAACAAGTTCGACTATAACCCTCCGTTCACGATCGATGAAGCCAGGGGGGAAATCATCTTCCCCAGTGTCGAACCTTTTCTAGGAACGAGGACGGATCCAAGGCGCGGCCCTTTGGAGGGAGGATTGAAGAAGGCGTTTGATTTCTACAAAGTTACCGCAGCGGTAGACTCCTTCAGCTATGGAGATGTCTACGATACAACGTTGACTGCGGCGCAAAACAACACGCTGAAAGATAGATTCACAATCACGGGAAAAACGACCGCGGGGACCTCCAATACTATCAATCTCGGCTTCAATATTGTCGAGAACAGCGTCCAGGTTTTGTTGAACGGGCAGGCTCTTACCCCCAATGTCGATTATACGGTCGACTACATCGTGGGACAAATCATCATCAAGAATCAGGCAGCGCTCGTACCGGGTGCGAACCTCCAGGTGAAGTACGAACAGAACGATCTGTTCCAGCTCGCATCCAAAAGTTTGCTCGGAACTCGGGCGGAGCTTACGCTTTCGGATCGGACCTCTTTCGGTTTCACCCTGATGAACCTGAGCCAGCAAACGCTGAGCGACAAGGTGCGATTGAATGAAGAGCCCACGAACAATACAATTTATGGTATGGACGCTCAGACCGGTACAAAACTCGAATTCCTCACCAAGGCGATCGATGCGCTGCCGCTCATATCGACGAAAGCGCCGTCCGATTTTAACATTCGCGCCGAAGTCGCGGAAATGTCTCCGGATCCCAATACGAAGAAGAGCACGATCGGAATTGATAATGGCAAGGCGATAGCGTATATCGATGACTTTGAAGGAGCGAAAAAAACAATTCCTTTTGGCGTGAGCTATGGCAGCTGGCACGATATGAGTGTTCCCGCCTACCAGGAAGGGGTGAACGCCAGCCCGTTTGACCTGAGTGACATCAGCGATGAGACAAAGATGAGGTCGAAGGCGAAAGCCTTTTGGTACACAATCCCTAATAGTGTGCCTGTGAAAAACATTTGGCCTCTGAAGTCTGTTGCGCAGGGGGAAGAGTATGCTTCGGTGATGCACGTCGATTACAATCCGATGAAGCGCGGGGCCTACAACTTCTCGGATAGTCTTCGCCAGACCCTCCAGATAAATCCCGCAAGGAACTGGGCAGGCATGCAGCGCATCCTCTCGAGCGGCATCGTCGATTTGGTCCAGGAGAACATGAGTTTCATCGAGATATGGGTGCGCATGGAACCGAATTCGAACATCGACACCACGCGCAACAGAATCTTCATCGATCTTGGAGCGATCAGCGAAGATGTTATTCCGGGAGACTCGAGGAGCAAATCGGGTCAAATTCACACCGAGGATAATGAGATTGCACCGAACGGAGCAATGAGCGACGAGAAGGATACTGGTCTCGACAGGTTAACCGATGATCAGGAGAGGGCGGCCTATCCTGTTTTTATTGCAGAAAACCAGGCAGCTTTCCCTGATGTTCTCGACGATCCTGCGGGGGATGATTATCAAACTCCCGCCGGGGGCGACTACAGCCATGTTGACGGGACCGAAAACAATTACAAGCAAAAGAGCGAAATTGGCTTGAACCCGGACACCGACGATCTGAACCACAACAACGTTCTCGATAAGACAAACAGTTATTTTGAATATCAGTTGAACGTTGACACCACGGCGCCTAATCCTCAGTGGGTTGGCGGAGGGAAAAACTCTCAATGGTATCAATTCAGGATTCCATTGATCGACTACAAAAACAAAGTGGGGACCCCTGACTTATCGTTGATCGAATATGCCCGGCTCTGGTTTACAGGGTTCGAGAGAGAAGTGCATTTCGAAATTGCGCAGTTTGACCTCGTGGGGAACCAGTGGCAGGAACTTGTTACCAACGACAGCACATTTCAGCTCTCTGTGGTGAATATCGAAGACAACCCCGAATACATCAGCCCTCCCGGCGTTTCCCGTGCGCGAGACCTGACGAAGCCTGACCAGCAGATTTATGAGAATGAGCAATCGCTTGTGTTGCAGATTCACAAACTGCATCCGGGCGACAGCCGCCAGGCGATCAAGCGGTTCAGCGCCAAGCCCCTCGACATGTTCAGTTATCGAGAATTGAAGATGTTTGTCCGCGGAGACACCAGTTTTTCTTCAAACCCGAATGCGCCTTCCGCCAACATTTTCCTCCGGCTCGGTGCAGACAGCTTGAACTACTACGAGTACCGGGCCCCGATCATGCCGTCCCAAAGGCTCCCGCGACCGCAGCCAGGGCAGGAAGGCAACGTCTGGAACCCTCAGAATAACATCGACATCAAGTTTGCTGACATTACGGCAATCAAACAACTTCGCGGAGATACGGCAACCGGACTGGTGCGTCAATTGATCAAAGGGGGGCCGACCGGGGCTACCTATGCCGTGCTCGGAAATCCGACGCTTACCAACATCCAGTACATTGCTGTCGGCGTGGAAAACCCGGAAGGGAATGCACGCACAATCGATTCCGCAAGCGTCTGGATCAACGAACTTCGTCTGTGCGATGTCGACGACAGCAAGGGATGGGCGTACAGCGTCACGACAAATCTCAAACTCGCGGATTTCGGGAGCCTGGCATTTTCCTACGCCACTGTTGATCCCAATTTCCATCAACTCGAGGATCGATTCGGGTCAAGAAATACCGCAACGAACTGGACTTTTTCGGCCGGCTTTTCGATGGAAAAACTCTTTCCGACGGATTGGACAGGCACGTCGCTTCCCCTCTCTTATTCCCATACGGAAAGCAGGCAGCAGCCGAAGTATCTTCCGAGTTCCGATATTCTTGTTACAACCGCAGCGCAGTACCGGGACAGCCTGGTTCTCCGTCAGACCGGGTCTGCTCAGGCAGCAAAGGCCGCGGAGAACACATTGATCTTCCAATCTCAGTCGATGTCGACTACGGACACCTACGCGATGCCGACGATCAAGATCAACATCCCGTCGGAGAACTGGATCCTGCGAGATTTCTTTGACAGGCTGACGTATGGATTTTCGTACACCAAGTCGTTCAACAGATCGCCCAGCGTAGAGTTTCAGAATTCGTGGTCCTGGAGCGCACACATCTCGTACGGCTATGTGATGTCTCCGGACAATTACATTATTCCTTTTGCCGCGTTCTACGATACGCCTATCTTGCGCGGGCTGAAGAATCTGCGGATTTACTATCCCCTTCAAAACATCACGATGAGCCTCGACGCAAGCCGGGCTCAGACGCATATGGAATCGCTTGGTCAGCTGGCAGAAAGTCCCCCTTCGCGATCGCTCTCGGCACACCGGTCCATGTCGTTTGCATGGAAGCTCACGGAGGACGGCTACCTGAATCTCTCGGGCGATTACGCCGTCGACATTACCAGCACGCTGGTTCATCTCGAGACAGATGAATACAACAATCAGCGGGCATTCTCATCCATCCTGCGAGATCTGGTCCTCAGAGATCAGCTGATCAGTTTCGGGCACGATAACGGATACAGTCAGACAGTCAATATTAATATGAAGCCGCGAGTCCCCGAGCTTTTCGACATCAACAAATATATTACGCTCAATACGCACTATAACGTGTCGTATCGATG
>Ga0265338_10004941_pt1 | contig 17668 bp, 9 predicted proteins | sample 42126metaG_FD_193579 | JGI IMG/M metagenome (GOLD analysis project Ga0265338, IMG submission 193579) | Rhizosphere microbial communities from Carex aquatilis grown in University of Washington, Seatle, WA, United States - 4-21-26 metaG | ecosystem: Host-associated > Plants > Roots > Rhizosphere >... | reverse complement strand
CTAGGGGATGGATCTCTGAGCAGGTCGAAATCGTCGCTGACGTCGAAGGCTGTTTTGGGTGGCAGACAGCTTTCTTCCCGCTCCGATTGGATCATTTCCTACCTTACCGCTGACGAGGTGAAACAGGTGGCCGCTGCCATAGCTGCCATCGATCAGGTGGAGTTCCGTCGCCGTTACTTTGGGTTGAAAAAGAAGTTCCTGTGGTTTGATCGAACAGACTACGATGGGCCAATCGGCGAGGAAGACTTTGAATATTCATGGTCCAATTTCGAAGAAATGCGTCTTTTTTTCGCGAAGGTCGCGGCAGCGTCTCGCCCGATAATCTTTTCCGTCGATCAATGATAATGCACAATGAATGATCCAACACAGTACACTTCACGAGCCGATCCTTCGGTGAGCGGCGAGGGCGTAATGGATTTCCGGGCACGGGCTGTCGCAGCAAGTGAAATCCTGCGACGCAATTTCCCGAGCGGCTTATCTCACGAGAAATGGGGCGTTTCCTGTTGTTTGGTCAGAGAGCCCGACCTCTCTCGACTTCGTAGGACGATTAAGGCTGTGCTATGGCTTGTTTAGTTGTGGGCCTATCCGGATTAGCGACCGGCGCGATCATCGTTCTCTCTCCGAAAGGAAGCATGGCCGCTGATAAATCTAGTGTGCCCGCCATTGCCGCCGGCTGCACTATCGTCGGGATGCTCTCAATGTTTCTTCCGACGATTATTGAGCGATGGATCGTGCGCCGCAACTTGCCACAAAGCGAGGAAGGCTCTACTGCAGGCTCTGATCACAAGGGCATTCACGTCGCGCTGGAGAATGCCCACACATACCGGACGGTTAAGATTTTGGCAGAGGACGTGGGATTGATCTACACTCACCCCGAGGCGTGCTACGTGAGAATAAGCGGCCTAAGTTATGATTACATTATTCAAAGTAAGGATGTCGCAGGCCTTTCACTTCACCCGAATGGCAAGAGCGTGCTTCTCAGCTATATGGCAGGCAATGAACGATTGGACCTCGTTATAGTGCCACGCAGCCTGCTAGCAGAGTTGAGGCGGCAAACGCTTGGGTCGAGTCAAAGTTTATTCGAAAAGATTCAGCAAGCGTTGGGACAGAGGAGATGAAAAGGCACCGACAGACGAATCGACGGGTATTCGCGCCGAACAAATCACTGGCAACGCGGGATGGCCGGTCCAGTTCTGCTTCGCGGCTCACGCGTTTTGGTCCCGCGTACCTGGACTCTGGACGTTGCTGGCCGAAAAAATGAAAACGCACGGTATCAAGGACGCCGCCGGAAAAGAGTTTGCCTTCGAGGTGGACAATTTCCACCTGAGTAGGAAGGGGCTTTGTCGTCTTGTCGCTGGGATTCCAGGCTGCATCGTGACACGAAAGCCGAGTCGATTCAGGTGGTCGCACGAAGACGAAGACGAGTTTTGCACGTTTGAGCTGGAGGGTGTTCGATTTGTTGCATGGGAGCCGTGGGGCGATAACCGTCGGTATTGGGTCGGGCCGAAAGTAGAGCAAGGCAGTTCTCCGAAATGGTGTCCTCAGCTTGATCGGGTGAGGGAAGCATTCAACCGGGCGCGTCCATTCCTTGGTCTGTTGTTCGGCCAGTCAGACGGTGCAGCGAACGGGAGCCAGCCGATTCTCTCAGAGACAAATCGAACGTCATCGGCGGCTGGCTCCCGTCGCTGACCTTTGCGTTAACCCGCTATGCGAATCGCAGTGCTTTGCTGTTGTTTGGTCGTGCTTGTTACCGGTTGTTTGTTTGGAGACCCGGCTGCTCACAGAAGCGTCTCGTTGCAGTTGCCAGGGTATTGATTGCTTTATGATTGCTTTGTAAGCATCGCTTTGGCAAAGCCGGCAGGAGACAGCAAGAGCATAAAAGCGCATCATTCCGATAACAGGGACACAACAAAAATCATTGAAATTATTGGGTAAATGTGGGTTTTGTCCCGGGTTTTAAAGAGTGGTGGTAGGTGATGGATTCGAACCATCGAAGGCATAGCCAGCAGATTTACAGTCTGCCCCCGTTGGCCACTTGGGTAACCTACCACGTAAGGGATGCAGATTAAGCCAAATCGATGCAGCCTTGTCAAGGCACACACTCTTCACCTGGCCTGAGGGAATGCTGGATTACTTAAGCAGCAAGCTCATTCGTCTGAGCCTCGCAACAACGGGAATTTTGCGCCCCTGCGGTCCCATCACCTTGGCTGAACATCTGTTTGCAAATCCGCAATTGCCGCGCGAGTTACTTCAGGCGAAGCAAGACGCAACCATGCGGCGGCAGTTCGGTGATGAGTTTTGGTTGCTTGCCTGAGTCCGTTCGCAGCCATAAATCATGCACTTCCGGTGCGCTGGCATATCCCAGCCGGTGCCAATCAAAGTCTATGGTCACCGGCTTTCCCGTGCGGTTAAAAAAACCCACCGCCAGCGAGCCGTCCGCCAGTTTCCTGCTCCAGACTTCGGAGACCGAGGGCGTAATGATGGTTCGTTGCGCTTGAAGGCCCAGGTCATCCTGATCCACTGCGAGCACTTCCGGGTTGGTCAGAATCGCTGCCGTCCAGCTGTCAGTGTCCGGCAGGTTCATGCCCAGCATGAGCGGCGATGGGGCCAGGGCCCAGAGCGACATCAGCGTGAGCTGTTCTCCGCGCGTGAACCGCGTCCAGCGGTCCGGATGCACATCGCAATTTCGCTGGCAGATGCGCCCGAAAGGGAGCATGTCGCCGTCCGGCCAGTGGCCCGGCTTGCCCTGCCCATACCATTCGGCAAAGAGGTCGAAATTATGATTCAGTGATTTCCAATTGTCCCAGAAGTCGTTCGAAATGCGCCACAAGTTGGCGAATTGCTGCAAGTGCGCGGCGCGGTTCACCGGCGTTGGCCCGGGTGACAAACTCAATACGATGGACCGGCCGGAACTTTTCAGGGCGCCTGAAAGCGCCGCGATTTCGTCGGCTCCGTAAACCTTCCCGCGAAACATGTTCGCAATGTCATCACATTTTACATAGTCCACGCCCCACTCGGCGTATTGCCTGGCGATGCTTTCATACCAGGCCTTGCCCGCCCCGGTGGTCGCGTCCACCCCGAACATGTCGCGGTTCCAAACGCAGGTGCGGTTCGTATCCGCTTCCGGGAGCGCGGCCTGCGCGGCAGTATAGGGTGAACCGGCAATCGGGAGATTTTGTTCGATCGCCTGGCGCGGGATGCCGCGCATGATGTGAATGCCAAACTTCAAACCCATCGCATGAACTTTCTCCGCCAGCTTCTTGAAGCCGGCTCCATCGGCAGCGGAGGGAAACCGGTTTGCCGGCGGAACACACCGGCCGAACCTGTCAATCGTCACGCCCTCCGGATTTTGCACGCGAATGCCGTCGGCCAGCGAATCATACCAGCGGAAATCCACCACGACTGTGTCCCAGCCGAATGGCTGGAGATGTTGTTTGAGCCATTCGGCGTTGGCCAGCGCTTCGGCTTCGGTCACCGCGTCGCCAAAATTGTCGTAACTGTTCCAACCCAGCGGCGGCGTGAGCGCGAGCGTGTCGCCGGCGACAATCCTGATTTTGGCTTCAGTTTCACCGGCGGAATTTTTGGCGCGGGCGCTGAAGCTGAATTCACCCGGCGTTGCGAGTGAACCGCTGATGACGCCGCTTTGGGAATCCAGCTTGAGTCCCGCGGGAAGGTTCTCCGCGGCGAACGTTATCGGGCGTTCGCCGCTGACGGCCAGCGAATGAATCAGCGGTGTGTTCGGATAAACGCCGACGACCCGCGCGCCGTTGAACCGTGGCGCTGCGTGCGCGTCGAGCTTCGCCGCCGCCACGATTTGCTGCTCCGGTCCGGTGAGCGGAGTGACGGGCGGTGAAATTGCGGCGGGCAGCAAACTTGCCGGCAGGAGCAGCCAAAAGATCACGTGCGTCAGTTTCATGGTCTTATCTCAGCAAAACCCGGAAGAATGCCGCCGGATTGGTCGGCGTCACGGCAAATGGCGACGCGGCATTTGTGATTGCCGACCACGGACCGGTCAGGTTTGTCGCCTGGAACAGTGTGCCCTGCGGCCAATTCAGATTCAACCCGGCGCCGCCGATCTGCAGCCCGACCTGCACCTGCGGCAACAGGTGACCATTGTCGTAAAGTTGCTGGATTTGCACCGATGTCAGCGCGCGGTTGAATACCATGACTTCGTCCAACGCGCCGTTGAAAATCCGCATGGCGGAGGAATAGGTGTCGGTGCCGATGGTGCCGTTGCCGGCGAAGGCCTGGTTCGGATGCGACAGGTAATTTGTGGCGGACTGCGCGCCGTTGGGGTTGAAGAGGTAGACGACCGCACTGGCTGACTGCACGACGAGGGCGACCAGCGACCACTGGTTCGCCGGTGGCTGCAGTCCGGAGCTCCAGCCCCACGAACCCGAATCATTGTTCCAAGTATAACCCAGATCCGTGCCGGCTGCATTATAGTTGAAGCCCGCCACGGTGCCTGCGCTGCGGCAGAAAACCAGCCCGGTGTAGGCGGCCTGGCTGCCGCCGGGATAGATCCACGCGGCGAAGGTCACGGTGTTCGTGTTCAAATTCAGCGCCGGCAGGGTCACCCAGGAATTGCTCACGCCGCCGGCGAGTTTCGCGGCGGAATTGGTGGTCTCGAAGCCGAGAAAATCCGGCGGTCGCGGACCGGCGACGCCGACCGTCACGGCGCTGCCATAAGCGGCGTTGTGACCGCCGGCCGAATCCGACGCCGTCGTGCCGCTCAATTCGTTCAAGCGCCACCAGGCAACGGGATTATTGGACCGGATCAACGCAGCGAAGGCATCGCTCGTCGTCGCATAGCGCGGCCGGGCGCTGACCTCGGCGGAAGGCGGGCTTTCGCCGCTGAACACGGGATTGACAGCCGTCACAAAATAAAAATAGGTCGCCCCGTTCGTCACTTCCGTGTCCGTATAATTCGTCGTTGTCAGAGCACCGGCCAAAAAAGTTTCCGCGCCGCTGCTCGTGCCGCGATACAAGTTAAACGTCACGCCGCCCGCGGGCGCGCTCCACGAAAGATCCACGCGCCGGTCGCCCGCGTTGGCCTGCAGGCTCAGGGGTGTGCCGCGAGAGACAATAATTTTGTCAAAGTTCGGCGCGAGGTTCGTGAGGTTGGCGAACATGAGCGTGTTATTGCCGGTTGCCAAAGGCAGATAAACCGCCAGCACGCCGACATTGTTCGTGTCGCCGCCGGTGGCGGCAAAGGAAAGGTTCGTCGCTGCGCCATGGTTCACGCTCAGCTGCGCGGTGCGGTTGGCGCTGCACGCATAAAAAACATCCACCTCATACAGCCCGTTGGATGGTGCGGCGACCAGATTGAATTGAAGCGCGTTCGTCGCGCCGAAGCGGATGCCGGTCACGTAAGCGCCGGATGAAAAATTTGGATTTCCCGGGACATAATAAGCCGTACCGGAAAAAGTGTTGTAGCCCGACTCGGCTTCGTAACTGCGCGGCCGGCCCCAATCAAACGTGCCGGCAATGGTCAGCAGGGTCGAGCCATGCGGGGGAATGTTCGTGGCGCTGAAGCCGCCGGTGATGCTGCCCGGATTTTGATGCGCCCACAAATCGCGCACCGCGGCGGAACTGCCCGCCACCAATCCCAGGTCGCTCCAATTCACCGTGACACTGGTCGAAACGCCGGCGCGGTTCAGGAGCAGCACCGCGAATCGGCCGGCGGTGAAACTGCCCAGCGGTTTGGCATAGACGTTTGGCGCGACTTGCACGCCGACCGCGCCCAGCGGGTCCTGATCCACGGCGATGACCTCGGCATTGGTCAGGGTATTGATCGTGGTGGCGGTGATGGCCGGCGCCAGATTGCCGCCGGACATGCGGACATCGGTGCCGATCATCAATGGTGCGCCGAGGATGCACCAAAGGCTGAAATGTGTCCGGCCTTCGAGATCGCTGATGCCATTGAAGCCAACCATGAGCATGTCGGGATCAAGCCAATGTCCCGGGGCCTGCGCATACCAGCCGGCTTGCGCCGTGTCGAATTCGCTGAGAATCGAACTCCACGTCACCGAACCGCTCAGGCCGCTGATGTCATTGGCAACGCGCCAGGAATTGGCAATCCGCGGCGCAAAGAACATCCGATCCACCTGCGGCGTTGAAAAGCTGATGACGATGGGGCGGCCGGAATCATTGTTGGCAATGGCACGGGCCGCCGCGTAAAAATCACCCGGCCCATGGTCGTCAATCTTGATGAAATCCCAGCCCCAATTGGCGAATTGATCGGCATCCTGTTGATAATAGCCAAAGCCGCCGATTTGCGCCGGACTGCCATAGCCCGACGCGCCGATGTCGGAGTAGCCGCCCATGAGCAAGCCTTTGGCATGGACATAATCCGCCACGGCTTTCATGCCTGACGGCCAGCGGGTCGAGTTCACGATCAAATTACCATTCGCGTCGCGGGAACCGCGGCCGGAGGCGATCCAGGTGCAGTCAATCGTCTCAATTTTGTAACCGGCGGCGGCCAGACCGTTGGTGACCAGCGCATCGGCGGTAGACTTGATCAAACTTTCCGACGGGCCGGTGGCGTCGCCGACGACGAACCAGGAATTCCAGCCCATGCAGGGCGTGAGTGCGTTGCTCGCCAGGTTCAGCTGCGGCAACGGCCAGGTGGTTTCGCCGACAAAAGGCAGCCCGCCGGTGTAAGGATTGATCAGGTTCGACGGAACGCCAACCTGCGGCCCCGGCACGATCAGGACGTTGGCCATCTGGCCGGTGTTGATCAAAGCATTGTTATGCGCGGTCACAGCCAATCCCGCGGCGGCCGTGGTGTCCATGGGAATGGTCTGAGGCGAACCCAATTGCGTCCAACTGATGCCGTCGGAGCTGTAAGCGGCGGCAAACACGTTGTTGGACCGGCCCAGCCTGACCCAGACCGGCGCGGCGACGCCGGAAGCGATCGATTGGGCGGTGGATCCGCCGGAAGCGAGGCGATAGCGAAAAGTGACGCCGCTTCCCGGGGTGATCAGCACGGCGGCTTCTGGAGAACCGGCCGCGCCGTTGTTGCGGATCATCACGCCGGTCTGGGCAAAAGTGTCCGTGCCGCTTTGTGAAGTGACGCGGGCGATAATCATGCCGTCGCCCGTCAAATTATTGGAGCAAAAGTTGAATTGATCACCGCTGTTCCAGATGTCCGCCCCGCCGCCAATGACGATCCAGAGGCCGTTGGTGTAGGAAGCGGATCCCGCCAAACCCGGCGAACCAATATCCTGATCGGCCCATCCCGCCGGCAGCGCGGCGCAAACCAACCTTGCTTGCAACAGGAATGCCAGAGTCAGCCAGTTCGCCAGCCCCCGGCTCCGGGTTGAACCGAAGAAGACGTGCCCGGGTTTGCCGGCGTATCGCATTTCTCGATTTGTATTTATGATTAAAAGGACCGGAGCCTCTGGCGGCTCCGGTCGCGGGTAATTTGTAATTACCTGAGCCAATTCACCGGCTGTGGTTCAAGGCAATTGCAGCCGGTAGAACTTCTGCGGATTGCCGGGCGTGATGAGGTTGGTGACGGAAAAATTTCCGCTGCCATCAAAGCTGCCGGCCGCTTCCACCGTCCAGCTCGTCTGTGAGAGGTTGGTCGAAGACAGCACGTGGTAAGTGCCGAGCCCATTGGTGCCGCCGAACACAATATTGGCGGCTCCGGCCGTCACCTGAACGCTGGTGATTACCGGACGCGGCACCGTGATGGAAAGGACCACAATGCTCCCATCCACCGACAGCCGGTTGCTCCAGACCACCCCGCCGCCGGACACCGACAGGGCGTCGCCGCCGGTCACCGGCTGACTGAACAGGGCGAACTTGTTTCCCACCGCCAGCGCCGGGCCAAGGTTGTTGACGATGACCGCGCCGTTGTTGGTATTGCCCAACCCGCCGCTGACGGTCACGAAATCGTTCGACTGGGTGAGCGATTTGTTGACCTTGACCAGAAGATTTCCGCCCAGGGCCAAATCCCCATTGATGGTCAACGTGCCGATGGTCGCGGCCGTGCCGGGCGCGAGCGTGCCGCCCGGAAGAACACTCACCGGACCGCCAAAGGTCGAGGTGCCGCCAAGCGCCCCCGCCGAAACCGTCGTCGTTCCAAAGAATGCGCTGTTGTCACCCGTAAAGATCGTCGTGCCGGCGCCGTTCTGGCTGACCGCGTTGATTCCCGTTATGGGATTCGTTACCACGAGGGTTCCGGCAAGATTGAAGGCGAGAGTTCCCGGCCCGGCGGCAATGGTCCCGCCGCCGAGACTCCCCGTGGGGCCGCCGGCGCCAATCTGCAATGTGCCGGCGGTAATGGTGACACTGCCCCAGGTGTTGTTGGTTCCCGGCAGGATCAGTGTGCCGGCGCCGATTTTGGCAAGGTTGAAACTGCCGCCATTGAGTCCGGAGACACTATTCAAGGTGAAGTTGTTGTCGGCTTGGATGGAGGAATCCGTTGCGAGTGAAACCGTCCCGTCGTAGCTGTTGTTGCCCCCGATGCCGCCGTGCAACAGGCCGCCGGCGAGCGTCATGCTGGCGCCGGAGAAATCGATGCTGAAGATGAGTTGCAGCTCGCCGCCGCTGATCAGCGTGGAGCCCTGGCCCAGGCAACCGCCGACGCGCGCCAAAACGGTGCCGCCGGAGATCACCAATCCGCCAGCCAGGCTGTTGCTGCCTTGCAGCAAGAGAGAACCGGCGCCCGCCTGAACCAGGTGATTGGCGTTGATATTATTGCCCAGCGTGATCTGGCCGGAGGATCCGAGGTTCGTGATGCTGCCGGTCCCATAGACCGGATAACCGTAGGCTTCATCACCTCCGGCGTTGAAAATCAGGGCGCCGTTGTTGGTCAGCGGGCCGGAACCCAGCGCGCCGGCGGTGTCGCCGTTGTCCAGTTCGAACAGACTGCCGCTGTCAATCAACGTCGGACCGGTGCGGGTGTCCACGGTGTCCAAGACAAAAGTGGCATTGTTCATCAGATGCAACGACCCGCTGCCACTGATGCCGCCCGAAGTCAACAGGTAGGTTGCGTTGGAAACCGTGATGGAAGTCGGTGAAACCGTGCCGCCCAGAGAAACAACCGGCTGCCCGGCGCCCAGCGGATCGAAGCGGACATTGTCGGTGTCGGCGTAATTCGTGGTTGAAACACCGCCATTGACGGTCCAGTCAAGCGAACTGAAATCCCAGGTGGAGCCGGTGCCGGCCCAGGTGTCCGTCTTGGGCGCATAGAACGTCAGCAGGGCCACGGTGCCGGTGATGGAACTGAAGCTGTTGGTGACCACGACATCATAGTTGCCATCCTGACCGGCAACGGTCGAGGCAATGGCAAAGGTTGCATTCGTGGCGTTGACGATGTTCGTGCCGGCATGACGCCATTGATAGGCGGGTTTCTGACCTCCGGCCATGACACTGAAGCTGGCCGATTGTCCCTGCGAAATGGTCTGATTGGCCGGGCTGGGGCCATAGGGCACATAGACGTTTGACGATTGGATGACTTGGAACGCGGCAATGCCAAGCCATTGGTCGTTCCCGGATTTGGGCACTTCCGTAAAGATCGCATTGGCATTCGTCATTCCCGGAAAGAAGGCAAAATCAGCACTGGGAAAAACAGAGCTGTTGGTTTGGGTCGTCGGCAGGAACAAAGCATTAACCCCGCTTCGCACCGGCGATCCCACCGTGCTGAAATAATAGGTGGTGCTGCCATTGTCGATGCTGGCATGCCGGCCGCTCGTGTCGGAGTTGAAATAAACAATCACGTCATATTGGGCATACGGGATGTTGGTTAGCGCGACAAAGGTATTTGTCACCGGCGGATTCCAGGCCGCCGGACCGGCATTCAGAAAGCCGTTCAGCATTTCGCGGTTGGCCGTGCCGTTCGCATCGTATCCCGGGTGGTTGGCCTGGACGTGATACGTGTTGTAGGACCCACGGCCTAAATTGAGCGTGGTAGCCGTCCCGGTGTTGTCGGGAAGACTCGTGGTGATGTCGCTAAGATAGGTGTCCACCCAATTGGTTGCCGGGGCCAGGCCTGCCAGGTCCATGGGATTGATTGTGCTCCAGTCGTCCAGGTTCCAACTGATGACCCGGTTCGACACCGGCTTGGTAACCGTTTGCGCCTGAGCCGTCACGGCGACCGCCAGCAAAAGCGTGGCGGCCGTCAACGCTGACCAGTTTATTGCGGGAATGATTTTCATATTCGGCTTGGGGATTGGATTTTGGGGTTGCAGGAATGGTGAATGTCGTTTGAAATCCTTCTACAGTCCCCTTCCGCTGTTATCAGGGCGGCACCACAGCCGGTTGGGGACCGAGGTTTTATTCCATGAATATCCGGCCAGTGTCGGCGGATACGTCTGGCCGCCAGCCAGGTTGGTAAACGTGACGTAAGGAATCCCTTCGGCGCTGCCGCCAAAGCAGGCAATGGTTGCGTTTCTGCCGTGACGCCGCGAAACCCCTTCGTCGGGAAAATTGGCGAAATCGTTGAAATAGTAAGGGGACCCGGCGGCGTCGAGCACGCTTTCGTCGGCCTCCCATTCCAAAATGTCGTCCGCTCTGAATTGGAAGAGTCTATAGGTTGGGGTCAGCGATCCCGAAAGTCCGCCATAATGGTTGACCACCAGGTTCCAAACATAGCTGGTGATATAGACCTTGCGCTTGTAGAAAGTGGTGTTGATCAGATTGTCCGCGGGACACTGCAAAATGGTTTCGGTTTTAAGGTATGGGCCAAGCAGCCCATTTTGAAATGACTGGGCTTGCAGCGGATAATAGTAATTGTAACCAGCCTGGGTTGCCGGTGTTCCACTATACGGATATGGCTTCGTAATCGTAGTAACTTCTGATGCCCAGGTCGCTGCCGTCATCGGCCAGCCCGGCTGCGCCATATAATCGTTGTTATCGTTTGCGTACATGATCATCGCCAGCATGATCTGCTTCTGGTTGTTCAGGTCGGTGGTCATTTTGGCGCGGTCCTTCGCCTTGGACAGCGCCGGCAACAGCAGCGATGCAAGAATGGCAATGATCGCAATGACCACCAGCAGTTCAATCAAGGTGAAGGCCCGCTTGCTGCGCTCCGCAGTTCGGGAAACCTGAACCTTTCCAACCGCGAAACAAGGGCGTGACCGCATGACCTTGAAGATTCTCATCATAAATTGGGCCAGGAACATCGGACGAATAAATCCTCCTTACCTCGGATTTATTTTATTCTGTTAAAGTTAACAAACACCTCCCTCGCCATGTCGATTCGTCAGCGCTGCCGGAACCCCCGGCAGCGCTGACCAAAGAACCCATCAAACACAGTCCTGCCAGCATAGCTTTCAGTTAAGGCGGCCACGGCGATACATCGCACCCAGAACTGCCAACCCAAGAGTTCCCAAGGCCAGCGTGCCGGGTTCGGGAACGGCCACAATTTGGAACCCCGCAATGCCGAGCCATTGATCGTTTCCACCCAACGGATTGCAGGTAATCGTCAAGGAACCGGCGGTTTCGCCGCTAAAGATGGCGTAATCTGCACTGGGATTGTTGCCGAGCGTGTCGGTGGTTCGAGTGAAGAGAGCATTGGCTCCGCTGGTTTCGGACGGCCCAATGCTGGTAAAATCATAGGTGGTGGTTCCATCCGACACGTTCCCGATGCGACCGGCCGTGTCGGAAGAGAAATAGACGTATAAATCGTATTGGGCGTAAGGAATCTGGGACAACGCAATGGTTGAATTGGTGACCGGAGGACCCCATGCGGCGGGTCCCGCATTCAAGTAGCCATTGAGCAGGTTCCGGTTGTAGCTGCCGTCCGCATCCTGACCCGGAGCGGAACCCTGGACGGACCAAAACCCCCACGCCTGATAAGCTATGCTCAGAGTGGTGGCGGTCCCCGAATTATTCACCAAACCATTCACTACGGTTGGTGACCCGTAAGCATTGATGGCGTTGCCATTCTCGAGCCATGAGTCGTTCCAGTTGGCGGCCGATGCGACACCGGCAACGTTCGCGCCACTGATGGTGCCGTTAGCATCCACATTCCAACTGATTACTTGCCCCCGGGTTGTGGCGGTTAAGAGACTCAGAACAACTGCCGCCCCGCACAAGATTTTGAGTTTCATGATGTTTTTCATAGGTTCAATTTCTACTTTTATCGTCTGATTTTTCCAAAAATGCGCCTGGATGCATGGATGCCGAGAATTCTCGACCATAGTGTCTTCAGCGTAGTTTTGGTATTCAACGCGTAATGCGCCCTTTGCGTGCAAATCCGGACATCTGAGAACCGGTTCTTGCAGGTTAATTGTCATGGGCCCGAAATAACGCGTTTGAAATCCCGTAAATCCTTGATTTATAACTAAAAGCCAGTTCATTTCCCCTGTGCGGAAACCTTCTACCCAGCGGCCTGAGTTTCGTGAGTTTCTGTGGATCGCCAGCTGAAAACGATGTGCATCGACGAAGAACCAGGATTTTGGAGGATACTTAATGGGGGCCAGCAGTTACCGGCCTGTTTCGATCTGGGTCGCAGCTTCCTGCAAAAGAATGCGGGCGAAAACCCAGTCAAACCAAAAACCTTGGGACGAGGCGCCCGGATTCAGACCATCGGCAAATTTGCGATTGATTGAATCGGTGGCCAGGGCCAGTTCCGCCCTGGCCCGGTCCGGCTGCTGCTGGTAATGGCTGTCCAGGGCCAGAATCACCCGCGCCGTTGCCGTGCGCGAGGCGTTGTATTCGGGATAACTGAGGCACTGCCGGCACCATTCTTCAGACTTGGCGTAATTGCCAAGACGATATTCCAGCAAGGCGGAAGGCAGCATCATCTCCACATCGGGGTTGATCCCCAGATCGCTGACCACGGCGGTGATGGTGGCCTTTGCGGTGTGGGATGATGTGGCAATTCCAAAATAAATCTGATCCGCAAAAGGCCCCTCTGTCCCGGCGGCGCTGTCAAACAGATAAAGCTCATTCCAATCAATCCCGTTCGTGCCCGTATAGCAGTGGAAGACCGAACCCAGCCGCTGCAATCGCACCCAGGAATTCGACCCACCGGCGGGTGGCAATGGATTGGGGGGTTGACTGGCTGCATCGCCGCCGGTCACGCCCCGCGTCAACACCTGGAAGGTGTTGTCCGCATTCATCCCCACCATGACCTCGCGGGAGCCGTGCTCGCCAAAAGAGGCTCGCGCCATCAAACCGGCACGCGCATAGATTTCGGAGGCCGAACTGATGGAATTGATTCTCAGCCGGTAATCGAAATCACCCGTGATCTTTGTGAACGCATAAACAAAATGATCCGCTTTTTCCCAGATGTTTTCCCCACCCGCCACCAGCCGCGCCACACCGCCTTCGTACAACACGGAACATGGCTGGCCGGTGTCCAGGTCGTACAGCTTCAAATTCAAGGCCGCGCCACCAATGGTGCTGCCGACGACCGGCCGGCCGCTGAAATCCCTCATATTTTGAACCGCAACCGAAAAATTACCGGCCAGTTGCGAGGACAGCCACAGCACGACCGTCTTCCCGTCGGCTCCGGGCGTCACATTGGTCACGGTGGCACCGCTCACCCGGTAATTCTCTTTGGCGGTGGCACTGACCATGTCCACCGGTTCGATAAATTCAATCCCGACACTCAAGCCATCGAAGCTGCACGCACCGGCGAGCCCCTGCCCGGTGGCATCGGTTGGCAGCGGCAACGTTGTGTTGGTGCCGGGACCACCGCTGTCGGCAGTTCCCTGAACACCGGCACTGAAAATTTGAACCGGATCGGAATTGATGCTGCCGGAGGCATTCCGGCGCCAGGCCGCGCCCGACGGGGGCTGAATCCCGGGACTGCTCGCAGAACCCGACCGCGTAACGCGGGCCAGCGCGGCCAGCCGGCCAAGGACCTCATGACTGGTGGGCCGCAACAGGCTAGCTTTGATGATCCGTTCCGCCACCAGCGGATTGACGGTGGACGAAAACCGGGTGATCGCGTCGCGTCGGAAATTCTCATACGCGGCGGCATCGCCCAGCTGCGCCAGCACCGCCGCGTTTCCGAGATTATCCAGCGTCAAAATATCCCAGCCGTCGAGTTGATTGACTTGCTGAAGCCTGCGGAAATAACCGGCTGCCGGCTGCCACCGGCCCTGCAAGGCGTGCCACTCGCCCAACGAACGCAAAACCGCCGAGCTTTCCAGCGACGGATGGTCAAAGAAAATCGAAGCCGCCGCCTTGTCCGCTTCATCAAACCTCCCCTGGCTGGCGAGCAAGGCGGCATGGGTGATTTGTTCCCGGGTCTCGGCTTCGTGGCGCATTCGTGCCTGCTGCTGTTCGGCTTCCCGTTCCTTCAAAAACAGCCAGGTGGATGTACCCAGACCGGTGGCAAGCGCAAGAAACACAGCCCCCACGGCGAGAAAAACCCCCTGATTTCGCTGCACCAGTTTTTGGAACCGGTAAATCCGGCTGGGCGGACGCGCCACCACCGGCTCGCGGTTCAAGTGCCGCTGAATGTCCATCACCAGGCCGTTGGCGGTCTCATAACGCCGCGTGCGGTCTTTCTCCAGCGCCTTCATGACGATCCAGTCCAAATCCCCGCGCAGCTGCGAAATCAACTTCGGCGGTGCCGCGTGTCGATGTTGCGCGGTTGACGTCAGTTCAGTTCCATGCAACGTGTTGATCTTCGCCGAAGGCCGGAATGGTTCGCGCTCGCGCAATGTGCGCCGCATCTCGTCCAGCCCCGATTGCAGCAACTCGCCCTGGTCAAAAGGCGTTTTGCTCGTCAGCAGTTCATAAAGCAACACCCCCAGGCTGTATATGTCGCTGCGCGTATCCACATCCAGACCGCTCATCTCCGCCTGCTCCGGGCTCATGTAGGCCGGCGTGCCGATAAAATGCCCGTAAACCGTGAACAGCGTCTTGTCCGTCAGCGGCCCCTGGGTGGCCTTGGCAATCCCGAAATCGATCACCTTGGGCACCGGCACTCCGTCGTGGTGCGTGACGAGGATGTTGGATGGCTTGATGTCTCGGTGGATGATTCCCTTTTGATGAGCATGTTGAATGGCATGGCAGACCTGAATGAATAGCTCCAATCGCTGTTGCGTATCGAGCTGCTTTTGATCGCAATACTCTGTGATTCTCACTCCATGCACCAATTCCATCACGAAATATGGCCGGCCAGCATCTGTCGCGCCCGCGTCCAGCACCCGGGCAATGTTAGGATGATCCATCATCGCCAGCGCTTGGCGCTCGGCTTCAAAACGGGCGATGACGGCCTTGGTATCCATGCCGAGCTTGATAATTTTGAGGGCCACGCGCCGCCGCACGGGCTTCTGCTGTTCGGCCATGTAAACCGTGCCGCAACCGCCTTCGCCGATTTTTTGCAGGAGCTTGTAAGGGCCAGTCAGCGTCCCCAATTGCTCGTCAACGCTGATTTCCGTCGCCACGGATGAAGGGGGACGCTCCGGCTCCGGATCGGTTGCCAGCGCCGGCTGGCAGCTGGCAAAGAATTGTTCAGCCCTTTGGTGGGCGGCGATCAGCTTCTCCAGCTTGGTCCGGAGCCGGGCGTCCTCGCGGCAGGCTTGATCCAGAAACACATTGCGTTCCGCAGCGTCTTGGATCTCCAACGCCGCTTCAAAAACTGTATCTTCTCCTGGTTGGGCAGCCGACATCGGTTAATCACCTATACTTCATGCGCCAACGCGCCGCCAAATCGGACAGGGAATCGCGCCGGAACCGGTCATAACTCACCGGCAATCTGTTGGAACAGCCAGGCCTTGGCGAAAACCCATTGCCGCCGGACGGTCCGCTCGTTGACGCCCATGACTTCGGCAATCTCACGGTCGGTCAATCCTCCAAAAAACTTGAGCATGACGACACGCGCCTTCTCCGGCTCCTCCGCCTTGAATCTTTCCAGGGCCTCATCCACGAGCAGGACTTTGTCATCCGGCATGGCGGCGGCCAGCTCCAATTCGGAAATGTCGAGCACCACCTGGTTGCTGCCCCGCTTGAGCCGCGACTTGCGGCGCGCCCGCTCGATCAGGATCCGCCGCATCGCCTCGGCCGCAGCCCCAAAGAAGTGGGCCCGGTTTTGCCATGCCTGCCGGTTGTTCCCGACCAGGCGCAACCAGGCTTCATGCACCAGGGCGGTGGGCTGCAGGGTGTGCCCGGCAGCCTCCTGCGCCATGCGCGCCGCTGCCAGCCGTTTCAGCTCTCCATAAAGCAACGGCAATAACTCCTCCGACGCCTGTGCTTGTCCACGGTCAATGGCTTGAAGCATCAAGGTGACGTCGCTCATGAATTATCTGCCCAGATAAGCCAAATCGACGCAGCCTTGTCAAGGCACACACTCTTCGCCTAGCCTGAGGGAATGTTCGATTCCTTAAGCGGCAAGCTCCAGAACGCCTTTCGCAACCTGCGCGGGCTCGGGAAAATCTCCGAGGCCAATGTCAGCGATTCGCTGCGCGAAGTCCGCATGGCGCTGCTGGAAGCCGACGTGAACTTCAAGGTCGCCCGCGATTTCATCGAGCGCGTCAAGGCCAAGGCCATCGGGGCGGAAGTCGTCCAAAGCATCCAGCCCGGCCAGCAGATCGTCAAAATCATCCACGACGAGCTGGTGGACCTGCTCGGGTCGCAAAATGCCGGACTGAACCTGGCCGGCAATCCCAGCTCCATCCTGATGGTCGGCCTGCATGGCTCGGGCAAGACGACCTCCAGCGGCAAGCTCGCCCGGCTGCTGCAAAAACAGGGCCGCCAGCCGCTGCTCGTGGCCGCGGACGTTTACCGTCCCGCCGCCATGGACCAGCTCGACACGCTCGGCAAGCAGATGGAGATCCCCGTGTTCGTCAAGCGCGGCGAAACCGATGTCTTGAAGATCGCCCGCGAAGCCCTCGATTTCGCCAGGACGAACAGCCGCAACGTGCTGATTTTTGACACCGCCGGGCGGCTGCAGATTGACGAGCCGCTGGTGCAGGAGCTGGTGCGCCTGAGCGGCCTGGTGAAGCCGCAGGAAATCCTGCTCGTGCTCGACGCCGCCACCGGCCAGGAAGCCGTGAACGTCGCCACCCATTTCGATCAGGCGCTGCAAATCACCGGCTCCATCCTCACCAAGCTCGACGGCGACGCCCGCGGCGGCGCGGCCTTGAGCCTGAAGAGCGTCACCGGCAAACCGATCAAGTTTGCCGGCACGGGGGAAAAGCTGGATGAATTCGAGCCGTTCCATCCCGAGCGCATGGCATCGCGCATCCTCGGCATGGGCGACGTCGTGAGCCTGGTGGAAAAAGCCGCCGAGGCGGTGGACCTGGACGAGGCGAAGCGTCTGGAAGAAAAGATGCGCAAAGGCCAGTTCACGCTGGAGGATTTCCTCGATCAATTGCGCCAGATGAAAAAGCTCGGCTCGCTGGAAAGCATCGTCGGCATGCTGCCGGGCGGCGCGGAAATGTTGAAGCAGCAGGGCGACCTGTCGAAGCAGGAAAAGGAATTCAAGCACATGGAGGCGATGATCTGCGCCATGACGCGCAAGGAGCGCCAGAATCCGGCCATCCTCAACGCCAAGCGCCGCGTGCGCATCGCCAAGGGCAGCGGCGTGACCGTGACCGAGATCAACACCATGCTGAACAAGTTCGGCCAGATGCAGCAGATGATGAAGAAGATGGGCAAGTTCTCGAAGATGATGGGCCGCATGGGCGGCGGCCTGCCGGGGATGCTGCGGCGGTAATTGCTCCGCTGACGGCAAGGTTTAAGAATCCCAACGGGA